>Ga0194120_10001072_pt1 | contig 50697 bp, 37 predicted proteins | sample TA2MahCa65mmetaG_FD_148642 | JGI IMG/M metagenome (GOLD analysis project Ga0194120, IMG submission 148642) | Freshwater microbial communities from Lake Tanganyika, Tanzania - TA2015019 Mahale Deep Cast 65m | ecosystem: Environmental > Aquatic > Freshwater > Lake | place: Tanzania: Lake... | reverse complement strand
CCGATGGCCGCCGAGCTCGCGGCCCATCCGGCGGCGGCGCGCGCGCGCGTGCTGCGCCTGCGCGGTCGAATCTCGGAGTTCGTCTCGTTCCCCGAGGCCGGCTCGCTCCCCGCGCACTTCCGCGCGCTGCTCACGCTCGACGACGGCGGCCGCGTCTTCGTCGTGTTCCAGTCGTGCGTCGACTACGAGTTCGGCAACGGCGACTACGTGCACGTGGACGGGCTGTTCTTGAAGACGCTCGGCCGCGAGATCGCCGGAGCGTGGGTCGAAGCGCCGCTGGTGGTCGGGCCGCGCGCGCAGGTCTCCTATCCAGCGCTCGGCAAGGTCGCGAGCCTCGCGCGCAGCGACTGGGGCGACGATTTCGGGCGCTACGACGAGGTCTCGACCAGCGAGCGCGAGGAATACTGGCGCGTGGTGAGCTATGCGCGCGACGTCGAGCCCTCGGCGATCGACTGGAGCAAGGCGCGCCTGCTCGACGCGGCGGCGATGGCGGAGCTGTCCACGGATCCGTCGAGCTTCCTCGCGCTGCCGCTGCGCATCCCGCCCTGCCGCATTCAGGACATCTGGACCCAGCGTCAGCGCGAGAATCCCGCGCGCGTCGCGCAGCTCACCGAGGGCTGGATCGGCGCGAACGAGTGGCTGCGCACGCCCAATCCCGTGATCCAGTTCACGACGCTGCTGCCCGATCCGGGCTACAGGATCGGCAGCGAGGTCACCGCGCGCGGCTTCTTCGTGCGCATGAACCAGTACGAGGCGGTCGGCGGAACGCGCAAGGCGCCGGTGTTCGTGCTGCTGGCGCTCGAACCCTACACGCTGCCGAAGGAAAGCGTGTTCAGCACGGTGCTCTACGTCGTCGGCGGCTCGTTCGCCGCCATCGTGGCGCTGTTCTGGCACCTGCTGCGGCGCGATCGAGCCAAGGCCTCGGAGCTCGACGCGGAGCTCGCGCGGCGTCGGCGCGAGCGGCGCACCAAGGCGGCGGCCAAAGCGTGATCCGCGTCGACGTCGAGCTTCCCAACCACGCGGCGTATCCGGTCGTGATCGGAGCGCTCGCGCTCGACGAGCTGCGCGCGCACGCGCCCAGCCAGCCGTTTTCCATCGTCGATCTGCCGGTGTACGAGGCGCACGGAGCGTTGCTCGGGGCGTGCTCGTCGGTCGTGGTCGTGCCGTCGGGCGAGGCGGCGAAGGACTGGGAGACGCTCGAGCTGATCCTCTCGTGCATGGCGCACGAGTTGCTCGACCGCGATTCCGTCGCGCTGGTGTTGGGCGGCGGCTCGACCCTCGACGTCGGCGGGCTGGCGGCCTCGCTCTACCTGCGCGGCATCCGCAGCGTGTACTGCCCGACGACGCTGCTCGCGATGGTCGATGCATCGGTCGGCGGCAAGACCGCGATCAACCTCGCCGAGGGCAAGAACCTCGTCGGCACGTTCCACCAGCCCAGCGCGGTGCTCGCCGACACGCGCACGCTCGCGACCTTGAAGGACGAGCAGTGGCGCTCGGGGCTCGGCGAGGTCGTCAAGGCGGCGCTGGTCGAGGGCGAGGACCTGCTCTCGCTCGTGGAACGCAGCGCGGCGGCGCTCGCGGCGCGCGACCTCGCCGCCGTCGAGCCCGTGATCGCCGAGTGCGTGCGCGCCAAGGCGCGCGTGGTCGCATCCGACGAGCGGGAGAGCGGTCCGCGCAGGGCCCTCAACCTCGGCCACACCTTCGCGCACGCCCTCGAAAAGGTGGCCGGTTTCGGCTCGATTCCGCACGGTGTCGCGGTCGCGTGCGGTCTGGCGCTGGCACTCCAAGCGAGTGAGCGCGCGGGGCTGCTCGAGGATCGATCGCTGCGCGCGCGCGTCGATCGACTCCTGCGCACGCTGCGGCTCCCGCGTTCGCTCGGCGAGCTGCGCATGAGCCACGGCGCCCTGGCCGCGCGCGAGCTGCTCGACGCGATGCGCCACGACAAGAAGGCGCGCGCGGGTCGGCCGACCTTCGTGCTGCCGCGTCAGGCGGGCGCGCTCGAGCTCGCGGTGGTGCTCGACGACGCCACGCTGCTCGCGCTGCTCGCCTGAGTCCTAGCGCTCCGCGCCCTCGCGCGCCGGGAGCGGCGCCGCGAGGTCGGCGCATTCGCGCGCGTGGGACGCGTGTTCGTGGGATGCGTATTCGTGGGATGCGAGGGCCCGCACCTGCCGCTCGAGCACCTCGTAGCTCTCGCGGCGGGCGTCGATCACGCGCTGCGTTTCGAGCTCGAAGCGGCGGTGCTCGGAGCGCGCGCGACGGTCCTGTGCGAGCCACGAGGCCACGGCGCCGGCCGCGAAGGCGGCGGCGAGCAGGATCGCGAGCTCGACGGTCAGGATCGGCATGGCGCTCGGGGGCCCTTGGGGGGGCCGTCACGGAGGTTTTCGGACCGACCGGAGGGCGCCCCAAAGGCGCCGGGCGAGATTCTCGTCGAAGGCGCTTCGGGAAGCGCTCGCGGCGGTCGACAGCGCCCGCGGCGCGTGCTTCAATCCGCACGTTTGCGCCCCGGGATCGCCACCTGGGGGAAACGACCCTCTCCTCGGCTGCCGCCGCCGCGCTCTCTCCCCACCCCACCCCCATGCCGCGACGCGACGACCTCGAGTCGATCCTGATCATCGGAAGCGGGCCGATCGTGATCGGTCAGGCCTGCGAGTTCGACTATTCCGGAACGCAGGCCTGCAAGGCGCTGCGCGAGGAGGGCTATCGGGTCATCCTCGTCAACTCGAACCCGGCGACGATCATGACCGACCCGGAGACGGCCGATGCGACCTACATCGAGCCGATCACGGTCGCGGCGCTGACCAAGATCCTCGAGGCCGAACGGCCCGACGCGATCCTGCCGACCATGGGCGGGCAGACGGGCCTCAACACGGGCCTCGCGCTCTACGACCAAGGCGTGCTCGATCGCCTCGGCATCGAGATGATCGGCGCCCGCGCGGACGTGATCCGCAAGGCCGAGGACCGCGACATGTTCCGCGCCGCGATGACCAAGATCGGGCTCGGCAGCGCGCGTTCGGGCGTGGCGCACGACATGGTGGACGCGCGGCGCGTGATGGCGGAGATCGGCCTGCCGTGCGTGATCCGCCCGGGCTTCACCATGGGCGGCTCTGGCGGCGGCATCGCCTACAACGTCGAGGAATTCGAAGAGATCGCGGCGCGCGGCCTCTCGCTCTCGATGAACTCCGAGATCCTCGTCGAGGAGTGCCTCGCGGGCTGGAAGGAGTTCGAGATGGAGGTGATGCGCGACAACAAGGACAACGTCGTCATCGTCTGCTCGATCGAGAATTTCGACCCGATGGGCGTGCACACGGGCGACTCGATCACCGTGGCGCCCTCGCAGACGCTCTCGGACCGCGAGTATCAGGACATGCGCAACGCGTCGATCCGCATCATGCGCGAGATCGGCATCGAGTGCGGCGGCTCGAACGTGCAGTTCGCCATCAACCCCGACGACGGGCGCATGGTGGTGATCGAGATGAACCCGCGCGTGTCGCGCAGCTCCGCGCTCGCGAGCAAGGCGACGGGCTTCCCGATCGCGAAGTTCGCGGCCAAGCTCGCGGTGGGCTACACGCTCGACGAGATCCAAAACGACATCACCAAGTCGACACCGGCCTGCTTCGAGCCCACGATCGACTACACGGTGGTCAAGATCCCGCGCTTCGCCTTCGAGAAGTTCAAGGGCGCGGACGCGACGCTGACGACGCAGATGAAGTCGGTCGGCGAGACCATGGCGATCGGCCGCACGTTCAAGGAAGCGCTGCAAAAGGCGCTGCGCGGCCTCGAGACGGGACGGCCGGGCCTCGGCCTCGACCCGCGCGATCCGACCGAGGCGCTCGTCACCGACGAGGAGCAGCTCGTGCGCGCGCTGCGCGTGCCCAACCAAAACCGCATCCTCGCCGTGCGCGCGGCCTACCGCGCCGGGTGGAGCGCCGAGCGCATCCACGACGCGACCAACATCGACCCGTGGTTCCTCGAGAACATGCGCGAGCTCGTCGCGTTCGAGCGCGAGCTGTCGGGCGCGCTGCTGACGCCGGCGCTGCTGCGGCGCGCCAAGGTGCTCGGCTACACCGATCGCCAGATCGCGCTCGCGGTCGGCGCCACCTCGGAGCACGTGGCCGCGCTGCGCGACGAGTGGAAGATCCAGCGCACCTACAAGCTCGTCGACACCTGCGCCGCGGAGTTCGCGGCCAAGACGCCGTACTACTACTCCACGTGGGAGGACGAGGAGAGCGAGGTGCGGCCCTCTTCCGCGACCAAGATCGCGATCTTGGGCGGCGGCCCCAACCGCATCGGGCAGGGCATCGAGTTCGACTACTGCTGCGTGCACGCGGCCTTCGCCGTGCGCGAGCTCGGCCACGAGGCCGTGATGGTGAACTCCAACCCCGAGACCGTGTCGACGGACTACGACACGAGCAACCACCTGTTCTTCGAGCCGCTGACGCACGAGGACGTGATGGCGATCACGCGCGCGATCGAGCCTTCGGGCATGATCGTGCAGTTCGGCGGCCAGACGCCGCTCAACCTCGCCAACGGACTGCACAAGGCGGGCGCGCCGCTGATCGGCACGTCGGTGGAGTCCATCGACCGCGCCGAGGACCGCAAGTTGTTCGCGGAAATGATCCGCAACCTCGGGCTCAACCAGCCGGAGAACGGCATCGCCACCACGCCGGGCGAGGCCTTCGAGCACGCGCGGCGACTGGGCTATCCGGTGCTCGTGCGACCGAGCTACGTGCTCGGCGGACGCGCCATGGAGATCGTCTACGACGACGCCGCGCTCGACCACTACATGCAGAACGCGGTGCAGGCCTCGCCGGACCGGCCGGTGCTCGTCGACAAGTTCCTCGAGGACGCGCTCGAGGTCGACGTCGACTGCATCAGCGACGGCGAGACGGTCGTGATCGGCGGCGTGATGGAGCACATCGAGGAGGCCGGCATCCACTCTGGCGACTCGACCTGCGTGCTGCCGCCCCACACGCTCGACGCCGCCGTGCAGGAGGAGATCGCGCGCGCGACCAAGGCCATGGCGCGCGAGCTCAAGGTGATCGGCCTGATGAACGTGCAGTTCGCCGTGAAGGGCGACAAGGTCTACGTGCTCGAGGTCAACCCGCGCGCGTCGCGCACGGTGCCGTTCGTCTCGAAGGCCATCGGCGTGCCGCTCGCCAAGCTCGCCGCCAAGGTGATGTGCGGCAAGACGCTCCGTGAGCTCGGCTTCACCAGCGAGGTCGTGCCGCCTTACTACTCGGTCAAGGCGCCGGTGTTCCCGTTCAACAAGTTCCCGGGCACGGACATGCTGCTCGGACCCGAGATGCGCTCGACCGGCGAGGTCATGGGCATCGACGAGAATCTCGGCTTCGCCTTCGCGAAGGCCTTCGAGGCCGCGGGCATGAAGCTGCCGCGCAACGGCAAGGTGTTCGTGTCGGTGAAGAACGCCGACAAGCGCGCGATCCTCTCGGACGCGCGGCTCTTGTCGCAGATGGGCTACGAGCTGTGCGCCACCGAGGGCACGTACAACGCGCTCAAGAACGCCGGCATCAAGGCCACCCGCATCAACAAGATCCACGAAGGCCGCCCGCACGTGGTCGACGTGATCAAGAACCGCGAGATCAAGCTGGTCCTCAACACGCCGCTCGGCAAGCAGACGCGCTACGACGACAAGCAGATCCGCTCGGCCGCGATCATGGGCGGCATTCCCTGCATCACCACGCGCGCCGGCATCTCCGCCATCGTGCAGGCCTTGCTGGCGCTCTCCGGCGGCGAGTACCTCGTCCGCCGCCTCCAACACCACCACCGCCGCCCCGCCCCCCGTCCGGCGACCGCCGAGGTCTAACCGGATGGTCTGATCGGGCGGTCTGATCGGACGAGCCGGGAAAGGCCTTCCGCATCGCGGGGGCCGCGCACGCGGGTGCGCGGCCCCCGCGGCCTGTTTTCGGGGCTACATTGAGCTTCGGCGTGCGGCTGGGCGTGGGGCTCGGCTGGAGGCCCGTGGCGATGCGATTTCCTGGCCTGACCCTCGCGCTCTCGGGGGCTGCTCTCCTCGTCGGAGGGCGGCTCTTCGGTCAGTCCCTGCCGCCGGAAGTCGTGGTGGCGCTGGCGCCGGAGGAGGCCGCGGAGCTGGTGCGCGCGCCGCGCTGGCTGGCGCTGCGCGCGGGCGGCTTCGACACGCGCAACAACGAGCCGGAAGTGCCGCTCGACCTGCGCCGCGAGCGACGCGAGCGCGGCGGCGCCACGTGCTTCCTCGTGCAGTTCGATCGCGTCGTGACGCCACAGTTGCGCGCACGCGCGCTCGCCACGGGCGCTTCGCTGCTCGAGTACTTGCCGTCCAACGCGTTCCTCGTGCGCGCGACGCCGACGCAGCGCGCACAGCTCGAGCGCGTGAGCGAAGTGGCCTGGACCGGCGAGCTGCATCCCGCGTGGCGCATCGAGCCGCGCTTGCGCGAAGGTGCGCTCGATCCCGCACTCGCCGCCGTGCGGCACGAGCTCGTCGCGCTCGGCTTCCGGGGCGGCACGCGCGCCGCGCTCGAGCTCGCCCTGCGTCGACACGGAGCGAGCGCCACCGAGCTGGTCGAGGAACACGGACGCTGGATCGCGCGCTTGCGCGCGAGCGCGGCCGTGGCGCGGCGCATCGCGCGCGAAGATGCCCTGCAGTGGATCGAGGTCGAGGCGCCCGTGACGTTGCGCAACAACTCGGTCGCGTGGGTCGTGCAGTCCAACCACAACCAACTGACGAAGGTCTGGGATCGCGGCCTGCGTGGCGAAGGCGAGGTCATCGGGCACATCGACAACCCGATCTCGGTGCTGAACAACTGCTGGCTGCGCGATCCGGCGGGGACGCCGGTCGGGCCGACGCACCGCAAGGTCGTGTATCTCTCGAGCGCCGGCGCCGACGTGCACGGCATGCACACGGCCGGAACGCTCGCGGGCGATGCGCAGCCGGTGACGGGCTCGACGCTCGGCCGCGGCATGGCCTACCTCGCGAGGCTCGCGCACACGGACCTGCCGGTCGCATCCTACTTCTCGACGGCGACGCTGCACGGTAGCCACGGCGCGCGCGTGCACTCCAACTCGTGGGGCGTCGACAGCGTGACGTCCTACAGCGCGCTGTGCGCTTCGATCGACGCCTTCGAGTGGGCCAACGAGGAGCACCTGTCGGTGTTTTCGGTCTCCAACGGGGCGTTCGTGACCAGCCCCGAGAACGCCAAGAACGTGCTGGCGGTGAGCTCGACGGAAAATGGCGCGAATGCCGATCAGATCTGCTTCGGCGGACTCGGCCCGACCGCCGACGGGCGGCGGCGGCCCGAGGTGATGGCGCCGGGCTGTGGCGTGATCTCGGCGGCGCCGGGCACGTGCGCGACCGGCACGCTCAACGGCACGAGCATGGCGACGGCCGCGATCAGCGGCGCGGCCACGCTCGTGCGCGAGTACTTCCTCGATGGCTTCTATCCGAGCGGGCGCGCGCATGCGGCGAACGCCTTCGTGCCCAGCGGCGCGCTGCTGAAGGCGGTGCTCGTGAGCTGCGGCGAGGACGTCACGAGCGCGCCGGGCTATCCGTCGATGCGCGAGGGCTGGGGCCGCGTGAACCTCGACAAGGCGCTGCACTTCGTCGGCGACGAGTCCAAGCTCTTCGCGACCGAGCTGCGACACGCCGCGGGGCTTGGCACCGGAGCGACGACGAGTTGGACCGTGTACGTGCAGTCGAACGCGCTGCCGTTCGAGGTCACGCTCGCGTTCATGGACGCGCCCGGCTCGGTCAACGCCGCGATCGCGGTGGTGAACGACCTCGATCTCGAGGTGCTCGCGCCCTCGGGCGCGCTGTACCTCGGCAACGCCTTCGCCAACGGAGCCTCGACCATCGGTGGCGCGGCGGATCCGCTCAACAACGTCGAGCGCGTCGTCGTGCGCCAGCCGGAGCTCGGCGCGTGGACGATCCGCGTGCGCGGCGCGAACGTGCCGCAGGGTCCGCAGGGACTGGGCCTGTGCGCGACGGGCGACATCGCGACCGGCGGCAGCTCGACGCCGACCCGCTACTGCGTGGGCGGGCAGACGACGAACTTCTGCACGCCGCGCCTGCACACGTCGGGCGTCGCGCGCGCTGGCGTCGGCGCTGGCTTCACGCTCGCGGCGAGCGACGTCGAGGGCCAGCGCCAAGGCATCGTGTTCTACGGCACGAGCGGCCGCACGTCCGTGCGCTGGACCTTCCAGAGCTCGAGCTTCTGGTGCGTGCGCCCGCCGGTGCAGCGCATGACGGCGCAATCGAGCGGCGGGACGCTCGGCGGCTGCGACGGACTGTTCTTCACCGACTGGTCGGCGTGGGTGAGCGCGCGGGCGGGGGCGCTGGGTACGCCCTTCGGCCCGGGGGCTCTCGTGCAGGCGCAGGCGTGGTTCCGCGACCCGCAGGCGCCGGGTCAGGGCAACTTGACCGACGCGATCGAGTTCGTCGTGCAGCCCTAGCCGCCCGGGGCGGCGCGCGCAGGCTGGAGAACAATCCGACCCTCTGGCGCGTCCAAGGTGTTGGACCTCTCGCAACCGCGTCGGAATCGCAGGTCCCCACCCCATGCGCCGTACTCCCCACTTCGTCATCGCCCCGTCCGTCATCACGCTCGCCGCCCTCGGACTCGCTCCCGCCTTCGCGCAGGAGCTCCAAAAACTCCCCGACAACCCCCAGCGCGGCTGGACCTTCGAGGAGGCCAACGGGTTGGCGGCCGAACCGCGCTGGCTCTCGCTCTCCTACGCCGAGTTCGACACGTCGCGCGGGCTGCCCGCCATGCCGACGGACCTCGCGCTCGAGCCGCAGACCGAGGCGGGCTACTTCCTCGCCCAATTCTCCGGAGCGATCACTCAGGACCTGCGTGCGGAGCTCGCGGCCGCCGGAGCCGAGCTGCTCGACTACATCCCCAACTACGCGTTCCTCGTGCGCGGCGATGCGCGCGTGCGCGCGGCGGTGGCCGAGGTCGCGGCCCACGTGTGGACCGGCGACTTCCATCCGGCGTATCGCCTCGAGCCGCGGCTCCTGCTCGCGTCGCAGGATGAGTCGCTCGCGACGCTCGCACGCCCGCTCGTGATCAGCGGCTTCCTCGGCACGAGCCTCGACGTGCTCGCCGAGCAGGTGCGCGCGAGCGGCGCGACGATCGAGGAGAGCTGGGAGGAGTACGGCCGCTGGTACGTGCGCGCGAACTTCAGTCCGCTCGCGGCGCGCGCTCTCGCCCGCGCGCGCGACGTGCAGTGGATCGAGCCCGCGCCCGAGATGACGTTGCGCAACGACTCGATCGTGTGGGTCTTGCAGACGAACGTGTCCGGCAACACGCGCGTGTGGAATCAGGGAATCAACGGGCAGGGACAGGTGATCGGCCACGTCGACGGGCTGCTGTCGACGACCTCGTGCTATTTCTCCGATCCATCGGGCGCGCCGGTCGGCGCCACGCACCGCAAGATCGTGTACCGCAGCGGCAGCGGCACGTCCGACAGCCACGGCACGCACACGGCGGGCACGGCGGCGGGCAACGCACAGCCCGTCAACGGATCGACGGCCAATCGCGGGCTCGCGTACCTCGCGAAGCTCGCGCACACCGAGCTTCCGATCACGGGCTTCAACACGACCGGCGTCGCGCACGCCAACGTCGGTGCGCGCGTGCACACGAACTCGTGGGGCAACGACGGCACCACGGCCTACGACTCGCTGTGCAACTCGATCGACACGTTCCAGTGGAACAACGAGGACAACCTCGTGCTGTTCTCCACCACGAACACGTCGACGCTGAAGAACCCCGAGAACGCCAAGAACCTGCTCGCGGTCGGCGCGTCGCAGGACACGCCGAACGTCAACTCGTTCTGCTCGGGAGGAACGGGCCCGACGGCGGACGGGCGCCGCAAGCCCGAAGTGATGACGCCGGGCTGCAGCACCGTGTCGGCGAGCACCGGCACGTGCGGCACCGCTTCGCTCACCGGCACGAGCATGGCCTGTCCGTCGGCCACGGCCGCGGCGGCGCTGGTGCGCGAGTACTTCATGGACGGCTTCTATCCCACCGGTGCGGCCGTTGCGGCCAACGCATTCACGCCGACCGGTGCGCTCGTGAAGGCGGTGCTCGTCAACACGGCGCAGGACATGACGTCCATCACCGGCTATCCGAGCAATCAGGAGGGCTGGGGCCGCCTCAACCTCGACGAGTCGCTGTTCTTCTCGGGCGACGCCGCCAAGATGATCGCGATCGACGTGCGCAAGGCCCAAGGGCTCGTCACGGGCGCGACCTACGTACGCCAGTTCTTGGTGAACGCGAACACGACGCCGCTGGAGATCACGCTCGCGTGGCACGACGCTCCCGGCTCGACGAATGCCACCAATCCGGTCGTCAACAACCTCGACCTCACCGTGACGAGCCCGACGGGGACGGTCTATCGCGGCAACGTCTTCGCGAGCAGCTGGTCGACCAGCGCCGGCAGCGCCGACCTCAAGAACAACGTCGAGCGCGTGGCGTTGCAGGCTCCGGCCGTCGGCACGTGGAGCCTCACCGTCACGGCCACCAACGTGCCGACGCCGAATCAGGGCTTCGGCCTGTGCCTCACGGGCAACGTCACGGACGGCGGTGGGTCCAATCCGACGAGCTACTGCACCGCGGGCCTGACCTCGAGCTTCTGCGCGGCCGATCTCACCGCCGCGGGGATCGCGAGCGCGAGCGCCGCTTCCGGCTTCGTGCTCACGGCGACAGGCGTCGAAGGCAACCGCCAAGGCCTCATCTTCTACGGCATCACCGGCCGCCACGCCGCGCCGTGGGCGATCAACAACTCGAGCTTCCTGTGCGTGAAGTCGCCGGTCCAGCGCATGACGTCGCAGAACTCCGGCGGCAGCTCGGACACCTGTCAGGGCGTCCTCACGATCGACTGGAACGCGTTCCGCACGACGCGCCCCGGCGCGCTCGGCAACCCGTTCCTGTCGGGCCAGCTCGTGCAGGCGCAGGCGTGGTTCCGCGATCCCGCGGCACCCGGCACGACCAACCTGTCCGACGGACTCGAATTCACCGTGCGGCCCTGAGGCGCGCGTCGGTCCAGACGCATCGGTCCATTCGGGCGCGGGCGCGGCCAACGTCGGCCGCGCCCGCGTTGTTTGGAGGACCATGTGCCGAGGTCCGCGCGCGGTCGGCGCTTGCAGCCGCGCGCGCGGAGCGTTGGGATGGTGCCCCATGCAACCGCTCCATCGCCTCGGCGTCTGCTCGTGGTCGCTCCAGCCGACCTCCCCGGCGGACCTTGCTCACAAGCTGTCCAAGGTGGGCGCGCGTGCCTGCCAACTGCACCTCGAGGCGCTGCGGGAGGGCGCGTGGGACGCGAGCGAGACGTTGGGCGCGCTGTGGGGCGCGGGCATCTCGGTGCTGTCGGGGATGATGACCCCGCACGGCGAGGACTACTCCACGCTCGACACGATCCGCGCGAGCGGCGGGCTGCGCCCGAGCGCGCACTGGCCGAAGAACCTCGAGATCGCCAAGGGCGATGCGCGCGTGGCGCGTTCGCTCGGACTGGGCCTGGTGACGTTCCACGCGGGCTTCCTGCCCCACGATGAGCGCGACCCCGAGCGCGCAGTGCTGCTCGATCGACTGCGCCAAGTGGTCGACGTGTTCGCGGATCAGGGCGTCCGACTCGCCTTCGAGACCGGACAGGAGACGGCCGACACGCTGGCGCACGCGCTCGCCGATCTGGGTCGGCCCGCGGCTGGCGTGAACTTCGATCCCGCCAACATGCTGCTCTACGGCATGGGCGACCCGGTCGAGGCGCTGCGCATGCTCGCACCGCACGTGCGACAGGTGCACATCAAGGACGCGCGGCGCGCGCGGGTGGTCGGAACGTGGGGCGAAGAAGTGCCGTCGGGAACCGGAGAAGTCGACTGGAAGGCGTTCTTTGGCGTGCTCGTCGAGCGCAAGCTGTCCGTCGATCTGATGATCGAGCGCGAGGCAGGCTCGAACCGCATGGGCGACATCGTCACGGCTCGCACGCTCGTCGAAGCACACCTTCACCCGCGGAGGAACGCATGAGCACGCGCAAGATCGGTGTCGGCGTCGTCGGCCTTGGCTTCATGGGTCGCACGCACCTCGCGGCCTTCGCCGCGGCGGATGCGGCCGGTTTCGGCAACCAGCTCGTGGCCGTGTGCGACGCGGATCCCGCGCGGCGCGCGGGGCTCGCGGCCAGCGGCGGCAACCTCGACACGGGCGCGGGCGGCGAGCGCATGTTCGACGCGGCCAAGGTCGCGGGCTACGCCGAGCCCGCGCAGCTGTTCGCGGATCCGCGGGTCGAGCTCGTGAGCATCTGCACGCACACCACGACCCATGTCGACTTCGCGCTCGCGGCGCTCGCGGCGGGCAAGCACGTGCTGCTCGAGAAGCCAGTGGCGCTCGACAGCGCCAGCGCTCAGCGCCTCGCCGACGCGGCGGCGCGTTCGAAGGGACTGTGCATGCCCGCGATGTGCATTCGTTTCTGGCCCGCGTGGGCGCGCGCGCTCGCGGCCGTTCGCAGTGGCGAGTTTGGACCGACGCGCAGCGCGGTTTTCCGGCGCCTCGGCAATCGACCGGGCTGGAACGGCTTCTACGCCGACTACGAGAAGAGCGGCGGCGCGCTGTTCGATCTACACGTGCACGACGTCGACTTCGTGCGCGCCTGCTTCGGGGATCCCGCGTCGCTCGTCAGCACCGGATCGCTCGACCACGTCACGACGCTGTTCCACTATCCGTCGGGGCCGACGCACGTCGTCGCGGAAGGCGGCTGGGACCACGGTGACGGCTGGGACTTCCGCATGTCCTTCACGGTCGTGTTCGAACGCGCCACGCTCGACTACGAGTTCGCGCGCTCGCCGGAGCTCGTGCTCGTGAAGGAGGGCCAGCGCATGGCGCTCGATGTCGGCACGCTCAACGGCTACGACGGCGAGGTGCGCCACCTGCTCGCCGCGATCGCCTCGGGCTCGCGTCAGCTTGGCGCGACCGCGGCCGACGCCGTGGCGCACACCAAGCTCATCGAAGCCGAGCGACGGAGCCTCGCCACGCGCTCCGTCGTCTCGCCCTGACCGGCCGCGCTCATTCGAGGCGCCGCGCCGTCGTCTGCGTCCCGCGCTGCGTGAGCACGAACGCCACCGCGCGGCCGTGCTCCACCGTGAACTCGAACGAGACTTCCGAGTCCTCGGCGGACACGAAGCGGTCGCGTCCCTGATAGCGCATGCGGTGACGCTCGCCGTAGGGCGTGATGTACTCGAGCGTCTCGCCGCGCTCCTCGATGGTCACGCGCGTGCAGCCGAGGTAGTAGCCGCCGAGGTAGACCTCGCGCTGGCCGCGCGTGACGGGCAGGTCCACGATGCCCGGCTCGGGCAAGTCGAGAATCGCGCGCGTGAGACGGCGCTCGAGCACCGGCAGGTCCTCGGTGTCCGCGCTGCTCGCCAGCGTGATCGAGAGTTCGAGGTCGGGGTACCACGCGACGTGGAGCGACCCGCGCGCGCCGTTGGATCCCAGCGTCAGCGCCTCGTTGCACGCCACCGTCGAGCGCGCGAAGCCTGCGCAGCGCGACCCCTGCCGCGGCAGCGAGAGCGCGCCGACGCGCAGCTCGCGCAGGTTCGCGGCGCCGACGAGCTTGCCTTCCCCCAGACCGCGCACGAAGCGTTCGAGATCGACGAGCTGCGTGCGCAGCGGCGGCAACCCGAGCAGCTCGCGAGGCGTTTCGATCGGCGTGCGCAGCGTGGCGGAGGCCTCGCGCGGCTCGGCGCGCACTTCGAAGCGCGTTTCGTCGAGTCCAAGAGGTTCGATCACCTGCCGAGCGAGATGCTCGCGCAGCGGGTGCGCCGTGACGCGCTCGAGCAGCAGGCCAGCGAGCACGACGTTGCTCACGCTGTAGGCCGTGCAGGCGCCGGGGTCGGAGTCCAGCGTGCGCTGCTCGAGCCATGCGAGCACGTCCGCGGCGGTCGCGGGCTCATCGCGCAGGGCGAGCCAGTCGCTGCAGTCGGGGATTCCCGAGGCGTGCTCGACGAGGTGAAGCAGCGCCACTCGCTGGCCACCGAACGAGAGCTTGGGGAAGAAGTCCGTGAGCGAGGCCTGCAGCGCGAGCTTCCCCTGATCCACCTGCGCGAGCAGGCCCGTGACGATCAGCGGCTCGACCAGCGCTTCGCCATCGCGCGGGGCGAGCGGGCTCTCGATGCGCTTGAGCTCCACGTCGAGATAGCCGAGCCCGCGCGAGAGCAGCACGCCGTCGCGCGTTGCGATGCGCACCGACACGCCGGGCAGACCGGACTCCGCGATGGCCCCGCGGGCGATGCTCTGCAGCCGACCGGCGAGGTCGGCCGTCGGCTCCTGAACGAGGGCGACGGACAGCAGGGCGAGCGATGCGATGTGCGCGATCACGACGGACCTCCTTGGCGGGGCTGGGTGCCATGGGGATCGTGGGGCAGCGAACGCGCGCGCTCCCGTGCGGATTCCTGCGCAGTGCGGCCTAGTCGCCGCTCGCGGGTTTGCGGGCCGCGTCGAGCGCGGGGACCTCGTTTTCGAAGCCCCAGCCGCCGCCGAGGGCCTTGTAGAGCGCGATGGCGGCGACCGCGCGGTCCGTGCTCGCGCGCGCGAGCTCGCGCTGAGCCGCGAACGACGTGCTCTGCGCGTCGAGCACGGCGAAGAAGTCCGTAAGCCCGCCCTCGTGAAGGCTGGTCGCAAGTTGCTCCGAGCGACGCTCCGCCGCCAGCGAGTCCTCAAGGGCCCGCCATCGTTCGTGCGAGCTCGCGACGGCGACGAGCGCGTCTTCGACGTCGCGCAGCGCCAGGGCAAACGCCTGCTCGTGCGCGAGCAACGCCTGCTCCTGCTGCGCCGTGCGCTGTTCGATGCCGGCCTTGATGACGGCGCGTCGGAAAATGGGACCGGTCAGGGTCGGACCCGCCGTGAACGCGAGGCTGTCGCCCGAGAACATGTCCTCGGCGTAGCGGCTCTCCCAGCCGAACAGCGCGCCGATCGAGAGCCGCGGATACAGCTCGGTCATCGCCGCCGCGGTCATCGCGACCGAGCGTGCGAACTCGCGCTCGGTGCGGCGCACGTCCGGCCGACGACGCAGCAAGTCCGCGGGAATTCCCGCCGGGATCGCCGCGGGCGGATCGGGAATGCGGCCATGGAACGCGATGCGTTCCGCGCACGCTCCCAGAGGCTCGGCGAGCAGCAGCGCGAGCGCGTGAAGGCGCGTCGAGCGAGCGCGCTCGAGCGGGGCCATTTGTGCGCGCGTGTTCGCCACGAGCCCCGCGACGCGACTTGCCTCGAGTTCGCTCGAGAGTCCCGCTTCGACACGGCTCGCGACGAGCAGCACGGCCACTTCGTGCGATGCGAGGCTCGCTCGGAGCACGACCATCTCCCGCTCGATGCCGCGCAGCTCCACGTAGTTCCGAGCGACTTCGGCGACCAGTCGCTGCAACACTGCGCGCGCGTCTTCGAGCGCCGCGCCCCAGCTCGCCTCCGCTGCCTCGAGCGCCCGCGCGTTGTGGCCGAACAAGTCGAGCTCCCAGCGGGCATCGAAGCCCAACGAGTGCAGACTGTTGGGATCGGGCGGCAGGAACTGACCTCCCGCCACGGCCGTGCTGGGCTTGCGCCCGACCACGCCCACGCGCCCGTCCACGGACGGATCGTTCGAGTCGCGCTCCATCTCGATGACGGCGCGCGCCTCGCGCACTCGCTGCGCCGCAGCGCGCAAGTCTCGGTTGCTCGCGAGCGCCGCCTCCACCAGCGTGTTGAGCGTTGGATCCGCGAAACTCCTCCACCAGCGCTCGTCCTCGGCCCCAAGGCAAGCCGTCGCGGGCGCCGCGAAGCTCTCCGGCGCGGTCAACACCGGCGGTTCATAGTCCCCTCCCACGCGACACGCCGCGGCGAGCGCGACCACGAGCACCGCGCGCCTCACTGCTTGCCTCGGTCGCTGGGAGAGTCGATGAACACGTCCATCTGCTGCCCAACGTAGACGGGCAGCGCATCCGCGGCGAAGCTGTAGATCACCTGCAGCACGCGCGTGTCGATGCGCTCGAGCGTATCACCGGTGAGAGAGCGCTTGGGCATCACGTAGGGATCGACGCGCACGAACGTGAGCGGCGTCGCGAGCCGCGAGTTGCCGCGCACGAAGCCCTGCGCGCCCGCGCCCGGACGAAAGCGCCAAGCGTCGCTTTCGTCGATGTCGATGCGGACGTGGAGCACCGAGAGATCGCCGAGCAAGACGAGCGGCACGCTCGAACCCGCGACCGCGAACTCGCCCGTGCGCGCGCGAACCTGCAGGCAAGTTCCGCCGATGGGCGCGCGCACCGACAGCCGCTCGATTTCGACCTCGATGCGCTCGTTGGCCGCGCGCGCCGACGCGACGCGCGCTTCCGCCAGCGCGACGTCCGCCGACCACGCGCCTGCTCGCTGCTTCGACAAGTCGGCCTCGGCGGCCGCCACTTCCGCCTCGGCTCCTCGCACCGCGAACTGCCTTCGCACCAACTCCTCGCCGCTGAGCGCGCGCTTGTCGCTGACGGCTTCCGCGAGCGCGAGCTTGGCGCGCGCGTCCTCGAGCGACACGCGAGCCATCGCGATGCGCGCCTCGAGCGGCGGCAGGTCCTCCGCCCGCGGGAGAGCGCGCAGCCGCGCGACTTCGGCTTGGGCGATCGCGAGCTCCGCGCGGCGCTGGCCCTGCTCGGCCTCGAGCGCTCGCGCATCGACACGCAGGAGCAGGTCGCCTCGCTGGACCCTCTGCCCTTCGTGAACGGCGACGCCGACGATCAGCCCGGACACCGCCGCGCCGACGGCGACGTTCTCGCTGCACGCCTCGATGATGCCCGCACCGGCGATCTGGCGCTCGAAGGGCGAAGGCGCGGGCGCGGCGCTCGGCGGAGCAGCGGCCAGATCGCGGTCCGACGTGTGCACCGTGTACACCGCGGCGACCATGCCCACCGCGGCTAGGACCGGAAGCGCGTAAGTTCGGATGTTCATGGTGGCGAGTCAGTTCTTCGTGAAGGTCTCGACGCGCTCGACGCGCCCGTCGTCCATGTGCGCGATGCGGTCGGCGAACGAGAAGATGCGGGAGTCGTGCGTGACGACGATCAGGGCGCGGTCTTCGCTCGAGGCGACCTCCTGCAGAAGCTCCATCACCTTGTGCCCCGTCTCGTGGTCGAGCGCGCTCGTCGGTTCGTCGCACACGAGCAGCCGCGGCTCGTGCACGAGCGCGCGCGCGATGGCAATGCGCTGCTGCTGACCACCGGAGAGCTGCGATGGCAGGGAGCGAGTGCGCGACCCCAGGCCGACGCGCTCGAGCATCTCGCCCGCGCGAGCGAGGGCGGTTTTGTAGTGGAGGCCGAGGATCAGCAGCGGAATTGCGACGTTTTCGGCGGCCGTCAGCGTCGGCACGAGGTTGAGTGCTTGAAACACGAACCCGACGTTGCGGCCGCGCCATGCTGCGCGCTCTCGGTCGGACAGGCGGAGCGTGTCCTCGTGCAGCACGATGCACTCCCCCGCCGTGCGCTCGAGGATCCCCGCGATCACCGAGAGCAGCGTCGTCTTGCCGCAACCCGACGGTCCGACGAGCATCGTCATCTGGCCGAGCAGCACTTCGAGATCGAGGCCGCGCAGCGCCTGCACTGCGTTCTCGCCTTCGCCGAAGGTCTTGGTCACGCCGCGGCACGAGACGGCCACGCGCGTCGAGAGCGTCGTTTCCATGGCGCTAGCCCTTGAACACCACGGCCGGCTCGAGGCGCAGCACGCGTTGGATGGAGATCGCGGCCGCGATCAGGCAACAGACGAGGATCGCCACGCCGCCGAAGACGGGCACCTGCCACGCCATGTGGAACGCGAGCTTCGAGTCGTGCAGGAGCTGTCCCACGACGGCCGTCACGCCGACGCCGAGGCCAAAGCCGATGAAGGCAGCGAAGAGAACTTGCGCGAACACCATGCGCAGGAGCAGCCGGTTGCTCGCGCCCATGGCCTTCATCGCGGCAAAGGCGCGCTGGTTTTCGAGGATGAAGTTGTAGAGCAGCTGGCCCGAGATGAGCACGCCGATCACGAAGCCGAGGGCGATGGTGATGCCGAAGTTCGGGAGAATGCCCGTCTTCGAGAGGATGAAGTCCATCGAACGTGCCTCGTAGTCGTCGCTCGTGTCGGCGCGCAGGCGCGTGGTTTCCTCGACTCGTCGCGCTACCTCTTTGGGGTCGAGACCGGGCTTCACGCGCGCGAGCACGTAACCGAGCAATTTGCGCTCCTGCGGCGCCATGCGCAGCGCTCGGGTGTACGTCGTGTACACGACCGGATCCCAGAAGAACTCGCGCGTACGGCGAAACGAGCCCATCACCACCGTCTCGTGCTCGTTCAGGTCGATGCGGTCGCCGACGCGCAACGCGCGCGGCCCCTCGTCACCGACGCCGCGCCGCAGGCGCAGCCCGTCGTCCATGTCGCGCGCGTCGACGAGGATCGCGCGATCGGCCTTGAGGAGCTCGAGAGTGCCCTGCTCCATGATCGGCGGACCGCCGGTGAGCGTCGCGTCGTCGAGGCCGATCATGCGCACGACGACGCGCGTGCCATCCTGCAAGCGCGCCTGCACGTAGGACTTGTAGAGCGGCACGGCCCACTCGATGCCCTCGACGCCGCGCACCTTGAGCAGCGCGCTGTCCTGCATCGCCTTGCGGTCCTCCGTGAATTCGATCTGCGGATCCATGATCCACAGATCCGCTTGACCGGTGTCTCGGATCCACGAGCCGGAGCGGCGCGTGAACCCGGCGAAGATCGAACCCTGCTGCGTTATCAGCAGCGTGGCGAAGGCGAGGCCAGCGACCAGCCCGAGGTACTTGAGGCGGTCGCCGACCAACATGCGCAGGGCGATTCGGATCATCGCGCGCTCCGCTTGGCGCCACGCTCGACGCACATGCCCGTCAGCACGGCTTCGATCATCGCTTGCGTGCGCCGCCGCATGGGCCGCCATGGAAACCACGAGTTGCCGCTGAAGTTGATCTCGATCGCGGCCACGCCGTGCACGGCGGCCCAGAACGTCTCGGTCACCAGCTCGGCGTCGCGAAACTCGGGCCGCATTCGCCGCTGCGCGATCGCCTGCTGCGCGGCGAGCTTCAGGAAGGCGTGTGCGTCGCGGCGCGGGTCGCCGCGGCGCTCGAGCGCGCGCTCGTCGTGATCGTAGGGCGAGCGCTGGAGGAACAGCAGCCGGTAGCTGTGTGGGTGCTTGAGCGCGAAGGCGACGTAGGCGCGCCCCATGCGGCGGATGCGTTCGATCGGGTCCGCGACGCGAGCGAGCGGTGCCAGCGTGCGCGTCAGCCAGTCGAAGTCCGCCAGACACAGCGTGCGGATCAGCTCCTCCTTGTCCTCGAAGTGCAGGTAGATCGCACCGGGCACGTAGTCGATCGCCGTGGCGATCTTGCGCAGCGTGACGGCCTCGAAGCCGTGCTGGGCGAAGAGCTCGCGCGCGGCCTCGAGGATGCGCTCGCGGACCTGCTGACGTTCTCGGGCTCGACGATCGGAGGAGGGCATGGGCGGTGACGGTTGTTCAGATTGTGAACAGCGTTCAGTAACCGATGCGGCGCGCCGATGCAAGACGCGCCAGTGCGCAGTGGCGGCCAGCGGGCCTCCCGCGCTCATGGCGGGGGTCGAAGCGGCCCTCGAGCGCCTCGGAGCGCTCGCTCAGCGCCGCGCGAGTCCCTCGAGCAACTGCTCGATGCGGCCGAAGGTGCGCTCGCGGTCGAAGCGCTGCATGCGCTCGAGTCCCGCCGCCACGAAACGGCGCGCGAGGGCCTCGTCATCGAGCAGCCGCGCGATGGCCGCGCGCAACGCCGCGTCGTCCCGCAACGGAACGAGCAGGCCGTTGTGCTCGTGCTCGACGACCTCTGGATTGCCGCCGATCTTGGAGCAGACGATCGGCGTGCCGAGCGCGCTGACTTCGAGCAGGGTATGCGACAGACCCTCGTACTCGCTGTTCAGCACGAACACGTCCGCCGCGCAGATCAGATCGGGGATGCGCTCGTAGGGGACGTTGCCGAGAAAATGCGCGCGCTGCTCGAGCCCGAGCTCGCGCGCCAGCGCCTTCCAGGGCTCGAGCATGTCTCCGTCGCCCGCCACGATCAGTTCGACGTCCTCGGGAAGTCCCCGCAGCGCTCGCAGGATGCCGTCGACGCGCTTCCACACCATGAGTCGGCAGATGGTGAGCAGGTAGCGCTTTTGGGGGCTCAGGCCTTGCCGCGCGCGCGCACTCGCGCGAGCGTCGGCGGCATCGGCGGCCTTCGGTCCGTGGTAGGCGTTGTAGACGAGCTCGACCTTGCGTTCGGGAACGCCATAGTGCTCGATCGGAATGCGCCGCAGGAAGTCGCTGCACGCGATGAGCTGATGACACCAGCTCCACCAACGCCGCTGCGCTCGCCGCGCGAGCGACACCTTCCACCCGTACTGCTTGCCCTCGAAGGTCTCGATGTCGTCGCCTTCGATCCAGCCCTTGCGGTGGCTGATCTCCCAAACGCCGTCGACCATCAGGCGGATCATCACCTTGCGTCCAGCGAGGCGCGCCGCGGCCACGTGCAACAGCGCGAGATGTTCGTTCACGTACACGACGTCGGCCTTGCGCGCTTGGAGATACGTGGCCCACGCCGCCTTCAGGTAGCGCACGAGCAGCGGTCCGCGCTCGATCGCGACGACGCGAAACGGGTAGCCCTGCGGACGCGGATCCGCGCAGAAGGCCACGACCGTCACTTCATGCCCGCGACCGGCGAGGAAGCGGCCGAGGCTCGGCACGTACACGGCCGGACCGCCGAGATCCGGCGGGAAGATTGGTGAGGTGACCAGAACGCGCATCGGCGCGGCGAGCATATCCCTTGGGCGAGCGCACTTCCCGTGCTCGGAGTGCGCACGCCGCGCGTCGCGCGAGCGGGAAGTCGCCGCGGGCGCGACGTACCATGCGCGGCCGATGTCGCCGCACGAAGACGTCCCTTCGCCGCAAGCTCCCCAGAGCCTGCTGGCGCTGCGCGAGCGCTACGACGCGGTGCTGTGCGACCTGTGGGGCGTGGTCCACAACGGCCAGCGCCCGTTCGCGAACGCCGTGCGCGCGCTCACGGACTTCCGCGCCGCCGGCGGCCGGGTGATCTTGCTCACGAACGTTCCCAAACCGCGTGGGGTGATTCCACGCCAACTCGATCGCATCGGCGTCGCGCGCGAGGCGTGGGACGTCATCGTGACGAGCGGTGACGCGATTCGCGGCGAGCTCGCCGGTCGCGCGCCCGGACCGATGCACTTGATCGGTCCGCGCGCCGACAGCGTGCTGTGGGACGGGCTCGGCCTGCAGCTCGCGGCGCTCGAGAGCTCCGCGTTCGTGTGCGTCACGGGTCTGGGTAACTTCGATTCCGACGAACCGGAGCACTACCGCGAGCGCCTCGCGCGCGCCCGTGAGCTCGACCTCGAGATGATCTGCGCGAACCCCGACGTCGTCGTGCGCCTCGGCGAGCGTCTGCACTGGTGCGCGGGCGTTCTCGCGCGAGATTACGAGGCCATCGGCGGTCGCGTCGTCATGGCCGGCAAACCGCACGCCCCCATCTACGCGCTGGCCTTGCGCGAGCTCGAAGCGCTCGTTGGAACTCGCGTCGACCGCGCGCGCGTGCTCGCCATCGGTGACGGCATTGGCACCGACGTGCGGGGCGCCAATCGCGAGCGACTCGACGCGCTGTTCATCGCCTCCGGAATTCACCGCGACGAGGTGCGCACCGACGGCGCGCTCGACCTCGTCGCGACGGCTCGCGCGCTGGCCTGCGAGTCCGCGCACGCACGCTACGCGCTGGCCGAGCTGCGCTAGTTTCGACTCCGCGCCTCGCGCGGCGCTCCGCTCAGGGCGCGACGACCGGACGGCTGCGGGCACGGAACAGCACGAGCCCGAGCGCGATGGCGGCACCGAGCAACGCCAGCCACAAGCCGTCGCGCAGCGAGGCGGGTTCGTACGAGAGCTCGATCACATGGTGTCCCGCGGGCACGTCGAGCGCCATGAACGCCGTGTTGGCGTCGAGAATCTCGACCGCAGCCCCATCGAGCGTCGCCTGCCAACCGGGGTAGCGCGAGAGCGCGGCCACGAAGTAGCGCGGCGAAGGACAGTCGACTTCCAAGCGCACGCGATCGGGCGTGTCGAGGGCGAGCGAGAGCGTGCCGGGCAAAGCTGCATCGGCGACGGCGCCGCGCTTGCGAGGCTCGAAGCCCTCGGGCACCTGCGGACCGACGATCACCGTGTCGTAGGGATCGACTTCGGGCTCGACCGTGCGGAAGAGCGCCTTGCGCGGCCCGGCGCGCACTTCGGCGTGGGGTGCGAGCCAAAAACGGCCGCGCGAACGCGTGAAGCGATACAGGGACAGACCGGGGAAATGGGCGACGCACTCGACTCCCTCGCGCGTTCCCTCCCAGCGCGAGCCGGGCCCGCCGTCGCTGCCCGACGGCAGCGCGACATGCGTCACGCCCAGCACGGCGAGCGCGTGCTCGCTCGCCTTGGTCGCCACCTGCCACGACGTGCGCGGTTCGACGAGCAGGCCGTAGAGCCGGTTGTATTCCGCGATGCCGAGCGCGTCGTAGGAAGTCGGCAGCGACAGTCCGTACATCAAGTTCGCGTGCGGCGGAATTCCGAGCGGATCGACGAACAACACGCGCTCGCCCGCCGTCTCGCGTGCGAGGATCTCGATCGGCTCCGTTCGCGGATAGACGAGGCGCTCCTGCACGCTGATCTGGTACGGGCGCAGGACCTCGACCGTCTGCGAGGCGAGCATCAGCGCCAGCGCGAGCAGCGCGAGTGGCCGAGCGCGCGGACTGGCGGCGAAGAGCAGGACGAGGATCGCCGGGGTGGCCGCGAGCGAGCTCGCGACGATCCACATGATGTGATCGAACGCATGCGCCTGCGCGGCGAGGTCGTCCGCGTCCGTGACCGCGGTCGAGAGCTGCTCGAGCGCGGCGCGGCACGAAAACAGCAGGGCGAGCAGACCGAGCGCCAAGGCAATCGATGGGATCGTGCGCGGTGCCTCCGCGCTGGACACGCGCTGCACGCCGTGAGCGGCGAGCACGGCGATGGCGAGTGCCCATGCTCCTTGGCTGACGTAGCTCGGAATGAAGCCGAGGCCGAACGCCGTGGACGCTCCGCTCGCGAGACCGAAGACGTCGTGGGCCCACAGCGGCCACAGGAGCGCGGCGAGCGCGAACGACACGGTCTTGCCCGAACGCAGCGCGGCGGGAAGCGCGAGCAGCGCCAGCACGAGCGCCAGCCAGCTCGTGTAGCCCAAGTTCGCGATCTCGTAGTTCGGCGTCGGGCGAGCGGGATCGACGAGTGCGCGATCCACTGGCGTTCCGAGGTAGTCGGAGAACACGTAGCGCGGCCAGTGCGCGAGATCGAGCGCGACGTGCGAGGTCGATTCGAGGCCGAAGGCGCGCGGGCTGTGCTGTACGTACTCGAGAAACGGCAACACCAGCGGCATCGCGAGCAAGACAGAGGCGAAGCCCAGCGCGGCGAGGCGCGCTCCGAGTCGCAGCGTCGCTGCCGGGCGTTCGCGCAGTGCGGGCAGCAAGCGTGCGAGCGTGTAGGCGATGACGCTCGCTGCTCCGAAGAACAGCGTCTCCGGATGACCGGCGTAGGCCATCGCCACGAGTGCGAGCACCAGACCGATGGACCACTTGCGCAGACCGCCGCCGCTCACGAGCTTCTCGACGCACAGGAGCACGGCGGGAACCCAGGCCGCGACGCCCGCATGCGGATAGGCGATCAGCAGCGCGTTGTGACCGCTCGCTTGGAATGCGATCGCGCCGCACGCGCTCGCCGTGCGCGAGAGACCGAGCGTGCGCAGGAACAGCAACAGCGCCGCGCCGGCGACCCAGCTCTTCAGGAACGCGCTCGCGAGCAGCGCCCACTTCAGCGGGAGCACGTAGAACGGCAGGCTGAACACGGACAGCACCGCCGACTGGAAGTTGGCCCAGTGCGGCACTCCGCAGCCGTTGTTCGGATTCCACAGCGGAAATCGGCCCTGCGCGAGCTCGGCGCGCGAGAACTCGTGCCACGGCACGAACTCGACCACGGGATCGGAGAGCAGTTGGTTGCGCGGCAGCCAGTGCGCTTGCGCGGAGAGCACCGGATGTCCCTGCAGCAGGTCAGCCGTCGTGAAAACGCGGTCACGAACGCTGAAAAGCGGCTCCCACAACAGCACGCCTGCCACCAGCGCCGCCACGCAGGCCGCCAGCCACACGTCCCGCTTCGCCTGCGCGTTCACCGACTCATCGTAGCGCGCTGGAGCATCCCTGAGCCCAGCTCGATTCAGCGCGCGCTGGTTCCGCGCCCGAGCGCTGATACCCTGCGCGGATGCTCCAGCGCACGGTGCACCGCACGGGACTCGTCGGCTATCGATCGAGGGAACTCTCCGCCGTCGGGGTCCCGCACCTGTTCACGACCCGCATCGGGCTGGGCGGCGCGCCGATGGACCTGCGCGAGAGCGAGGGGCTCGCGCTCGACGCGTTGCGCGAGCTCGCGCTCGCCCCGAGCGGCGCACGGCTGCTCTCGATGAAGCAAGTGCACGGCGCGAGCGTGCACGAGCTCGGGGCGGCCCTCGGCGCACTCGAAGGCGACGCGTGGACGAGCTCGCGCGCGGATCTGCTCGCGCTCGTCTACACGGCCGACTGCGTGCCGGTGCTCGTGTCGAGCGCGGACGGTTCGCGCGTCGCCGCGATCCACGCCGGCTGGCGCGGACTCGTGGCCGGCGTGATTCCCGCGGCGCTCGAGCGCCTCGGCGTGCGTGCGGCGGTGGCCGCGATCGGTCCGTGCCTGTCGTTGGAGAGCTGTGAGATGGGGCCCGAGGTCGCGGAGCAGTTCGAGCGCGCCGATCTCACAGCCGCCGTCCACGCGCGTTTCGGAGCACGACCGCGCATCGATCTGCGCGCCGCGGCGCGCCTCCAGCTCGAACGCGGCGGTTGCACGCGCATCGACCTCTCGGATCGCTGCACCTATCTCCACGCCGACGAGTTGCCCTCCCATCGGCGCGAGGTCACCCACGGCGGTGCCGCGCGCTCAGGTCGCATCGGCGCGTTCATCGCCGCACGACCGACGTAGCACGCCCTGTCCAGAAAGCGGCCGCACGCGACGAAAGGCGAGCGGTCCGGCGCAGCGCCGAGCGCTCTCAAGGCTCGAGCTTCACGTCCCAGTACGCGTCGCTCACGAAGCGCGACCAGCTCTGACGCACGCGGCCCACCGGCACTTCGAGGATCGGCGACCAGCGCGGCTTGACCGGCAGCTTGAGGAGCCGCATGCCGGCCTCGTCGGGCGTTCGATCACGCTTGCGATGATTGCAGTCCGTGCAGGCGAGCACGCAGTTTTCCCACGAGCTCCGGCCGCCGCGCGCGCGCGGGAACACGTGATCGATCGAGAGTTCCTTGGTGCCCGGGCGGCGACCGCAGTACTGGCAGCGGTTGTCGTCGCGGCGAAACAGGTTGCGGCGGCTGAACGACGCGGCCGGGTTGGGTTGGCCGCCGAATTGGGTCAGCACCACGATTTCCGGCACACGAATGCGCAGCTTGACGGTGCGGATGGCGGGCTCGTCGGGCGGAACCGCGAGGCTCACCCAGCTCTCGAAGCCGTGCAGCTCGTAGTTCTCGGGCACGACGGCCTTCGCCGTGCCGTTGCACATCAGTCGCAACGCGTCGAAGGCCGTGGTCGTGTGGATGGCGAGCCACGACGAGTTGAGCACCAGCGCTGGTTGCGTGAGAACGCTGGCGGTGCCCATGGCCGTTTGAGACTAGTCCGGCCGTCGGAGAATGCAAGTTGGTGACCCGCCGCGGCGCGGCGCGGTCGGTTCACAACGGTCGCGAATTCGCGGGGCCACGACTGCGCTTCAGGTCTGGGCGGCGTCGGCCGTGATGGCGGTCTGCGCCGAGCAGCGCTCGCCCTCGATCGCCATCAACATCTCGCGCGTGACGTCGCCGGTGGGATACTCGCCCGTGAAGCACGCGTTGCAGAACTTCTCGAGCTTCGGATTCCCCGCGCGCGCGGCCTCGTTCATCGCGTCGCGGTCGAGGTACACGAGGTGATCGACGCCGATCTCGCGCGCGATTTCCTCGGTCGAACGATTGGTCGCGATGAACTCGGTCTTGGTGGCCATGTCGATGCCGTAGGGGCAGGGACTCACGAGCGGCGGACTCGTGACCGCCATGTAGACCTTGCGGGCACCGGCGTCGCGAGCCATCTGCACGATGCGCTTCGAGGTGTTGCCGCGCACGATCGAGTCGTCGACGAGCAGCACGTCCTTGCCCGCGAATTCGAGCGGGATCGTGTTGAGCTTGCGGCGCACGGAGTTCGTGCGCGCGCCTTGGCTCGGCATGATGAACGTGCGGCCGATGTAGCGGTTCTTGACGAGTCCCTCGCGATAGGGAACCTCGATCGCCTCGGCCATCGCCATGGCGGCCTCGCGCGAGCTGTCGGGGATCGGGATGACCGCATCGGGCACGGGTGCGCCCGAGCGCTTCCACTGCTCGCCGAGCTCCTTGCCGAAGCGGCGACGCGTGCGGTACACGGAAATATCGTCGAGCATCGAGTCCGGGCGTGCGAAGTAGACCCACTCGAAGATGCACGGCCGGTGCGGCTTGTCGCCGAGCTTGCGCTGGTGGATCGTGCGGTCGACGTCGACATACACGCATTGACCGGGCCCGATGTCGAGCGTGCGGTCGTAGCCGTTGACGTCGAGCACCACCGACTCGCTCGCGCAGGCGTAGCTCGTGCCCTGCTCGGTCTGCTTTTGGCCGAACACGATCGGCTTGATGCCGAACGGGTCGCGGAAGCACACCATGCCGCCGTCGGCGAGGATCGCGACGACCGAGTACGCGCCCTTGACCTTCTCGTGCACGACCTTCACGGCCGCGAACACGTCCTCCGGCGTCGGCTTCTGGATCGGCTTCACGCGGTCCGCGAGCGCGCGCGCGAAGACGTACAAGATCGCCTCGACGTCGCACGACGAGCCCAGCCGCACGCCCTTGTGCGCGAGCCGCTCTTTGAGCTCGAGGAAGTTCGTGACGTTGCCGTTGTGCGCCATGGCGATGCCCATGGGGAACACCATGTGGAACGGCTGCACGTCCTCGTCCGAGCCGACGCCGACGGTCGGATAGCGCACGTGGCCGACGCCGAGCGGCCCGCGCAGGCGCGCCATGTTGCGCTCGTTGAAAATGTCGCGCACGAGCCCGAGGCCCTTCTTGACGTGGAACTTGTCCGTGAAAGTCGTGATGCCCGCCGCGTCTTGGCCGCGGTGCTGCACCGCGAGCAGGCCCTCGTAGATCTCGAGCGCCACGTTGCTGCCGTTGGGACCGTAGATGCCGATGAAGCCGCACATTCGAGCGTCGCTCTCCCGGTGGAAGGAGCGCCAGCAGGGTACAGCTGGCGCGGGCGTGAGAGTCTAGCGAGGCCGGACGCCGCTCCATGCGCGGATTCGGCTCTCGGCGGCGCTTTCGCAAGCCCCGTCCCGCGCCCGAGTTGGAACGTCAGGGCCGCCGCAGGAACTCGATGTAGCGCGTGCGAGCCGCACCGAAGCCCGCGCCGGACTCGATCTGCGCCACGAAGTCGAGCGCGCCCCGCTGGAGCGCTCGACGCTCGGCGAGCACGGCTTCGCGCTGGAAACGGTCGATGCCGACGGTCGGCGGCGGGTCGTCGCCCGCGGCGAGCCAGCGATAGGCGGGCAGCGGGTAGCTCCCGTAGGCCGCCAGCGGCGCGTGGAATTCGATCCATGGGTCGTCGTCGGTGTTGACGCGCTCGGCGTGCTCCTCGATGCGCGAGAGCGTCGCTTCGGAGGCGAAGCAGCAGCCGAGCAGCTCTTCCGCGGACTCGATCCCGACGTCGGCGAGCAGCGCGCGCACTTCGCGCTCCTCGAGTCGCTCCGCGACGCGCAAGAGCTCGATCTCGAGTGGGCCTTCGCCGCCGAGCAGCAGCATGTCGTAGCCCGTGACCCACGCCGTCGCGTGCGGGAACACGCGCCGGAACGTGCGCACGATCCCGGCGATGTCGCTCGGCGCCAAGTCGTACAGCGGAATCCACTGCGACATCAGCCCCAGCGGCGCGAGCCGCGCTCGGGCGAGCCGGTAGTACTCCTCGGTGTACAGATAGGCCGAACCGCTGACGCACGGGTCGATCGGATCGGCCGAGATCACGTCGAAGCGCTCGTGCGTGCGTGCGAGCCACGCGCGACCATCGTCGGCCACGATGCGCACGTCGTCGCGTTCGTGCAGAGCACCATTCCAGGCCTCGAAGCACCGTGCCGCCTCGATCACGGCCGGACTGATCTCGACGACGACGAGCTCGCCGCCGCAGATCGCCATCGCCGCGGAGGTCATGCCCGTGCCCAGCCCGATGCACGCGAGCTTGCGCGGCTGTGGATGGGCGAGCGTCGAAATCGCGCCCAACAAGTACTGCAACCGTCGATCGATGAAGATCGAAGACGCCACGGTCTTGCCGTTGACGCGCAAGTTGCGAATCGGCTCGGGCTCGCTCGCGTCGAGGAACTCCTGCACTTTCGCGCTCGAAGCGGGGGCATCGGCGACGAACACCGTGCGAAACTGCTCGCGTGAGCCCGGTGGCTCGCCCGGTAGGAATGCGAACAGTGCGCACAGCGCCGCGGCCAGTGCGCCGAACCGGACGAGCTGCCCACTGCCCTCGGCGCGCGCCGCCGCGCCCCACAAGAGCCACACGCCCGCTGCGATCGGCAGCGCGCAGGCGACCACGAACGAGCCGCGCAGGCCCAACTGCGGGAGCAGCACGAACGACGCGAGCAGCGAACCGAGAATCGAACCGAGCGTGTTCCAGAAGTAGACGCGCCCCAGCGCCGCGCCGAGCTCCGCGCGCGCGCCTCGCACCCAGGCGAGCGCGAGCGCGAAGAACGCTCCCGAGAGGAACGTGGGCACGGCCAACAGCTTGCTCGAAAGCTCGACGGCCAGTCGCAGATAGCGCGACGGCGGATACTCGCTCACCCACTCGCCCGCTTCGAGCAGCGCGAGGTTGTCGGGACCCAAGAGCAGGTCTTCGCCGCCCGCTCGCGCACGCAGCGCCACGATGCCCAACCCGATCGACAGCGCGAACGCGAGCGCGAGCACGCCGAGCACCGTCGCGGGTTGGCGCGTGCGCTGCCCTAGGTGACCGCCCGCCGCCCCTCCGGCCGCGAGGCCGAACAGAAACACGGCCACGACCGCCGCGAACACGTACACCGTCCCGCCGAGCAGCGAGTGCAGCAAGCGATTGGCGAGCACTTGCAGCGCCAGAGAGGACGCACCCAAGATCACGACCGCGCCCAGCAAGGGAACGCGCGAGGGCGGCGCGGCCGTGGGGGCCGATTCGGCTTGGGTCTGGTCCGATCCACCGCTCGTCTCGCCGCGCGCGAGCGCCGCGGCGAACAGCGCGACGGCGAGATTGCCCGCGAGGGCCACGTGCGTCGTGCGCGTGAGTCCGAGCTCGGGAAGCAGCGCATAGGCGGCGAGCAGCGCGCCCGCGCAGGCTCCGAGCGTGTTGAATGCGTACAGCCAGCCCACGCTCGACCACGTCGCGCGCGCGCCCTGCGCGATCGCGCGGCCGAGCAAGGGGAACGTCGCGCCCATGCACAGCGTCGGCCACGCGAGCAGGGCGAACGCGGCGGGCACGGCGAGGAGCGGCGCGCCGAGCGAGAGCTCGCCGCGCTCCGCGGCTTCGCGCGCAAGTCGCATCAACGTCGGAGCCGCGAGGCCATAGAGCGCGATCGCGAGCTCGATCGCCGCGTAGGCACGCAGCGGACGAGCGCGCGCGAGCCACTTCCCAGCCAGCCACGCTCCCAGCCCCAGCCCGAACAGAAACGCGCCAACGACGGCCGCCACGGCGTGGCTCGCGACGCCGAACGCGAGGCCAAAACCGCGAAACAGCACGACCTCGTACACGAGCGCCGTCGCACCGGAAATGAACGCGATGGCGAGCAGCGCGGCGGTGCGGATGCGGACGTGCATTGCGTTGCGCAGGGTAGCAGCGCGGCCGCTCGCGGCCACGCGAGCGTCGGGCTATACTCCCTCGCGTGGCGTCGCAGATCCGCATGAAGAGCCTCCAACGGGCGGACCAAGCGCTCGGCATGGCAGCATGCGCGCTGCTGCAGCCGCTGCGATGGATGCCCCAGCGCGAGGCCCAGACGCCGCCGCAGCGCGTGCTCGCGATCAAGTTTTGGGGCTTGGGCAGCCTGCAGTTGCTCACGCAAGCGATCGCCACGCTGCGCAGGCGCCATCCCTTCGCGCAGATCACGCTGCTGACGCTCGCGAGCAACGCCGAGTTCGCGCGGGGTCTGGGCGTCTTCGACGACGTGCGCACGCTCGAGGTCGGCAACGCGGGCTGGCTGCACATGGCACGCCGCATCGCGCGGCTCGTCGGTGAATTGCGCGCGGAACGCTTCGACGCGGTCTACGATTTCGAGTTCTTCACGCGTTTCTCGTCGATCGTCTCGCTGCTCAGTGGAGCGCCGCGTCGTCACGGTTTCGCGAGCCCGCGCGTGTGGCGCGGCGGCTTTCACACCGACACGGTGATGTTCAATCGCTACTGGCACGTCGCGCGGAACTTCCGTGCGCTCGCCGGTGGCGAGAACGGTCACAACGTCACGGCCGACGAGCTGCGACCCCGCTATTTCGACGAGCACGAGGAGGCGCGCGCGGCTGCGCTGCTCGAGCGCCACGGCATCGGCGAGGACGATCTGTTCGTCGTGCTCAATCCCAATGCGGGCGAGCTGTCGCTCGAGCGCCGCTGGCCGGCGGCGAACTTCATCGAGCTCGGCAAGCGTTGGCTCGCGCGCGAACGCTGGCCCGTGGTGCTCATCGGTTCGTCGGCGGAGCGCGCGTACAACGAGACGATCCGCGAGCGCATCGGCGATCGGCGCTGCGTCAACCTCGCCGGCGAACTCTCGCTGGGCGAGCTCGTGGCGCTGTTCGCGCGCGCCGGCATCGTGGTCAGCAACGACTCCGGCCCGATGCACCTCGCGGCCGCGATCGGCGCGCCCACGCTCGGACTGTTCGGTCCTGAGACGCCGGTGATGTACGGACCGCTCGGGCTGCGCGCGCGCGCCCTGTACCGTCCGCCGGCCTGCAGCCCGTGCATCAACGTGCACGACAACAAGGTGGCGAGCTGCATTTATGGCGAACCGCAATGCCTCATGTCGATCTCGGTCGACGAGGTGCACGAGTCCGCGCGCGCCCTCGCGCTCGGCACGGACTTCGAGGCGAGCCTCGAGCCGCGCAACGATCGCCGCAGGGACGGCGTCGATCCGCGGAGGGAGTGATGCGCGTCCTGCTGCTCAACCCGCCGGGGCGACGCACCTACATCCGCGATTACTTCTGCTCGAAGACGACGAAGTCGAACTACCTTTTCCATCCCATCGACCTCGTGATGCTCTCCGGTCGCGTGGCGGCGGAGCACGAGGTCGCGGTGCTCGACTGCATCGCCGAGGGGCTCGACGTCGCCTTGGCCGAGCGGCGGATCGACGCCTTCGCGCCCCAGGCACTGGTGAGCCTCGTCGGTTCCGTCTCCTGGCCCGAGGATCGCGCGTTTCTAGCGACACAGGCCGCGCGCGGTCGACGCGTGCTCGCGATCGGCGACGTGCTGCACGAGAACGCTCGCGAGCGCCTCGTCGAGGAGCCGTGGCTCGAGGCCGCCCTCGGCGACTTTGTCAGCTCCGACGTGCTCGCACTCCTCGCGCGCGACCTCGCGAGCGTGCGGGGCTCGACCGTGCGTCACGGCGATGGTCGGGTCGAGACGATCGGCACGCCGGGCAAGCTGCGCGGCGCGTACGACCTGCCGCGGCCGCGCCACGAGCTGTTCGCGCCCCGCGCGTATCGCTTCTCGTTCGCGCGCCACGAGCGCTTCGCGACGATCCTCACCGACTGGGGCTGCCCCTACCCTTGCACGTTTTGCGTCATGTCGACGCTCGGTCACGCAGCGCGTCCGATCCCGAGCGTGCTCGAGGAGATCGACCAGCTCCGCGCGCGCGGCATCCGCGAGCTGTTCGTCATGGACCAGACGTTCGGCGTGCAGCGCGCGCGTGGGCTCGAGCTGTGCGCCGAGCTCGAGCAGCGCGGCGACCTGTCGTGGACGGCCTACGTGCGGCCGGATCGCTCCGACGACGAGCTGCTCGCGGCGATGCGGCGCGCCGGCTGCCACACCGTGATGATGGGCGTCGAGAGCGCGAGCGCGGAAGTGCTCGCGAGCTACGAGAAGCGCTTGGCGCCCGGCGACGTGCGCGCGGGTCTTGCGCGGGCGCGTCGCCATGGGCTGCGCACGGTCGGCACGTTCATCATCGGTCTGCCCGAGGAGACGGAGGCTTCCCTGCGCGAGTCGCTCGAACTCGCCCTCGAGCTCGAGCTCGACTTCATGAGCCTCAACATGGCCGTGCCGCGCTTCGGCACACCCTTCCGTCGCCGCGCGATCGAGCTCGGCCTCGTCGACGAGCGGGATCTGGTGATGGATCAGGGCGGCGCCGACGCCAAGCTGCCGACGTTCGCACTCGATCGTTCGACGATGTTGGCCTTGAAGCGACGCATGGTGCGGCGTTTCTACCTGCGGCCTTCGTACCTGTGGCGCCGTGCGCGCGGCGTCGGGAGCACCGGGGAGCTCCTGCGTCAGGCCCGCGAGGGACTGGCCCTGCTCGCGAAGAACTTGCGAGCCGAGCGCGGGTCGTGACGACGCGCGCACGAGTCGTGCGTCGAGCCCATGGACGAGGTCGCTTGCGCGCTCACGGCGTGATGGCGGCGATGCTCGCGCCGCCTCGGCGCCACTAGAACGCGTCGTCCCGGTCGTCCGCGGCCGCGCGCGCGCCGGCCGGTCCGGCGCACACGCCGCGCTTGGACTCGAGCACGAAACGCGCGATCTCCGCCACCTCGGGCACCGGGCTCTTCGCGAGCTCGCGCGCGACGTTCGCGGGGCTCTGGCCGGAGCGGAAGATGCGCGAGAGCGCGTGACGCACCGACGTGCGCTGCTCCGTCGTGAAACCGGCGCGACGCAGGCCGATCGTGTTGGGCGAGCGCCAGCGAATCGGGTACGAGCCCGCGACGATGGAGAACGGCGGGGCGTCCTTGGTCACCATCGCGACGCCGCCGACGAGCGTGAGGCGTCCGACGCGGCAGAACTGGTGCACCGCGGCGCCGCCCGAGATGAAGGCGCGCTCGCCCACGTGCACGTGACCACCGAGCATCGCGCTGTTGACGAGAGTCGCTCCGGCATCGATGCGGCAGTTGTGGCCGACGTGAGCGCTCGCCATCAGCATCACGCCATCGCCGATCCAAGTCTCGGTGTTCGCACCGGTGCCGCGATGCACGGTGACGTGCTCATGGATGCGGCAGTTCGCTCCGAGCACGACGCGCGAGCGCTCATCGTGGTACTTGACGTCCTGCGGCTCGCCCCCGATCACGCTGTGATCGCGGATCGACGTGTTCGCACCGATCGTGACGCAGCCGTGCACGCGCACGAACGCGCCGAGCCTGCAGCCGTCGCCGAGAACGGCCCCCGCATCGATCACGCAGTAGGGGCCGATCTCGACGCCCGTTCCCACAACGGCGGCGGAATCGACGACGGCGGTGGAGTGGATGCGCGGCAGTGCGGCGGTGTTCATGTCGCGCGCGAGTCTAGCCCGCGCGTCGGCGCCGAGACTACAGGGGCCGTGGGATCGTGCTGCGGCGCGTGCGCGCGCGAGAGATCGCGCTCGATCCACTGCGCGAGCTCCTGAGCACAGCGCGTCGGATCCGTCGAGTCGAAGCTCGCGAGCGCGCGACGGCCCTGCTGCGAATGTCGGTAGCGCGGGTCGTACCAGCGCTCGAGCAGCAGCGCGACGAGTTCGCGCTCTCGACCGCGATCCAGAAGGTCCACGAGCTCGCTGGCCCAGTCGGCGCGGATGCGCCGCGCGAGCTCACAGAGGCTGGCGCGCAGTTCGATGCGGCCGTCGGCCGTGGCGAGATAGTCCGCGATGAGCACGTCGATGCGGCGCCCTGTCGGGGCGACGAGCTCGAGGCTGACGCCCGCTTCGAGCGCTCGCCACACGCGGGTCGGCACGATCACGTTGCCGACCTTGCGGCTCTCGCCTTCGAGCACCGCCACGCCCGCTCCGAGGCCGCGCGCGAACCGCTGTGCGATGCGATTCTCGAACTGCCGCTGCGTCGCGGGCTCGAGCCCCGCGGCGCCGAGCAGCGAGCTGCGGTGTCCTGCCGCCGCTTCGAGGTCGAGCGTCCAGCCGGGTCGTTGCCGCTCGAGCTCGCGCAGGACGAGCGTCTTGCCGACGCCGGTCAGTCCGCGCAGCACGTACGTGCGCGGCAGCTCGAGGCTCTCCAGCCGCGCAACCAGCTGCGCGCGGCAGCTCTTGTAGCCGCCTTCGATCGCCACCACGCGCTCGAGCCCCAACTCGCGCAGCAGCGCCGTCACGCTGCGCGAGCGCAGGCCGCCCCGCCAACAGCACAGGATCACGGGGCGCGCGGGCGCACACTCGAGCGGTCGAGCGCGCACGCGGCGATCCAGAGCTTCGATTCCCTCGCCAGCGAGCTCGTCCACCACCTGCGAGGGGTCGCGCCGGGGCGGAGTCCAACCGGCGAGCTCTCCGATGGCCGCGACGAGACGACCGACGGATGCACGCACGCGTTCGCGCGCGGCTTCGAAGGCGGCCTGCCGCGACTCGCGTCGATACAAGAGCCCCACGAGCGCGCGCTCGTCATCGTCGAGCAAGGGCACGTTGTGCGCTCCCTCCACGTGATCGACGGCGAATTCGACGCTCGCGCGCAGGTCCACGAGCACGGCGCCTTCGGTGGCGAGCGCGGTCGACGCCGTCAGCGTCGGCACACCGTCCTCTACGCCCATGGCTTCACTTCACGGGAGCGGGTCGCTGCGCAGCGACCTTGAGCTCGAGCAAGCACTTCTCCACGCGCGGCCGCAGCCACTGTACGTTGCTCTTGGCGATCGACATCGTGACGACCACGGGACGGCCATCGAGGATGTAGGCCAGCGCCGTGCAGTCGAGCTCGTTCGCGTCGATCTTGCCGTGGTAGCGCAGGTACGCGAAGTCGCGATTGCCGAGCGTGCGGCGCTCGGAGGCGTCGAGCACGAGCCCCTTCTTGTTCGAGAAGATGTTGCGCTGGCGATCGAGCCACGCATCGAGAGTCATGCCGCGGTCTCCTTCGACCGCGACGACTCCGATGTTGTCCTTGAAGCGCTCGATCTGCGGTCCGACGAGAAACGCCTGTCCGCCGAGCGTGTCGGTGATCCAACCCTCGGGCACCGGCATCGACAGCTCGAAGCGCGGCAAGACCCAGCGGCCGCTCTCGATGCGGGGTCGGAGGTCGACCAACGACTTGAGGTCCTTTTCGATCAGAACCGTGGAGTCCTGATCCTCGCGGTTGGCCTTGAGGCCCGGCTTGAGTTCGTTGAGGCCGTTGACGAACGCATCCACGAGCGACACGTTCTCGGAGCGCACCCAGTCGATCGCGAAGCCACGCGGAATGACGGTGCCGAGCGCGCGCGCTTGCAGCTCGGTGGCGAACTGCGCGGTGTCCTCGACGCGGTCGAACGAAAGGCGCGCGACCATGGCCAGTCGACCGGCCGAGTCGCGCCAAAACTGCACACGATCACCATCCCAGCCGAGGGTGGCGATGCGTGCGGAGGGGCCGTCCATTCCGCTGTCGACGAGCAGTGCGTAGAGCCCGAGCTCGCCGAACGAGTCCTCGCGCACGAGCTCTAGGCCGAGCTCCGCGGGCCAGTGTGGGAGCTCGATGGCTCGCGGTCGGTCCTTGAAGAGCTTGGTCGCGTGCAGCAGTTGCTCGGTCGATGCCGGCGCTTCGGCGTGCTGGCCGCGCACGCCTTCGAGATCGTAGTCGCGCAATCGGCCGAGGGCATGATCGCGGCCGACGCGGTGCAGCTCGCGCAGGAGCGTGTCACTCGTGCCGGACCGCAGCGGCTCGTCGAGGCTGTCAGGGCGGAGCGCCCGTGGATCGCGACCCGCGCGCTGCTCGGCGAGCACCAGCAACGCGAGCTCGCCTTCGCCCGCGAGCAGGGCGCGACGGACGTGAACGCTCTCGTTCGTGCGACCCTGCGGAAACAGCGCCGCGAGCCCGCCCGCCGCGTCGCGGGCCGCCCACGCGAGCGCGCGCACCAAGTCGGCGTCGCCGATGTCCGCGCGCCGCGAGTCGTCGATCACCAGCGCGCGGGTGTCGCTGCGATAGAACACCGGAAAGGCCCCGAGCTCCGCGCGGGTCACGGCCGCGCGCACCGCGGCCGCGCTCGGCCCGCGGTCCATGCCCAGCGCTTGGCGCACGAACACATGGGTCTCGAACCAGTGCGCGCCATGGAGGCGCTCGAGCTCGGCTTGGGCCAGCGCTTGGAATTCGCCGGCGCCGACGGCCTGCAGCGCCGTCGGTGCATCCCAGCGCATCCAAGTGCGCGCGAGCTCCGCCTCCAACGCGCGAACGCGCGGCTCGAGGGCCTCCTCTGCGCCGACGGAGGGCGCGGCGGCGAGCGCGAACGTGACGAGCAACGTGATCGACTTCATGGCGGTGGAGAATCTAGCGCAGCGGCGCCGTCGTGGGATCGGCGCGCTTGGAACAGCAACCCAATCCTGACCGACGGCGCGGCGCCACGACTTGAAGTTCCTTCCCGACCTGCGCGCGAAGATGGCGGCGGAGCGAACGCGGAGGGTGGGTCGAGGACGAGCGCTACTCGGTCTTGCTCGAACGGCGGCCGAGCATCAGGTTGCGCACCTGCACGATCGGCCCGGGCACGTAGCCCCAAGCGAGGACCGCATCCTGAAGGTGGATCGTGTAGGCGAGCAGCAGCGCGTTTCCGAGCAACGAGAGCCACCAGAAGGCGCGCGGAAAGTGGCTCTCCGACGCGCGCTCGCTGGCCCACCACTGCACGACGAAGCGCGAGGACCAAGCGCTCTGAGCGACGAGCGCCACTGCCACCCATGCGACGTCGGCCTCCTCGCGGCGGTGCACCTCGAAGGCAGCGGCCCCGACGAGCGCCGCGGCGGCGCACGCACCGAGCGCGGCGAGCTGTCCCACGCCGAGCGCGGTCGCGCCCGGGCGATGCAGGCGCAGATTGCGCGCATAGATCAGGCCATTGATCGCGTAGCCGAGCACGAGCACGTAGCTCGCGCGCGAATACGAGTACACGCCGAGCAGCACCGTGCCCACGAGCGACAGCCACCAAAACAGCGGCGGCGCGACACTCTTGCCCTCGCGCTCGCTCGTGTACCACTGCACGAAGAAGCGCGAGAAGAAGCTGGCGTTTCCGATCCAACCAGCGATCTGCAGGGACAGCGCGGGCGCCGCCATCAGCCGCGTCTCACGTCCGATTCCTCGACGACGATCGGGAGCCGACGAATGCGAGTGCGCATCCAGCGCACGGCGAACAGGTCGCGCAGCGCGCGCAGGGCGCGATTCGCCACACCGTACTTGGAGACGCCGGCGCGACGCGGATGGTGCGAGACGGGATGCTCGAGCACCTTGAAGCCGAGGTAGCGCATCAGCGTCGGCATGAATCGATGCATGCCCTCGAAGTGCAGCGGAACCTGACGTATCGCGGCCGTGCGGAAGATCTTGAGCGAGCAGCCCGTGTCGCGGATCTGGTCGTGCGAGAGCCGGTTGCGAATCGCGTTGGCGATCTTCGAGCTCGCACGGCGCACGAAGTCGTCGTTGCGCTTGATGCGCCAGCCGACGATCGCATCGGCGTCGCCGAGCAGCTCGAGCATCTTCGGCAGGTCCGCTGGGTCGTTCTGCAGGTCGGCGTCGAGCGTCGCCACCAGCGGCGCTCGGGCGTTCTTGATCCCTGCGCGCATGGCGCTGGTCTGACCGCTGTTGCGCGAGAAGAACACGCAGCGCACGCGCGGGTCGGCGCGGCGCAGCTCCTTCATCAGGTCCGTCGAACCGTCGGCGCTCCCATCGTCGACGAGCACCAACTCCCAGCGCATGGCATCCCCGAACACCTCACACACGCGCCGGTACAGCGGCCCGAGGTTGTCCGCCTCGTTGTAGACCGGCGCCACGAGGCTCAGCTCGAACTCGTCGGCGCACGGCACTTGTTTCACGGGCTCGACCGGCGTCGGGAGGGTGCTTTGGACGGGCATGGCTCGACCTTCGTCGCGGGGGACGGTATCCAGAGCGTAGCAACGACCTTGCGACCGTGACGATCCAACCCCGCCCCCGCGTGCGCGTCCCCCTGTGGTGGTGGATGCTCGTCCCAATCCTGCTGTGCGCCCTGACGCGCGACTTGTGGGCCCCGGATGAGCCGCGCTACGGGATGATCGCTCGCTGGATCTACGAGCAGCGGGAGTTCTTGGTGTTGCGCCGCTGCGGGACGCTCTACGCGGACAAGCCGCCGCTGGTGTATTGGGTGGCTGGCCTCGCTGGCACGCTCACGGGCTGGAGCGAGTTCGCCATGCGCTTGGTTTCGGTGGCATCCATGGCCGCCGTGGCATGGATGACGGCGCGGCTGGCGCGGCAGTGGTTCGGCGAGCTCGAGGAACGCTGGGCTCCGGTTCTGCTGCTCGGGTTCGTGCTCATCTTCTGGAATAGCGCTCGCCTCGCGCTCGACCCGCTGCTCACTCTGGGCTGCGTCGGCGCGATCTTCTGCGTGGCGCAACCGGCTGGCGATGCGCGCCGCGCTCGCAATTGGGTGCTGCTCGCTGGGGCGTTCGGGGGCATCGGCATGTTCGCCAAGGGCCCGCCAGCGCTCGTCAACATCGGATTGCCGCTGCTGACGTGGGCTTGGCAACGTCAGCGCGCGAGCGGTGCGCGCGCCCCATGGTCGGCCGTCGCCCTCGCCGCGCTCCTCACCATTGCTCCGGTCGCGCTCTGGGCCATGCTGGCTTCGCTGCAAGAGCCCGCGCTGTGGAAGCCGCTCTTCTTCGGCCAGCATCTCGGCCGCGCGATCGAGGGCGCCATCCACCACGGACCACCGTGGCAGCACCTGATTCAACTGCCCGCGTTCCTGCTGCCGTGGAGCGTGCCCGTCATGATCGGAGTGGTCGTCGGAGCCCGCGCATGGCTGGCGATGCGCCGCGGCGCCGAACACGACGTCGGACTGGTGCGCGCGTTCCTGTGGTTTGCGCCCGTGTTCCTGTTCTTCTCGATCACGCCGGCCAAGCGCGAGCTGTACTTGATGAGCGTCTACCCCGCGCTCGCGCTGCTCGGCGCGCGAGTGCTCTCGCTCGCCCTGCGTTCAGGCCGCATCTCGCGCACGATGGCGCTGGTGCCCATGGCGCTCTTCGCGCTGCTCGCACTGCTCTTCTCCTGCGCCATGCCACTGGCCGAGCACTTGGGCGCGCGCGACCCGAAGTTCGCGGCCAAACTCGAGGGCTACTACCAAGTCAGCGCCGCCACGCAGGATCTGTGGCCGCGCGCGGCGCTGGTGGCAGCGCTGTTCACGATCGGCCTCGGCGCTTGTTGGAGAGCGCGGCGCAAGGGCCTGGCCGAGCGCTGGGCCGAGAGCGTCGCGGTCACGTGGTGCCTCGCGCTCGCCGCAACCTCCGCGCTCGTGCTGCCCGCCGCCAATGCCATCAAGGGCGACCGCGCACTGGCCGCGCTGCTGCAAGCTCAAGGCGAATGCCCCACCGCCGTGCCTTGCTACGGCACCGCACCCGAAGGACCGCGCTTCTACAACGGCGGTCCGTGCGTCATCGGCGAGGCCGCCGGGGGCGATGGTCCGGGCGATCTCGCCGCGCGCATGGAGCGCGAAGGTGCGCAGTTCCTCGCGTTGATCGAGGAACGCGACTTCGATCGCTTGCCGATCGATGTGCGGCGCGCGCTGGAGATCCGCGGCACCGTGCTCACCGGCTCGCGGCACGTGCACGTCGTGGCGCGCGCGCGCTGAGCGATCAGGTGGTCTTGGCGCGGCGACGCGGCAGCTCGACGGTGAAGCACGCGCCGCCGAACTCCGACGTCGAGATCGCGACGCTCCCGCCCTGCGCCGCAACGGCTCCGCGCACGATCGAAAGGCCAAGTCCGTAGCCCGCGCGACGGCCGCGACGCGTGGAACCGCGCCGGAACGGCTCGAACACGGATTCGCGCTCGGCCTCGGGGATTCCGGGCCCGGAATCGTCGACGCACAAACTCACGCCGTGGGCCTGACCCGACATCCGCAGACGCACACGACCGCCGCGGGGCGTGTAGTCGATCGCGTTGGCGACGAGGTTCGAAACCACCAGCCACAGGGCTTCGCGGTCTCCTTCGAGCATCAGATCGCCTCGCCGCGCGATCTCGAACTCGATCCCAGCACGCTCGGCGTGAGAGTGCTCGCGGCCGATCCGCAGATCCGATTCGGCCCCTAGATCGAAGCTCTCGCCGTCCCCCGGCGCATCGTTGCCGCGCCAGGACACGAGCGTCATGAGGTTGCCGACGGCGTGGCCGATGTCGTGCAGCTCCTCGAGGTGGCTCTCGAGCACGCGTCGATACTCCGCGCTGTCGGGAGGTCCCATCAGCGCCACCTCCGTCTCGCCGATCAGGTTCTGCAAGGGCGCTCCGAGCTCGTGCGCGAGCCCGCGCGCGAGCAGGCGCGTGCGATCCTCCTCGACCCGAATGTTGGCGAGCATTTGCTCGAGCGCCTGCACGAGCTCGGCGATCTCCGCGGGCACGGAACCGGACTCGATCCGCACCTGTTCCGTGGAGTACCGCACTTCGCGCGTGCGGCGTGCGAGCTCGGCCATGTACTCACAGGCGCGATGGATGAAGTAGCGCCCCGAGAAATACGCGGCGAGACCCGACACGAGCGCCATGGCGAACGCCGTCGCGAAGAAGTTCTTCCACTCCTCGTGCTGATGGGCGCCGTTCACGACCATGATGGCGTGCAGGTCGGTTGCGAGCTGCTCGCCGCGCGCGAGCATGTGTCCGTCGAAGAACCGCAATTGCTCGCCCATGCGCAGGTCGCTGGGCAAGAGCCCCGTCTCACCGAAATCGCCGAGCACCTCGCCCGAAGGTGCGTCGATCACGCGCACGGCGAGCGGGTTGTCGTCGCGTCCCTGCATGCGAATCGCATTGACGAGCTGTCCGAATTCCACGCGCCGCCGCAGGAAGGCCTCACGACCCTGGGTCGCGCCCTCGAGTTCTCCAGGAGGAAAGAAGCGGGTGCGCAGCTGCGCGAGTCGCTCGGTCGCGATCTCGATGAGCTCGTTGTCCTTGGAGTGGCGCACCTCCCAAGTGGCGTAGCTGGCGATGCCGAGCACCACGACGCCGGTCGTGCCGGCGAACCAGATCGTGGCCCGCTCGGCGATCGACCAGCCGCGACGCGCCGCCTCCGTCACCGCACTTCCCGGGGCGGCGCCACGCGATACCCCTCGCCGAAGACGGTCTCGATCACCGACTCTTCCCCGCGATCGAGGCGTCGGCGCAGGCGCGCGACGAGCGCATCGACCACGTTGGTCCGCGGATCGAAGTGCATGCCCCACACGATGCGCAGGAGATCGACGCGAGAGAGCGTGCGCCCCCGCGCCTCGACCAGCGTCCGCAGCAGATCGAATTCCTTGGGACTCAGGTCGATTCGCTCGCCCGCTCGATCGACCGAGCGATGCAGCGGACTGAGGCGCAGTTCGCCGACCTCGTAGTACAGCGGCCGCGCGCGACGACGCGCGACCGCCTCGATGCGCGCGAGCAGCTCGTCGAACTGGAACGGCTTGACGAGGAAGTCGTCGGCGCCGAGGCGCAGGCCGCGCACTCGATCTTCGACGCCGCGCGCGGCCGATACGAAGATCACGGGCGTCTCGGTGCCGCACCGCCGCAGCTCCTCGAGAAACGACATGCCGTCGCCGCCGGGCATCATCACGTCGAGCAAGATCAAGTCCGGCGCCACGTCCTGCGCCGCGAGCCGATTGCGCGCCTCGAGCCCGCTGCCCGCCGCCGACGTCGTGTGTCCCAAGGTGTCGAGTCCCTTGGAGACGAAAGCGCGCAGCTTCGGGTCATCGTCGACGATCAGGATCTTCATGCGCGTGCGTGCTCGTCGAGGATTCTAGCCCTCCATCCTCGAGGGGCTCGAAGGCGAATACGCGGACTTTTCACGCGCGATTCACAGCATTGTCATGAGCGCGCGTCAGCGGCGCGGCAGTTCGTACACGTCGAGCTGGGGTCCAAACCACCGACAGGTGAGCGCATACCACGTGAAGTGCGGTGTATCGAGACCTTCGAGGCCCGACACCGGGGGGCGCGTCTCATCGGGCAGCGCGAGCACGCGGCGTGCCTTGCGGCGCTCGAGCTCCCCGCGCATGGATCGCACGAGCGCCGTCACGCCGACGCCTTCGCCGCCGGGCAGCACGACGTAGCGCGCGCCGAGCGCGTCGAGATGTGCGCCCGGGTCCTTCACGATCGCGGGCCAGCGCTCGCGCTCGGGGTACAGCGGCTCGATGTCCCAGCGCTCTCCCTGCCACACGCCGTCCATGCGCTCGCCTTGGTGGAGCAACCACGGACTGAACGTCACCTTGCGCAAGTTGCCGCTCTCGTCGAACAGGTTGCGCCGCTCGCGCACGAGGGGCACGTCCCACAGAAGGTGCAGCGCGACGCGCTCTTCGCCGCGGCGCACGGTGGCTTCGATCCACTGGCCGAGCTGCTCGAGCGTCTGCGGGCGCAGACGCATCCCCGTGTAGCCGAGGCACGCGCACGCGGGCAGCGCGCAGGCGGCGGCGCCGATGCAGGCCAGCGGACGCGCCCACGCCGATCGCCACAGCGTCTGGAGCGCGAACGCCGCGCCGACGAACACGTAGGGCACGAGCGGGAGCACGAAACGCTGCTGGTTGCGGCGCTGCAAGCCGATCACGAGCGCGTACGCGAGCGCGAACGACAGCGCGACCGCGAGGTCCTTGCGCCGCCGCGCGCGCTCCTCGTTCGCGGCATCGCGCCGCAGGAGCCACGCGATGACACCGACAGCCGCGAGCAGCGAGGCGACGGGCTCGTAGTACCACAGCGTCATGAACAGCGTCGGGAAACCCGCGCCCTGAAACTCGCTCCAATGGATGGTCTGCCACCCGAAGCTCACCGTGCCTTCCTCCACCGGCATGACCGCGTCCGGCGGAGTGGGCACGAAGAGGAACGGGTACGCGAGGCGCACGGCGAGGCCGAGCAGCCCCAGCGGCACGAGCAGCTTCACGTCGAGAATGCGGCGCGCCGCGTTCTCGCGCAGCAGGAAGGCGAGCGCCGCGGGAATCAGCACCGCGAGCGCGTTGGTGAGCGTCGCGACCGCGAGCGCGCACAGTCCGCCCGCGAGCGCGAACGACGCGAAATCGCCGCGGCGGCGCAGTTGCACGCAGCTCGCGACGGCGAGCACGACGAGCGGCGCGGCGGCGGCGTGCGGGCGCGCCTGCTGACCAAACTGGAGCGACAGCGTGCTCGCGGCGGCGAGCGCGGCCGCCACGAGTGCCCAGCGACGCGTGACGAAGAAGCTCGCCAGATAGAAGGTCGCGGGCACGATCAGCACCGAGAGCCAGGCGATCACGAGCCGCACGTGGTGGTGCATGCGCGCGGCGGCGGCGAGGTGGCCTTCGAGGTCGAGCGCGGCGAGCTCGGCGGGCGGCAGCACCGGCGCACCGGTCGCGATGGCGAGGCGAGCGAGCAGGTGCGGGTAGATCGAGCTGTAGAAGATCGTGCGATCGTCGACGACGGGCTGCGACAGGAGCGCGATCTGATCGAGGATGTGCGGGTCGGGTTCCTGCGCGAAGGGCAGCGCGAAGTCGAGCGTCAGGAGCCGCAGCGCCAGTGCGAAGGCCGTGAGCGCGAACACGATCAGTGCACAAGCGCGGACCGAGGGCTGCGGGGTGTCCTTCACGCGCGTTCCAGTATGGGCGCTCGCACAGCCGCCCGCCATGCGCGCCCCGTGAGCGGCCGCGCGCACGCTGCTATCCTCGAGTGCGGATGCGAACCGCGCTCGCCCTCTCGCTGCTCACGCTCGCGGCCCTCGGGCTGCACCTGTGGGGCATCGGACACAGCGTTCCGCACAGCAAGGAGGCCGACGCCAACATGGCGTTGCATCTCGAGCTCATCCGCTCCGGTTCGACCGAGCCCGATCCGCAACACAACGACGCCCAGTACCCGATTCTGATTCCCTTCCTGTTGTCGCTGCTGCCCGACACGACACCGCAGGTGAGCCCCCTCGCGCCGCTGGAGCTGCACCTCGCCTCGGCCGCGCACGCCTACGTCGAGCTGCGCATCGCGATGGCGCTGCTCTCCGCGCTCTCGATCCCGCTCGTGTTCCTGCTCGCGCGCCGCTTCCTCGGGACGGGCGGCTCGCTGCTCGCCGCCGCGCTGTTCGCCGCGAGCTTCCTGACGCAGTTCTTCGCGCAGCAGGCTCGTCCGCACGTCGGGGCCTCGACCGTGTTCCTGCTCTCGGTGCTGACCTCGATGCGCTACGCGCGCGAGCCCGGCTGGAAGAACGCGCTGCTCGCCTGTCTCTCGGTCGCGTTCAGCATCGGCACACTGCAGAGCGGGCTCGCGCTCGCGCTCCCACTCGCCGCCGCATGGGTGCTCGCGTCGCTGCGCAACGTGCACGCGAGCGCGCGACGCCACGCCTGGCACCTCTGGAGCCTGCCGCTGGTGCTCGCGGGCATCGCGGCGTTATCGATCGCGGTCTTCTATCCCTATCTGTGGTTCGAGGGCCGCGAGTCGAGCTACGGCTCGCCGCACGTCGAAGGCACGACCCTCTCTTGGGGCGACCACCGCATCGACCTGCACGATTGGAAGGGACTGGGCTTCGCCAACCTCGCGCGCACGCTGTGGTACTACGAGCCCGGGCTGCTGCTCGGGCTGATCTGCGCGGGAGCGATGTTCGTCTGGCGCAAGCGCGCCGCGCCGCGCTCGTGGGAGCGCTGGAGTGATTTCCAAGTCGCGGCCGCGTTCGCTCTGCCGTACTTGCTCGTCGTTGGCCTGTTCCGCAACACCTTCGAGCGCTTCCTGATCCCGCTGCTCCCGTACATCGCCGTGTGCGGCGCTTGGGGCTTCGTCACGGCCTTCGAGCGCGCCGGTCGCGCCGCGCGAGCGCTCGTCGTCGCGCTCGCCGCCGCCGCGCTCGCGATTCCCGCCGCCGCTAGCGCGAGACTGGCGTCGCTGCGCGCGAGCGACGACACGCTCGAGCGCGCGGCGCACTGGCTCGAGGCGCAGAGCGACGCGCTCGCGACGCGCATCTACGTGATGCCGTCCTTCGACCTGCCGCTCGCGCGCTCCGCCGAGAGCCTGCGCCCCACCGATGGCCGCCCGGCCGCGATCCTCTCGCGCTGGTCGATCTGGCAGCGCCGCGTCGGCGCCGACAGCCTGCGCGAGCCGCACTTCGACCTGCGCTACCTCGTGCCGCGACCCGACCTCGGCTTCGGCGCGAGCGCGATGGAGCGCGACCCCGCGGGCTACGTCGCCGCGCTCGCGCCCGGCTACTTCGTGCTCGACATGTCGCTCCAGCCCGCGCGGCCGGTGCTCGACCGCATGCGCGACGAGGTGCGCGCGCGCGGCGAGCTCGTGTTCCGCAGCGCGCCCGAAGACTCCGGTCCCGACGCCGCGTGGGGTTTTCCGTTCGAGGACGAGCTGCTGCCCCGCTGGCCCAACGTCATCGCGCGCATTCCGCGCCTGCAAGCCGTCGGGCAAGTGGTCGAGATCTACCGGCTGCGCTGAACGCAGCGGATCGCGTACTCGACCACCTCGGGGTGCTCGAGGTTGCGCGTGATCACGGCGCCGCTCTGCACTTCGTCGAGGTATTCCTGCATGTGTCCGAGGAGCGGGAGCTTGAAGGGCCGCGAGAGGCGCGTCGGGTAGTGTCCGAAGACGGACTTGTAGACGAACGACAGCAGCGCCGGCGGCAGCCACGCTTCCGCGAGCCGGTTGCCGCGCGCCGAACCGAGCCCGAGCATCTCGCACTCGAACCCCTGCGCTTGGAGCAAGTGCTGCCAGACCCAGGCGGGGTAGAGGTGGTGGTGCTGGTAGAAACCGTCCCACATGCCGCCGTAGGTGCCCGCGGCGCGGTGTCCGAGTTTGCGCAGGACACGCTTGAGCACGAAGGTGTCGCTCCAGCGCGGCGCGGGCACGAACAGCCACAGCTCGCCGTCCCCTGCCATGTAGCGGCGGATGTTCGAGAGCGCGTCCTCGAGCTTGGGCACGTGCTCGAGCGAGCAGTTCGCGATCACCGTGCGGAACGCTCCGACGCGCTCGTCGAGCGCGGGCGCGCGGCCGCTGCCGGAGATGTCGAAGTTGAGCACCTCGCCGCCGAGCGAGGACAGGCGCAGCGAGGCGAGGCGCAGCTCCGAGTCGCTGATGTCGACGCCGACAAGGCCCTGCACGCCGCTGGAGCGACCCGACGCGAGGTCGCGCGTCAGCACTTCCCAGAACAGCCCGTCGCCGCAGCCAACGTCGAGCAGCGGCGTGCGCAGCGTGCCGCGTTCGGCGAGCACGCGCATGCGCAGGATCTCTCGGACCGCGAGCGAAACCGGCAGGTAGTGCAGGAGCGCGCGGAACGTCTCGCGGGCGTCCTGCCTGCAGAACGCGACGTTGAGACTGCCGGCGGCGGGAGGTGTGGCGTGGGACGTGCTCACGGGCGCGCCGAAGCCTAGCACGCGCCGAGAGCGCGACGCCAAGGACCGCGGGCGCTCCACGCGCGGACGCGCGCGACGCTCTCGCCGTTCTCAGCGCGCCGTCAGCGCGCTCCGGAGCGCGGACGAGCGCCCTCCCCGGAGCGTTCGCGGAGCTTGCCGCCGGACCGGCCGTCGCCCTCCGACGGGCGCGACTTGCGCAGCCAGTGCGTGTCGAGCTCGGGCAGCGCGCGCTGCAGCGCTTCGAAGAACTCGCGCCCGTGCAGAACGCGCAGCTCCGCGAGCTTCTCGGCTGCGAGCAGGCCCAAAGAGCCCTCGAGCACGCCGAGCACGCGCGCGCGCAGCCGCGTGGCGACCAACTCGGCGCGCACCTCGGGCTCGGCGTTCACGAACTCGACGAACCACTCGGGATCCGGCCGCAGCGCCTCGCGCAGCCGCCTCTCGGTCTCGCTCGCGGGCCAACGCAACCGGCCGCGCTCGCCGTCGCGACGGCCCTCGCCCCGCCCCTCCCCTGCGTTGCGGCGCTCGAACCCGTGGCGCGCCTGATGCACGCGCTCCCACTGCTCGCGCTGCGGCAGCGACTTCCACTGCTCCCACTGCGCCGCGTCGATGTACGGCGGCAGTCCTTCACGCTCGGCGCGCTCGCAGAACCCTCGCACTTCGAGCGCCACGAGCTCTCGCGCGAGCTCCTCGGGCGCGGCCTGCCGCAGGCTCGCGGCGCGCGAGGCCTCCAGCTTTCCGTCGCGCTCGAGCTGGTCGATGCGCTCCAGCGCCTTCGCGTGCATCCGCGCGCGGAACTCGCCCACCAGACGCAGACGCTCCTCGGGATCGGCGGCTTCGATGCGCTCGCGCCAATGCGCGGGCAGGCGCTGGAGCAGCTCGCGACCGCGCTGCTGGATCTGCTGCGACGCAACGCCGGCGAGCACGCTCGCCTGCTGCTCCGAGCGCAGACGCGCGAGGTCCTTGCGCGCCTTCTCGGGCAGACATTCCCGCGCGGCGTGACGCAGCGAGCTCAGCGTGTCGAAGCGCTCTCGGATGCGGGCGCGCTCGTCGTCGGGGAGCGACGTCCAGCGCTCGAAGCGTTCCGCGAGCTCGGCGCGATGCTGCGGCGAGAGCGCGCTCCAGCGCTCGCGCGCGCGCCCGAGCTCGAGCTCGCGCTCGCGCTCGAGCTCGCCGTCGCGCTGTCGAGCGACGAGCGCGAGCGAACACACAGCGGCGCACAACAGCGCGAGCGACCAACGAAGGCGGACGAGCATGGCTAGCCGTTCCTCCGTTCCGTCCCGAGCTGCGACGGCGACTCCGCCTCGAGCTCGTCGGCGACATCGAGCAGCAGCGCATCGAAGGCGTCGAGCGCGAGCACGTCGGCCTCGATCGAGTCATCGACGACGAAGTCCCACGATTCGAGCAAGTCGAGCGAGGCGAGCAGATCCGCGGGCGGCTCGTCGAGCACGCGCTCGCGCGGCGCGACGACGTTCGAGCGCGGCGCGGGGCCGCGCACCAAGTCGAGGTTGTCGTCCGGCTCCCGCCGCGAGCTGCGCAGAAGCGTCCACGCTCCGACCGCGAGCACGACGAGCGCCGCTGCCGCGAGCGCGAGACGGCGCGGCGACGCACGGCGCGTGCGACGCGCGAGCGAGAGCCGCGAGAGCGTGCGCCGCGACAGATCCGCTGGCACGTGCGGTTGAGGCAAGCGCGCGAGCAACGCGTCGAGGCGGGCCTCGTCGCATCGGGTTTGATCACTGTGGGCCTGACCACTCTGGGCCTGACCACCCTGGGCCTGATCACTCTGGGCCGCGCGCGCGCCGTCGAGCTTCGCGAGCATGCGCGCCGCGAGCGCGAGCGGCACGGCGACTTCACCGCCGCGCTCGAGCAGCGTGTCGAGCGCGGTGTCGAGCGCGGTGTCGAGCTCGGCGTCGCCGCGCACGGACTCCAGTCGCGCGAGCAGTCGTTGCGCGAGCTCGGGCGGCAGTTGCGGTCGCGGCAGCGACGCGAGCAACTCCTCGAGCGCCTCCTCGGCCTCGACCAGCGCGCGGCACTGCGCGCACCCGAGCAGGTGCTCGTGCCACGCGAGCTCGCCGAAGGACGCGCTCGAAGCGCGGCCGGCGAGCAGGCTGGCGAGGCGAGTGCGGAAGTCGCGGCAGGCGTTCATGGGAGCTCCTGCTGCAAGAAGGGCGCGAGCCGTGCGCGCAGGTTCTCGCGCGCGCGGTGCACCAGCGACTTGATCGCCTTCTCGCTCGAACGCAGCACGATCGCGATCTCCGAGTACGGCAGCTCGTCGTACTTGGCGAGCACGAGCGCCATGCGCTGGGCCTCCGGCAGCGACGCGATCGCCGCGCGCACGGCGCTGACGACGTCGCCGCGCTCGAGCGCCACCGAGGGCAGCTCCTCCCGCGCGTCGCCGAGCTCGCTCCACGTTGCCTCGCCGCCCTCGTCCGTGCCGTCGTCGAGCGAAGCCTCGTCCGTCCCGCGCTGCGTCCGATTGACCGCGATGTTGAACGCGATGCGGTACAGCCACGTCGAGTAGCGCGCCGTCGGCTGGTAGCGCTCGCGCGCGCGAATCACGCGCAGGAACACCTCCTGCACGAGGTCCTCGCGCTCCGGCGCGGGGCCGAGAAAGCGCGTGAAGAGCGCGAACAACTGGCCCGAGTAGGCCTCGACGATGCGGTCGAAGGCGGCCTCGTCGCCGCCTTGGTAGGCGAGCATCCAGCGCACGCCAGAATCGTCCTCGAAGCTCGTGCTCACGTGTCCCAACGATCCCCCAACCCGGCCGGGCCGTCTAGGTTGCGCGGTCCCGTTCCCAAAAAGGAGCGCGCCGCGCCGCCGGAAGCCCTTTCCGGGCCCGTGGGGCCGCGCGCTGGCTGCTAGGCTCCCCCCATGGGCCTCGGCGCCACCCTCTACCGCTTCGAAATCGAGCTTTCGGACACGGATCGCGGGGTCTACGAGAGCCTCGAGCTGCGCGTCGCGCGCCATCCCTCCGAGAGCGGGCCGTTTCTGATCGTGCGCGTGCTGGCCTACTGCCTCGAGCACGCCGACGGCCTGTGCTTCTCCAAGGGCGGCATCAGCGAGACCGACGAGCCCGCGCTCTCGATCCGCGACCTCACGGGTCGGCGTCTGGCGTGGATCGAGGTCGGCGCGCCTTCCGCCGAGCGCCTGCACAAGGCCTCGAAGTCCACTCCGCGCGTCGCGCTCTACACCGACCGCACGCTCGAGCTGCTGCGCACGCCGCTCGCGGGCGAACGCATCCACCGCGCGCGCGAGATCCTCGTCACCGCCTTCCCCCAACCCTTCCTGCGCGCCCTCGAGAGCAAGCTCGAACGCAGCGCGCGCTGGGACGTCTCGGTCAGCGACGGCCACCTGTACGTCACGGTCGGCTCCGAGTCCTTCGACTGCAGCATCGGGCGCGCGCCGCTGCTCGAGGGCGACGCGTAGCGCCGCGCGAACGCGCTCCTAGAGGTCGCGCTCGCGCGAGCGCGGCCAGAGGACCGAGCGCGGCACGCCGATCACGCCGGAGAGCGGAATCGGTCCCCAGTCGCGGCTGTCGCGGCTCTCGGCGGAGTTGTCGCCGAGCAGGAACAGCTCGTCGGGGCCGAGCACCTCGGGCTCGTCGACCGCGAAACGACCGAGGCTGAACCACGTCGTGTCGCGCTCGACGCGCACGTGGCGCAGCTCGAGGTCGAGGCCGTCGCCGCCGAGCTCGATGCGCGGCAGAGCGTGGATCATGCCGCCATCGGGCGTGCGCGGCGTCGGCGAATTGCGCGAGTAGCGATACCGCAGACAGCCCGCGCGCTCCGCGAGGTCGAGCTCGAGCTCGTTGTCCCGGTTGGAGAAGCGCACGCGAGTCCAAGGCGCGGCGCCGGGCTCGACCTCGGTGACGCCGAGCACCTCGGGCGCGCTGTCACCGGCGCTTCCGCGCGTCGCGCGCAGGAGCCGCGCGCGCAAGCGCCCCTCGCCGCCGCGCGTGAGCTCGGCCCAGAACAGGTCGCCTTCCTCGCTCAGGCGCACGAGGAACGTGCCGAAGTTCGCGGCGAGTCGCAGCTCGAGCTCGACCGCGGCGTCGTTGACCGGATTGCGGCCCTCGACGCGCGTGCCGTCGGGGAGCAGGAAGTCGTCCTGCAGGCGCGGTCGCAGGCGCGCGAACACGCCGCGCGCGCCCCGACCGTCGATGCGCCACGCGCCGGCCTCGGACTCGCTCCAGCGCGGTCGATCGAAGTGGAACAGCG
>Ga0194120_10001067_pt1 | contig 50810 bp, 51 predicted proteins | sample TA2MahCa65mmetaG_FD_148642 | JGI IMG/M metagenome (GOLD analysis project Ga0194120, IMG submission 148642) | Freshwater microbial communities from Lake Tanganyika, Tanzania - TA2015019 Mahale Deep Cast 65m | ecosystem: Environmental > Aquatic > Freshwater > Lake | place: Tanzania: Lake... | reverse complement strand
GGGCAGCGCCAAGGAATCGAAGCTGGTGGTGATGGAATGGAAAGGCGCCGGCGCGGCTAAGGCCAAGAAGGGTAAGGAATCCGGCCCGGTCGCCTTGATCGGCAAGGGCGTGACCTTCGACACCGGTGGTATTTCCCTGAAACCCGGCGCCGGAATGGAAGAGATGAAATGGGACATGGGCGGCGCGGGCGCGGTGATCGGCGCCATGAAGGCGATCGCCGGGCGCAAATCTAGGGCGCACGTGGTCGGCCTGGTCGGGTTGGTCGAGAACATGCCCGACGGCAACGCCCAGCGTCCGGGCGACATCGTCAAGTCCATGTCCGGGCAGACGATCGAGATTCAGAACACCGACGCCGAAGGGCGCCTCGTGCTCTCCGACGTGCTGTGGTACGGCAAGACCCGGTTCAAGCCGCGGCTGATGATCGATCTCGCGACGCTGACCGGCGCGATCGTGGTCGCCCTCGGCCATGAATACGCGGGGCTCTACGCCAACGACGAGGAGCTGGCGGCGCGCCTGATCGAGGCCGGCGGCAAGGTCGGCGAGCGGGTATGGCGGATGCCGCTCGATCCCGCTTACGACAAGATGATGGATTCGGACGTCGCCGACATGAAGAACATCTCGGGCTCGCGCGACGCCGGCAGCATCACGGCGGCGCAGTTCCTGCAACGCTTTGTCGACAAGACGCCGTGGGCGCACCTCGACATCGCCGGCATGGCCTGGACCAACAAGGAGAAACCGACGATACCGAAGGGCGGCACCGGCTTCGGGGTGCGGCTGCTCGATCGCATGGTGGCGGATTTCTACGAATGACCGAGGTCGCCTTCTATCACCTGCAACGGTCGACGCTGGAAGCGGCCTTGCCCGCGCTGCTCGTCAAGACCCTGGCGGCGGGCAAGCGGGCGGTGGTGATGGTCGGCGCGCCGGAGCGGATCGAGGCGCTCAACTCGGTGCTGTGGACGTACGATCCGGAATCGTGGCTGCCGCACGGCAGCGCCGCCGACGGCAACGCCGCCGATCAGCCGGTGTGGCTGACCGGCGCGGATGAAAATCCGAACGGGGCGCAATTTCTGTTCCTTGCCGATGGCGCGACCTCGGCGCGGGTGGCGGAGTACGAGCGCTGCTTTGAACTATTCGACGGCAATGATCCGGACGCGGTTGAGAAGGCGCGAGTGCGCTGGACGGCGTACAAGGAGGCGGGGCATGTGCTCGCCTACTGGCGCCAGACCGACCAGGGCAGCTGGATGCGCGAGGGTTAGGCGCTAGACCGACACGTCGTCCGCTTCCCCGGCGGCGCGGCGCAGCGCGCGCAGGATGCGCCGGGTGCGGGCGACCGATTGATCGTTCTCGGGGTTGTAGCGCAGCTCGAAGACGAGGCGGCGCTCCCATTCGGCAACGAAGTCGCGCGGTTCGTCGGGCGCGGCCCTGGTTTGCAGCAACGCGCCGACCGTGCGGTTGTAATCGGGGTGCAGTTCCGACTGGAAGGCGAGGGCGGCTTGGTCCTCCCATTCGAGCAGGCCCTCGGCGTAGAGATCGAGGCTGCGTTTCGCCATTTCCCGTGGGCTGGCCGCGCGGGGATCGAACGCGCGCGCAGGCCTCGACGGCTCGGGTTGGGTGGGCTCCAGGTCCGGCGCCGCCGGAACCGGCAGTGGCGCCCCGGCAAGCGGGATCAAGTCGCGGCGGGCTTGGGCCGGTGCGAGGATGGAGTCGGATTCGGGTGGAATCGCGGCGGATGCGATGGCTCGGAGCATCATGCGCTCCTGGCCCGGGAACTACAGGCGGCGGCGGTTGCGCCCGTGCGCCTCGCCGCGCACCTTCTTGACGGTGTACATCGCCTCGTCGGCGCGGGCGAGCAGGATGTCGGCGCTGTCTTCGCCGCCGTAGGCCTGGAAGCCGAAGCTGGCGCGGATCGGGATCAGGCGCCCCTGCCAGGAGACGAGCGCGCAGTTGACGAGGCCGTTCAATGTCTCGGCGCGGGCGAGCCCGCCCTCGCGATTGGTACGGGTGAGCAGCACTACGAACTCGTCACCGCCGACGCGGGCGACGCGATCGGATTCGCGGACGTTCTCGACCAGGATCTGCGCCACGCGCTTCAGGACTTCGTCGCCGGCAGCGTGACCGAGGGTGTCGTTGATCGGCTTGAATCCGTCGAGATCGATGTAGACGAGCACGCCGACGTCGAGGTGACGGCGGGCGGTGGCGAGCGCCCGTTCCATCTCGCGCTCGAATCCGCGCCGGTTGAGAAGGCCGGTCAGGGGGTCGGTGACGGCGAGCGATTCGAGTTGATCGAGACGACGAACGAGATCGTCGAAACGCTGATCCGCGGACGTAGCGGCGACCAGCGCGCCTTCGAGCGCGGCGCGCACCGCCGGTGACTGTGCCGCCTCGGCGCCCCGTGGTGGGTTCGCCCGCAGGGCTTCGGCGATCCGCTCGATGCTGGCGGCGAGGGACGGCGGCTCGTTCGCGGGCTTGGTGTCGTTGGCGGCAACGGCGGCGGAAGCGCGAAGGGTCAGGACGGTCACGGTAGTAGATCCTTGATTAGCGCAAAGGCTCGTCGTCGCCCGGGAAGGGGTTGGCGGCGGCGAGATAGAAATCCGGGGCAAGGGCAAAGGACGTCAACTGCGGATCGGCGCGCAAGGCGGTGACGGCCCGATAGACGGCGTCCCCGTCGCCCGGCTCGGGCGAAACGGAGAACGTCGGCCGTGAAGGCCGGTCGGATGCCGGGGCGAAATGGCGCTCGTTTTGGGACATGGATTGCGGTACCTCCATCCGTGGCGGGGATCGCTCCGCCTTCGAGGAACAGCAACGAGCGTGCCAACGGGAGGTTAACGAAATACTAACATTTTCGGGCCCCGGCCCCCGTTGTTCCCGGCAATAATTGCCTAGTCGGGAAATTGTTGCCGTGCGACCAAGGAGATAACGGCATCGGAAATTTCTAATAATTGATGAAAAAAATTTCTAATTTTTTCTAAATCGGCCATAGCCACGCGGCGCCGCGCACGCCGCTGGCGGGGCCGTGGCGGCTTTGGCGGAGGGGAGTGTCGGCCTGGTCGGAGAACACCCATCGTTGCCATAGGCGCGGCACGTTCTCGTAAAAGCGGGTGATGGACGAGAGGCCGCCGCCGAGGACGATCACCTCCGGATCGAGCATGTTGATGACGGTCGCGAGCGCCCGGGCGAGTCGTTGTTCGTGGCGGACGAGCGTTGCCTCGGCCTGCGGATCGCCGTCGGCGGCGCGGGCGACGATCGCCTCGGCCGTCAATGTTTCGCCGGTATGGAAGGTGTGATCGCGGGCCAATCCCGGTCCCGAAAGGAATGTTTCGATACACCCGTGCTTGCCGCAGTAGCAACGTGATCCGGGCAATTCCTCCGGTTCGGGCCACGGCAGGGGATTGTGCCCCCATTCGCCGGCGATGGCGTTGGGGCCGCCCCAGGCGCGGCCGTCGATGGCGATGCCGCCGCCGACCCCGGTGCCGAGAATCACGCCGAACGCAACCCGCGCACCCGCCGCCGCGCCGTCGGCGGCTTCCGAAACGATGAAGCAATTGGCATCGTTGGTCAGCCGAACCCGCCGGCCCGTGGCGCGGGCGATGTCGGCGTCAAGGGCGTGGCCGATCAAACACGTGGAGTTGGCGTTCTTGATCAAGCCGGTGGCGGGCGAAACGGCGCCCGGAATTCCGACGCCGACGAACGATGAGTCACCGCCGGCATCGCGCTCGAGACCCCGGATCATCTCGGCGATAGCGCGGACGATCCCGGCGTAATCGGCAGCCGGAGTCGGGACCCGGCACCGGGCCAGTTCCCGGCCTTCGGCGCTCAGGGCGATTCCCTCGATTTTGGTTCCGCCAAGGTCTATGCCGATGCGGAGGGTCATGGTTTCTGCAGGATATAGTGGCCCAGTTCGATCTGTCCGCAAAATCTAGTTTACCTTCGGTCGGCCCGTCATTAAACCATTGTTAACGACGTTTCGGCCCTAATGAGCCCGAAAGCGTCGGGTCGTTTACGGGCAATCTCTGGCGACGGTACCGAAGACCATGACGCGCGCAACACGCCCCGCCGACCGAACAACGGTGGCACAAGCGCAAGGGAATGAAACCATGGCGTCTTCGCTCGGCATCACCCAGGACGGCCTCAAGGCCGCGCTGCGCATCAAGGAAGATTATCGCAAAGGCGAGCCGCTCTGTGTTCCGGGCGAACGCGCGCGCATCCTGTTGCCCGAATATCTGATGAACCACAATCTCGATCTGCGCGATTTTGACGATCCATTGCCGCTCGCGATGGTCGCTACCCGCGATCCGGAAGCGCCTATGGCGCTAGCCGCGGCGACACGCATGAGCCCGCTCGGGCCCAAGAGCCGCCTGATCGGCGGATTGTTCCAGGTGATGGGCGAATCGACGCGCCACGACATCGTGCGCCGATGCGTGGAAATGATCACCGCCAATGCCTTCAGCCCGGAAATGATCGCCGAGGTGCGCCGCCAGGCGTCCCGTGTCATCATCAACACCCGGGAGGAATTTACCCTGGCGTTGCGCCAGAATCTTCAATCGCTGCTCGAGGGATCGATCGCGCCGCGCCAGTTCGTGCGCGAGTTCTTCGACCTGACCGAAGCGGGCAATCTGCGCAACGAAATACGCAAGAAACTGGTGCTGAGCCTGCTGCTGTCGCCCAACATTCGTCCGAGCATCAAGTTCCTGCTGCTCGAAAATTTCCAACGCATGCCGAATACGGTCCGGCTCGGGATTATCGGCGCGGTGCTCAAGGCGGAACCGTCGCGGCACCTCGACATGATCAAGGAGGAATTGCGATGGATCGTGACCCAGGAGCGTCCGATCCCGACCGGCGGCAAGGCGAACTGACGTTCTTTAGGGTTGTCCCCTAGGTTGGGCTTTTCTATGGTGACCCGCCGCTTTATTACGGCGCGCCGGATCCATGCCCGATACTCATTTGAGCCGTTATGCGTTCGAAGGCGTTCCCGCGACCGCGGAAACGCGTGAAGTCGCGCCCGGCGTTCATTGGCATCGGATGCCGCTGCCCTTCAAGCTCGACCACATCAATCTTTGGCTGTTGGAAGACGGCGACGGCTGGACGGCGGTGGACACCGGCATTGCCCGGCCCGAAGTCCGGGACGCTTGGGAACGCATTTTCGCCACGCGCCTCGCCGGCAAGCCCCTGAAACGGGTCATCGTTACCCATTTTCATCCCGATCACGTCGGCTTGGCGGGGTGGCTCCGCGAACGCACCGGAGCCGAAGTGTGGATGCCGCTCGCGGAGTGGGCCTTTGCGCGCATGCTGACTCTCGATCAGACTGATGCGACGCACGCCGCCGCAGTCGAATTTTACCGCGTCGCGGGATTCGATGCCGCGCAACTCGCGGCGGCGAACAGCCGGCGCGGCCGCTATGCCCAATCGGTATCACCGATTCCGCTCGCGATCCGCCACTACCGTGAAGGCGAGACGATCGTGGTCGGCGGGCGAGGTTGGCGCGTAATCGTCGGCCTCGGCCATTCGCCCGAGCATGCATGCCTATGGTGCGGCGAACTCAAGGTGCTGATTTCCGGCGATCAGATTTTGCCGCGGATCAGCCCCAACATCGCGGTATGGCCGCACGAGCCGGACGCCAATCCGCTTGCCCTCTATCTCGAATCGCTCGGGAAGTTTCGCGGGCTCCCCGACGACATTCTCGTTTTGCCGAGTCACGACCGGCCGTTTCGGGGCTTGGCTTGGCGATTAGACGAACTGGCGGACCACCATCGCTCGCGCCTCCAGCGCACCTGGGACGCGTGCGCGGCCCCCGCGAGCGGGACGGACGTTCTGCGAAATCTGTTTGCGCGGGAACTCGACTCGCACCAACTGATGTTCGCCATCGGCGAGGCGCTGGCCCACGTTCATTGGCTGGCAAGCGAGGGGGCGTTGACGCGCGAATCGCGCGCGGACGGGGTCCGCGTGTTCCGCCAAGCGGCGAATCCGTTCTGATCAGCGCATCGTGACCGTGCGCGGCGCTTCGTTCGGGTTTTCGATCGTCAGGGTGGCGGCCGAGCCGCAATAAAGTCCGTAGAGGGTTTCGATCACCGCGCTCGCCTCTTCGCCGTTGAGCGAATAATAGATCGTTTGCGCGACGCGCCGAGTCTTGACCATGTTGTCGCGGCGAAGCCGGGCTAGATGCTGCGACAAGGCCGATTGGCTGAGGCCGATGATGCGTTCGAGTTCGCCGACGCTTTTTTCACCCGGAACCAGTTGGCACAAGATCATCAGGCGGTGTTGGTTGCTCATGGCCTTGAGCAGCTCGCTGGCGCGGCGGGCATTGGATTGGATTGCATGCAGCTTGGCAGGGGCGGTCGGCGTGGTGTCCATGGAGGGCCCTTTGGATTCGCTCTATGTGATTTGTGTACGTCGATGTGTTCGCGCCTGAGGGCGAGCACACCGCATTTCCATCAACTCAAACTAATAAACATGAAAGTCATATACCATAGAAAAATCATCAAGTTATGGTGCACCGCCATAACCAATGATTTCCGGATTTGCCGCTTTATTAGCAGATATGATTTTTGCTCGAGTGGGTCTAATCGAAAACATATTGAAAGCACGTGAAAAATAATCCGTTTTTGCGGGCGTGTGCCATTTTCATCTAGACGACCAAGGTGGATGGAAAAACACAATATCCCGGTGGACAATAATGCACCGCAATATTCATGCTGCATCGCAATATTACGTTTTCCAGAATCGCCGGGGTTCTTTCGCGGCAGCATGCGATATCCGCGGCGCGATTGCAGCTCGGAAAAGGGGTCTGTGCAGATGAAGGGTGAGCGGCGATATTCCGGTCATGGGTAGTGAATTCCGAACGGCGGCGAAACCGACACGCGTCGCGACACGCGTTGCCACGAGTGCGCTTTGGGGGGCCGTTTTCCTGATCGCGTCGCTCGTGCCGACCTCGGCTGTCCGTGCCGATTTGGTTGGACACGGCGGAATCGTGCGCGCGGTCGCGGTTTCACCGGATGGACGGCGGATTGCCACCGGCAGCTTCGATTACTCGGCGAGGCTTTGGGATTTCGGCGAACAGTCGGAATTGCTGGTGCTCGATGGGCACGCCGGTCCCGTCAATGCAATCGCCTTTGTCGATGCCGGGCGCGCGGTCAGCGCGAGCGACGACGGCGCGATCGTTTGGAATCTCGCCACCGGCAAGCCGGCGTTTCGGTTCGAGGGCCATCGGCACAAGACCATGGGTGTTGCCGTGTCGCGCGACGGGCGCTGGATCGCCACCGCCGGTTGGGATCGCACCGTGCGGCTTTGGGACGCCCGCGACGGCCGTGCGGGAGCCGTTCTGACGACCACGGAACCGATGAACGCGGTCGTCTTTGCCGCCGGCGGCTCGCGCATCGCTGCCGCCGGCCACGACGGATTTTTGTGGCTTTGGGATCGGGCTAGCGGCGAGCTCAAGGGCAAGTTCTCCGGCCACGAACGTGGGGTCACCCACCTTGCGGTTTCGCCGGACGGAAAACGGCTGTTGTCGGCCGGAATCGATCGGACCGTGCGCCTGTGGGATGCGGAGCAAGGGTCTGAAATCGCCGCTTTTCGCCATCACGAGGTTCAGGTGTACGCGGTTGCGTTTCTTCCCGACGGGCGGCGGGCGGCATCGGCGGGACGCGACGGGATCGTAACCATCTTCGCGCTCGCCGACGGAAAAGTAGAACGCGAAATCAAGGCGCACGACAGTCAGATTTGGGGAGTGGCCCCGTCGCCCGACGGCCGCTTTGTCGTCACCGCCGCTTCCGACGGCAGCGCCCGCGTGTGGCATCTGGAGACCGGTGACCGGATCGGCTTGGCCGCCGAAACCCCGGACGAAGCGCAACCGTGGCTTACCGATCCGCATCCGGGCGCCAAGCTGTTTCCCAAGTGTGCTCGCTGCCATTCCCTGACCGCGGACGGCGCGAATAAATCGGGTCCGCATCTCGCCGGGTTGTTCGGCCGGAAAGTGGGCTCGGTCGACGATTACCGCTATTCCGCCGCCCTCGAAAAGGGAACCTTCGTCTGGGACGAGGCGACCCTGTTCCGCCTGTTCGACGACGGGCCCGACGTGATGCTGCCGGGGACCAAGATGCCGGTACAGCGGATCACCAACGCGGAGCAGTTGCGCCAGTTGATCGATTATTTGAAAAAATCGACCATCCCCCGCTGAAAGACGAGGCCGCGGGAAGCGTTTTCCCGCGGCCCGCTGGTCGAGACGTTACCCAATTATTTCTTGGGCTCGGCCTTGCCGTAACCAGACTTCGCTTTTTCCTTCGCCTTTTCGGACTTTTTGGCGTCGGACTTTTTCTTTGCCGGTTCCGCTTTCTTCGCCGGTTCGGCTTTCTGGGCCGGGGTGGCGGGGGTCGCCTGCGCGTGCGCGACCGGGGCGACGAAGCCGCCGGCTCCGACGATCAGGGAGAGCGCGGTGGCGGCGGCGAGAATGCGATTCATGGGATCTTTCTCCGTCGAGGTTGGTGATCGGCAGTCGTTGTCTGCCTTGAGGAAAAACATAGGTCGTCATTGTGGCGTGATTGCGGTCGACATTATGGCACGAGCGACGCGATTACGGCGTTTCTCCTTCGTTGACTCGGCCTCGAAAAGCGACAGGCCGCGGGCGGAGCCCGCGGCCTGCGCGAAAGTCGGAAAGGGAAGAAGAATTACTTCTTCTTTTCGTCTTTCTTCTTCTTTTCGTCCTTCTTCTTTTCGTGGGCGGCGGCGGCAACGTCGGTCGGGTAGTAGGTCACGGCCACGGCGCCGAGAACGAACGTCAGGGCCACGAGGGCCGAGATCAGCTTCTTCATAGGTGGGTCTCTCCGAGTGGGTTAGAGCGTTGGAACATTCCAAACAGTGCCTAAGTTTAGTGGGAATTATGGCGAAAAAGAGGATAAATTCGTTAATGCGGATGAGCCGAGAAGGGGGCGTTTTTTATTTTCCAAATAATTTCACGGCATTAGGTCCGTAAGTCGCAGGACTAAGCGCGCGCTTCGATATGATCACAATAAGTTTACTTGTTCTCACGTCGAGCGATAACTTCCGACGAATAAACCGGTTCCACCCTATAAATATAAAAGCGACAGGCCGCGGACAGCGTCCACGGCCTGTGCGAAAGTCGAAAAAGGAAGAAGAGTTACTTCTTCTTTTCATCCTTCTTCTTGCCGTCATCCTTCTTCTTCTCTTGGGCCTGGACGTCGACCGGATAGTAGGTCACGGCCACGGCGCCGAGAACGAAGGTCAGGGCCACGAGGGCCGAGATCAGCTTCTTCATAGGTGGGTCTCTCCGAGTAGGTTAGAGTGTTGGAACATTCCAAACGCATTGAAGGTGAGATACGATTATGGCGAAAATGGGGCTGAATTCATTAACATCGGATGGATCGGGAATCTTAAAACCCTTTTATTTTCAAGGAGTTTTTGAGATTATACCCATGTTTCACAGACCAAGACAGGCCTCCGCATGACCACGATTGTGTTTACCCATCCGGCCTGTATCGAGCATGACCCTGGCGACTATCACCCGGAACGTCCCGACCGTCTGCGTGCGGTGTTGGCTGCCCTCAAGGAAGAAGGGTTTGAGACGCTAGTTTGGCGCGAGGCGCCCAAGGCCATGCGCGAACAGATCGAGCGTGTCCATGACCGCGATTATGTCGAGCAGATTCTGGCGAGCGTCCCGAAGCGAGGACACCTGCATCTCGATCCGGACACGGTCATGTCGCCGGCTTCGGGCGAGGCGGCCCTCCGCGCGGCCGGCGCGGCGTGCGCGGCGGTGGACGCGGTAATGAGGGGCGAAGCCAAGAACGCCTTCTGCGCGGTCCGACCACCGGGTCATCATGCCGAAAGCGGCCAAGCGATGGGTTTTTGCCTGTTCAACAACGTAGCTGTCGCCGCGCTCCAGGCGCGCGCGGTGCACGGCCTCAAGCGGGTGGCGGTGATCGATTTCGACGTCCATCACGGCAACGGCACCCAGCATTCGTTCGAGCGCGACGCCGATCTGTTTTACGGATCCAGCCATCAGTGGCCAGCGTATCCCGGAACCGGCCATACGGACGAAATCGGAGTCGCCGACAACGTTTCGAACCTGCCGTTGCCGCCAGGTGCGGGGTCGGCGGAATTCCGCGAGGGGTATCGGCGGACGATTTTGCCCGCGCTCAGACGCTTTGCGCCCGAATTCTTGATCATATCGGCCGGGTTCGACGCGCACGCGCGCGATCCGCTCGCCCAGATGCGCCTCGGCGCCGATGATTACGCCTGGGTCACCGAGGAACTGCTAGCCATTGCCGAAGCCAGCGCCAAGGGCCGCGTGATATCCTGCCTTGAGGGCGGCTACGACCTCGAGGCCCTGGCCGAATCGAGCGCCGCGCATGTGCGGGAAATGATGGGCGCATAGCCTTGCGGGGGGCATGTTCGCGCGGCTAGACTGCCGCGCCTTTGGGAGTTTTCATGACCAAATCCCCGTCCGTCGAGGTTTCCACCCTCAGTTTCGAGGACGCGCTGGCCGAACTGGAAAAAATCGTCCGCCAACTCGAGGAAGGAAAGGGCGGTCTCGACGCTTCGATCAAGGCCTATGAGCGCGGCGCGGCACTCAAGAGCCATTGCGAAAAAAAACTCAAGGAAGCGCGCGCGCGGATCGACAAGATCGTGCTGGCATCCGACGGCACGCCGACGACGAAGCCGGTCGAAGCGGACTGACGGACCATGGCCGATCTGCAAAAAGCGATGGCCGAAAGCGCCCGCGCCGTCAGCGAAACGCTCGACCGTCTGCTCAAGGTCGGTGGCGGGCGCGAGTCGCGCTTGATGGAAGCGATGCGTTATTCCTCCCTCGGCGGCGGCAAACGCATCCGTCCTTTCATGGTCACCGCCGGCGCGCGACTGTTCGCGGTTGCCGAAAGCTGCGCGCTGCGCGCCGCGGCCGCGGTCGAAATGGTGCACTGCTATTCCCTGGTGCACGACGACCTGCCGGCGATGGACGACGACGATCTTCGTCGCGGGCAACCGACGTGCCATGTCCGCTTCGACGAGGCGACTGCGATCCTGGCCGGAGACGCGCTCCTGACGCGGGCTTTCGAAGTGCTGGCCGACGTGCCGACTCATCCCGATCCGCAGGTGCGCAGCCAACTGGTGCTGGCGCTCGCCAAGGCCTCGGGCGCCGAGGGGATGGTCGGGGGGCAGATGCTCGACCTGTTGGCCGAAAACGAGCGTCTCGACATGCCCGAGATCACCCGCCTGCAACGGATGAAGACAGGTGCTCTGATTGCGTTCGCGTGCGAGGCCGGAGCGATCCTCGGCAAGGCGGCCGAGCCCGCGCGCCACGCGCTTCGGGCCTATGCTCATGACCTCGGACTCGCCTTCCAGATCGCCGACGACCTGCTCGATGTCGAGGGCACAGCGGCCGAAGTCGGCAAGAAAACCGGCAAAGACGCCGCGGCCGGCAAGGCGACTTTCGTTTCGCTGCTCGGGATCGAACGGGCCAAGGCCCAGGCCCAGATGCTGGCCGAACAGGCCGGCCGGCACCTTGAAATGTTCGACGAAAAAGCCGATTATCTCCGCGAATTGGCCCGTTTCGTGGTCAACCGGCGGGCCTGAGCGGGACGCCACGGGTTTCGGCCCGAAAAAAGATCTGAGTTTAAGGGAACCATAACCGTGAGCGGACAGCCCAACCCCAGCGGGACCCCGCTGCTCGACACCGTCAACGATCCGGCCGATATCCGCGGATTCACCGTCGAGCAGTTGAAGCAGCTCGCCGACGAATTACGGCGCGATACGGTGCGGTCGGTGTCCATCACCGGCGGCCATCTCGGCGCTAGCCTCGGCGTAGTCGAACTGACCGTCGCGTTGCATCACGTGTTCGACACACCCCGCGACCGGCTGATCTGGGACGTCGGTCACCAGTGCTACCCGCACAAAATTCTCACCGGCCGACGCTCGCGCATGCATACCCTGCGCCAGGGCGGCGGGCTCTCCGGCTTCACCAAGCGCTCCGAAAGCGAGTATGACCCGTTCGGCGCCGCGCACAGCTCGACCTCGATCTCAGCTGGCCTCGGCATGGCGGTGGCACGCGACCTCAAGGGTGGCGACAACCACATCATCTGCGTCATCGGCGACGGCGCCATGAGCGCGGGCATGGCCTACGAGGCGATGAACAACGCCGGCGCCATGGACGAGCGATTGATTGTGGTGCTCAACGACAACGACATGTCGATCGCACCGCCCGTCGGCGCCATGAGCGCATACCTGTCGCGCCTGATCTCGTCCAAGCCTTATCGTTCGGTCCGTCACTTCGCCAAGGACGTCGCCGCCAAGTTCCCCCGCCCACTCAAGGAAGCCGCGCGCAAGGCCGAGGAATACGCTCGCGGCATGGTTACCGGCGGCACGCTGTTTGAGGAACTCGGCTTTTATTACGTCGGGCCGATCGACGGACACAACCTCGATCATCTGTTGCCGGTTCTGAAGAACTTGCGCGACGACAAGGAGCCGGGGCCGATCCTGCTTCACGTCGTGACACAAAAGGGCCATGGCTACACGCCCGCCGAGAAGTCGCCCGACAAGTACCACGGCGTCACGAAGTTCGATGTTATCACCGGCGTCCAGGTCAAGGCGAAGAGCAATGCGCCGAGCTACACCAACGTGTTCGCCAAGGCGCTCATCGAGGAAGCGAAAGTCGACGATAAAATCGTCGCCATCACCGCAGCGATGCCGTCGGGCACCGGCCTCGACAAGTTCGGCGAAGCGTTCCCGAAGCGCACATATGACGTCGGCATCGCCGAACAACATGGCGTTACCTTCGCCGCCGGTCTGGCGGCGGAAGGCTTCAAGCCGTTTGCAGTGATCTATTCCACATTCCTCCAGCGGGCCTACGACCAAGTGGTGCACGACGTCGCGATTCAAGGGCTGCCGGTTCGTTTTGCCCTCGACCGCGCCGGCTACGTCGGCGCCGACGGTTCGACCCACGCCGGCGCCTTCGACCTCGCGTATCTCTGCTGCCTGCCGGGATTCGTGGTGATGGCGCCCGCCGACGAGGCGGAACTGATGCACATGGTCGCGACCGCCGTCGCCATCGACGATCGACCCTCCGCCGTGCGCTATCCGCGCGGCGAGGGCGTCGGCGTCACATTGCCGGAACGGGGTACGGTGCTCCCAATCGGTAAAGGCCGGATCGTGCGCGAAGGTTCTACGGTCGCGATTCTGAGTCTCGGCCCCCGCCTGACGGAATCGCAGAAAGCGGTCGAATTGCTGGCCGCGCGCGGCCTATCACCGACCATCGCCGACGCCCGTTTCGCCAAGCCGATCGACGAGGATATGATCCGCTCGCTGGCGAAGACCCACGAAGTTCTAGTCACTATCGAGGAAGGTTCTTCCGGCGGTTTCGCCGCCCAGGTTCTCCAGTTTCTCGCCAACGAGGGCCTGACCGATCGCGGCCTCAAGGTGCGGGCAATGACCATGCCCGACGTATTCTTCGACCAGGACAAGCCCGAGAAGCAATATGAGATGGCGCGGCTGAATGCCAGGCACATCGCCGCCACCGTGCTTTCGGCGCTCGGCCGGGCCGAGGAAGCGGCGCAAGCGGCGCTGGCATAAATTTCATAGTGACGATGCGGTACCAGTCCGGCGCGCTTGGTCGTGGAATAGCAAGATTGTTGCCGGTCCCTGCCGCGTCGGGACAATATCTTTCCCTTATGTCCGCCTCCACGTAATTTGGCGTCCGTAAAAAGGCCTTCGACGTAGAGGGTTGTTTGGGGTTGTCGCGTGCGGTAGTCACGCGCCGCCATGAACGACATTTTCACTTCCTCGACCGAATTGTCGCCGCGTGCGCGTGCGCTCGACGCTTGGCGCGACGAGGCGAGGGCGATGCTGGTTTTGATCGGCCCGCTCGTGCTGACGAGTCTTGGGCAAATCGCCATTCTGACGACCGATGTGATCCTGATCGGCCGGCTCGGTGCGACCGCGCTCGCAGCAGGAAGCCTGGGCTATGTCGTGTTCTTCACCGCCTTCGTCATCGGCATGGGCATCGTCATGGCGACGGCGCCGTTGGCGGCGCAGGCTTTTGGAGCGCGGCGCCCGCGCGAAGTGCGGCGCGTGGTTCGGCAAGGGCTCTGGATTGCGGGACTGTTGACGATCCCATTCTGCCTCATCGCGGTTCCGGCGGCCCCACCTTTGTTGCGTGCGCTCGGGCAACCGGCCGACGTGGTGAACGCGGCGGGCGAATATCTGAGCACGCTGTTGTGGTGCCTACCAACTGCGGTCGGATTCATCGTGCTGCGTAACTTCGCCGCAGCCCTCAACCGCCCGGAACCGGCGCTATGGGTCATGCTGGCGGGCGTGCCGATCAATGCCGTGTTGGCCTACGCCCTGATCTTCGGCGCGTTCGGTTTGCCCCGGCTCGAATTGATCGGCGCCGGGTTGGCGAGCGCGCTCGTCAACCTTGCCATGTTCGCCGCCATGCTGGCGATCGTTCTCGGACTACGGCCGTTCCGGCGCTATTACGTTCTCGGACACTTTTGGCGACCGGATTGGACCATCTTTCGCCGTATATTCGTCCTCGGCACGCCGATCGCCGGCGCCATACTCATGGAATACGGCGTGTTCGCGGTGGCGGCGCTGCTGATGGGTTGGATCGGCACGGTATCGATCGCCGCCCACCAGATCGCGCTGCAAATCGCCTCGGTCTCGTTCATGGTGCCTTACGGCATCGGGCAGGCGGCGACGGTGCGCGTCGGCCACGCGGTCGGCCGACGCGACCCGGACGGCGCACGCCGCGCCGGCTGGACCGCGTTAGCGCTCGGCGTGACGTTCATGGCGGCGATGAGCGTCGTCCTGCTCGCGGCGCCCGAATTCCTGGCCGGGTTATTCATCGATTCGGCGACCCCGGACGGAGCTCCGGTCGTCGCGCTCGCCGCGCTGTTGCTCGCGGTCGCAGCGGCGTTCCAGATGGCGGATGGGGCGCAAACCATCGCCATTCAGTCCTTGCGCGGGCTCAACGACACGACCGTGCCGATGCTGATCGCCGGACTCGGCTACTGGGGCGTCGGTTTTGGGGCCAGCTATCTGCTCGGGTTCACGGTGGGGCTCGGCGCAGTCGGAATTTGGGTCGGTCTTGCCCTCGGCCTCGGCATCGTCGCGCTTCTGCTGATTATCCGCTTTGCCCGGCTCACGCAGCAGGGATATCTGCCGGACGTCGCGCGCGCGCCTGCGTGAAGGCGCTTCATGCTAAGCTCGCCACCGTGAAACGCCCCGTTGCCCAAACACCAACCGGTAAGCGCCGCGCCGATGTCCTGTTGGTCGAACGGGGATTGGCGGACTCGCGAACCCGCGCCCAGGCGCTGATTATGGCCGGCTTGGTGTTCGCGGGCGAGCGCCGGCTGGAAAAGCCCGGCGCCCTGATCGATACCGATACACTGATCGAGATGCGCGGCAAGGATCATCCGTGGGTTTCGCGCGGGGGCGTCAAGCTTGCTCACGGCCTCGATCATTTCCGCATCTCGCCCGAAGGGCTCGTTTGCCTCGATGTCGGCGCTTCGACCGGCGGCTTTACCGACGTCTTGTTGACCCGCGGTGCCAAGCGCGTCTACGCGGTCGACGTCGGCCACGGCCAGTTCGATTGGAAGCTGCGCCACGAGCCGCGCGTGATACTCCTTGAAAAGACCAATGCGCGGAACCTCGATTCCCGTCTGATCCCGGAGCCGCCGCGGCTAATCGTGTGCGATGCGAGCTTCATCGGACTCGAGACCGTGCTTCCGGCTTCGCTCGCCCTGGCCGCGCCAAGTGTACACCTGATCGCCTTGATCAAGCCGCAATTCGAAGTGGGCAAGGGGCGCGTCGGCAAGAAGGGCGTGGTGCGCGATCCGGCGCTGCATCGGGAAGTTTGCGAACGCATCGAAGCCTGGCTGATCGGGCAAGGCTGGCGCGTGCTCGGGATCACGGAAAGCCCGATCGAGGGCCCGGAAGGCAACAAGGAATTCTTGATCGCGGCCGAGCGGGAATAACGTCAGCCGAACTCGATCGGTAATCCCGCCTGCGACCAAGCCTGGAGCCCGCCGGCGAGGTTGTAGAGGTTCTCGAACCCTTGGGTTTGCAGGTAGGCGCAAGCCGAGGCCGAGCGCGCGCCGACCGCGCATTGCAGCACGACCTTTATGCCGTCCTGCGGTATGCGCTTCGGGTCGAACGCCGAAAGCGGCACCAGCATCGCGCCCGCGATGTGGGCACGCTGGTATTCGGGAATTTCGCGCACGTCGATCAGGATCGCTTCGCCCGCGTCGAGCCAACGCTTGACGGTATGCGGGTCGGCCTCGGCGACGACGGGTTGGGGGGCGTGCATGGCGGCGTCAAGATGGGGGCCGGGGGCCCGGAACGCAAGGCGCGAATAACCCTATCGGCCGTCGGTGTCCACCGGCAGGCCCGCGGCCATCCAGCCGAGCATGCCGCCGCGGAGCGAGATCGCCTCGGCCCGGCCGGCGGCGCGCAAGGCCTCGCCGACGGCGAGCGAGCGCTTGCCGGCGAGGCAGACGAGAACCAGCTTGAGCGGGCCGAACGATGGAAAAGCCGCCGGGTTGAATTCGGATTTGGGGAACAGGAGAGCGCCCGGGATGCGCTCTTCCTCGAATTCGTCCCGCTCGCGCACGTCGATGATGACGGCGTTGCCGGCCCGGCGCCATTGCTCGACGCTCAAGGGGTCGACTTCGGGAACCGGCGACGGGGTTTCGACGGCAACCGGTACCGGAATCTCCGATTTGACGGAGACGGGGGCGAGGGCGATGGACATGAAGAAAATTGATAAATTACACTCAAAATAATGTCAAATGTAATTAAATACATAAAAATATAGTATTTTATGAGGTATTCAAACCATTGATTTCAAAAGCCTAATTATTCACCGATTTTTCGCGTGATATTCCGGATTGGGCATCATGTCGAGGGCGTGCGCGACCCGGTTGGTGTAGTTGAAGAACGCCGCCGTGTCGGCGATGTCGAAAATGTCCTGCTCGGAAAATCCGGCCTTGTGCAGGCCTTCGCGGTCGGCGTCGCCGACGTCGTGGGGCGTCGCCGTCAGTTTCCAGGCGAAATCGAGCATGGCACGCTGGCGGGGCGTCAACTCGGCGACGCGGTAGTTCATCACCATCATCTCGCCCAGTTGCGGATCGCCCGACAGCTCGCGCACCGCCTGGCCGTGGGCGACCAGGCAGTAGTAGCAATGGTTGGCGCAGGAGACGACGACCGCGATCATCTCGCGCTCAAGCTTCGAAAGCTTGCAGCGCTCCTCGTCGAGCATGAGCGTGTTGTAGAAACGCGAGAACGCGCGGAGCTTGTCCGGGTTCGCGGTGTAGGCGCGGAGCACGTAGGGAATCAGGCCGAGCTTTTCCTGGCACTTGGCGAAGTATTTCTTGATGTCGTCTTCCAGCGTCGCCGGGTCGGGCAGCGGCGGCAGTTTGACGATGTGCTTGGGCTGGGGCATGGGGCACCTCAAGCGGCAGTTATTTACCGCACCTGTTTCCCGTCGCTATTTTCCGCACTGGCCGCGCTGGCGCAGAAAATGGTCGGCAAGCACCAGGGCCAGCATCGCTTCGCCGATGGGCACTGCGCGGATGCCGACGCAAGGGTCGTGGCGGCCTTTGGTCGAAACAGTGGTGTTCTTGCCTTGGACGGTGACGGTCGGCTGCGGGATCAAGATCGAACTGGTCGGCTTGACCGCAAAGCGCACGACGATGTCCTGGCCGGTGGATATGCCGCCCAGGATGCCGCCCGCGTTGTTGGAAAGAAATCTGGGCCGACCCTTGGGGCCTGCGCGCATGTGATCGGCGTTCTCGGGGCCGGTGAGGGCGGCCGCCGCGAAGCCCGCGCCGATCTCGACCCCTTTGACCGCGGGAATGCTCATCATCGCCTTGGCGATATCGGCGTCCAGCCGGTCGAATACCGGCTCGCCAAGACCGGCGGGAACGCCTTCCGCCACCACCTCGATTATTGCGCCGATCGAGGAGCCTTTCTTGCGGATGCCGTCCAGATAAGCTTCCCAGGCACGCGCGGCCCGGGCGTCAGGGCAGAAAAACGAATTGCGCGTAACCTCGCGCCAGTTCCAGCGGTTACGCTCGATCCGCTTGCCCCCCATCTGGATCAGCGCGCCGCGAATGACCACGGAATCGCCTAGTACCTTGCGCGCGATGGCGCCGGCGGCGACGCGCACCGCGGTTTCGCGCGCGCTCGCCCGACCGCTGCCGCGATAATCGCGAATGCCGTATTTCATCAAATAGGTGTAATCGGCGTGGCCGGGGCGGAAGACGTCCTTGATCGTTTCGTAATCCTTTGAGCGCGCATCTTCGTTGAAGATAGCGAACCCGATCGGTGCGCCGGTGGTTTTGCCCTCGAACACCCCGGAGAAAACATGAACCTTGTCGCGTTCGCGCCGTTGGGTGGTGAAGCGCGACTGGCCGGGGCGGCGGCGGTCGAGATAGGGCTGGATGTCGGATTCGGCGAGCGCGATACCGGGCGGGACTCCATCGACGATGCCGCCGATGGCCGGCCCGTGGCTTTCGCCAAAGGTGGTGACGCGGAACAGATGACCGAAGGTATTGCCGCTCATGAAGCTCACACCACCGAGATGTCCGGCGCGTCGACCGCCTTCATGCCGACGACGTTGTAGCCGCAGTCGACGTGATGGATCTCGCCGGTGACGCCGCTGGAGAGGTCGGACAGCAGATAAACCCCGGCGCCGCCGATGTCATCGAGGGTGACGTTGCGCCGGAGCGGCGAATTGTATTCGTTCCACTTGAGGATGTAGCGGAAATCGCCGATGGCCGAGGACGCCAACGTCTTCATCGGCCCGGCCGACAGCGCGTTGACCCGGATACGCTTCTTGCCGAGGTCCTCGGCAAGGTAGCGCACGCTCGCCTCCAGCGCGGCCTTGGCGACGCCCATGACGTTGTAGTGGGGCATGACCCGCTCGGCGCCAAAATAGCTGAGGGTCAAAAGGCTGCCGCCCTCCGTCATCAGCGCCTCCGCGCGCCGGCACACATCGGTGAAGGAGAAGCAGGAAATGCTCATCGTGCGCGCGAAGTTGTCGGGCGTGGTGTCGATGTAACGGCCCTTGAGCTGATCCTTGTCGGAATAGGCGACGGCATGGACCAGGAAATCGAGTCGCGCCCAGCGCTCGGTCAACGCCCGAAAGACCGCGTCGAGCGAGGCGGAGTCGGTGACGTCGCACGGCAACACGAGGTTCGCGCCGATGCCGGCGGCCAAGGGCCGCACGCGCTTTTCCAGGGCTTCGCCCTGGAAGGTGAAGGCCAGTTCGGCGCCCTGGGCGTGCACCGCCTTGGCGATGCCCCAGGCGATGGAACGGTCGTTGGCGACGCCCATGATCAAGCCGCGCTTGCCGCGCATCAGGCCGGAGGTCGCAGTCGTCATGGGAGCCCCTGAAACAATGGAAACCGGGACGGCGATGGTACACGAAAGGGCGCCACGCGCAAAACCAACGTCGCACGGGCCTCGTTACGTCGGCCTCTCACCTCGACCGGTCACTTCGAATCGTCGGAATCGGCCTTGGCCGTTTCGTCGCGCACCCGGTAGGGGTGCCGGGCATTCCAGGAACGGACAAATTCGACCAGTTCGGGATCGGGTTGGGCGGGCAGCACGACCTTGAGAACGGCGAAATGGTTGCCGCGCCGGTCGGCGCCCTTGGCGAGACCCTTGCCGCGCAGGCGCAACGTGGTACCGGTGTTGGACCCTTCGGGAACGGTCACCATGACCGGGCCGTCGATGGTTTCAGCTTGGATCCGGCCGCCGAGAACCGCTTCGGCCAGCGTCACGGGAAGATCGGCATGGACGTCGTCGCCCTCGACGCGGAAAACAGGATGCGGATCGACCGCGATTTCGACCAAGGCGTCGCCCGCTTCGCCGCCGCCGAGGCCGGGCATACCCTGGCCGCGCAGGCGCAGGATTTGGCCCGGACGGGTGCCGGGCGGAATGGTGACCTTCAGGCGTTTGCCGTTGGTCATGCCGACATTTTTGACCGCGCCACGGGCAGCTTCGAGAAAATCGACCTTCAAGGTGTAATCGACATTGGCGCCGTTGACCTTGATGCCCGCGTGCGCGTTGCGGTCGCGGAAGAAGCGATCAAACGGATTGCGCCGCCCGGGACTGCCCGCGCCGGGCGGGGGCTTGCGCCCCTTGGGCGCGCCCGAGGCGTCGATCTCGCCGCGGTCGTAGCGTTCGCGCATCTCGGCGTTGGACAGCAGCGCGTAGGCTGCACTGACGTGCTTGAATTTTTCCTCCGAACGAGCGTCGCCGGGATGGCTATCGGGATGCAACTCGCGCGCGAGGCGGCGGTAGGACGCCTTGATCTCCTCGGCGCTCGCGCTGCGGCGAACGCCGAGCACCACATAAGGGTCTTTCATGCGCGAGACATTAGCAACAACCGCCCTTGTCTCGCATCAAATAACGGAGAGCCGGAACGAAAGAGCCGGCCGTAATCTTCGGCCGGCTCGATCATATCGCGCATGGGCGCGTCGCGTATCGGGTGCGCCGCGCGCCGGCGGATTACGGGACGACCTGCCAGGTTCCGTTCGGCTGGCGGCAGGCGCGGCCCATGGCCCGTTCGGTGCGGCCCTCGACGGTGATGGTTTGTTCGAACTCGCGGCAATCCTGGCCGGACGTCGACCGGTAGGTGCTGGTCGGCGTGTAGGTGCCGGAATTGCCCGAATCGGGATTGCGCCAGGACGAAGTCTGCCCGGTGCGGTTGGTTTCGAGCGACGCCTGCGCGGTACGTTGGGACATGGCTTTGTCGGCGTTGTCGAGGGACTTGCCGATTTCGCTGCCGAGCATGGCGCCGGCCAGCGTGCCGACCGCGATTCCCACCATCTGGCCTCGGCCGCTGCCGATCTGCGAGCCGATCAACGCGCCGGTGCCGGCGCCGAGGATGGTGCCCATGGTCTGCTTGGGGTTGTCCTGCATATTCTGGCAACCCGCGAGCAACACCGCCGCCGCTGTCGCCAAAGCGATTCCTGTAGTTTTCATCTGAGTACGATCTCCTGAAGTTCGGCTCGCCGGGTTCGGAAAGGGATTGGGTCAGGCTCGAATTAGATATAGGTTGATCGCCGAATGTGGCAAATTTATGGGTCCTGGCACGGGTTGCAAGGCCATGAAAAGACTAAGCAAGTCAACAAGTTAGTTTAATTCGCAAAGACCGATTCCAAAATGAACAAGTCCGAACCCGCCGACCCGATCGAGCTGTTCCACGCCTGGCTTCGGGACGCCACCCGGGCGGAACCTTCCGATCCGACCGCGGTCGCGCTCGCTACCGCCGATGCCGACGGCAAACCTTCGGTGCGCATGGTGTTGCTGAAAGATGTAGACGCGCGCGGGTTCGTCTTTTACACCAACCTCGACAGCCGCAAGGGGCGGGAATTGCGGGCCAACCCCCGCGCCGCCCTGTGTTTTCATTGGAAATCGCTGGATCGTCAGGTCCGAGTCGAAGGCACGATTGCGCCGGTTGCGGACGCGGAAGCCGATGCCTATTTCGCCAGCCGCGACCGCGCGAGCCGGATTGGTGCCTGGGCCTCGTGCCAATCGCAGCCATTGGAAAGCCGCTTCGCGCTCGAAAAACGCGTCGCCGAGTTCACCGCAAAATTCCATATCGGCGAAGTACCACGGCCGTCCTTCTGGTCCGGTTTCCGGCTGGCGCCGGATACAATCGAATTCTGGCAGGAACGTCCGTTCCGGTTGCACGACCGGACAGTGTACCATCGTCAAGACGACGCCTGGACGACGATCAAGTTGTACCCTTAGCCGATGATGCCGAAAACCACGCCATCGCCAGCGTCCGCGCCCGCCGAAAACGTGCGCCTGATCCGGCTCGCCGCGCGTGCCTCGGTGACGGTCGCCGGAATCCTGATCGCGGCCAAGCTGATGGCTTGGACGCTCACCGATTCCGTCGGCCTCCTGTCGACCCTGATCGATTCGCTGCTCGACATCGGCGCGTCGTTGGTCAACCTGATCGCGATCCGCCATGCGCTCACCCCGGCGGACGAGGAACACCGCTTCGGGCACGGCAAGGCAGAGGCGCTCGCCGGGCTTGGCCAGGCGGCGTTCGTCGCCGGCTCGGCCGCGTTCCTGCTGGTGCAGGCGGGCGAGCGCCTGTTCCGGCCGCGCGCGCTCGCCAACATCGACATCGGCATCGCGGTGATGGTGTTTTCCATCCTCGTCACCCTCGGGCTGGTCGTGTTCCAGAAATACGTCGCGCGGCGGACGAAATCGCTCGCCATCGGCGCCGACTCGCTCCATTACGAAACCGACGTGCTCGCCAACGCCGGCGTCATCGTGTCGTTGGTGTTGGTGTCCCAGTTCGGCTGGGTGATGGCCGACCCCCTGGTTGCCATCGCCATCGTCGCCTATATCTTTTGGGGAGCGTGGTCGATCGGGACTCGCGCGCTGCACATCCTAATGGACCGCGAATTGCCCGACGCCGACCGCGATAAGATCAAGGCCATCGCCAAGTCGGACCCGGCAGTGCGCGGCGTTCACGATCTCAAAACCCGCTCTTCGGGTTCGCACGTGTTCATCCAGCTCCACCTTGAACTCGACGGCAACATGACCCTGCACGACGTTCACGTAATCTCGGAGAACGTCATGAAGAGGATCATGGCGGCGTATCCCAACGCCGAGGTCATCGTGCACGAAGACCCCGAAGGAGTGGTCGAGCAGCGCGCCGTCTACGGCTGAACGGAGGGCGAGGAATGATCGGCGGCAGGCAATCCGACATCGGGTGGTTTGTTTTCGCCGTCGCGCTGTTGGCGCGTTCGGGGACGGTCGGCGCGAACGAATTCACGGTGCGCGAGATCGAGATCGAGGACCGCAAGGCGGTCATCGCCACGGTCGAAAGCGTGGATCGCATCGCGGCGCGCGCGCGCATCGGCGGAACCATCGCCAAACTGGCGGCGGACGAAGGCGTGTCGGTGCGCAAAGGCGACGTGCTCGCCGAGGTGGTCGATCCCAAGCTCGATTCCCGGCGCCAAGCGGTCGAGGCGCGGATTCAAGCGCTCGAATCGCAGAAAAAGCTGGCGCAAACGGTGCTGGAGCGGGTCGCCAAGCTGCGCGAAACCGGCGCGGCGGCCCAGTCGCGCCTCGACGAAGCGACCACCGGCCTCCAGGTCGTCGACCGCGATCTGGCGGCGATGATCGCCGAACGCAAGGTCGTCATGGAGCAGCAGGCCGAAGGCGCGGTCCTTGCCCCCGCCGACGGCCGCGTGCTTACCGTGCCGGTGACCGCAGGCGCGGTGGTCTTGCCCGGCGAAACCGTCGCCACCATCGCCGCCAACGCCTACATCCTGCGCCTGCATCTGCCCGAACGGCACGCGCGCTTTTTGCGCGTCGGCGACGAGGTGCGGGTCGGTTCGTCCGCGCTCGATCCGGCCGAACGCACCGATCCCGCGCGCGACGGGAAACTGCGGACGGGCCGCATTTTCCAGGTCTATCCCGAACTGCGCCAGGGACGCGTGGTCGCGGACGTGGAGGTCGAGGGCCTCGGCGATTATTTCGTAGGCGAGAGGGTCGCGGTCCACGTCGCGACCGGCAAACGGCGCACGTTCGTGGTGCCGCCCGAATACCTGTTTCGCCGCCACGGCCTGACCTTCGCCAAGCTCGCCAACGGGCGCGAGGTGGTGGTACAGCCCGGCTTGCCCACCGACGGCGGGGTCGAGGTGCTGTCCGGCCTCGTCGACGGCGACGCGCTCGCCAAGCCGGGGGCGCGGCCGTGAAGCTGGGCCTATCCGGCACCATCACCCGCGCCTCTATCCGTTCGCCGCTCACGCCGCTCGCCCTGCTGGTGGCGTTCGGGCTTGGCCTGCTCGCGCTCGCCGCGCTGCCGCGCGAAGAGGAACCCCAGATCGTCGTGCCGATCGTCGACGTCCAGGTCGCGGCCAACGGGCACAAGGCGTCCGACGTGGTCAAGCTGGTGACCGAGCCGCTCGAGGACATCGTCAAGGGAATCAACGGCGTCGAGCACGTCTACTCCCTGAGCGAGGACGATCAGGCGGTGGTCACCGTCCGCTTCGAGGTCGGGACCAGCGAAGACGCGGCCCTGGTGCGCGTGCACGACGAAATCCGCGCCAACATCTGGCGCATCCCGATCGGCGTGCCCGAGCCGTTGATCGTCGGGCGCGGGATCAACGACGTGCCGATCGTGACATTGACCCTGTCGCCCAAGGACGACGCCGAGCGACGCTGGGACGACAACGCGCTCCACAAGGTCGCGGACGACCTGATCCACCACCTGACCAAGGCGCCGGACGTCGGCTTGGTGTTCGTCGTCGGCGGGCGCGCGGACCAAATCCGCGTCGAGCCAGACCCGGAGCGGCTAGCGCTCTACGGCGTAACGCTCGCCCAGCTCGTCGACAAGGTGCGCCACGCCAATCGTCGTTTCGTCATCGGCCAGATGCGCGAGCGCGGCCGGGCACTGCCGGTGCTCGCCGGCCAGACGCTCGACGGCCAGCCCGACATCGGCCAGCTCCTGATCACCAGCCGCGACGGGCGCCCGGTCTACGTCAAGGACGTCGCCCGGGTCGTAATCGGCGCCAAGCCGGAGGAAAGCCGGGTCTGGCACCTGGTCAAGACGGCCTCCGGAACTTTCGAGCGCCGTCCCGCCGTCACCCTCGCCGTCGCCAAGCGCAAGGGCGCCAACGCGGTCGCCGTGGCCGACGCGGTGCTGCGCCAACTGGAGACGGTGCGCGGCTCGCTGATCCCGCCGGAAGTCGACGTGGCGGTGACGCGCAATTATGGCGCGACCGCGACCGAGAAGTCGAACGAGCTGTTATTTCATCTCGCGCTCGCCACCGTATCGATCGTCGTCCTGGTCGGCATCGCGCTCGGCTGGCGCGAAGGCGTCGTCGTCCTGATGGTGGTGCCGTCGACCATCCTGCTCACGTTGTTCGCGTCGTGGCTGATGGGATATACCATCAACCGCGTCAGCCTGTTCGCGCTGATCTTTTCGATCGGCATCCTGGTCGACGACGCGATCGTGGTGGTGGAAAACATCGCCCGCCACTGGGCGATGAACGATGGCCGCGACCGCGTCCACGCCGCGATCGAGGCGGTCGCCGAGGTCGGCAATCCAACCATCGTCGCCACGCTTACCATCGTCGTGGCGTTGCTGCCGATGATGTTCGTTTCGGGGCTGATGGGACCCTATATGAGCCCGATCCCGGCCAATGCCTCGGCCGCCATGCTGTTCTCGTTCTTCGTCGCGGTGACCGTCACGCCCTGGCTGGCCTTGTTGCTGCGACGCTTGGCGCCTGAGCGGGAAGACGGACATGGCGGCGATCATGCCGGGCGGCTTGGCGCGCTTTATCGCCGCGTTGCCGCGCCGCTGTTGGCCGAGCGGCGGCGGGCGAAGCGGTTTCTGGCGGCGGTGGCGATCGGGACCGTGATCGCGTGCGTGCCGTTCGCCACCCGGCACGTGACGGTGAAGCTGCTGCCGTTCGACAACAAGTCCGAGGTCCAGGTGATTTTCGACTTGCCGGAAGGCAGCGCCATCGAGGCGACCGAACGCGCCCTGATGGCCGCCGCCGACGCCTTGAACGGCATTCCCGAAATCACCCACCTCCAGCTGTATGCCGGTACCGCCGCACCGTTCAACTTCAACGGCTTGGTCCGGCATTATTACCTGCGGCGCCAGCCGTGGCAGGGTGACATCCAGGTCAATTTCAAACCCAAGGGCGAGCGGGCCCGACAAAGCCACGCCATCGCTCTCGACATCCGTCAACGGCTTGCGGCGCTGCCGGATCTTGCCGGGGTCGAGTTCAAGGTCGCCGAGGTGCCGCCGGGACCGCCGGTGATCGGTACCCTGATGGCGGAAATCTACGGTCCCGACGCGGAAACCCGGCGCGAGGCCGCACGGCGGGTACGCCAAGCGTTCGAGGCGGTCGACTTCATCGTCGACGTGGATGATTCCTTCGGCACGCCGCCCGAGCGCCTGCGCATCGAGATTGAGCAGGAGAATCTCGAATACCACGGCGTTCAGGAACAGGCGCTGTACGACACCCTGGAAGCGCTGCTCGCCGGCGTGCGGGTCGGCTATTCCCATCGCGGACCCGGCATCAATCCGGTCGAGATCGCCGTGCGCCTGCCCAAGGAAGCGCTGGTGCCGACCGAACGGCTGCTCTCCACCCCGATTGCCGCGCCGGGTGAGGCCGCCGATTCCGGCGCCAACGTCGAAATCGGTGACGTGGTGCGGCTCAGGCGCGAGCGCGGCTCCTATCCCCTCTATCGCCGCGACGGGCGCTTCGCTGATTACGTGACGGCCGAACTGGCCGGGCGCTTCGAGGCGCCGATTTACGGCATGCTGGCGGTCGGCGACCGGCTCGCCGGCGCCGAATGGGCGGGCGCGGGCCGGAAAGGGGACATTCGTCTCCACGGCCAGCCGGTGGACGAATCCAAGGTCACGCTGCTGTGGGACGGGGAATGGGAGATCACCTACGTCACGTTCCGCGACATGGGGCTCGCCTTCGCCTTCGCGCTGTTCGGAATCTACGTCCTGGTGGTCGCCCAGTTCGGCAGCTTCGTGTTGCCGCTGGTCATCCTGACACCGGTGCCGCTGACGTTGATCGGCATCGTATTCGGTCACTGGTTGTTTTCGGCGCCGTTCACCGCCACCTCGATGATCGGCTTCATCGCGCTCGCCGGCATCATCGTCCGCAACTCGATTCTGTTGGTCGATTTCATTCGCCACCGCCAGGGCAAGGGCGACGCCTTGCGCGACGTGCTCCTGGAGGCGGGCGCGATCCGCATCAAGCCGATCGTGCTGACGGCGGCCGCGGCGATGACCGGCGCCACCTTCATCCTGCTCGACCCTATTTTTCAGGGGCTCGCCATTTCCCTGGTGTTCGGGTTGGCGTCGTCGACCGCGCTGACCATGCTGACGATTCCCGCGCTCTACGTCTGGCTGCGCGATGACGGTCGTCCCATGTCCGGCGCGCGATGAGCTTCGAAAATCAAACCGAGGCGGTTGCCTTCCTGTCCGAGCCGTCGTCCTACGGCGCGGGCATCAAGGAGGTGCGCCGGATCGAAACCCATATCTCGGTCGTTTTTCTCGCGGGGGCGCGCGCCTTCAAGCTCAAGAAAGCGGTGCGCTACCCCTATCTCGACTTTTCGAGCTTGGAAAAACGCCGCGCGGCGTGCGAAGCGGAAATTGCCGTCAACCGCCGCGCCGCGCCGGCGATCTACCGCGGCGTCGTTCCCTTGGCGCGCGCGCCGGGAGGGGGACTCGTTTTCGACGGGCCGGGCGAGCCGGTCGAATGGTTGGTGGAGATGACTCGTTTCGACGAGGCGACGCTGTTCGACCGCTTGGCGCGCGTGGGTGCCCTCGACCGCGGCCGGATCGTGGAATTGGCGGAAACCGTCGCCCGCTTCCACCGCGACGCCGAGGTTCACCGCGAGGCGGATTCGGTCGCCGGCTTCGCGCACACCATCGCCGGCAACGCCGCGAGCATGACCGGACCCGCCGCCGGCGCCTTCGACGCGGCCGATATCGAGCGCCTGCGGCAATCTTCGGAAGCGCGCCTGGCGTCGCTGCGCGGCCTGCTCGAACGACGCCGCGATGGCGGCCGGGTGCGCCGCTGCCATGGTGATCTCCATCTCGGCAACATCTGCCTGATCGACGGCCATCCGGTTCTGTTTGACGCCATCGAATTCAACGAAACCTTCGCCGTCATCGACACGCTCTACGACGCCGCTTTTCTGGTGATGGACCTCGACCACCTCGGTCGACGGACGCTGGCCGGCCAATTTCTCAACCGCTATCTCGACGCGACCGGCGACGAAGAGGGCTTGGCAGCATTGCCGTTGTTCCTGTCGCTCCGTGCCGCGATCCGCGCCCATGTGGGCGCGACGGCGGCGCGCGCGGGCGAATTCCCGCGCGCATCAAATAAGGCGCCCCTACCGGGGCGCGCCATAACGAATGTCGAACAGGCCCGCGCCCGGTTGGAGGAATCGCGCCGATATTTGCAAGAAGCCTTCGCCTATCTTGCGCCCGATAAACCTCGCCTGATCGCCGTCGGCGGGCTTTCCGGCAGCGGCAAATCCCGGCTCGCGGACGCGCTCGCCCCCTGGCTTGGGACTGCGCCGGGTGCACGGGTGGTGCGGACCGACGTGATTCGCAAGCAGTTGGCCGGCGTGACCCTGCATGACCGTCTCGGTCCCGACGGCTACACGGCGGACATGACCGCGCGTACCTACGCCGAGATGACGAATCGCGTCGAGACGGCGTTGCGCGCGGGCCGCTCGGTGGTCGCGGACGCGCTATTTGCGGCGCCGGCGGAACGGAAACGCATCGCTTCCGTCGCGCACATCTGCGGCGTGCCGTTCGACGGCCTGTGGCTCTCGGCCGATCCGGCGATCATGGAACGGCGCGTAACCGAACGGACAGCCAACGTATCCGATGCGACCGCCGAAGTGCTTCGGCGGCAGATGACTTATGACCTCGGCGAGATAACCTGGACCCGGATCGACAGCGGCGGTACGCCCGAGGAAACGCTCGCCCAGGCCAGCACCGCCTTGGGCGTCGACGCTAGTCCGCTTTCTTCGCCAAGCGGTGCCAGCGCAACAGGGCGTTGATTTCGCCGACGATGCCGCGACGGAACAACAGCACGCAGACGAAAAAGATGAACCCTTGGACGATAGTGACCCATGCGCCCAGTTGCGCCAAATATTGCTGAAGCGCGGCGACCAAGAACGCGCCGACCACGGGGCCAAGCACCGTGCCGACGCCGCCCAGCAGAGTCATCAACACGACGTCCCCCGACATGTGCCAGTGCACGTTGTTCAAGGTCGCGAACTTGAACACCAACGTCATCAGGGAGCCGGCCACGCCGGAGAGCGCCGCCGACAGCACGAAGGCGGCGAGCTTGTAGCGTTCGGCCCGGTAGCCGAGCGAGACGGCGCGGGATTCGTTTTCCCGGATCGCCTTGAGAACCTGGCCGAAGGGCGAGTGGATCGTGCGTTGGATCAGCAAGAATCCGGCGATGAACACCGCCAACACGAAGTAATACATGGTCAGCGTATCGTTGAGGTCGATCAGGCCGAGCAATCGGCCGCGCGGAATGGCTTGGATGCCGTCCTCGCCGTGGGTGAAAGGCGCCTGAACGCAGAAGAAATACAGCATCTGCGCCAGCGCCAGCGTAATCATGGCGAAATAAATGCCCTGACGGCGAATGGCGAGCCAGCCGAACGCGACGCCGAGCGCCGCCGCCACGGCCGTCCCGGCCAAGATCGCGATCTCCGGCGGCCAGCCCCAGACCTTCGCTGTATGGCCGGTGATGTAGGCGGCGAAGCCAAAATAGGCGGCGTGACCGAACGACAACAGCCCCACATAGCCGAGCAGCAGATTAAAGGCGCAGGCGAACAAGGCGAAACAGAGCGCCTTCATCAGGAAGATGGGATAAATGACGGCCGGCGCGACCAACGCCGCGATCACCAGCGCGCCGTAGAGGACGAGGCGGCGGTCCATGACCATCAGGCCCTCCGCCCGAACAATCCCGTGGGCTTGAGCAGCAGCACGATCGCCATGATGACGAAAATGACCGTGCTGGAGGCCTCGGGATAGAAGACCTTGGTCAACCCTTCGATCAGGCCAAGGGCGAAGCCGGTGACGATCGAGCCCAAAATTGATCCCATACCGCCGATCACCACCACCGCGAACACGACGATGATCAGGTTGGACCCCATGATCGGGCTGACCTGGTAGATCGGCGCGGCGAGCACGCCCGCGAACCCGGCCAGGGCCACGCCAAATCCATAGGTCAACGTGATCATGATCGGCACATTGATGCCGAAGGCGCGCACCAGGGACGGGTTTTCCGTCGCCGCCCGCAAATAGGAACCGAGCTTGGTCTTCTCGATCAACAGCCAGGTGGCCAGGCAGACGACGAGGGAAATGACCACCACCCAGGCCCGGTACTTGGGCAGGAACATGAATCCCAGGTTGTAGGCGCCGAGCAGCTCCTGCGGGATTTGATAGGGCAAGCCGGACACGCCGTACATTTGGCGAAACCCGCCTTCGAGCATGAGCGCGAGCCCGAAGGTGAGCAGCAAGCCATACAGATGATCGAGTTTGTAAAGCCGGCGCAGGAACAGGCGCTCGACGACGATTCCGGTCACCCCGACGATGATCGGCGCCAAGAGCAACGCCCACCAGTAACTAACGCCGGCGTACGTCAGCAGCAGCCACGCCGCGAAAGCGCCCATCATATATTGGGCGCCGTGGGTGAAGTTGATGATGTTGAGCAATCCGAAAATCAGGGCGAGCCCGAGACTCAGCATCGCGTAGAACGCGCCGTTGATCAGCCCGATCAGCAGCTGACCGAACAACGCCTGCGACGAAATGCCGAGGATCGCGAACATGCCCGGGCTCGCCCGTCTTTCCGGTTCTTAGGCTCGGTCCGGTGTCAGTTCACCAGCGGGCAGCCGCCGTCCTTGAGCGGACGGAAAGCTTCGTCGGCCGGAATGGTGGCGCGGACCTTGTAGTAATCCCACGGACCCTTGGACTCCGAGGGCTTCTTGACCTCGAACAGATACATGGGATGGATATGGCGGCCGTCGGCGCGGACTTGGCCTTTGCCGAACAGTTTGTCGTCGGTCGGCATCTCCTTCATCTTCGCCACCACCTTGGCGCCGTCGGCGTCGGACTTGAGCGCGTCGACCGCGCGCAGGTAGTGATAAACCGCCGAGTAGACGCCGGCCTGGCCCATGGTCGGGTGGTTGCCCTTGTTGGCCGCCGCGAACTCCTTGGCGAACGCGCGGTTGGCCTCCGTCATGTCCCAATACCACGCTTCGGTCATGATCAGCCCTTGCGCCGTCTGCAGGCCAAGCGCGTGGATGTCGGTCAGGAACACCAACAGGCCGGCGAGGTTTTGCCCGCCCTTGACGATGCCGAATTCGGCCGCCTGCTTGATCGAATTGATGGTGTCGCCGCCGGCGTTGGCGAGGCCGATGATCTTCGCCTTCGAGGCCTGCGCCTGGAGCAGGAACGACGAAAAGTCGGTGGTGCCGGGGAACGGCGTCCGCACCTTGCCCAGCACCTTGCCGCCGTTGGCGTTGACCACGGCTTCGGTGTCGCGCTCGAGGGCGTGGCCGAAGGCGTAATCGGCGGTGATGAAGAACCAGGTATCGCCGCCGGTCTTGACGATCGCCTTGCCGGTGCCGTTGGCGAGTGCCCAGGTGTCGTAGGTCCAGTGCACGCTGTTGGGCGTGCAGGCCTTGCCGGTCAAGTCGGCGGTGGCGCCGGTCGAGACCATCATGACCTTGTTCTTTTCCTTGACGATCTGGTTGATCGCCAGCACCACCGACGAGGTCGGCACGTCGACGATCATGTCCACCTTATCGACGTCGAGCCACTGACGGGCGATGCTGGCGCCGACGTCGGGCTTGTTCTGGTGATCGGCGGCGATGACCTCGACCTTGAACGAGGGCTTGAAGTCGGCGACCGCCTTGCGCGCCGCCCAAGTCGAGCCGGGCCCGGACAAGTCGGCATACAGCCCCGACTGGTCGTTGAGCACGCCGATCTTGACGACGCCGTCAGACATTTGTTGCGCCGACGCGGGCCCAACGGCGGCGATCGCCGCCGCGGCGACACCCATAAGCATCTTCATCGTGATACGCATGCAAGCCTCCTTCCTGGTTGCGATGGTTCGAACGGATACCCCGGCGGCCATCAAACGCCGAGGTAGGCCTTGAGTTTCTCCTCGTTGGCTGCGACGTCGTCGTTCAGGATCATGTCCACCACTTGGCCGTGTTCGACGATGTAATGGCGATTGGCGACAGTCGCGGCGAAATGAAAGTTCTGCTCGACCAGAAGCACCGTGAATCCCTTTTCGCGAAGCCGCCGTATGGTCGCGCCGATCTGCTGGATGATCACCGGCGCGAGGCCCTCGGTCGGTTCGTCCAAAAGCAGCAGATGGGCGCCGGTGCGCAGGATGCGGGCGATGGCTAGCATTTGCTGCTCGCCGCCGGAGAGTTTGGTGCCCTGGCTGGCGCCGCGCTCCTTGAGGATTGGAAACAACCCGTACACCTCGTCGACGGACAGTCCGCCGTCCTGCACCACCGGAGGCAGCAGGAGGTTTTCCTTGACCGACAGGCTGGCGAAAATGCCCCGTTCCTCTGGGCAATAGGCAATACCTTTGCGAGCGATTTTTTCGGGCGCGAGCCTGATCAACTCGTCGCCGCGATAGCGAACCGAACCCGACCTCCGGTCGATCAAGCCCATGATCGCGCGCATGGTGGTGGTTTTGCCAACACCGTTGCGCCCGAGCAGGGTCACCACCTCGCCCCGGGGCACGGAAAAGGTCATTCCGTGCAGGATATGGGATTCGCCGTAGTGGGCGTGCAAATCGCCGACCTCGAGCACCGTCTCAGGCATGATGACTTCCCGCCCCGGTGCCCATGTAAGCTTCGATCACGGCCGCGTCGCGCGACACCTCGGCATAAGGGCCTTCGGCCAGCACCTCGCCGCGCGCGAGCACGGTGATCGTGTCGGAGAGGTCGGCGACGACCGACAGGTTGTGTTCGACCATCAGGACCGTCCGGTCGGCGGCGACGCGGCGGATCAAATCGGAAATCCGCTTAATGTCCTCGCGTCCCATGCCCGACGTGGGTTCGTCGAGCAGCAGCATCTCCGGCTCCAGTGCCAGCGTGGTCGCGATTTCCAGCGCTCGCTTCCGTCCGTAGGGCAATTCGACGGCGTAGAGATCGGCCAGATCGGCCAGCCCGACGTCGTCGAGCAGCGCCATCGCGCGGCCGTTCAACTCCGCCAGCGATCGTTCGGATTTCCAGAAATGGAACGAATCGTCGCGCGCCCGTTGCAGCGCGATACGCACGTTTTCGAGGACGGTCAGATGGGGGAACACGGCCGATATCTGAAAACTCCGGATCATCCCCATGCGCGCGATGTCGGCCGGGTTGGCGCCGGTGATGTCGCGGCCCTTGAACAGTATGCGCCCGTCGGACGGCGGCAGGAATTTGGTGATCAGGTTGAAACAGGTCGTCTTGCCCGCGCCGTTGGGTCCGATCATGGCATGAATAGTGCGAGCGCGAACCCGAAGATTGACTTCGCGCAGGGCCGTGAAGCCGCGGAAATGCTTGGTTAAGCCGACCGTCTCGACGATGATGTCGCCGTCCATGCCACGCCTTCCGACCGCAAGCCCCCGCGATGATCCCCGTGTCGCCATCGAGGCCGATGGGCCGAGGTTGATGGGGATTGAATACGAATGCCGCCCCCCTGTAAATCGCCTAGGGGGACAGTCCGGACATGCGAGCAGCCGGCGGACGAGGGGCCATAGACCCGGTAACGCGCTTTGAAACCTTCGGCGGGCAGCTTATATTCAAACCGGGTGGGGAGGGGGCGAAAATAAGAGGGTAACCCATGGCCATCAAATCTATTCTCGCCGTCGTCAATGGGACGGAATTGTCGCGTCCGGCGCTGAGCGCGGCATTCGTGGTGGCGCGCGACTTGTCCGCTCATCTCGACGTGTTGCATGTGCGTGGCGACCCGCGCGACGCGGTGCCGATCCTGGGCGAGGGCGTATCCGGCACTCTGGTCGAAGAGATCATGGACGTGGCGGAAAAAGAATCGCGTGAGCGCGCCGCCCGCGCCCGCGCTATCTACGACGAGGTCTGCAAGAAATACGACTTGCCGGTGATCGAACGTCCGGCGCCGGGGCGAGCGTCGGTCGCATGGATCGAGGACACCGGGCGCGAGGAGGAAATCGTCTCCCGGCGCGGACGCCTGACCGGGTTGATCGTGCTGCCCCGTCCGACGCCCGAAAGCGACGTCGGCACGACCATGACGCTGAACGCGTCCCTGTTCGAAACCGGTCGCCCGGTTCTGGTGGTTCCGCCCAACTACGACGGTGACCCGATCGGCTCCAAGATCGCCATCTCCTGGAACGGCAGCAAAGAGGCCGCGCGCGCTATCGCCGGGGCCACCGTATTCATCGAGCGCGCCAGGGAAGTGACGGTGGTGACGGCGGTCGGCGAAACGCCCGCCGCGCCGGAGGTGCCGGAAATGCTCACCTATCTCGGCTGGTTCGGCGTCCAGGCCTCGACCCACAATCTGCCGCTCACCGGGCGGATCGAAGGCGAGGTACTGTTCAAGGATTGCATCCAGATCGGCGCCAACATGGTGGTGATGGGGGCTTATACCCGCAACCGGCTCCGCCAGATGATCCTCGGGGGCGTAACCCGCTACGCCCTCGACAACGCGACCGTGCCGCTCCTGATGGCGCATTAAGGCGGGCCTTTCGACGAGAAGTCTGGGTCTTGATTTTCCCGCTCTTTGGGGCAGTCTTTCCCGTCCGAGGCCATCTGAGCACTGCCCCTGGGACGAACGGGATGCCAACCGAAATCGAGCGTCGGTGGTTTTTGATCGCGGGCCTAGCGTTGGCCGGGTCCGTAAACGTGTCGGTGGTTGCCCGCGCCCAGGCAGCGCCAGGACCTGCCCAGTTCATCGAGTCCCTCGCTGACAAGGCGGTCGCCGCGCTGACCGACAAAGGAACCCCGCGCGAGGAGCGCATCCGCCGCTTTCGCGTGCTGCTCAACGACCATTTCGCGGTGGAAATCATCGCCCGCTGGGTGCTCGGCCGCCCGTGGGCCACGGCGTCGGCCGAGGAACGTGCGGAATACCTCCGTCTGTTCGAGGATTTGATCGTCTACAGCTACGTCGACCGCTTCACCGAATACGCGGGCGAGAAGCTGGAAGTTTCGCGCACCGTGACGATCGACGGCGGTGATACCATGGTTTATTCGTCCATCGTGCGTGGTAATCAGCCCGAGCCGGTCGAAGTCGATTGGCGGGTGCGGACGCGCGACGGAAAATTCAAGATCGTCGACGTGATGGTCAAGGGCATCAGCATGGGCGTGACCCAGCGCCAGGAATTCGCGTCCGTTTTCAGCCGCAACAACAATAGCATGTCGGCGTTCCTGTCCGAACTGCGCGCACGCGTCAAGAAAGGCGCTTGACGCGCTTTTTTGCGCGATCGCGCTATGCCCATCGCGCCATGAACGTGTCCGCGCCCGCATCCACCGTCGAAACGCCATCGGGCAAGGACACGGCGTATGAGAATTTTCCGGTCGGATCGATCCTGCTGCCGGCCTCCTTGCGCCCGCACGTGGCGGCGTTTTACGCCTTCGCCCGCGCCATCGACGATATTGCCGACAATCCCGATCTGCCCGCGGACGAGAAAATCCGCCGCTTGACCGGATTCGCCGAGGCCCTCTCGGGGCGCGAGCGGGACCCCGCGTACGCCACCGCGCATCGGATGCGCGCGAGCCTGGACGAAACCGGCGTGCCGCCGCGCCATTGCCTCGACCTGATCGCCGCCTTCAAGCAGGACGCGACCAAGCTCCGCTACAAGGATTGGGACGACCTGATGGGCTATTGCATTCTGTCGGCGGCTCCGGTCGGGCGCTATTTGCTCGATCTGCACGGCGGCTCGCGCGACGGCTATGGGCCGTCGGATGCGCTCTGCATGGCGTTGCAGGTGATCAATCACCTCCAGGATTGCCAGGCCGACTATCGCGCCCTCGACCGGGTCTATCTGCCGGGCAACTGGCTGGCGGCGGAAGGAGCGCGAATCGAGGAACTGAACGCGTCCGCCGTTTCGCCCGCGCTGCGCCGGGTAATCGACCGCACGCTGGACGCGACCGCGCAACTGATGGTGGAAGCGCGAAAGCTGCCGGCCGGGCTTGCCAGCCGTCGGCTGGCGATGGAATCGGGCGCCATCGTCGCCATCGCGGACGCTTTGATCGCGCGGCTCCGGCACGAGGATCCGCTTGCGCGACGGGTGCAACTCGGCAAGCCCGAGTTTCTCGTCTGCTGCCTCAAGGGCGCATTCGCCGGATTGTTGTCGTGACCGCGTTCGACGTTGCGAGTGGGTTCGCGCTCGCGGCCTGGGCATGGTTGCTCGTCGCACGCGGCGGATTCTGGCGCGCCGATCAGCGTTTGCCCGATGCCGGACCGGGGCCGGCGGCTTGGCCCGGGGTGGTCGCGGTGATTCCGGCGCGCGACGAGGCGGCGTTCGTCGGCCGGTCAGTCGAATCACTACTGCGACAAGACTATCCGGGCCGGTTCACGGTGGTGCTGGTCGACGACAACAGCCTGGACGGCACCGCCGACGTGGCTCGCAAGGCGGCAACGAACGCGCACGCCGCGGAACGCCTGCGGGTAGTGGCGGGAGCGTCGCTCGCGCCTGGTTGGACCGGCAAGCTGTGGGCGGTGCATCAGGGCTTGGCCGAAGCCGCGCGCTTCGCCCCCGACGCCGCCTATGTGCTGTTGACCGACGCCGATATCGTGCACGAGCCCGCCAGCCTCCGCCGCCTGATCGCCAAGGCGGAAACGGAACGGCTTTGTCTCGTTTCGCTCATGGTCAAGCTCCGTTGCGAAGCGGGATGGGAAAAGCTGTTGATTCCGGCGTTCGTGTTCTTCTTCCAGAAGCTCTATCCGTTTCCGTGGGTAAACGACCCGAACCGGCCGACGGCGGCGGCCGCCGGGGGCTGCATGCTGGTACGGAGGGATACGCTTGCGGACATCGGCGGAGTCGAGCGCATCCGTGGCCGCCTGATCGACGATTGCGCACTTGCGCGCGAAGTCAAGGGCCAGGGGCCGATCTGGCTCGGCCTCGCCGAACACGCTTTCAGCCTCCGTCCCTACGACCGGCTCGACGAGGTGTGGCGGATGGTGGCGCGCTCGGCCTTCGAACAACTGAACCGGTCCCTGTCGGCGCTCCTCGGCACGCTGGCCGGCATGGTTGTGCTCTATGTTGTGCCGCCGGTCGCGGCGGTTTATGGAGTGGCGGCGGGTGAAGGGTTTGCCGCGCTTTCCGGCACCGGCGCCTGGGGCCTGATGGCGGTGGCCTACGCGCCCACGGTACGGCTGTACGGGCTCGCGCCAGCGTATACTTTGACACTCCCGCTCGCGGGCGTGCTGTATGCGCTGATGACGCTCGATTCGGCTAGGCGCCATTGGGCGGGCAAGGGCGGCGGTTGGAAAGGGCGATCGTATTCATGACCGGAGTGACGGACACGGCCGCGCTGGACCGCTTGGTGGAAGCGGTGGTGCGTCGCTCGGGCACGTCGTTTTATTGGGGCATGCGCGTGCTGTCGCCCGAGCGGCGGCGCGCCATGTATGCGGTCTACGCCTTTTGCCGCGAGGTGGACGATATTGCCGACGGCGATCTGCCGGCGCCGGCCAAGGCGGCCCGGCTCGATGCCTGGGCGGACGAGATCGAGCGTCTATTCCGAGGACGTCCGATAGAACCGATCGCGCGCGCGTTGACGAAACCGATTAATTCGTTCGGTCTTGCGATGCGCGACTTTCTCGCGGTGATCGAGGGCATGCGGATGGACGCCGCCGACCGGCTCCGTTTCGCCGATTGGCCCGCGCTGTTCCGTTATTGCGATTGTGTCGCTTGCGCGGTCGGGCGGCTCTCCAATCCAGTGTTCGGAATCGAGCGGACGCTCGGCGATCCGCTGGCGAAAACCCTAGGTGAGGCGTTGCAACTCACCAACATCCTGCGCGATTTGGACGAAGACGCGGAACGCGACCGGCTCTATCTTCCCGCCGATCTGCTCGCGCGCCACGGAATCCCGAGCGACGACGCGGCCGCCGCGTTGGCTCACCCCGCTATCGCTGCGGCGTGCGCCGAGATCGCCGATCTCGCCCGCGCGCGGTTCGAGGAGGCGCGCGGCTTGCTCGCCCACGTCGGCGCGCGCGAGCGCAAGCCCGCCGTGTTGATGATGGAAGCGTATTGGAGCACCTTTCGCCGCCTCGTGGCGCGCGGTTTTACGCCGCCGCGCCTCGCCGTTTCGCCGTCGCGCTGGGAAAAGGCGTGGATCGTCTTGCGTCACGGGCTGGCGTAAGCGATGGCGGGAACCGTCCATATCATCGGCGCCGGCATCGCCGGGCTTTCGGCGGCGGTAGAGTTGGCCGGATCGGATACGTCCGTCGTCGTGCACGAAGGCTCCGGTCACGCGGGCGGGCGCTGCCGATCGTTTCACGACGACGCGCTCGGCGGGCTGATCGACAACGGCAACCACCTGCTCCTCAGCGGCAACCGCGCCGCCGTCGCCTACCTGGAACGGATCGGCGCGCGCACGTCGATGCACGAAGCGGATGCCGTTTTTCCGTTCCTCGATGTGCGCAACGGCGCGCGTTGGGACATCCGGCTGTCGCCGGGGCCGCTTCCGCGCTGGGCGTTTTCAGCCGCGACCCGCGCGCCGGGAACCTCGGCGATGGATTACCTGCGCGGCCTCGGGCTCGCCTTCGCCGGGCAGAAGCTGACTGTGGCTGAGGCGCTCGGCCTGCCCAAGGGATCGCCGGGGCGCGAAATGTTCTGGGATCCGCTCGTCATCGCGGTGCTCAACGCCGAAGCGGACGAAGTCGCCGCGACGCTGCTGTGGGCGGTGTTGCGCGAAACGGTCGGGCAGGGGGCACGCGCCTGCCGGCCGTTGATCGCGCGGCGCGGATTGGGGCCGAGCCTGATCGAGCCTGCGCTCGCGTATCTCGCCATGCAAGGCGCGCGCGTGCGTTTCAACGCGCGCCTGCGCGCCATCGACCTGGCAAGCGATCGCGCGCGCGCGATCCGCTTTGTCGACGGCGACCTCGTCCTCGGCGAGAACGATTCGATCATCGTCGCCCTGCCGCACGGCTTGATCGGCGAATTCCTGCCCGGCATTCCGACGCCGGAAGGGGCCCGCGCCATCGTCAACGCCCATTTCTGGGTTCCGGCGAGCGCGGGAGTCCCGCGCCTACTCGGCCTCGTCGGCGGCACGGCGCAGTGGATATTCGCGCGCGACAGCATCGCCTCGGTCACCGTCAGCGCCGCCGACCGGTTGGCCGAGGAAGATTCGGAATCGATCGCGGCGAAGGTATGGAACGACGTGCGCCGGGCGCTCGCTCTCGGCGCCACGCCTTTGCCCGCGCACCGGGTGGTCAAGGAAAAGCGTGCGACCTTCGCCCAAACGCCTGCCAATCTTGCCCGCCGCGCCAACACCCGCACCCCCTGGCGCAACCTGTTTCTCGCCGGGGATTGGACCGACACGGGGCTGCCCGCGACGCTGGAAGGGGCGATTCGCTCGGGCGTGAGCGCGGCCCGGGCCGTGCTCCAAACGCGCGCCCCTTGAAAAATCGGGCGGTATTTGACACAAAGCCGTGCCGACGGGAACGGGGCTCCGTTCCCGAAACTTTGTAACCCTTTGACAAACATGGTCGTTATGCACGGGACGCTGCCCGCCTCCGCGCCCGAGGTCACCGCTCAACCGATTCCGCCCGCGTGCGATGAGGTGGAACGCACGGTAGGCGAATCGCGCTCCTGGCTCGTGGAACACCAAGCCGGTGACGGGCATTGGCTGTTCGAATTGGAGGCCGACGCCACCATTCCGGCGGAGCTGATTCTGCTCCACCACTATCTCGGCGAGATCGACGACAGGCTCGAACGAAGGCTCGCGGTCTACCTGCGTCGCATCCAGGGCGCACACGGCGGCTGGCCGCTATTTCACGACGGGGATTTCAATATTTCCGCGTCGGTCAAGGCATACTACGCGCTGAAACTGGTCGGCGATCCCGTCGATGCCCCGCACATGCGCCGCGCGCGCGAAGCGATCCTCGCCCACGGCGGCGCGGCGAAATCGAATGTCTTTACCCGCATCGCGCTCGCTATGTTCGAGCAGGTGCCGTGGCGTGCGACGCCCCTGATCCGGGTCGAGGCTATGCTGCTGCCCAAGTGGTTTTTCTTCCACATCGACAAGGTGTCTTACTGGTCGCGCACCGTGATGGTGCCGCTGTTCGTGCTCGCCACCCTTAAGACCAAGGCCCGCAACCCGCGCCGGGTCGATATCCGCGAATTGTTCGTCGTGCCGCCGGAGCGCGAGCGCGACTATATGACCAATCCGACCGGCAGCCGGATCGGCAACATTCTGCTGGTCCTTGACCGGGTCGGGCGGTTCCTGGAACCGTTGTTTCCGAAATTCCTCGAACGGAAGGGAATCGAACGGGCGATGGCGTTCGTCAAGGAACGCCTCAACGGCGAGGACGGCCTCGGCGGCATCTTTCCGGCGATGGCCAACGCGGTCATGGCCTACGATGCGCTCGGCTATACCAAGGATCACCCCGCCGCCGCCATCGCGCGCGAGTCGATTGCCAAGCTGCTGGCGCACGGCAAGGACGAGAGCTATTGCCAGCCCTGCCTGTCGCCAATCTGGGACACTGGGCTTGCGTTGCATGCGATGATGGAAACCGGCCTGCGCGCCGATTCCGCGACGGTGGCGCGTGCCGCCGATTGGCTGGCCGAGCGCCAAATTCTCAACGTCAAGGGCGACTGGGCTGCGACGCGCCCCGAGGTGCGTCCGGGCGGCTGGGCGTTTCAATACCGCAATGATCATTACCCGGATGTGGACGACACCGCGGTGGTGGCGATGGCGCTGCACCGGGTCGACCCGGAGAAGTACCGCGAGCGCATCGCGCGGGCCGCCGAATGGATCGTCGGCATGCAGAGCGCCAACGGCGGCTGGGGCGCGTTCGACGCTGACAACACCCACTATGTCCTCAACCACATTCCGTTCGCCGATCACGGCGCGCTGCTCGATCCGCCGACCGCCGACGTAAGCGCGCGCTGCATCGGCTTTCTCGCTCAGATCGGCTACGGTCGCGACCACCCAGCGATGGCGCGCGGTCTCGAATACCTGCGCCGCGAGCAGGAACCGGACGGATCCTGGTTCGGCCGCTGGGGCACCAACTACATCTACGGCACTTGGTCGGCACTTGCGGCCTTCAACGCCGCGGGCGAGGACATGACCGCGCCGCACATCCGGAAGGCGGTGGACTGGCTGAAGTCGCGCCAGCGTGCCGACGGGGGCTGGGGCGAGGACTGCGCGACCTATTGGCCCGAGCGCAAGGCCGAGGTCAAAGCGAGCACGCCGTCGCACACCGCATGGGCGGTGCTCGTCCTGATGGCGGCAGGCGAGGTCGACAGCCCGCAGGTCGCGCGCGGTATCCGCTATCTGCTTGCCGCCAAGCGCGAGAGCGGCAAGTGGGCGGAAGAACTGTACAATGCGGTCGGTTTTCCGCGCGTCTTTTTCCTCCGTTATCACGGCTACAGCGCCTATTTCCCGCTGTGGGCGTTGGCGCGCTACCGCAACCTCGCGGCGGCCAACGCCCGCCGCCCGGCCCACGGGTTGTAAGTGGCCAGAGTCGGGGTGATCACCGGCCTCGCCGCCGAAGCCGAATTTTTGTCAGAATTTCCGCCCGAGCGTGCTCCTCGCGTCGAAATCGCTGGGGCTTCCGCCGCGCGCGCGGAAAAGGCCGCGCTTTCTCTGCTCGATCGAGGGTGCGGGGCGATCTTGAGTTTCGGGGTCGCGGGCGGGCTTGATCCGGTGCTGCACCCAGGAACGGTGGTCGTCGCCGACGCGGTCGTGGGCACCGACCGGCGCTATGCGACCGACGCCGCATGGCGGAAATCGGTCATGGCGGCGCTCGTTGGCTCCGGTGCCGCGACCGAAGGTGCTATTTTCGGGTCGGACGCGCCGCTGCTGACCGTGGAGGCGAAACGGGCGTGCGCCGCGCGCACCGGCGCGGTCGCTGTCGATATGGAAAGCCTCGGTGTCGCCGCCGCCGCCGCCGCACGCGGCGCGCCGTTTCTCGCCATCCGCGCCATCGCCGACGACGCTTCGCGGACCATCCCGCTGTGGGTCATGGATGCGGTTTTGCCCGACGGCGGCCTGGCGCCGGGCGTGGTCCTGCGCGCGCTGCTGCCGAAGCCATGGACGGTGTGGGGGTTAATCGGGCTCGCCCGCGACCAGGGGCGCGCGTTGGGCGCCTTAGGCCGCGTCGCTCTGCGTCTCGGCCCCGGCCTTGGCTTCGCGCTTTAGCCGCTCGACCAAGCTTTCGAACACGAATTCGGCCGGACGTTGCTTGTCGAGCGGGATTTCCGGCGCAAGCGGCCCTTCGGTCCGGAAGCCCCTGAGGAACACGGCGAGCGCCTTTAACGGATGGGATACCGTATCGGTGACGGCGGTCGGCTCGTAGCCGCAATGCACCATGCAGTCAGCGCATTTTTCGTAATTGCCGGTGCCGTAGGAATCCCAATCGGTCGTATCCATCAGTTCGCGGAAGCTCCGGGCGTAGCCTTCGCCGAGGAGGTAGCAAGGCTTCTGCCAGCCGAACACGTTGCGGGTCGGATTGCCCCAGGGCGTGCAACGATACGACTGGTTGCCGGCGAGGAAATCCATGAACAAGGTCGATTGGCTGAAGCGCCAGCGGCTGCCGCGCTTTTTGCCGATGCGGAAGATTTCGCGAAACAGGTTCTTGGTGCGCGTACGCCCGAGGAAGTGTTCCTGGTCCGGGGCGCGTTCGTAGGCGAAGCCGGGTGAAATGGTAATACCTTCGACGTCGATGTCGTTGATGGCGAAATCGAAAAAATCCGCCGCCTGTTCGGCGGTGACGTGATCGAAGAGCGTGCAGTTGACGTTGACGCGGAAGCCCTTCGACTTGGCAAGGCGAATGGCGGCGATTGCGCGCTTGAAGGTGCCCGGCTGATCGACTGCGCGATCGTGCTCGGCTTCCAGGCCGTCGAGGTGAACGGAGAAGGTGAGATAGGGCGACGGCTTGAACAGATCGAGTTTCTTTTCCAGCAGTAGGCCGTTGGTGCAGAGGTAAACGAATTTTTTGCGCGCCACGATGCCGGCGACGATCTGGTCGATTTCCCGGTGCAGCAGCGGCTCGCCGCCGGGGATCGAGACCACCGGTGCGCCGCATTCGTCGACCGCCTGCAGGCATTCGTCGACACTGAGGCGACGGTTGAGGATGTCGTCCTCGTAGTCGATCTTGCCGCAACCGGGGCAGGCAAGGTTGCAGCGGAACAAGGGTTCCAGCATCAGCACCAACGGATAACGCGCCTCGCCCTTGAGCTTTTTGCCCAGGATGTAGGCGCCGACCCGGATTTGTTGGATCAATGGAACAGCCATGGCGGGGTTACGCGTCAGGCGTTATGCGCGGCTCGCGCGGCGTTTTCGGTCAGTGCCGCCGGCAGCTTGAAGACGATGTTCTCGGCGGCGCCGTCGAGTTCGTGAACGCGGGTACGGCCAAAATCGCCGAGACGGCGGATCAAGGCCTGCACCAGCTCTTCCGGCGCGGACGCTCCGGCGGTGATGCCGACCGTGCGAACGCCTTCGAGCCAAGCGGAATCGAGCGCGCCGGCATCCGCGATCAGATAGCTCGGAATGCCCGTTTCGGTACCGATTTCGCGCAGCCGGTTGGAGTTGGAGCTGTTCTTGGCGCCGACCACGAGCAGCAAATCGACCTGGGCGGCGAGGTCGCGCGCCGCCTGCTGGCGATTCTGGGTGGCGTAGCAGATGTCCTTCACGTCGGGACCGACGATCTTGGGAAAGCGCCGTTTGAGGGCGGCAATCACGTCGCGGGTCTCGTCGACACTGAGGGTGGTTTGGGTGACGTAGGCGAGGCGTTCCGGATCGCGCACCTCAAGGCGGGTGACGTCGTCGGCGTTGGTAACCAAAAGAACGCCGCCCGGAATGCGGCCTTGGGTGCCTTCAACCTCGGGATGACCGGCGTGACCGATCAAGATGACCTGGCGGCCCTTGGCGGCATGGTTTTGGCCCTCCTTGTGGACCTTGGAAACCAGCGGGCAGGTGGCGTCGATCACCGGCAGGTCGCGGCGCTTGGCTTCGCCTTCGACCGCTTCGGCGACGCCGTGGGCGCTGAAGATAGTGACCCCGCCATCCGGAATTTGGTGCAGTTCCTCGACGAAGACGGCGCCCTTGGCGCGGAGCGATTCGACCACGTGCTTGTTGTGGACGATTTCGTGGCGTACGTAGACGGGCGGGCCGTATTGCTTGAGCGCGCGCTCGACGATTTCGATGGCGCGCTCGACCCCGGCGCAAAAGCCGCGCGGGCGCGCGAGATAAATGTCGAGGTCGCGGGAAGATTCGGGCGTGGTCATGGTCGGCGGTAAGATAGGCATTTCCGGCCACCGGGGAAAGGGCCGTTTCGCGGCATTTCCGGACTTGGCACGGGGAATTAGCATGGCCGAGGGAATCGCATGGTCGAAAAAGCGCTGGTGACGGGGGCAACCGGGTTCGTCGGCGCGGCCGTCGCTCGCCGGTTGCGGGCGGAAGGATTCGCCGTTCGGGTCCTGGCGCGCAAGGCGAGCCCGCGCGCGAACTTGGAAGGGCTCGCGGTCGAGGTCGCGGAAGGGGACCTGACCGACCCGACGTCGCTTAAGCGTGCGGCGGAAGGATGCGCGGTCGTTTTTCACGTGGCGGCGGATTATCGCCTGTGGACGCGCGATCCGACGGCGATGTTCCGCGTCAACGTCGAAGGGTCCGTCGCGCTCGTGCGCGCGGCGATGGCGGCGGGAGCGTCGCGCATCGTTTACACTTCCAGCGTCGCGACTCTTGGCATTCCGGGTGGCGGAAAATCCGGCGACGAGGAAACGCCGGTCGGGTTCGCCGACATGATCGGCCCCTACAAGCAATCCAAGTTCAAGGCGGAGGAAGCGGTGCGCCGCCTGATCGCCGAGGAAGGCGCGCCGGTGGTGATTGTCAATCCTTCAACCCCGATCGGTCCCGGCGATATCAAGCCGACGCCCACCGGCCGCATGATCGTCGAGGCTGCGCGCGGACGGATGCCCGCCTTCGTAGACACCGGCCTCAATGTTGTGCACGTGGACGACGTGGCCGAGGGCCATCTGCTCGCCTTGCGCCGGGGCCGGGTGGGGGAGCGTTACGTGCTCGGCGGCGAGAATATGGCGTTGGGCGAGATTCTCGCCGAGATCGCCCGCCAATGCGGCCGGCGACCGCCGACGATTCGCATTCCCCACGGAGCGATATACCCGGTCGCGGTGCTGGCCGAGGCCTGGGCGCGATTAATCCCCTCGGCGAGCGAGCCGTTTGTCACCGTCGACGGCCTCAAGATGGCGCGCAAGAGGATGTTCTTTTCAAGCGCCAAGGCCGCCCGGGAACTCGGCTATGCCGCGCGGCCGGCAGTCCAGGCGCTTTCCGACGCCGTTGCCTGGTTCCGGGCCATGGGATACCTCCGGTGAATCTTGTCGAGCGGGTCATGGCCAGATATTGTCCCGTCCGCAGATTATCTAACGGAAAGTCGCGAACCCCATGAAAGCCCTGATGCTCGCCGCCGGTGTCGGCCGCCGTCTCTATGGCGATGACCGCGCGCAACCGCCCAAGGCGGTATTGGAGTTCGGCGGCAAGACCCTGTTGCGCCGTCATATCGAAAATCTGAAGGCGTTCGGCGTCGAGGAACTGGTGCTGGTTCTCGGCCACCGCAAGGAAGAAATCCTCGCCGAAGCGAATGCGGCCGGTGAACCCGGCTTCGTCAATTGGTTTTACAACCCGCGCTATCGCGGCGGCCCGGTAATTTCGCTGTGGACCGCGTGCGAGGTTTTGCGCTCGGGTTCGGACGTGCTGTTCATGGATGCCGACGTGCTTTACCACCCGGAGTTGCTCGGGCGGCTGCTGCGTTCGCCGCACGAAAACTGCTTCATCTACGACCGCGATTTCGAGGCGGGCGACGAACCGGTCAACTTATGCCTCGATGGCGGCCATCCGGTCGAGTTCGGCAAGAAGATCCCGGGAACGTTCGAAACCCGCGGCGAATGGCCCGGGTTCCTGCGCCTTTCGGCCACCATGGCCGCCAAGCTCGCGGACGCAACCCAGGCCTACATCGACCGGGCCGAGATGGCGGCGCCCTATGAGCCCGCCATGCGCGATGTGTTGTTGGCCGAACCTCCCGGCACCTTCGGCGCCGAGGACGTGACCGGGATTCCCTGGATTGAAATCGATTTTCCGAGCGATCTCATCCGCGCCGAACGCCACGTGCTGCCCTTGATCGACAAACCGATCGAGGAACTTCAAGCGACGCGGGGCTTGCGGGCGTCGGCGCGTCGCTGATCACACCCGGAAAACGTATTCCTTGCCCTTTTCACGGTCGATATCGGGCGGGTAGCTCTTGTGCTTGTCGGCGTAGTATTGCGCCATGTGATCGCCGGCGGAGAGCTTGTTGTAAGTGGCGTAATAGAGGCGGCGTATTTTACTGCTCATGTTCGGCTGCGACTGGTGCGGCGCGTAGCAGTCGAAGAAGATCATGTCGCCCGGCATGGTCGGCACGTGGATGAACTTCATGTCCGCCATGTCGGCGTCCGTCAGCGGCTCCCACGAGCGGAACAGGCCGCGCTTGTGGTGGCCTTCGACGATTTCCAGGCAGCCGTTCTCGACGGTCGCTTCGTCGATGCCGACCATGACGCTGATGAAAAAGTCGGCGTACTTGTCCCAACCGGCCTGGGAATCCTGATGCGGCTTGAAGCCATCGCCGCCCGGCATCTTGAAGTTGACCTTTTCCTTGAACATGACGGCGGGCTCGCCCAGCAACTGCCCGACCGGCACCAGCAACGCATCGCCCAGTTCCTTGAACCCGGCGTGGAAAGGGCGAATATTTTCGATCCGGCTGACGAGCCTTTTCGACGAATCCTTGAGGCTCTTCTCGTGGTAGACCCATTGCCTGCCGGATACCTCCGGCATGGCCGCCAACTCGTCGGTCCATTCCTGAAACCGTTTCGCGTCGGCGGCCGAAAAAGCGCCGTGGACGACGAGCGAGCCGGCGTTGTGGAAATGGTCGATCTGGGCCTGGGTGAGTTCAGGCGCACGCAACATGAAAGGGCTCCGTGGGGAGTGAAAGTCGGCGCGGATCATAGGCAGGCGCCGCCGGTTCTTCAACCGGCCCCGGAGGTTAAACGGCATTGAAAATTGCTAGCAATCGCGACCGCACATTGAACCCGCCCCGGCGATTGACTAAAACCTCCGCATGCAAACCCAGGCCAAACCTGCCCAATCGGGCCATCCCTCCAAATTTCGTCAGTTGCGCGAGTTGATCGCTTCTCCCGGGCTGGAGTTCTTGATGGAAGCCCATGACGGCTTGTCCGCCAAGATCGTGGAGGAAGCCGGCTTCAAGGGCATCTGGGCGTCGGGGCTTTCCATGTCGGCGGCTCTCGGCGTGCGCGACAGCAACGAGGCGTCGTGGACCCAGGTGCTGGAAGTACTCGAATTCATGGCCGATGCGACCTCGATCCCGATTTTGGTCGACGGTGATACCGGCTGGGGCAACTTCAACAACATGCGCCGCGCGGTGCGCAAGCTGTGCGAGCGCGGCGTCGCCGGCATCTGCGTCGAGGACAAGTTGTTTCCCAAGACCAACTCGTTCATCGGCGAAGGACAGGCGCTCGCCGACATCGAGGAGTTCTGCGGCAAGATCAAAGCAGGCAAGGACAGCCAGACCGATCCCGATTTCCAGATCGTCGCTCGGGTGGAGGCGCTGATCGCCGGCTGGGGCCTGGACGAGGCGCTCACGCGCGCCGAGGCCTACCGCGCGGCCGGGGCGGACGCGATCCTGATCCATTCCAAGAAGTCCACCGCCGTTGAAATTCTCGCCTTCGCCCGTGCGTGGAACAACCGCTCGCCGGTTGTGATCGTGCCGACCAAGTATTATGCGACGCCGACCGAGGAATACCGCCGGGCGGGCATTTCGGTCGCGATCTGGGCCAACCATAACCTGCGCGCGTCGATCGCGGCCATGCGCGAGACCAGCCGCCGCATCCGGCGCGAGGAATCCATCGCCGGCGTGGAGAAGACCGTCGTCAGCGTGCGGGAGGTGTTCGAGCTGGCCGGCAACGACGAGTTGGCCGAGGCCGAAAAGCGCTATCTGCCGGCCAAGGGCAGCGAACGCCGCGCGATCCTGCTCGCCGCCAGCCGGGGGGCGGCCCTGGGGAAACTCACCGAAGACCGACCTAAGTGCATGATCGAGGTGCGCGGCCAGCCGTTGCTCAGCCGATTGATCGGCACCGTGCGCGAAGCCGGCGTGCGCGACATCACGGTGGTGCGCGGCTACAGGAAGGAGAAGATCAACTTTCCTTCCATCGCGACGGCGGACAACGATCTCTACATGACGACCGGAGAAGCGGCGAGTCTCGCTTGCGCGATCGACCGGCTCGACGGCGAATGCCTGGTCGCCTACGGCGACATTCTCTTCCGTCATCACATCCTCGATCAGCTGTTCGCCCATCCAGGCGACATGGTCGTCACCGTCGATGCGCTGTGGCGCGAACGCACCTCGAACGCCAAGGGGTGGTTGCGCGATTTCGCCGAATGCTCGCGCCCGTTCAGCTCCACCTATCTCGACGACGAACCCGTCCATCTTCGCCGCATCGCCGCCGACGTGCCGGCGGACGCAATCGCGGGCGAGTGGATGGGACTCGCCAAGCTGAGCGCCCGGGGGACGGAACGGGTACGCGAAACCCTCCACGCCATGCGCCGGGACGGCACCTTGGGTCAGGCCGGACTGCCCGATCTGTTCACCCGGTTGGCCGGGGAAGGGGCGACAATCCACGTACTCTACGTGACCGGACAGTGGCTCGACGTGGACGACGCCGCCGATCTGGCCGAGGCGGGCAAATTCCTGTGATCCGCGCCGAATCGTTTTTGACCGAATCGCTGGCGGCCGGCATTGATTTCTACAGCGGCGTGCCGTGCTCGTTCCTGACCGCACTCGTCAACCGCACCATCGACGACTCGCGCCTGACCTATATCGGCGCGGCGAGCGAGGGCGAAGCGGTCGCCATTGCCGCCGGCGGCTGGCTCGCGGGGCGGGGGACGGCGGTGATGTTCCAGAATTCCGGCCTTGGCAATGCGGTCAATCCGCTGACGTCGCTCAACCATCCCTTCCGCATTCCGACGCTGCTGATCTGCACGCGGCGGGGCGCGCCCGGGCTCAAGGACGAACCGCAACACGAATTGATGGGGCGCATCACGGCAGCGCTGCTGCACACGATCCGAATTCCGCACCGCCCCTTTCCGAACGAAGAAGCCGATATCTCCGCTGCCCTTGCCGAAGCCAGGGAGACAATGGCGACAACCCGGTTACCATTCGCGTTCGTGATGGAAAAGGGCGACGTGGTCGACGAAAGGCTTTCCGCCCGCCCGCCCACGCCCAAGCCGCCAGGCACGCGGCACGACCACCGTGCCAATGGAGCGCGGCCGACCCGCTTTGCCGCGCTCGAACGTCTGCTCGGCGAGATTCCCGACGCGGCGGCGGTGGTCGCGACCACGGGCAAATGCGGCCGCGAACTGTTCACGCTCGCCGACCGGCCGCAGCATCTGTATCTGGTCGGTTCGATGGGTTGCGCCTCGGGGGTTGGGCTGGGCATCGCGCTCAACGCGCGCCGTCCGGTGGTGGTGCTCGACGGCGACGGTGCCGCGCTCATGAAATTGGGCACGTTCGCGACCATCGGCGCCTATGCGCCGGCCAACTTGATTCACGTGGTGCTTGACAACGCGACCCACGATTCGACCGGCGGCCAACCGACGGTCTCGCCGATGGTCGATTTCGCCGCCGTGGCGCAAGCCTGCGGTTATGCCCGTACCCACGCCGCCGACGATCTCGCCGGGTTCGTCGCCGCACTTAAGGACGCGATCGCCGAACCGGGGCCGCATCTCATTCATCTCCGGATCGCGCCTGGGTTGCACGAACCGCTCGGCCGTCCGACCGTGGCTCCGCCCGAGGTGGCGTTGCGATTCAAGGCGTTTCTGGCGAGCGGGAACGACCGCCCATGAGTCACGACACCTGGATTCACCACGTGGCGCGGGTCGTGGTTCGACCGCTCGCCAAAACGGCGGTCACGCCCAATCAGTTGACCACGGTTCGCTTGGCGACGGGGATCGCCGCCGCTGGCACGCTGGCGGTGGGGCACGATCCGTGGCCGGACGTGGCGGCGGGCGTGTTCGTTCTGGCGATGGTGCTCGACCGCGCCGACGGCGAGCTTGCGCGCATGACCGGGAAGACGAGTCCCTTCGGGCATACCTATGATCTGATCGCCGACGCGCTTTGCAACGCGCTGATTTTTGTGGCACTTGGGGCGGCTTCGCGCGATAGCGTCTACGGTTATTGGGCGATGCCGATGGGAATCGCGGCCGGACTCGCGGTCGCGGCAATTCTGGGGATGGTGGTGCGGGTCGAGAAGGCGGCGGGCGCGCGCGCGGCCGAACTCGGCGGTTTCGCCAAGTTCGATCCGGATGATGCCATGCTGGTGGTGCCGCTCGCGATTTGGCTCGGGGGCGCGTCGATCCTGTTGGTCGCCGCGGCCGTTGGCGCGCCGCTGTTCGCAGCGTTGTTCGCCTGGAAATTCCGCCGCCAACTGTTCGGGCGTTGATCAAGAAGCGTGGCGGCGCAACCTAATGAGCGTGAATAGCGTCCACAGTCCGTAAACCCCCGCGCCCGCGCCGCATAGTACGAAAAAGGGCTCGAGCCAGCCAAGCCAGGTGATCGGCGCAAGCAGATAGATTCCGTCCTCCAGTTCGAACCCAGCGTAGCCGGGATAACCGGTGGCGGCGCCATCTTCCAGCTTGGCCGCTTTGTCGATACCCAGGTTGAGAAACATGGCCGCGACGGCGACCGTCGCGCCGACGGCGCCCAACACAACCGCCCAAACGCCGAGCGCGCCCGTTTGCAGCCCCCAGCCGATCCCGAAAAAGAGCGCGGCGTAGCTGACCGCGCCCGAAACATAATCGAGATAATAGCCGAGCCGCGATTTCATGTTCTTCTGGCGCGCAAGTTCGCCGTCGAAGTGATCGAGGAAGCGCGCGAGCACGAATAGGCCCGCGCCCCAGTTGGCGGCCGCGGGGTTGCCTGCCGCGAGCAAACTGGCGCCCGCCAGCGCAACGACCAGGGTGAATACGGTCAATTGATTGGGCGTGATCGGCGTGCGCACGAGCGGGCGCA
>Ga0194120_10001065_pt1 | contig 50865 bp, 62 predicted proteins | sample TA2MahCa65mmetaG_FD_148642 | JGI IMG/M metagenome (GOLD analysis project Ga0194120, IMG submission 148642) | Freshwater microbial communities from Lake Tanganyika, Tanzania - TA2015019 Mahale Deep Cast 65m | ecosystem: Environmental > Aquatic > Freshwater > Lake | place: Tanzania: Lake... | reverse complement strand
AGTTATCATCATAGCTGCATTGTGTCTTGTTTTTGCAAATAACGATGCCTTTGCCCAAAAATCAAAAATCTGCGGAGACACCCTATGCTCAAAGGTGCAGGCATGCCCAAAGGACCAGGCACTAGACAAAATAACGCTAAAGTGCCATCCAGGCTCTGACGGCTGGAAAATAACTGGATATTACTTGCCGCTAGAAAAAGAATTCTTCAAGGACAAATTTCAAACAGTACTAGTAGAGGGAAAAAAGAAGAATGGCTCTTTTGACTATATCGAGGGAAATTCCACATTTTACTACAAGCAGTTCAGATCAGGGTTTCTATCTGATGTAATTATACAGGGCTCTGGCAAGACAACAGAATCAAAAATACTGCAAACATGGATGAATGATTTTATCTATCCAAATGGGGAAATGACTCGATTCTATCATTTTGGAAAATGCGCGTACACTGCATCTGGTGTTTGTCTTCCACTATCGGAATCCTCGCTCTCAGAACCACTGGTCCTAGTTGCAGTGACAAGGGGAAAAACAGACATGCAAAAAGGAATAATATCTCATGGAACTTTACTTAGAATTCCAGACATACCGTCGCCATGGAACGCCAGGACTTACTGGGCAACAGACATTGGGGAATGGAGCGACAAGCACATTGACATTTTTACAGGGTATGGCGCAAAGGCAAAGGCAGACGCATATAGGATAACCAAGCTTCCGCCACAGGAATCAAGTAAAGTCCTGGCAGTCGGATTCAAAGACACTAAATAATGTGAATTATGGTAGAGACGCCACGCTTTTCAGTTTCGTAGCCGTTTTCCATTTCTGCAACTGTAATAGTAAATGAAATCAAGTCTCGCTGTTGTGCCGCAGTCGCATCAAGGTACAGATGCACATCCATCAGGTCAAATTCTTCCTGAGGGATTCTGCTCTCATCAATGAAGACTTTGGCGGTAGATTCTACTCGGAATTGCTGGCCCTTGTAGTGCTCGATAATCTTGGTCTTTCTTCCGTTTCTGCCTGCAGCTCTGACATTGATGTCTATTATTCCGGGCTTTGAGCTGGTGTATCCTGACTGTTTGTTTACAAATACTCCAAGCTGGAATGGCTGGCCAGCAGTGGATTCTGCCATTTTTTGTATTCCGTCATTCATTGCAACATCTACTCCCTTGATTGTCTGAGAAACCTTGGCAATCCACTCGTTGCTTTTTTGTATTACTGCCGCTATTCGCTCCCGTCTTTTTTTGTCCTCTTCTGGATCTAGCTGATATCTGTCAACCCAGGCCAAATAGTCCTTGGAAATGTCCTCGATGAACTGGATGCACGTTACCTTGTAGTCATCAACAGAATTTGCCCGCTCGGATGCCTCATCTATTCTCATTCCGTCATAATCAGCAGGCATTGCCATAATACCAGAGTGATTCCAGTCTGTAAAAAACCAATCTTGAAAAAATATATCCCAAATTATGCTGGAAGAATCGTTGAGTTTTACTAGTATCACAACACAGCTACAGGCGCAGCTAAAATCAAATCTGCCCCAGATTATGATGCTATTGCGAAACAATCCCGCAATGGCGTACACGAAAATAACAGAGATAGGTCTAGATGTAGGCAAAAAATACAATATCCAGTTATTGGTAAATTTCCCGCAGGAAAACAAGATTAACGAGTTTGACTTTTACGGCAAGCGAGACCTATCCATTATAGTAGACAGGCAGAAAAGAAACTTTGCAATTCCGCGCCAGACAATAAAGGATGTTGCTGCCAAGATTTTTGGCTCTGCTATAATAGATGATGCATACATGTATGAGGGAAAGGAAGGCGTTCGTGTGACATTTGATGGTGGTAGAATAGACATTTTGCCGCATTCTCTGCACATTTGGTGTTTCTTTGATGATAAAGTAAACGAGTTTTGCAATTGGCTACTAGAGAATGTCTATGATAGTGCTCAGGGTTCTAGCGCTACCAGCTCATAAGAATAGTCCAGTGCGCCGTCTATTGTATAGTATTGCGCTTTTGCAGGAAGTGGAATATTATCTGCAATCCAGAGCTTGTTTTCAATGTTGCTTATTCTGTAGGACACCACAAATGTTTTGAGTGTGCCAAACTCAAACTCGGAGTCCACATATTCTGTCACCTTTAGCTTGGGAGTGAATTTTCCTACATAGGTTATGCCCCATTCTGCGCCAACTACCAAATACTTTGAGCCAGTCAGTGTGTCCCTGACTGAAAAGACGGATCTATCAAGCGCTAGAGTGTACGGTTTTATCTCGTCGCTTGGTCCGATAAAGACAAAGGCCTCGCCAATTTGCAGTTCCTGCTCTATGTGCCGGCCTGTCTTTTTGTCATCTATTGTGAGGTGGATTTTTTCAGTGTCGCCTGTTTTTTCCAAAAATGCAATCTTTGCCAAAAATTCCTTGTCCTGATAATTTACCAAATATTGCAGGACTGGCTGCTCTTCTACTCCTTTTCCCACATGCCACTGGCTTGCAAATCTAGGAATAATGTTCTGCTCTGACCCCGGAACTCCAGTCAGAAAAGGAAACGAAAGTCCAATTGCTGCAGCTCCTAGCATTATTCCTAATGGTATGAAGAGTGCTTTGCGAACCAATTGTTCGGATTTTCTAGGACTTTAATTTGATGATTCCGTTTGTTATTAGATACTGCAGGCCGTTGACAAAGTCCTTGTCGGTTGTCTGTCCCTCTGCCCAGAACTTGGCCGCATCTTTTACCCATGACGGTATGACGTCGCTTTTTGCTCCAGTAGATGTACTAGATGGAATCTTGATGATTTTTTGGTTAATCAAATATTGTATGCCAGAGACAAAGTCCTTGTCTGTGATGCTGCCGTCTGACCAGAACTTGGCATTTGTCTTGATCCAAGACGGAATTACTATCTCTCCAGGCTTTGTGGGTGGTGATGGAGTGATTGTTCCAGTACCTGCCTGCACATCAACATCAAATGTGATAAATCCGATTTTTGCTGGATCTGGTGCGACTTCGGGGCCTGTTCCCTTTACTAGTATAGCATATGTGGTCTTGCTGGATTCTTTAATGTCAATTGTTGTTCTGACTTGGCCAGATGTGGTAAAGAATGCACCTCGTTTGGCTTCGCCTGCAAGAGATCTTAGCACGTCTGGGATTCCAGAGCTTGATTGCTTGACAACCAAAATGTCATAGTGAACCTCGTTTTCAAATTCCTCTTGGTTTACCTTGCGCTTGAAATCAATAATTATGTCCATTAGACATCCTTGCTTTGGATTTTTTGGAGAATATTTGACATCAATTATCATTGTGTTTGTGTTGGTGTTCCTTGATACTTGGGCAAATTCGTTAGAAGGTTTTGGGCAGTTCAGTCCGGGATCAGGACCGCCGGTATCTCCACTATCTGGGAATGGGTTCTCCTTTACGTTTCTCTGAAAGTCAAGTAACTCGAATCTATATTCTTGCGGTGGAACTCCAGATGAGACATGTGCATAAGTATCAGCCTTTACTGGGAATGGAAACTCGTCAACAATCCAGACATTGTTTACTTTGCCTCCTGTCTTCCACGTTATTCTAACTGTATCAAAAACTCCATCAGGCACTGCAATTTTTTCTTCAGAAGCCGGGATGATTTGCTCTCCACCAATGTTACCAATTCTTCCCCATGATGGCATGTTGAATTTCTTTGGTCCCTTGCCAGTCAGGTTTTCAGTATCACCAGTAGCATATGCAGACAACCATGAAAATGATGACTTGAAAGCAGCTGCGTGCGGGATTAGATTTTTGGTGCTTCCAATTGGCTCTGCGGCAATTTTGCCCAGATTGATTGTTCCTCGAAGAGTCTTGCCAGTTTCTTCTACCTTAACTTGGAGCTTCCACTGTGTTTCGCTTCCAACTTTTTCATCCCCTTCCACCCAAAAGTGGATTTTGAATGGGGTACAGTCTTTGTAGTAAATGTGGCATACACTATAGCTAAAGTAATCTCCTTTTTTGAGGCCTTCACCAACATACCAGGATCCTTCCTTGTTTACTCCTCCTGCCTGGAGCTGGGCGCTGGCATTGTGTGATAATCCAGATGCTAAAAGTGATACAGTAAGTAACGCAACTAAAAATGTCTTCAACTATACATCATAGTTGATTTTGGTTAGTTAAACGTTATTCAGCTAAGCTAAGCAAATATAGAGGCAATTTCGTTTCCCAAATAGAAATGTGCGAATGCGCCAAAGTTCACATGTTTGAAGTAGAATACAAACTAGCTGGAATGAGTGTGGTTCCAACCCACAAAAACTGTGGCAATGCATTAAATGAGACCCAATTGGGCAAATTCCAAAAAGAACTGGTAAAGTCATGGGGTCTTGATCCTGAAGATGAGAAATTAATCTAGGGACAAAAAAATAAAAACAAAAGTAGGTTAAGTTTAGCTTAACTGTGATACTGCTTCTTTGCAAACAGAAGATTTGCATTTACAGTCTGCGCTACACAGGCAGTGACCTTGCATTTCACAATCGCATTGAAATTCTGGGTCGCCTGTTTCTGTTTCGCATCCGCAAGCTTGATCTACCATAAACTAAGAACCGCTTGGAGGGTTTTAAAGGTTGTCTAGATTGGAATGAAAGAATAACCTTTATGCGTAATTTTGCAGATGTACAAGTTCGTTTGCTATTTTGTGCAACAGTATGGCTTGTTGTTCTAGCTTGACTGCATCGTGCTCCAAATCCATCGCGGTTTTTAGAACGTGTATTAGTTCTGGCTTTTTGTGGATTGAATCACGTATTGTTATAATATTGTTTTTGTTTATGTATCCCAGATAAAAGTAGCAATCAGACAATAGCGAGTTTGCTGTGAGGTATTCGTATTTTTTCTGAATTATGGTACCATGTGAAGAATTCTCAGTCATGTCTGAGAATCCGATTGTGGATTTTGCCATTCGCTCTAATAGTGACGGCGTTGCTCTTTCCAATCCAAGAACTTCGGTTATATTAGAAAAGTATTGGTTTTTGTTATTTTTCTCAAATTTGCGTATAAATTCCAGCATGTGTGTTGGACTGCGCTGTTTTGAGTTTAGTAGGACTAGTCCATCACAAATTAGATAGGCCGCACACTTTGTCCAGATTGCTGCAAACTCGCCATTGATGTTTTGCTTTGCCCATGTTGCAAAAAATGCCGCATCAACTAGTGCGTTTTTTGCCACGGAATTGCGAATCTTTTCCTGCTTTTCTTTTGTTTTTGACAGTAACGCTCGAAGATCCCATGATGGATCGGAGAGAATTTGCATGGATTCATATTTTTGCAAAACATCTGGATCTGTCTCGTTTATTGTATCATGATGGATTTGAACTAGAATTCCATCTATAGTTTTTAGCTCAATTCCTGATTTGCCATCAAACACGGTGATATCATATTCACAACAATCAAGTGTAATTCCATGTGTTTTGCATCCGCCAAGGCCTACCATATTATTCGATAAGGAAAGTTTTCCTACTAGATCATGGGCCTGCAATAACAAAAATTGATTTTTAATTTTCTTAAATGTAGCAATGATTATTTTTTAACCAATCAATCGAATAGCATTCCTTTAAATTGCTAGAATCCACGGCTTTTTTTGAAGCTCCTGTGGTGTAGTCCGGTTAAGCATACTGCCCTCTCAAGGCAGTGATCCCGGGTTCAAATCCCGGCGGGAGCACTCACTTTTCCAAATCAAGCTTAAATGTTTTGGCATACTGATCAAAACCCAAATGAGAATAGAACTTGTGCGATTCCTTTCTTGCATGTCCAGATTCTAGCCTAATTCTAAAGCAGTTTTCCTTTTTTGCCAACAACATAGCATGATTAATGAGGGCTTTACCAATTCCCATTTTTTGATGAGTCCTAGATACGACTAGTTCTGGAATGTACATTTCCAATCTAGTTTGGTTTAATCGTGGCGTCAGAATCATACTAATTACACCAATTACTTCAGAGTTGACTTGTGCAACTACGAGTTGTTTTTCCTTGATGTATTGCAAAATTTGTTTTTCAAACATTGTTTTTTTGGATTTGGTTCTGGGTTTTGGCCTACCAAGCTCGTACAATAACAACAAGATAGCATCAATGTCGTTTTTTGTTGCAGCTCGAACTATCATTCTATAATATTATACTCTAAGCGTGATAAATTTTGCACTTAAATAACATCAATACGCAAAGAAATTGTGGCACTCAAAGACATCCCACTAAAACTACAGTATAGAACAGACATTGACAACCTAGTAACAGAATTTTTCATTCCATGCCTTTCAAATTCCATAGAATATGACAGAGCAGTTCAATTTGTCACCCTAAAGAGCATCTCGACGTTGTCTTTGGGCCTGCAAAACTTTGCAGACCATGACGGAAAGATACGAATCATCACTGGTCATCGTTATTCCAGTACAGACTTGGACATTTTGGGTAAAATTTTCAGCAAGAAAAACGACATGTTCTCGCTTGGCGCAATTCACGGCCACAAGCTAGACATTTTACAAAAGCTAGTACAAAAAAACAAGATCCAGATCAAAATAGCAATCCCAAGATCCGAGCATGTTGATGGCTCTTTTTCTGAGAGAATTGGAATATTTCGAGACGAGCAAGGTGAAATGGTGGCATACACAGGCACGTCCAATGAGACATTTAACACAGAAAACCGCAATTTTGAATCCGTCGATGTCTATACGTCATGGAATGATAGGCCAAGAGTAGATATCAAAATAGGCGACTTTGAGCGACTATGGAACAACGAGACAAAATATGTCCAGGTTCACGACTTTGCGTATGCATACAAGAACAATCTTGTAAAATACAACTCAAGCTGGGCAATAGAGACACTTAGCTAAACACAAAGCCAGACGAATCAATATTTTTTGTGTTTTCCACAAACTTGACATTGGATATTTTATAATAGATTACTTCGCCTCTTCGCTCAATCACGGCAAGTATGGGTTCTTTTCCCATCTTCGTGATTTCTTCAATGTTTTTTTGTAGTGTTCCCATTTTCTCCTGCTTTCCTTCGGCTAGGCCAAACACCAGGTATTTGGCGCCTTTTTCTCCAAATTGTCCGCGCTCATAAACACGAAAGTCAGCCCCAAACCCAAATCCATCTTTGACTGCATAGCCACGCACACGTAAATCGCGATAGATCAAAAATTTAGTCAGTGCATTTTCGTCCTTTTCTGACGCAATAGAGATCATTTGCTCAAAGTTGATTTTCTTTTTGCCCTTGGACAAGTCAAGTTTTTTGTAAAACAGAAAATACAGAGTCTCAAACGGCTTTAGCAGGAATTTTCCCTGCCTTGTCTCGCCATATCCCTTTGATTCTAGTTGGTTTTGCATCTCCTTGTTTTGTATAATGGTATGATCATCAAGTAACACTCCTGCAATGTTTGGCTCTGCATCCGAACTCATTTGCAAAAAATCCTACAAATTTCCATATAAGCGTGATCAGAGGCGCAAAAGCCGCTCCATCGTTAAAATATGGGAACTTTGGGGTTTTATTGAGTCATAATGCACGGCGGATGTTACAGAATAGGAAACGGGCAACCTTATGCTCGTAAAGAGTTCATCAAGGGTAAACCCCAGCCAAAAATCGCAAAATACCAAGGCGGAAAGCGAGGCGAATACGACTTTATCGTGCAATTATGCTCAAACGAGAAAATGCAGATTCGCCACATGGCAATAGAATCTGCAAGACTTGCAGCAAACAAGACCCTAGAGCAGACAACTGGCGAAACAGGCTACTTTTCGGTTTTGAGAATATACCCACACATCTTACTTAGAGAAAACAAAATGATTGCAACTGCAGGAGCAGACAGACTTCAGGAAGGAATGAGACGTGCCTTTGGCAAAGCAGTAAGCCTTGCGGCCAGAGTTCGAGGCGGACAATGCATAATGGAAATGCATGTCAAAAAGGACCACGTCGAGGCGGCAAAAAAAGCACTAGTCGGCGCATGTGTAAAACTGCCAATCACGCCATCAATCAAGGTTTTACCAGCAAAGAAAAACTAGAATTTTTCTAAAATTTCATTTTTCCTACTAGACAAGATTTCTAAAAATTCTGTAAATTCTTGCGGTGTTGGATCACGCTTTAGTATTCTTCTGCTCTGATAGTAAAATGAATTGTACAGTCTACCAATTATTATTCCGTATTTGAAATCGGTGCCGGTTTTTTCTGCATCGATTGATTTTGCTATTGTATTGATTTCAAAAGTGTTGTTTAGCGTATCAGTAATTTTTTGGTTGATTTTTTGTTCCAGCCTTTTGTCCATGGTACAATATGGTCCAAGTTGGATTAAAGGTTAAACAATTGATTTTAATAGACTCTGTTTAGTCTATTCGATCATGCGGCTGTAGTATAGCCTGGCCAGTACGCGGGATTGCCAATTCTGTGACCCGGGTTCAAATCCCGGCAGCCGCATTTGAAATTCTTCTGCCAAAGTAATCCACTAGAAAAAACTTGCGATGAAATTTGGACATTGGTTTATTATTAATTAAAACAAAACATAATCATGAATGTGCATCTTGGCATTTTTGGTGCAATGATTCTTGCCATGGGTATTTTCGCCTCACCAATGCTTGCTAGCGCACAAACACATCAGCAGGTAGTATCAACTGACATTGGCACACTCAAAGTCGGAGTATTGACTGAGCCTGCATCTCCAAAACCGGGCGAAACATTAAAGATGAAAATAGATTTTCTAAATCCACAAAGCGGCATTATTCAGGAACACATTGACTATACCGTCCTAATCACAAATGGAGGTAGTGCAGTTTTTGGACCGATTCCACTTACACATACATCTCTTGGCTCTGCCACAATTCCAGTACAATTCAAAGACGGTGAAAACAAAGTTGTAATCGAAATACAGGGAATCTTGTTCAGACCGATTCCGACAGAAAAGGCATCGTTTTCAATCATACTAGGTGACAAACCAGTGCAATCAAAAGAAGAACCAAAAGCAGATGTAAAGCCTACAGAACAAAAACAAGCAGACAAGTCAAAACCATCAGAAGTAAAAGACAAAAAAGATCTAAAGAAAGATTCCAAAAAAGACAAAAAGGACCCTAAAAAAGACAAGAAAAAAGACGCAAAAAAGAAAACCGTGAAAAAGCCAGTCAAGAAGACAGAAAGCTAGCTTTTTGCTTGTAAGCCCTTTTTGATTATATCCAGTGCGTTTGCTATTTTTTCAGGCCTTGGAAGCTGGATCATAAACACGTTGTCTTTTCCTACTTGGGAATGAGGTGATGATAATGCGAGCATTGAGGTAGTTGACAGAGACTCAAAAAAGTCGAGTGACTCGTTTGCATATAGCAGTATTTTCTCATCAATTCCGCCTTCTGAAAAGGTAAGCGCCATCTCCACAAAGACATTGCCTAGTCCGTTTTGCAAAATGTTGAGGTTTGTATCAACTGATAGTGGCTTGCCGGCAACTTTGGCCATTATTTCATCAAATCTTTTTTCTGCCAAAATCACGCACGGCACTTTGGTGCCATTATAGTTAAACGAAGTAATGCCTACGTGTACTTTGTCCATTAGTTCTTTCATTTCATCATCCATGCTATTCCTCCGCAGTCTTTGCAACAATTTTGTCGCTTGCCCTAATTAAAAATGGTGAGATAAATGCCGAAATTATAGATATGATTCCTATCAGCGGGAACAAAAAGCTGCTAACTGCGCCAATATCTACGCCTGTCTTTACTATGACAATAGAGAATTCCCCTCGCGGGCCTGCAAGAGCAAATGCAGAACGCAGTGATTTTGCCTTGCCTTGCCTGAACAAGTATGTTCCTAGCATTGCTCCTCCAAATTTTACTCCAATTGCCAGGGCAATGATTCCAAATGCCAAGAAAATGTAGTTTTCCAGTTCTGAAATATTCATGAGTGCGCCGACAGAGACGAAAAATATCGCAACAAACATGTCCTTAATCGGACTGGATAAAATTTTGGAGACTTCGGCAGATTTTGATTCTGCGACGAGGACTCCTGCCAGAAATGCGCCAATTGCGACAGACAGACCAACTATATTTGCAAATAATGAATAGCCAAAACACAAACCAAGAACAGACAGCAACAGAATCTCTTTATGTTCAGTAGCTGCCACCCGATCAATTAGTTTTGGAATTAATTTTGTTCCAATGGTCAGTGTTCCACCAATCAGTGCACCTGCAACTATAATTACAGTTATGATGCTCTCGTACGATACGCTTCCCACCAGTGCGACCGATTCTAGTGTTGCAATCAAAATTACTGCGATAATGTCTTCAACAATTAAAACACCCAAAACCAGAATTGATGATTCCTTTTTTATTTTGCCAGCATCTTCTAGAATTTTGACAATTACTGCAGTACTGGTAATAGATAGTGCTGCGCCCAAAAAGAGCGAGTCCATAAAATTCAGACCCACCAAGTTTGCTACATAAAACACTACACCCAACGTCAAAAACAATCCAATTGTTCCTGCACCAATTGCAACTTTACCTATTGAGCGAATTTTAGAATACGGGAACTCTATTCCAATTACAAACAAAAGCAAAATCACACCAAGTTCTGCAAAAATATTGAGCAGTCCAAGATCAGACAACAGTCCCGCCTGTCCAAATCCCATAAAATTTTGGCCCTCAGGCAGAAGTGAGGTCCAAATTGGAGAGAGCGGGCCTATTAGCATTCCTGCAAACAAGTATCCAATTATCAATGGTTGTCGCATTTTGAAAAACGCCAAAGTTGCAACCGATGCCAAAATCATGATTATTGCCAAATCCGTCACAAATGAAGAATGTGGAATGTCTGGCGTGACCTGTTCTATCATGGATTGGATGCCAGATTGCAGAAAATAATTTTGCATCAACTAGTGTAAAATAAAATCATTAAAATGATTTTGGTTTTAGATTACCGAGATTGTTTTTGCCAGGATTTTGACTTTTTCGGACTCTGGCTCGTCAAGCTTGCGCTCTGTGTACTTATTGTTAAAGTATAGCAAGTCAATTACCTTGGACTTGTCCACATTTACTATTGTGGCTAAGTTTGACTGCGGGATGCTTGTGTTTGTTATGATGATTAGCTTGTCCACAAATGCCGATGATTTTACCACATTAGAGATTACCTCAAAGTTCTTTGCGTGATTGTCGTTCATGACTACGGCAATTCCTATTTTTGTGCCAAATGGATCTGAATACACCACATCAAAGGAAGGGTTTTGCATTGCCGATTTTGAGACGTTTCCTATTTCATGCGCATAGTTGACCAGGTTTGCGATTGCCTGCTTTACTTGGTCCTGGGTGGCTCCCGCAGTTCTCTTTATTTTGATAAATTCAGATATTGGCACTTCCATGATGCTTCCCTTGATTTTTAGTCCTGGATATGTGTGCTTGATGGTTTCATCAATTACTGTCTCTGTGATTTCAGAAGCGTCTAATTCGTATCCTTGCTCTATTGCATGGTTTAGTATGTTTATGATAGAGCGGACGTTTCGGAATTCTGGGAATTCATCACATAAAACTCGAATCTTTGCTGCCAAATCGTGCTGTTCTTTTTTGTTGAATCGCTCTGTCTTGTCAGCTTCCTTGATGTATTCAATTGCAATCTCGATTAGCTCGTCTACTGAATTTGCACCGGCAAGATCAATTTTGTAGTTTGCCTTTTCCAGCCTGTCAAAGACGGAAGGGTTTACTTTTTGTATGTCTAGATATAGTGAGGGTGTGGTAATCAACAGTAAAACAGATGCCGGAATGTGCGCATTTATGAGCGATTTTACAAATTCTAGTGTGCCTTCTTGTGCGTCAAGCTCGTCTAGCTCAAAGAGAGTTACTTTGCCCAACAAATTATGGAAAAACTTGCATGTTACAGCCAGTCGGCCGTGAAGATCGTCCAGATTTGTTACCCTGTCAAATGAATTGGAAATTATATTCTGTATTACAGCTGATTCGTGCTGTGAATAGTGAGCACCGAGATAGCTACGCAGAGTCTCTTGTGACATAATATTTTTGTCATAGATGATATCTTCTGCCTTTTGCTTTATGGTGATTCCCTTTAGTCTGTCCAAAAAGCCATAGCCAAGTACCTTTTTTGCCAGGGCATCTCCCTTTTGGGCTCGCTCGCATATCTGCATTAAGAACTTTGTTCGCAGCTCCGAGAACATTTCACGGCTAAAGCCTCGCATTATTGCAGAATAAATGCTCTCGTTAGTCTTGGGCGATATTGTGGATAGGTCTACATATGCAGTTACAATGTCTTGCCTTGTCTTTAGTGTCTTGATGTGTAATGCCAGATGTGTCTTGCCAGAGCCAACATCTTGCACTACTGTGATTAGTCTAAAGTCATTCTCATCAGAGTTTCTTCTAGAGGTTTGCTTGTACAAATCAGAGATGCATTCGACTATCGAGTTTTTTGCCTCCTGGTGTTTTGTTCCACCCAAAATCTTGGCATCTTGCTCAGTTGGTGTTGGGCTACTAGGATATGGATTTGATTTTAGGCCGTATGGATATGTCATAGTCGTCGTATGTATCCATGTAACATTCCGCGCACATGGATTCCCTCCACTCCACCTGTTGATATTTCATATTTTGTCGGGTTTTGCTCTACTATTGCATACACCTCGGAGTAGAATTTTTCTTGCGTGATATCGAGGATTGTGCAAACTTTGACTCGCACATCTGCCAGTGGAACCCATCCCAAAGATGACGAAATTTCTGATACGCAGTTATCAAAATGAATCTTAAAGTCGACAGTATTTTCTGATTTTGCTGGGATTTGCGAGATTTTTGCCTCTAAATTGTGGACCAGCTTTGCTAGAATCTTGAACTTGGGGTCGTTTTGTGACACATGAGACAGGTAATTGTCCTTGCTCCACACATAGTGCGCAACGCCCTTGTTGTCCACTATTACTTTATCCTCTTTTGCAAGCTCGTTTATTGTATTTTCACAGTCTGCGCCAAAAATCTTCTTTAGTTCTGCCTTTTTTATTCCGCAGACTCCTGATGATTCAACTTTCTCAAGAATCTGGGAATTCATGTGCTAAAATCCCTAAAATTTTTTTTAATGGGAAAGGTCGACTTGTATTACTATTTTGTGAATAATAATTACCTAGGACGCATCAAGAATTATTAGGAATAGTGCCAAAGTCTGCCTTGCAGAGTGATGATTAGGTCATCTGAATTTTATGTAGAATGAGACCTGGGGTATCTGACTGCTCTAAATCAGTTCAAGCTAAGCTCTTTTCGTATTTCATCCACACCACGGATTCCAAAAATGTCGCGCACTTGGTTTATGCGAATGTTTTCTTTGACTAGCTCTTTGCCAAGCTTGTTTATCAGAACACTATACAGATCAGAGAATCTGATCTCCCATTTGTCTGCACAGTCAAGCATTTTAGATATTGCCCACTGGCGGATCTCTTGCGGTAGCGAGACTTTTTCCTGGGATTCAATTGCCACTTTGTCAAATAGATTGACAATATCTGATGTCTGCTCTGCCATTTTCTCAATGTCTTTTAGCTCACCATATTTTGACTCTGATAGAATTCTAATGTTTGACTGGAATTCGGATAATTTCAGTAATGCAATTACCTCTTTTGATGCAGTGGATGAAGACTTGTTTGTGGCACTCTTGATGTGCTGCACTTCTTGTACAAGATGGTCCGCCTTTTTGTGGAATTCAGACGATGCAGCGTCTGCTCTCTTTAGTAATTCAGATATTGATGAAATCTTTTGGTCAATGGTGTTTGTCTTGCCAAAGATGTGATCCTTAAATGATGAAAGATCAGATTGAACTGATTTGAGTCCCTCGCCAACAAACGCAGTCGAGTCTGCCCTCTTGACTAGCGAGCTAACCTCAGATTCAATTTTGGCAATCTCTCCCCTAAGATGAGTAATAGAATCAGTCTTTGCCATGTTTGTTGCAAGCTCGTTTTGTAGTGCTTCTAGGCTTGATTGTATATGAGGAATTTGAGATTCTAGGCTTAATTTTGATGAATTTTCAGACAATGCTTCTAGTTTTTCCTTGATTGTGTCTAATTCCGATTCAATGTTGGATGTTTTTTCTGCCTTGGATGATATGCCAGCAAGATCGTCTTTGATTGTGTCTATTCTTTGTGCAATCTTGATTATCATGTGAGTGTTGTTTTGAATCGAGTTTTGGCTTTCGGATACTGCCTTCATTATTTCATCTGGTGCTGGCGCATCCTTTTGGGTCTGGACTAGCTTGTTTACCTGTTCTTGCAGTTTGTTTGCATGCTCGCCAACACTTGTAATCATGTTTGCCTGTGCACGAACCTGATTTAGTCCTGCATAGAGTCTTTGATTGTCCTCTTCCATGATGTTTAGCTGCTTTGATTGCTTTTGTATCTGCTCCAAGGTATCAATGAGGGTATCAATCATTCCCTTCATGGACAAGAGCACCTTTTGATTATCAGAAAATACCTTTGCCATCGATTTAATTTCTTTAGATAATGATTTGGTAGAATCAGATACTGCCGCCACTTTTTTTGCCAGATTGGCCGTATCTCTTTTTGTCATTGATTTTTCTGCAGTTTTAGGGGTTTTCTTTGCTGACACTGATTTTACCAGGTCTCAAAGATACTAAAATTTGGAGCTAAAATAAGGTGAACCACTTAGTTGAACACCCATTTTTGTGCCAGAATTTCTGTTTCAAAAATATAAAAAAGAGTAACTACTCATTGACCAATTCTGGTCCATGGAGTATCTCATGGAGCGTTTTTTCGGTCAGTCCAGTCATGGATTCGACGAACTGTTTTGTGCAATATTCGCATGTAATCATATGGTACGGTACCAGTACCGTACTAATAATACTGTGGTTATGTCATAATTACTCGTGCCTAGTACGCACGAATTGATGAACAGATTCTACAAAATCATACGTTCATAGTAAACACACTTGAGCCTATAATCCAAAATTACAGAGCAAAGTTATCATGTGGAATCGTATCTCGCTTAATTGGAAATTGCAGTTATTGTTCAATGCGATTGCCATAGTTTCCGTACTGGTAATATCGCTAGGCAGTTTCAATATCACAAGCCAGCTTGTAGAAAATTCTGGTGATGAGAGCCTGAAGAGTCACCTATCAGAGATGTCCACTCAGGTACTAATTTTAGGAATAACAGTAAACGCAGTAGTAGGTGTTTTTGCATATTTTATGTCACGCAAAATAACAAAGCCAATCGTCAAGGCAACAGAGATTGCAACACAAATAAGCCAAGGCGATCTGTCTGTCACAGTACAAGAGTCAAAATCCAAAGACGAGATAGGTAAGCTGCTTTACGCAGAAAAACAAATGGTGTCAAATCTGAGAAACATAATATCCGAAGTAAACAATTCATCACAGTCGGTTTTTGCAAGCGCACAGCAAATTGCAGCGTCTGGAACAGAGATGAACTCATCAATACAACAAATTGCAGCAACAGTTGATCAAGTGGCAAAAGGCTCAGAATCTCAAGCACAGGGACTCAACAAGTCAAAACAAATAGTAGATGAGCTGTCAAAGACAATTAACGAATTATCAAAAGACGCAATAGAGTCAGTTGAGGAAGCAAATCGCGTAGGTACGCTATCAGAGAAAGGCTCAGAGGCGGCAAAGGAAGCAGGTGAGAGAATGAACAACATTATTCGAGTCACAAACAGTTCTGCAGTAAAGGTGCGAGAGTTAGCTCAAAAAACAAGTGAGATCACCGCAGTTTTAACAGTAATAAGAGACATTGCAGACCAGACAAATCTTTTGGCGTTAAATGCCGCAATAGAGGCAGCCCGTGCTGGAGAATCAGGCAGAGGATTTGCAGTAGTAGCTGACGAGGTAAGACGCCTAGCAGAAAGCTCATCCAGATCATCTGAAGAAATCGATTCAAAACTAAAACAAATCCACGAAGACGCACAAATGGTAGTCGAAGATATCGAGGTGTCTTCTAATGAGGTAAACCAAGGCAAATTGGTAATCGAATCTTCGCTAAAGTCACTTGACGAAATAGCGTCCCACGTCAGAAATGTCTCAGACAAGATCAAGCATCTCTCAAACACAGTACAGCAAGAGGTGATCAAAGTAAACGAAGTGTCTGCGCACGCAATAGAAATTTCGTCAGTAGCAGAACAAAACGCATCTGCCACCGAAGAAACATCGGCTGCCGTAGAACAACAAACAGCGCACACACAAGAGATTGCATCTGCAGCAAATCAAATGTCTACTTTGGCAGAACAACTTCAAAATGTGATTTCCAAATTCAAGCTAAGCTCTGATGAGCAAAAAGATGCTCCTCTAGTACAAGCCTAGACGTCTTCTGATTTGTCGTAGGCTTTGAGTTGGTCCTTCTTTCTTTTGAGCACTGCAAATATTCCAAGAATTGCAGCAATCCAAATTGAGCTAAACACAATGTTTGAAAAACTAGCATACATGTATGGAGTTGCATCCATTATGTTTTGTCGTATCTGAATTGCTCTAAGATGCAGATCAGACATGGCGGTGCTGTATTCAACTGAGCTCTTTGGCTGGTTTTGTATTGCCTCTACAGACTCTATTAGGGAATCAACGTCTTCCTGGATTCGTCCAAAGTCAGTAGTGTCTGTTGGGAAGATCCATACAGGATTGCCTTCTTTTGGAAGCTGTGCCTTTATTGCGTTGAGGTCTTGAAGCATCAGTTGTGGATCTCCTCCCGTTGCAATTCTATCCAAATAGCCGCGTGACAGGTCCAGTGGATATACGTCGCTTTGGTATCCCTGGTATGCCATGTATGCGCCAAATGTAATTATTGCAAACATGCCGACTAGTGCCATCTGGTAGTAGTTGTCAGCCATTTTTTCTGTTTTTGATTTTGGCCTCTCTGATTTATTTCTTTTAAACCTAGAATGAGAGAGGCTCTGGTACGCAACATACGCAAAGCCAATTGTAGGTATTGCTATTATTGGCGCAAAAACCGGATTCTTGGAAAATATTGCAATTAGGATTCCCATTATACCATATACTGCAAAGAATATCTCCAATAGTGTGGTCTTGGTAAAAGGTAAATTGTATGCCTTGTCACGCCAGTCATCAGTGTTCTTTGTGATTCCATATTTTGGTGTGCGCAAAAACTCGTTCTTTTTGCCAAACAGCCCATCAAAGACTGCAACAGTGTTGTTCACAGCAAGGCCTGCAGAGTAAATCAGCAAAAATGGCATGACCTTTGCCTTTTGCTTCCAGTTTTGACCCCACAAATTGTAAATCACAACCAAATATGCAAACGGCCCCATTGCAAGATATGCAGATATGGTTAACGCCGGGACAAACTTGAGTACATGAAGGTTAAAGTTTGCGGCCAAAAGAATCGGCAGTGCCAAAAATTGTATTAATAACAATGGATAGCCAATGTGGCGAGTAAGCTGAACAAATGCCTGAATTTTTGCCTCTATTGGAATGTGTCGCTTTATGACAATGTCGCCAAGCAATTTTACTGCACACTGGATTGCACCCTTTGCCCATCGAAATTGCTGTCTTTTTGCGGCATTCATCTGGACTGGCAGTTCCGCATCAACTACTATATCCTCAATGAAAACGCACTTCCATCCCTTCATCTGTGCCCTATAGCTCAGATCAAGGTCCTCAACCAATGTGGCAGTGTGCCATCCGCCAGCATCTTCGATGCAGTCTCGCTTCCAAATTCCCGCAGTTCCATTGAAATTCATATACATTGAAGAATTGCTTTTTGCCTTTTGCTCCACCAAAAAATGAAAGTCAAGGCTTAGCGCTTGTGCTTGAGTCATTGCAGAGTAGTTCTCATTGACGTGTCCCCATCTACACTGGACTAGTCCAATGTTAGATTTGGCAAAGTATGGCATTGCCTTTTTGAGAAACCATTTCGGCGGGATAAAGTCCGCATCAAAAATTGCAACATATTCCGTGTCAGTAAGTGTCATTGCATATTTGAGTGCCCCCGCCTTGTACCCCTTTCTTGTTCCACGTCTAATGTGAGTAATGTCGTATCCGTCTTTTTTGTAGTTGTTTACATGATCATGCAAAAGATTCGTAGTGTCATCGTCAGAATCATCAAGGACCATTATCTTCATTTTGTCCTTTGGATAGTCCATTGCGCAGACTGCATCAACCAGTCTTGCCGCAACATATTTTTCGTTGTATAGTGGAAGTTGTATTGTAATTGACGGCGTACCGATTTTCTTTACTGGGTATTTGTCCTTTCTTCGGATCGCCAAAATCGCAAGATAATAGAAATTAAAGGTATATGCAGTCAGCAAAATAGCCGAGATAATGAAAATATCAAATACAAATACGGTAAATGGGTTTACTGCCATTACAAGTCAACCCAGAGCAGAGTATTTACAACTTAGGATTTTCTCTGAAAGATTTTGATTGCTTGTGGAGGACATACTCCCTCACATGCCAGACAAAAGATACAGTCTGGCTCTCGTGCCATTAGTGGTTTTTTCTCCGATGCTGGATTTCCAGGGGTGCTAAACCATTCGTATACGCCGACAGGGCATGCGTCTATGCATGCACCATCAGCTATGCAAATATCAAAATCAACTGAGACGAATTCTCCCCAAACACCCATGACGCCATTATCCATTCCCTGTCGTCCCCAAGTCTTGATGATGTTGCTGTTTGCAGTTACTGTGTACGGCGCACTTGATTGCATGTGTGATTTGTATTCAACATCAATTGGTCCGGGTTTTGCGCCATCTCTGACTTCTATTTGAGCTGCTGCAGTTGGTGTGCCTTCTGAAATTTCCGGCTTTAGAATAGGCTTCGCGTTTGGAACTATTTTTGCGAGTGGTGTTAGCTCCTCTAGTCGTTTTATTGCTGCCTCTTGTTCTATTTTTTCTGTCTTGATGAGACTTTCAACCATTTTATCAGCCAAAATTGTATTGCGCAGTATGGTATCGATTATCATCTTTGCATAATAATCAGCCTTTTTGCGATAGTCCTTTACCCATTGCGGGTCACCGAACTTTTCAATTGGGAAAATCTGATAGATAATATCGACTACTTCGCCAGTTACTATTTCTACAGTTATTGAGAGATCTACTTTTTGGTATTTCCTATCTTCTGGATTTGGCATGTTTTCCTCACTCCAAATATGGGTAGCAAAGATTCTGTCTGCAAAAGTATCCATGGCAAATGTCTTTTTGAGGCCCTCAGTGATGGATTTCATTTCTGCGGGATCCTCTAGCTTAATTGGCAAACGATACAGGCCAAGCTTGAATCCATGTAATGGATACACCCCCCTTTTTGCTGTAGGAGACTCCATCGTGTAGACGCGGTCTTTTAGTAGGAGTGACATTTGATATTTTTTGAGCCGATTTCCTATCTTTAAAAGTCTTATTCATTTAGAGTGAAATGTTCAAAATATTTTTGATGATTAAAACAATGACGGGTGAACCAGCGCAATAATGATCGCAGTAGATGCCAATTTGTCCAAGCTAAGTAAATTAATGCGATTTGTGCACATATCATAAAATATTTAACAGATGTAAGCAGATTAAACAAGGTTGGTCGCAGCGTCAAACAAGGCAAGAATATCTTATGTCAATCTTTTAAAAGAGGATCTGGCAGTTTTTCGCATTGTTCCTGAGGACGGCAAGATTCCGCCATACAAGGCAGGCCAATTCCTCACATTAGGAATTTCAGTAGCAAATGAGGATTTCAAAACCGTTCGAAGAGCATACTCCATTGCGTCTAATCCTGAAAACAGAGATTATTACGAATTTGTAATACGATGGGTAAGAAAGCCACTTCCTGGGCGAGTCACTACACAATTGTTCTATTCCAGTGAAGGAGACGAAGTAACCATAGGAAACCCAACCGGGAATGCTTTAACAATAAACGAAAAACTCCCGGACGGTCGCAAAGACGAAAGACGTATCGTCTGTATTGGTGGAGGAACAGGAATTGCTCCATTTGTGAGCTTTGCAAAACACCTCCACGAGGCAGGCGACAAACGTGAAATTGTTGTGTTACATGGTGCAAGTTATGTTGATGAGTTAAGTTACAGGGAGCTATTCACAAAACTAGAAACCGAAAGCATCGATAGAGGTGCGGACAAGTGGAATTTCAAGTATCGCGCTGCAGTTAGCCGTCCACAGGAATGGTTCAACAGATCATGGAGAGGTCCAACGGGTAGAGTTGAGAATTTTCTTAGAGCCAAAGACGGAGGCAAGTCCCCTCTAGAGGAATTAGTTGGCGAAAAAATAACCAAAGACAATACCAGTATTTACATCTGTGGCTGGCAGGGAACAATTGATGGTGTAATGGAATTTGTAAAACCATTAGGCTTTGTAACATATCACGACAAACGCGAAGACGATAGTTTTGAAGTAAAATACGAATCCTACGGATAGAGCGTAAAGTAATTTTTTGAAAATCTAACCTTTTCTTATAATGATCTGCATTAGCGCTTCTTTGGAATATTCTATTCCATGCTCGTCTGCAGAGTGCTTGCCATAGTCATCGATTACTTGCTTGATATCAGTGCCGCTAGATACAAATTCACAGTCAAAACCATAATCTCTACAGACTAGTTTCATCACAGGCCAAATAAAAAACAAATCTTATTTATCTATTTCCTGATTTTGAGTGACAGAATCAAACAAGCTACAATTATACAAAAATTAGAATTTCTTATTTTGCAGCAGGTTTTGGCAATATACCATCCACGATGGATTTGGTCAGATCAGTGATAATTTGGATCTTTTTCTCATCAGTCTCGCCAAGAAGGCCTAGTGCTTTTTCCAGTTCTTTTTTACGTATTGCATCTACGCTTGCAAACACATCGGTTACGTGTGGGCCTTTGCCAATTAGTCGCATTGTTGCCGCAATTACGGAGATTTCTTTTGTGATTATTTTCTCTACTGCCGCAATTGTCTCGTCCTTTGCCTTCATGTTTCGCTCTTCCATTTCCGTGATCTGGTCTCGAAACATCAGTTTGGTTCCAAGAAAGCCAGACACCGAATCATGCACAATTCTTGGATCAGAAATGTCCAAAATCATAGTACCCTTGGTTTTGCCTTCCATTGCCATTTTCAGATTATCATAGGTCAATGCGAAATAGTCAGCGGTTGCTGCGACAAACACAATGTCGAATTTACCAAAGTCCTTTAGTGTTTCTTTGAATGCGCGTGGCTTTCCTCCAAGCAATTTTGAGAATCCAGTTGCACGCTCAATTGTTTGACTACAGACATCAAATGGATAGCCCTTTTTGTTTAGCATCTTGGCAACCATTGCAGCAATCTCTCCTGTGCCCATCAACAGAATCTGCTTTTTGGCATCAAGTCCTGCATTTTGTTCTGCTATTTTTACGGCAATTTCTCCCCATGACATGGCGTATTTGTTAATCTGGGTTGCGTTTCTAATGCGAGTTGCGGTCATGATTACAGTATCAAAGAGTTTGTTAAGCATCACTCCAGATGTCATTGCCAGCTTTGCTCCAAGAATTGTTGCCTTGAGTTCTTCAAGCACCGTTTCGTGTCCTACAACTACAGATTCTAGCCCACATGCGAGTCTTAACAAGTGTAAATAGACATCATTGTTCACATAAACTTCAAGGATTTGGTCAAAGTGATCAATGTCATATTGTTCTAGTTCGGCTAGCGACTTCCATACTTCTTGAATTTTATTTATGATTAGATTTTTTCCTTCTACTGTTCTCAAGTCGGGCGAGTCAGCTTCTAATTCATTGACTGTGAAAATTTCAACTCGGCTTTGTGTTTGGAGTATTACACATTCTGAAATGCCAGGAATTTTTTTGAATGCCTCAGACGCGGCTGCTAGATCCTTGAATGAGAATTTAGATAGACTATGTAGTGGTAAATTGTGAAAAGTAACACGCACATTAATTATGTTAAAGGAATTCTCTGTCATCAAAAATCACTTGTGCTCTATTTTTGCCCTTCCTTTTTGTGCAGTACGGAAAACATTCATGCTATAGTAATAACTCTCGTACAGAGAATCAAGATAATCCAAGTCTTTTTCTGCGCGCGCAATTTCTTCTACTCCTGCAGAAGAATCATTTTGTAGATTGGCTAGTCTTTGTTTTGTTGCTGTTACAAGATCAGATATTGCAGATTCATAGTTAGAAGTACCCATGTATTCTGGGCTGAGAATGTGTAATGGCTTGTATTGCGGAGTAGCATCAACTGGGAATTCTTCAACTTTGCGCGATACTTCCTCCTGTTCTTCTTCGCTAAGAACAGTCCTCTTTGGCAAAATGTCTTTTTTAGAGCGGAAAAATTCTGGCTCGCCCATTTCTCTTCTGAAAATTCTCTCTTCGTTTCTTTTGTTTGTCAGTGGTTTTGCCGCCTCGGATGCCTTCGATGATGCCTTTGCGATTGCGGCATATTCTTTTTCGGCCTCAGCTGCTGCCTTTGCCAATGCATCCATTGCCGATTCGTGTTCTTTTTCTGCAGCTTCCAAAATTGCTTTTGCTGCGGCAAGTTTTGTTGCTGTCAACTCTACTTGATCTGTTGCTGCTTGAACTAGACCTGTAGCGCCAGTTCCTTGTTTTTCTTTTGGCGCATCTTGAGTTTCAGACAACAAAACCTGTCAGTCGATGTTAAAATTTAAGTTTTTACAGGCCGGAATAAACAGATCTAGGATTTTCTCTGGAAGATTTTGATTGCTTGTGGAGGACATACTCCCTCACATGCCAGGCAAAAGATACAGTCTGGCTCTCTCGCCATTAGTGGTTTTTTCTCGGATGCCACATTTCCAGGGGTATCAAACCACTCGTATACAGAAACAGGGCATGCGTCTATGCATGCGCCGTCAGCTACGCAGATATCATAATCAACTGAGACGAATTCTCCCCAAACACCCATGTTTTTGTTGTCAGTTCCTGCACGACCCCAGGTCTTGATGATATTTTTGTTGGATGGTACGGTAAATGCAGTAGTTGCAACCATGTGTGCCTTGTATTCAACATCAATCGGGCCTTGTTTTGGACCATCAAGCGTGGCTGCGACTACAGGACCTGCTGCCTGTATCTCCACTTCTGGCTTGGGCTTTGGCTTGGCATCAGGAATGATTTTTGCAAATGGAGTTAATTGTTCTAGTTTTACTATGGCGTCGTCTTGCTCTAGTTTTTCAGTCTTTACATAATATTCAATCAACTTGTCTGCCAGAATTGTATTTCGCAAAATGCTGTCAATTATCATTTTTGCATAATAGTCGGCCTTTTTGCGATAGTCCTTTATCCATTCCTTGTCACCAAATTTCTCAATTGGGAAAATCTGATAAATTAAATCTACTACTTCACCGGTTACTATCTCGACTGTCACTGAAAGACCAATTTTTTCATAACCTTTTGCATCAGGATCGGGTAGATTCTCTTCAGTCCAGTTATAGGTCGCAAAAATTCTATCTGCATACATGTCCATGGCAAAAGTCTTTTTTAGTCCATCAAAGATTGACTTTATCTCAAGCGGATCTTCAAGCTTGATTGGCATTCTGTAAAGGCCTAGCTTGTATCCATGTAATGGATAAACTCCTCTTTTTGCTGTAGGAGATTCCATTGTGTAGACTCGATCTTTTAGTAAGAGTGACACAGAATTATTCAGCTGAAATGATTTTTAAATCTTGTTTAATCCGAGTCGTCAGGACAGGTCAGTTCCCGCAGTTCGGTGTATTTTTTTTCCATTTTTTCAGCATGATCTACAACTTGGGCAAGACCGTGATCTTTTTTAGAGTAATACCACCTTATCGGAACCCAGTGTCCTATTCCATCCATGTCATGAATCATGCCCTTGTCTGCCAATACTTGATATGTATCATCTAGAGTTTGTTCGCGCACTGTCAAGCCCCGCTTTGTTCTGTCTTCTAAAATGATATCAGATAGACCATCGCGAATATAGTAAAATGCACCTTTTTTTAGAATTGGTAGTTCTTGACTCATTATTTTTCTACTGGGTTGCCTATCATGTTGCCCCATTCAGTCCAAGAACCATCATAGTTTCGAACCTGTGGATATCCAAGCAGATACTTTAGGACAAACCAAGAGTGTGAGGATCGTTCGCCAATTCTGCAATAGCAAATGATTTCCTTGTCTGGTGTGATTCCCTTTGGAGTATAATTTTGCTTTAGCTCATCTACTGTTTTGAATGTGCCATCCGCATCATTTACTGCAGTAGCCCACGGAATGTTTTGTGCACCTGGTACGTGTCCTCCTCTTTGTGCATGCTCCATTGGATATTCTGGTGGCGCAGTAATTTCGCCAGTGAATTCTTTTGGAGATCTTACATCAACTAGGCCAATTTCATTTCTGTTTAATGCACGTCTCACATCAAAGAGATATGCGCGTAATCCCTCATCTGGTGGTTGCGCAACATAGTTAGTTGGAGAAACTTGTGGTTCATCAGTCGTGTATTGTTTTTTTTCTAGCTCCCATTTTTTGCGGCCACCATTCATAATTTTGACATTTTTGTGGCCGTAGTACTTGAAAACCCAAAACGCAAATGCCGCAAACCAGTTGTTAAAGTCACCATACAAAATTACCTCGCTTTCTGGATTGATTCCGTTTTTGGACATTAACGCTTCAAATTGTTTTTTATCTACGATATCTCGTGTTATTGGATCGTTGATGTCACGCTTCCACCAAATCAGAGTTGCGCCCGCAATGTGGCCTTTTCTGTAACCATTCTCAGGATCATAGTCAACTTCTACCAGCTTCAGGTTGGCGTTTGGTGGGTTTTTTGACACAAATTCCGTATCAACTAGGACTTCGGGATGTGCATAAGTCATTTTCAATTGTACGCCATCGCATGCATAATTAATTTTTTCCATCATATCAAAAAACTACATTTTTTAAACAAACAATGCAAAAACAAAGGGTTGAAGCTTAATCGTGTAGGAATAGTGTCCAAATTTGGCTCTGAGGAGTCAGAAAATGCCGCAAAAAAGGTAGCAAAGAAATTCATCTCAAGCAAGGCCGAAGTCTTTACTATAGCTCCAGTAACGGTAGATGGTGCAAAAAAGGTAGAATCAGTCGAAGACCTCAACGACAAAAAGCTAGACCTAGTAGTTACAATGGGCGGGGACGGCACCACACTTCGCGCATTTAGAAGTCTTGCAAATGAAGTGCCACTTTTGACAATAAATGTAGGTGGAAACAGAGGAATCTTATCAGAAATAACACTGGATAAAATAGACACAGCGATTTCCGATATGAAGTCAAACAAGATTTGGTTTGACAAAAGAACCCGAGTTGTCGCATCTGCGGGGGGAGAAGAGTTTCCTCCAGCCCTAAATGAGATTTATATCAACCGACAAAACATGACAAAAACTGCGGAATTTGAGATCAAGTTCCAAAACGACATTGTCAAGCACAAAATGGACGGAGTCATGATCTCAACTCCAAGTGGCTCTACTGGACATTCTTTTTCACTTGGCGGGCCTGTACTGCATGAGAGCCTTGACATTTTGATTATTACACCTGTGGCGCCGGTCCTAAGATTGCTGCCATCAATTGTTGTACCTGATGAAAAAATTGAAGTGATTTGCTCTCATGACACCAATATTGTAATGGACGCACAGGTAATCAAGACAGCGGGATTTGAAGAGCCAATTGTGATCAAAAAATACCCCAAGCGCGCAGTATTTGTCAGACTCAAAAAGCGCGGCCTAAGACAGATGAGCAAGCTTGGCGTCTAGGGTGTACGATGCTAGTGCATTTTATGCCGGAGTCCCCTTTGCATCGCCCGAGTTGGGCCTAACTACAACACTTGTCTTTGATGAAATAAAGCACATCAAAAAAAGTCACGGTGCGCTAGAAACTCTGCTGGATACAAACAGACTGCAGATTCAAGACCCAGATTCAACCAGTATAGAATTTGTGTCCAATGAAGCAAAAAAGACAGGCGACATACAAAAATTATCAGGGGCAGACATTTCTGCAGTTGCTTTGGCACACGAGCTAAAAGCAACTTTGATCACAGATGATTTTGCAATATCAAATCTTGCAAAAAACATCAGACTCCAGGTGCAACCAATAATGACAAAGGGAATACGTGATGTAGGAAAATGGCTCCATTATTGCGCAGGTTGCAAAAAAGAGTTCTCAGGACTAGAGTTTTGCCCAAATTGCGGCAACAAGCTAAACAGAAAGCTACTCAAGCGGTAGTTTTTTGAAATACCAATCTACAAACGAGCCATCATAGAGACGAACATTTTCAAATCCGGCTAGTTTTGCCTGGTAGAAAAGACTGGATGCGCGATGCCCATGCATGCAATAACAGATAACTTGATTGTCCTTTGGAATTTCTCTTTGCGAGAATAAATTTTCTAGTGATTCTTTAGAGTCAAGCAATAATCCATCTTGGCCAATCCCATCAGTAAAAGGAAACAAAATTGAACCGGGAATGTGCCCTCCAAAGAATTCTTGCGGAGTCCTTGCATCCAATATGGTTGCCTTGCCAAGTAATCCTTGCAGCTCATCGGATTCTATTCTGATATCATCCTGAATTTGCGGTACAAACTGCACTGGGGTGTATTTCTTTGATGTTCTTGTTATTTCTAGGCCCAGGCTCTGCCATGTCCCAATGCTTGCATCTAAAATTTTGGTGTTTTTTTGGCCCAGATATTGCATAGTCCATGCTATTCTGAACACAGATGGATCCATCAGCTCGCCAGTTACAATTACAGTTTTGTCATTGTCTATTCCAATATTACCTAGTAGTTGTGATACTTTTTGTGGGTCTGGTGCTAGGTGTGCCCCAGCAGGACTGAGCTGTATTAGCTGATCCACTATCAGAGATATGGAATTTGGAATGTGTCCATGCGAGTACATAATCTTTGGTCTGGTATCTATTATGACCAAATTTGGATCATTGATATTTTCTGCCAACCACTGATGCGATACAAACATGTTTTAGAGGTCCAGTGTTTTCTGATTTGATTCTTTGTGTAGCTTGCTTTGCTGATCTAGCATTTGCTTTATTTTTTTGGCGCGTGCCTCACCTAATCCTTCTATTTTGGCAAGATCTGCAAGTGATGCATTTAGCGTCTTGGAAGGCGAGCCAAATTTGGCAAGCATCCTAGTGGCGAGCTTTTCCCCAATTCCAGGCAGACTGCACAAAACAGAGAGTTGTTGTCTTGATAGATCGTCAGATTTTTTGATTTTCTTCAAGAAAGGTCCGCGCAGGGATTCCTTTCGTGAGCACATTGATACTAGCATCTTGGCCGTGTGTGTGGCACTTGGGGTCGGAATGATTGGAATCTTAAAGTCAATTGCAACTGCAGACATTGCCCCATAAAACACAAGTGGGTTCTCCACGATTTGCTCTATTTCCTCTACGTTTCCCTCCATTAGTATGACGGGGTTTGCAAAATGCTCCTTTAGTCGATTGCACTGATCAAAAAGCCTTCCATCAAATATTGACGATATCAAATCAGACACGGACTTGCGCTCTACAATTGTTTCTGGTGCAACAATATAGTCCCCTATGGGAAGTGTCTTTATCTCCAGGTTAATTCCGACTGCTCTAAGTAAATCAGGTATGCCGCTTTTTTTTTCACGCTCATCTACCACAATTCGAAGATTTTCTATCTTCATGGTGTAGTGTTTGATTATCTGTTATTTATTGAGATGGTGGTTTTTGTGCGCCGTGAATCATTTCGTTGATTTTTGTTTCTTGTTCTTTGATGCTTTCCTTTATTCGTGTTTCCTGTTTTGCCAGTACTGTTATTCGTGTATTTGCAAGCTCTTTTTTCTCTTCAAGTTCTGCAATCAAGACAGATTTTGTAGATTTTATGAGAATTGTTCCAGCATGCTTGTAGACAGGATCAGTATCTGATGACTTTTTTAGCTCCTCTAGAGCACGATCGGACTCTACTTGCTCCATGTCCAGCTGTTGCTTTTGCGCCATTATCGATTGAAGGTTTTGCTGAGATTGCTGTAGTTTCATTAATTGTTCTTGTAGCCATGGAGGAATTTGTTGGCCTTGTGACATGCCTATGTTCACTTTGAATTTCTTATATCTTTAGCGATTCAAGAGAGTCCGAGCTTGCCTGTATCAATCGCAGTGTAGAGTTGAGGTTTGCCCGCATATGCGCAAGCTCATCCGCAGTGATTTCGATGTGGATCGTGTCTTTTTTGATAGAAATTTTTGTTTGTGTTGGATTTTCAGGATAAAACCGATTGTCGGCAGATATAGAATCAAAGATTGCTTGTGTTTTTCCCTTGTCTTTGATGTATAATACAGCGCTAAACTTCGACGTCATATGCGGTTCCAGTAACTTTGTATCCGCATTTTTTGCATGACCAAATCCCTACTGCCTCTCGGCCAAATCGGAGTGAGCCGCATTGTGGGCATTTTCTTTTTTGCTTTAGTACGGAATGTACCGCAGAGAACTTTTTTCTGTGCTTGATTCCATATTTTTGTCTCAGACCCCTTAGCGATGCGCCTTTTTTGAGCATTTAACTTCTACCTGCCTTTTTTAGCATGTCCCTTATTTTTGCTCCGGTTGCAATTGAGATTTTGCCACATTGTACTAGTTCTTCTGGTGTGAATCCATTGTTGCCGCCCTTTTGGATTGCACAAATGTTACCAGCTTCGTTTGTTGTAATTGTTATTCTTGCGTCCATGCACGCCCATTCGTCTGCATTGGGATCAACTATGATATTATTGCCAATTTTGCCCATTGTGACAGAGACTGGGACTGTTGTAATTGGTGGTGCTGTAAATTCACCTTCTACTTTGGTCACAACCCCATCCGCATAGTTGTATTTTGGAATCTTGCATGAAAGAACGCTTGCAACTGATGCATAAGAGCATGCATCAAAGAGATTTCCATCATAGTCAGTAACAGAGTTGTCAATGAATATTCCGACTACGGATTTGTCCTTTTCTAGGACTAGTTGCTTAAGGTCAACCATTCCACTTTCTCTAATTCCTCTATCAACAACACGTGCTAATTCTATTACTTCTTCGCCTGGTGGGCCTGGCTCTGCTGCAGGATCTGCTAGTGGCAAGATTTCTGCAGTGCAGATAAAAATTCCCCTATCGCCTAAATCTGGAAACGGCTTGTCTGGCTGAACCTTGACTCCACACACTACTTCAGTATCTCCTAGTCGAACACGTGCAGAGCCTTCTGCCTTTGGAATGACACCAGTATCAATGATTAGTTGTCTTGGCTCGTCTAGTGCGCGGCCGTCAACTCGCTGTCCTTCTTTTAGAAGGGCGTGAATTTTTTTCTTTTTCAGATCATCTAGTATTGTTGTTGTAGTCATTGTGAGTCACCAAAGAATTTTTCCTGTAATGCCTTTTTCTGAACCTCATAAACAATTTTACATCCTTCCAGTGCAGTGTTGACACATTTTTCATATTCCTGCGGAGACAATACTCCATCAAGTTGGATTAGTGTGACTTTGCCTAAGTTTGGCATGTATGCGACAGGCATGTCTGCCTGGCCTTCCTGGTCTTCTTCATTGTTGATGTCAAGCACTATGGTGTCAGCTACTTTGCCTGCGGCACACGCAGAAACCATGTCTCTCATTGGAATTCCGGCGTCTGCTAATGCAACGGCTGCAGCATCTAGTGCCGCACATCTAGAACCTCCGTCTGCTTGTAGAATTTCTATGAACACATCAACTACTGTTCTTGGGAAATTTTCCAACATTACTGCCGGCTCTAGTGCCTCTTTGATTACTTTGGAAATCTCAATTTCTCTTCTAGATGGTGCTGGATTTTTTCTCTCCCCTACTGAGAATGGCTGCATGTGGTATCTGCATCGCAAAATTCCACGGTCGGTGTTTGCCAGATGTTTTGGATGGACATCTCTTGGGCCAAACACTCCTGCCAGAATTTTGTTTTCGCCAAACTCGATATATGCAGAGCCGTTTGCGTTTTTGAGAACGCCAGCTTTAATCATAATTCTGCGAGGCTCGTTGATTTTTCTGCCGTCGCAGCGAATTCCCTTATCGTCTAGTAGTACTATGTCTGTTTTTTTTACACCCATGATTATTCACTATTTGATCCTAACATTTGTTGTATTCTTTCAGTCAGATTTGGAACGTGTGCTTGTTCTTCGACCATTTTGATTGCTTCCATGGCCTTTAATAATCCCTCTGGCTCCTCAGATGACACTACGACAAATCCATTTTGCCCAATTGTGATTATTGCTTTTGTTGCACTCTCTATTGTTTGAATCATAGAGCCACGCTTGCCAATTAATCGCGGAACTTTGCTTGGAGAGATTTTGATTAGCTCGCCTTCTTCAATTTTGCCCAAGTCCCTGTCTGCTATTGTAATTAGTGGATCGCGTGATCTATCAGAGTTTGCAACGCGTGCTGCAATGAGATCACCTGTCTTTAGTCGTGAAGTAAGATCGTCAACCTTTGGGTTAAAGTCTCGGCCAAAGACATCTTGTGCAGGTAAAATTCCCGCATAACATGAGTTGATGTTAAGCTCCCAAGAAAGAGATGTGTGTGATTTTACGATACCAATGATAAAGTCATCAATTCGCGGAATGTACATTCCAGCCAAAGGAATTACGCGAACTCCGCTGTCAAAAATTTCAGAAATTCCTACAGTTGTTGCAATTATTTTGTCACCATGCAGATGGACGTTTTCCTCTGCTCTGTACGGACCGGTTGTTATGACATCGCCAGGTATGACGTATTTTCGCTTGATATCATCCATTACTTGACCATCTCCACTGTTGCAGAGCCTTTAGTAATGGAACCTAGTCTGTCGATCACGTTTGCCCTTGCCCCCGCAGGTATTTCTAGTATTGCTTTAAGTGATCCGTTGTTTTGCCATTCTTCTTTTTTTAGTGTGCCAGTTGATTTGAGAACTGCATAGGACTGGCCAGCATATTGAGCTGGAACCGAAATTTCAAGCAACATGTTTTCTGATTTTAATGGTATTATGCTTCGAAGAGATTCCACCACATCCTTGCATTGTTCTTCAGTATTTTTGAAAGGATCAATTGAGATTCTTGCCTGCTCTAGTGCTTGCTCTATCCTAAGTGGCGGATGCGGTAGGTGTGATCTTGGATCAACATAGGTTTTTGCAATAAACTCGATTATCTGCTTTCTTTTTTCTGCAACCATTTTGCGCCTCTGTTCAGTGGTGAGATTGAGATCGCCTTTTTTGAGAATAATTTCTATGATAGTATTGGTGTCTTGCGTCTTGAATGCCTTGAGCAGCTTCTCAGTTGACGCCCTAGTTCCCTTGTTAGAGTCTGTATAGACCTCATCAGAGACCAAAACCGTGGAGGCGTCCTTTCTTTTGCCAAGCTTGTATTCCAGGGCAGGATCAGGCTTTACTAGAATTTCGAACTTTTCTCCTGCCACAGAGTGTCGAATTACTGTTACATCAGTCATGGGTTTGGTAATGAAATATTGGTATTTATCTCTGTCAAATTTGGCTCAAAACTCACGCTAGATTTTTATGTGGACTTGGAAAAATTTTTTCAAATTGCCTTCTTTGGAGATAATATCACAAGACAAAAACCGTATTTCAGTCAAGCTAAAGGGCGTAGCACTGCAATACGCAAACGCGCTAAGACGAATCTGCCTAAACGGCGTTCCAGTCTTTGCAATTGACACTGTAGACGTAATTGACAATTCCTCTGTAATGTCAGATGAGGGAATCGCCCACAGATTGGGCCTCATACCAATAAAGACAGATCTCAAAAGATTCTCAGAGCCGCACCTGTGTTCTTGCAAAAGCCAGGCAGGCTGCTCAAATTGCAGGGTAATGCTAGTAATCGATTCTGGCGATACAGATACCACAAGAACAATCACATCATCTGAACTAAGCTCCGAAGACCAAACAGTAAAACCAGTTTCTGACAAAGTCCCAATTGTCCAGGTTGCTCCAGGTCAAAAGGTAAAGTTAGAAGCATATGCAAGGCTAGGACGTGGAACAACCCACGCAAAATGGAATTCCGCCAATGTCTCTGTTTTAACACATACTGACAAGCCAGACGAATTCATCCTTACAGTAGAGAGCACCGGTGCACTTACCCCAGAGCAAATTGTGACTGCAGGGGTTGATGAGCTTGCTCAAAGACTAGAAGACTTCAAGCAAGTCATCGCAGAGCTAAAAGCCTAATCATAACATTATATTTGGGTTCCAAAAGCGCAATATCTATGACTAATCAGCTAGTCCAAGGAATGGTAAAAGAGCTCAAGACAGCATCTGCAAAGAACAAGGCTCCAATTTGGGCAGATCTTGCAGAAATGGCACTCAAACCAAAGATAGCAAAAAGACTAGTCAATGTCACAAAGATAAGCCGAGTCACTTCTGATAATGACACCATAGTAGTTCCAGGCAAGGTTTTGGGAACTGGTAACATTTCCCACAAGGTAACATTGTGTTCATTTGCAATATCGACTGCAGCTGCCAACAAAATCAAGGCAGCCGGAGGCAAAATTATATCATATTCTGACCTAATTTCCAAATTTCCAACAGGTAAAGGAGTGAAAATAATTGGCTGACCAAGCACAATCAGTCATAGTTGATGGAACAAACCTGCTTGCGGGAAGACTCAGCTCAAATGTAGCAAAACTTCTCCTGCAAGGCAACCATGTAACCATAATAAACTGCGAAAAAATCTTGATTAGCGGAAACAGACGAAACATTATTCAGAATTACAAAAACTTTCTAGGAATCTCTAGTATTTTGCATCCAGAGCACGGACCATACCACCCACGCAGACCAGACACAATCATTGCAAGAATGATTCGCGGAATGCTTCCAAGAAAAAAGCCATCAGGAACTGCCGCACTGCGAAGACTGAGAACCTACGTAGGAGTTCCAAGTGGAATGGGTACATCCAAGAAAACAAGTTTTGACTCTGCAAAAATAACAAGACCGATCGCAAACTATACTAGCATGTCAGATTTGGCACAAGAAGTAGGATGGAATAATTGACTCCAAAAACTGAAATCTATTTTGCAACAAGAAAGACATCGCGAGCCCATGTCTATATTACAAAGGGCTCTGGTCGAGTTAGAATCAACAACACTCCAGCAGAGATGATAAACCAAGAATCAGCAAGAGAAGTAATTTTATCACCACTGGAAATTGCAGGAGACTTGAGAACCAAAGTAGACATTTCAGTTCGAGTAAAAGGTGGTGGATTTATGGGTCAAGCATATGCAGTAGCAACTGCAATATCACGAGCACTCACTGGCTGGACAAAATCCAAAAAAGAGCCAAAAGAACATCCATTCCCAAAGCAGACAAGAACCGACCTCAGAAAAAGATTAAACGATTTTGATAAACACCTCCTAAGTGGAGATGCCAGAAGAAAAGAACCAAAGAAGTTTGGTGGACCTGGCGCAAGAAGAAGAAAGCAGAAATCATACAGGTAGATTGAAAGCAGTAATCTTGGCAGGCGGTAAGGGAACGCGTGCAAGACCTTTTACTGACTATTTTCCAAAAGCAATGATTCCAGTGTATGGAAAGCCGCTGATTTCTCACATCATAAAGCACCTTTCCTCATTTGATTTCATATCTGAGATTATCGTGGTATGTGATTTGGACGGCTTTGGAGGACAGATAAAGAATTATTTTGAAAAATCAAAGATACGATTCATCCAAGATTCTGCAAGTGGAACTGCTGGGGATTTGGTGCATTTAGCAGGCCTGGTAAAAAAAGAGCCGTTCTTTTTGTGGTTTGCAGACAATCTTTGTGCCCTCGACTTGAAAAAAATGTACAAGCATTATACTAACAAAAATAGTCTGGCATGCATTGCAACAAGACAATTTCGCAAAGAAGAAACTGGCTTTGCCAAAGTAAATGATGGAATTATTACCCAATTCATTGAAAAACCAACCATAAAGATGGAAAACTGTGAGTGTACTGGAATCTATGTGTTATCAAGCAAAATCATCGACATTATAAAATCAAAATCAAAGAAAAACCTGAATTTGTCCTATGACATTTTGCAGGAATTATCAAAAAAAGGCCAGGTAAGCTCGTTTGATATTGGTAAGACTCCCTGGATAGACATAGAATCTCCCTCTATTTTACAGAGAAAATCAAACGATATCAAAAAAATAATCAATTCAATAAATCACAGTACGTGATTTTTTTCAAATGATGTGATTTTGTTTTCGTGTTGTAGTGTTATCGCAATGTCATCTAGTCCTTCTAGGAGTGTCTTTTTTCGCGATCCATCAATGTCAAAATGAATAGATTTTGAATTGTATTGTATTGTTTGTGATGCAAGATCCACATGTACAACAGAATCAGTTTTCATCAGATCATTTACAATTTCTTTTGGTAATGATATTGGCAGTATGCCATTTTTGAAACAATTATTGTAAAATATATCAGCAAATGAGGGTGCAATTACAACATCAAACCCATAGTCCTTGATAGCCCAAGCAGCATGTTCACGACTAGAGCCACACCCAAAGTTATCACCGCTAACTAAAATGTGAGAACCAGTGTATTTTGAATCATTTAGAACAAATTCCTTTTTTGGAGTATTATTTTGATCAAAGCGCCAATCATGGAATAGAAATTTCCCGAATCCGGTTCTCTGGACTAGCTTGAGAAATTGTTTTGGTACAATTTGATCAGTGTCTACGTTTGGCCTATCAAGCGGTGTTACTATACTGGAAACCATACCTAATTTTTCCATCTAGACCCATTCTCGCACATCTACAAAGTGTCCTGCAATTGCAGCAGCTGCTGCCATTATAGGGCTAACTAGGTGGGTTCTGCCACCAGCTCCCTGTCGGCCTTCAAAGTTTCTATTTGATGTGCTTGCACATCTCTCACCCCTAGACAAAATGTCAGGATTCATTCCAAGACACATACTGCATCCAGACTCGCGCCATTCAAAGTTTGCATCTTTGAAGATTTTGTCAAGGCCCATCTCTTCTGCCTTTTTCTTTACTTGTTGAGATCCTGGAACCACCATTACTCTAACATTTGGCGACGCCTTTCTTCCTTTGATTATACTTGCAGCTTCGACCAAGTCTTGGAGTCTTGCATTTGTACAAGAGCCAATAAAGACACGATCTATTTTGATATCAGTAATTGGAGTTCCGGATTTTAGGTCCATGTATTGTAGGGCGTTTTTTGCAGCAATCTCTTGACTGGAATCTCCTTTGGCAAACTCAGCAGGGTCTGGCACAGATTCTGTGACATCGGCAGTCATGGAAGGATTTGTCCCCCAGCTTACTTGCGGTATGATTTGCGATGCGTCAATTGCAAAGGATTTGTCGAATTTTGCTCCATCATCAGTTTTTAGTGTGTCTTTCCATTTTTCCACTAGTTCGTCATAGTTTTTTGGGGTGTATTTTCGGCCACCAAGATAATCAAAAGTTTTCTGGTCAGGTGCGACTAGGCCTGCACGTGCGCCGCCCTCTATTGACATGTTGCACATTGTCATGCGCTCATCCATGGATAAATCCGAGATCGCCTGTCCGCGATATTCCAGCACAGTGCCATTTCCACCAGCAGTACCGATTTTTTTAATTATTGATAATATGATATCTTTGGCAGTAATTGCATGAGTGTTTTTTCTTTTACCATCAACTCTAATCTCAAATGTCTTTGGCTTGTCCAAAACAAGGCACTGAGTTGCCAAGACATGCTCTACGTCGGATGTGCCAATTCCTAGCGCAAATGCTCCAAACGCCCCATGTGTAGATGTATGCGAGTCACCGCAAACAATAGTAGCCCCAGGCAAAGTAATTCCAAGCTCAGGACCAATTACATGCACTATTCCCTGGTATGGTGAATCAAGGCCAAACAACGGGATTCCAAATTCCTGGCAGTTTTTTTCCAGAGTTTTGATTTGCATTGCAGATATTTGGTCTGCTATAGGCAATGACCTGTTTGTTGTAGGCACATTGTGATCCATTGTAGCAAATGTCAAGTCCGGCCTTCGCACCCTTCGTTTGTTTATTCGAAGACCGTCAAATGCTTGAGGGGATGTAACCTCATGCACCATATGCCTGTCAATGTAGATTAGAGAGCGGCCATCAATTTCATCTACTTTGTGCGAGTCCCAAATTTTCTCAAATAAGGTCTTTGCCATGGATATGATCAGTAATATAGGTATAAAATTGTAAATTAGTCAGGCTTATACTTGAAGAGGCCGCCCGCCTCAATTATTTTGGCTACAATTTCTGAGAATGGCTTCATGGAATAGATCTGGTTTTTGGTGAGATTTTTGATCTGGTTTTTTGAAATATCTATTTCGATTTGGTCGCCATCAGAGATTTTCTTGTATGTTTCTTCATCCACTTCAATAGGAAGTAAAAATCCGCCATCGACTGCATTTCTATAAAAAATTCTAGCAAATGTTACCGCAATTACGCCTTTTATCCCACACTGACTAAGGGCAATTGGTGCATGCTCTCGCGATGAGCCACATCCAAAGTTGCGGCCTGCCACCAGAAAATCCCCTTTTTGCACCTTGGAGTGAAAGTTGGGATCGATTCCTTCCATTGCGTGTTTTGCTATTTCGTCATAGTCATGTAATTTGAGATACTGACCTGGCAAGATGACATCAGTGTCAATGTTGTCTTTTTCGTATTTGATTACTTTTCCCATTACAAATCACGCGGATCGGTTATTTTCCCAGTAACAGCAGATGCTGCAGCAACCAGTGGAGAGGCCAAATATGTCTGGGACTCTACATGTCCCATTCGCCCAGGGAAATTCCTGTTTGTAGTACTGATGCATATTTCATCTTTTGCCAATACTCCCATGTGTGCGCCACAGCATGCACCGCATGTTGGCGGGCCCACTGTTACACCAGCATCTAGAAATATTTTGATCAAGCCATTTTCCATTGCTCGCTTGTATATTGAAATTGCTGCAGGTAGTACTTCTGTTCTGATTTTTACTTGGCGTCCCTTTAGAATTTTGGCTGCCGCTTCAAGGTCTTCGTATTTTGCTCCAGTGCAAGAGCCAATGTAGGATTTGTCTAGCTCAACTCCGGCAATATCTCGTACTGTTGCAATGTTTTCAGGAGAATATGGTTTTGCTATAGTTGGTTCTAGTTCTGATGCCTCGTATTCGTATACCTTGGCATATTCTGCGTCTGCATCACCATATACTGGCGTGTATTTTGTAGCGCCTCTTTGGGATAAATAATCAAAGATTTTTTGGTCTGGTTCTATGATTCCATTTTTTGCGCCCGCCTCTGTCGTCATGTTACATAATGTCAATCTAGATTCCACAGACATTTCAGAAATTCCACTACCGCCAAACTGCATTGCATAATATGCAGCACCTTCGGTGCCAATATCTCCAATTATTTTTAGGATCAAGTCTTTTGCCATCATGTGATCTGGCAATTTGCCATTTAGCTTAAAGTATAATGTCTCTGGGATTTTGAACCAAATTCTGCCATTTAACAAAACATATGCAACATCAGTATGGCCTAGGCCGCAAGCAAATGCACCCAGTGCACCTGTGGTATTTGTGTGGGAATCACCTCCGACATAGACTTCGCCGGGCAAGACCATTGCCTCTTCGTGAGATAATGTATGGCAGATTCCGTATTGGCCCATCCCATACTTGAAGTGTTTTTCAATTCCATATTGCTTTGTAAATTTTGTCAGCTTGACAATGTTTTCAGCAGAAATCTTTTCCGCAGACGGCACAAAATGGTCTTCTGCAACCCAAACTTTGGATGAATTCCAGAGTCTGTCTGTTGAAATTCCTTGTTTTTGGAGCTTTTCAAATACCTTGATTACGCCTGGGCCTGAAACATCGTGAATCATTGCCTTGTCTACATTTGCAAATATGATATCGTCTGGTGCAACGCTGGATTTGCCGGATGCACGCGCGAGAATCTTTTCCGTTATATTCACAGAACAAAGATCGAGTCGTTTCAGATTAAAAGCTTTGGAGAAGGATAAAAAATGCGAAAACCGCAATTATATCATTGACCAGAGTAATTCCAATCATGACCTCAAGAAAACAATCCAGCTTTGATCTGTATGAGGATCTAATAGAATCAGTAAAGCCACATGTCTTGGAAACAGGTGACATTATTGTGATTTCAAGCAAATATGTGGCAAATTCCCAGGGACGTCTACTAGACATTGTAAGGACTAGACCGTCACCAGAGGCAGCAGAACTATCAAAAAAATACCAAATAGATACAAAATTTGCTGAAGTCATTTTACGCGAATCTGACAAAAGACTAGGTGGAGTGACGGGATTTGTCCTCACATCTGCAGACCATGTCTTGGCGCCAAATGCTGGAATTGACAAGTCCAACGCAAAAAAAGGCACCATAATATTATACCCAGATTTGCCATATACAATAACAGACAATATTCGAAAAAAAATTCTGCTAAATCTTGGAGTCCATGTTGGTGTAATTCTAGTGGACAGCAGACTAATGCCTGCAAGATCAGGAACCACGGGTATTGCAATAGCAGTATCTGGATTTGAGCCAATACAGGATGTGCGTGGCCAAAAAGATCTGGATGGAAATCCTCTGCGAGTCACCATAAAAGCAACAGCAGATAATTTGGCAACAATCGCAAACCATACAATGGGAGAGGGATCGGAATCCACACCGATTGTCATAATCAAAGAATCTGGAGCAAAACTCACAGGACGCAAAATTAGGCCAGATGAAATGTCAATATCGTCGGATCTTTGCGTGTACATGCGCGGCTTTGCTAACTAATTTAAATAAACCAAGAGTAAAGTTTGGCCTATGCAATACCTGACTAGATACCCAAGAACAATATCATTTGGTGGCGGAAAAGATCATTCTATTGATATTGATGTCAAGGGAGTAGAGCAACTCACAGTTATTGTGAAAAAAAGCGCAGAGGAACTATACCATATCATGCTCAAAGAGGGATTTACCAAAGTAAAGTTTGAGCATAAGCAGGAATCCCAGATAGGTGATGGATTATCACTAAAATTAAAAAAACCATGGGAGATGCACTTGCGATTATTTGACAGAAAAAACGGCGAAGTAGGAATTGAAGCCGAAGTCGAAGTCTCACGCGATTACCTGCAACACCTGTTTTGCCAGCGAACCCCAGTCATTTATGAAATAGAAGCGCTTCTAAAAAAGCACCAAATTGAATACAGAATCTGGCACAACAAAATAAAAAATCATGTTCATGCAATACTTGACAATTACAAAATAACGCTCGCTACGCCAAACATCCCGGTTTTCGCCTGGAAGCCAATGATATTTTTTATTGGTACCGTAGGCGTGTTTTATCTGTGGAAATACCTAGATACAATATTCTAGCTTGAAGACTTAATTACAATTTTTTACCAACCAGTTCAATGAGTGATGATTTTCTCCCTGTTGAACTAGGTCATTATGGCGTATCCCCATGGGAAGTCGAAGTCATATACGGATTGTTAAGAGAACGATTCAAAATTATGCAAAACGAAATCACGGAGCAAGATCCAAATTTTGTCAGTGTCATAGAGATCATCATTCCGCTTGCATTCAATGAAGAGTTTTTCAAGTGGTTTGAATATCATAGATGGGACAAGATAAAGTATATTTTCAAAGAGATGAAGCGACGACGTGGCAGGAAAAACTCACTCAAAATAGGTATCGGATTTGCAGGAGCACCAAAGATAGAGTTCATACTAGATGTTGAGGAAAAAGACACGTTTGATAACGCACTTGAAAAACTCGATTTTGTGATTGAACTATTATCGTATCATTTGAATTTTGAGAACATCGAAGATGTGTACAAGGTAATTTACAAATTCGATATAGGAACTAGAAAATGGAAAATGCATACCTTGTTTGCAAATAACAAGCGATTTCTTTTGGTAAACAATACGTGGAAGATGATTATTTGATGTCTTTTTCTAGTGGTTCCAACATTGAATGAAATTCTTTGTATTTAGAATCTAAAAATTCCAGCGATTCGACTAGTTTTTTTGATTTTCCGTATTTGAAGCGGATTAGCTCACGATGATGCCAGAAATTTTTCCCATCGCTTAGTGACAATGTTGTAAAGTAGTCAGGTCCCTTGACAGAGTCTGGAATTTTGATATTGTATGGGAATAAAAATTCTGCAATAAACCATTCGTCGCCGTCTGGATAATCAGAACCAGTTTCAACGTCAAAAAATATGTGCAATAAACTAGATTGCATCAAACCATCATCCGATATTGTAGGATGCTTGATGTTTGATTTGCTAAAATCAAGATTCAGCAGGTTTGGCTCAAAATAGCCCTTGATTATGGATTTTCTAAATATCTTGTTTGCCTCAGTCAGATTCAATTACAGATGAAGTAGTTAGATCGAGGTTATTTTAATTTCCGTTGAGAATTAGTCAGTTTATGACTAGTTTTGCCCAGTCATGATATGAGTCTATCATACATCAACTAGACAGAAATAAAATGAATTAAAAGATTAACCGGTCACTTAGTTTAGCTTTCCATTGTTAATAGTATGCACAATATGATTAAGAAAATACATCATTCGTGTTAAATTATAGAGTAATCCTAGTGCGAATTAATATTTCTTTTACAATACCATCAGACAGACAATGAATCCAAAATTCGTGAAATATCAGTCACAGACTTGCCATTGGTAGATATGATTTGCGATGCAGGTGGGTTTTCCAAATAATTCGGTATCTTGTCCGTGAGTCTCCTATCATACTGACTTATTATTTCATTTTTGTAAAATACACCTATTGGGATTTTTGTATCCCATTCCAGTGATTTTATTAGAGCCTGTGTCAGTTTTTCATTTAGCTCTGTTTCTGTATCATAGTGTACCAATGGATCATAGCCTGATTCCTCAAGCTTGTATATTCGCGGTTTTGCCATTTTTGTTATCTCATCAGCCTGATCCATTCCTGAATACCAATCTCGCGTGTTAATGTCATTATATGTAGGACATGGTTGCAATACGTCAATGAATGATAGTCCCTTGTGCCTTACTGCGGCAGTTATTGTATCTTTTAGATGCCTAACATCGTACGCATAGCTTCGCGCAACAAAGGTAAATCCGCTTGCAATTGCAAGCCCAATTGGATTCACATTATAATTTGTATTTGGTGATGGTAATGATTTTGTTTTTTCCCCAAGCTTTAGTGTTGGCGATGCCTGCCCCTTTGTTAGGCCATAAACACCATTGTTGAATATCAGATATGTAATATCTAAATTTCTTCTTCCAGCCGCAACAAAGTGGCCTGCGCCAATTCCTAGGCCGTCGCCATCTCCACCAGCAGCAATAATCGTCATATCTGGATTTGCAAGTTTAGCCCCTTGTGCAAATGTGAGAACCCTACCATGTAATGTATGGATTCCATTCACATTGATAAAATGAGAAGTCTTTCCAGAACAGCCAATTCCAGAAAATATTGCAGCCTTGTGTCTTGGGATCTGCATTTCTGCCAAAGACATCTGAATAGCATTGACAATTCCAAAATCCCCACATCCTGGACACCAGTCATTGTGTACTTGGGTTTTGTAATCGCCTAGTTTAAGATCCATGCGTCAATACCTGCCTTTTTTGTGCCTTGTTTTGAATGATGTTCTTCAGAGAATCGTAAATTTCTGTGCTAGTCATTGATCGCCCAGTATATTTTATAATGTAAAAGTCTGGCCCTCGTTCAAGGTTTTGTTTTAATAACTCTCCAAGCTGACCAGTGTGATTTGCTTCAATATCGATTATTGTTTTCACGTCCTTGAGTAAAAACTCGACATAGTCTTTTGGGAATGGATGCAATAGTTTTATCTGGATAAATCCAATATCGACATTTTCTTTTCTTAACATTTGCAATGCATCCAATATAGGCCCCTTCGGTGAGCCCCAGCTGATAACACATATCTCGGCTTTTCCATATGATATTGCCTGCTCATCATCTGGAATTGTTTTTAGAATGTGCAAGAGTTTTCCCAATCTTTTATCCATCATTTTTATTCGAAGTTCTGGGTCTTCGGTGATATGTCCAGATTCATCGCTCTCATCTCCAGTATTCCAAAAGACTCCATTCTCAAGACCCAACTTTGATCTAGGCGAGATATTATCAGGAGTTAACGCAAATCTCTGATAGTTTCCATCTACTTTATCAAGCAATTTACCGCGATTGATTGTTATTTTCTCGGTGTCAAACTTATTGCAGGTAACAACAGAGCTTCCAATGAATTTATCCATCATATGAATTACAGGCAACTGATAAACATCTGCATAGTTAAAACAGCGACCAGTATCATAGAAGCTTTCCTCAACATCGCCTGAGGCATAAACAATTCGTGGGAATTCTCCATGTCCAGCATGAATTGTTGATAATAGATCATCTTGCCCATGCCTGGTTGGAAGTCCAGTTGAGGGGCCGCTCCTCTGATATGTCGTAATTACAATTGGTACTTCGTTTATTCCAGCCCATCCTAATGCTTCCGCCATCAGAGAAAAGCCAGGGCCTGAGGTACAAGTGGCCGAACGTGTTCCAGTCAGCGCACCACCTATGGTCATTCCAATTGCTGCTATTTCATCTTCAGTTTGTACCACAAGTGTAGAGCCTGGACGGTTATCAATTACATCAACTAGCTCATTCGATTCCAAAAATACACTCTCATCAGATGCTGGTGTAATAGGATAGTATGGCTGAAATCTGCAACCACATGCCATTTTTCCCAATGCGGTTCCATGATATCCCTGGACCATAATCGTATTTTGCTTCTTTGTTGTAGGCTTGAGTGTGTATTCAAAATCTACAAACTTTGCGGCGGCGTAATTATACGCAAAGGTTGCGGTCTTTTTGTTCAGATCCGCAACTGCTTGTTTTTTTGAGAATATCACATCGATTGAATCAAGCAAGGTTTTTGGTGGCATTTTAAGAACTCCTAAAGAAAATGACACCCCAAGAACATTATACATTCGAACCATTCCCTTAATCTTTGGATTGTTGATTTCGTCTGCTAGGCTAGACAGAACTGTTTTGAACGATATTGGATATAGTTTGACTCCATTTTCTTTTGCAATATCCAAGACTCCTTGAATCGTTGCCGGTTTTTTCTTTAGGGAAAGACGTGCGAGTAGTCTTGTGCGATACTGATTGTCTATAGTATGAGTTTCATTCAGAGTTGTTTCTGAAATGTCTGAATCGTAAACTATAGCTCCGTTTTTTATTACTTCGTCATAATGCCTAAAGATAGTTTCTGCATCAAATGCCATCATAATTGTCACGTCATTGACGTTTGAGCGGATTATTTGATCAGATACTCGGACTGTAAAATAGCTGTGATCTCCCTTTATATTGGAATGAAACTCTCTTTTGCCAAAGATTTGATACCCCATAGCGGCGCATGCTCTAGAAAATATGTTGGCTGCAGACTCTACTCCGCTTCCTTGCGGCCCACCAATAAGCCAGCTAACATCTGTCAAGGTCATAATAATGTGCCAATTTTTGATTAATTAAGAATGTGGTTGAATTTCTTAACCACCCGTAGCAGCTTCAAAGAGCGCGCATTCACACTTGTCGCGCTCGCCGCAATAAGGACAAACACAGACGCATTTTTCAATTGCATTACCACACTCTATGCACAAGGCAAATTCCTCTTCGTCTTTTTTGTCTGCCAAGCTACCATTATACCCCACAACAAATCTTATAAAGATTTGATCAAGTTCTGCTTTGATGCAGATTCTGCTTACTAGAAAACTACACGACTTTGCTATCAAAGAACTGCAAAAAAGATACAAGATTTTCATCCATGATGGCAAAATTCCAATGCCAAAAAAAACTCTAGTAGAAAAGATAAAAAATGTGGACGGCCTCATCTGCTTTCCATATGATGGCATAGATAGAAAGGTGATAGAGAGTGCAAAAAATCTCAAAGTAATCAGCACGTATAGTGTTGGATATGATCACATTGATTTGGATGCTGCAAAAAAGAAAAACATCAGAATTGGCTACACGCCTGACGTTCTGACCGGTGCTACTGCGGATCTTACTATTGGGTTAATTTTAGATTTGATGCGCAGAATAACGGAGGGGGATCGACTTATTCGTGCTGGAAGATGGCGCCAGATTTTTGGGCCCCATGACTATGTTGGGGTGGATTTGGATGGAAAAACACTTGGTATTTTGGGCATGGGACGAATCGGCCAAGCGGTTGTAAAAAGGGCAAGAGGTTTTGGATTAGTTGTTGTATATCACACAAGAACCAGATTACCTGCAAATCAGGAGAAGAAACTTGGAATTAGACATGTTAGCTTTGATGATTTGCTAAAAAACAGCGACATTTTGTCAATTCATGCTCCATACAGAAAAGAAACGCATCATATGCTAAATTTGAAAACCTTGAGAAAAATGAAAAAATCTGCCATTCTGATCAATACTGCGCGCGGCAAAATAATCAATGAGGGGGACTTGGTTAAAGCATTGGAATCAAAGATAATTGCAGGCGCCGCACTGGATGTATTTGAAAAAGAGCCAATTGGTAAAAACCACAAGCTAGCAAAAATGCAAAATGTAGTATTAGCACCACACATTGGCAGCTCTTCTGCTGAAACACGCACAAAGATGGCAGAGATAACTGTACAAAACTTGATTTTGGGGCTGCGGAAAAAGAAAATGATCTATTCTGTATAATTATAGCATCTCACGGACTGATTTTAGTTGAATCAGATCATTTGGATCTGCCTTGATGCAATCAGTACCAATTGGTTTTAGTGTTTCAAATTTTATCTGACCCTGTGGTACAGAGCCAGCTTTTTGCAAATCTCCTAACTTTTGGTAAATTGTGTCCTTGTGTTTTGCGCATGTAACGCCTACCATGTACTCGTCTTTTGTTGCCAAAATAGATATTACAAATTCTGGAGGATTGACGCATTGTCGTCCTTGTTCTTTAATTGAGCATCTGTCTGGGAGCAACAAGACAAGTTCCGGCAAATTCTATGTAAACGTACCCCCGCCCTCTATTTTACGCACAAAACCTAGACAGAATTTAGAGTGGAAAAATTCCAGATGTGTTGCTTTGGAGTCTTGTCTAGTTGTATTATACCATCATCGGATAATTGTCGGACTAAGTACGCCGAATATGCAGGTGCACCTGTCGCGCCAGGCGAATTGTAATTAATAATGTGCAATGAATTATCAGACTGTAATTCCAGCGTTTCTGGCAGGAACGTTCCGTTTTTTGTAATAATTGGTGTGCGTATTCCCGCAGTTCCGCGTTCTATAAAATACTGCGGTTTTATTTTTGGGATAAACTGCCTGACACGATTTACCATGGCATTTTTGGAAATGGAACTCTTCCATTCCTTTGATACCAGGGATAGAAATTCCGAATTGAGTAATAGTTTTTTAGAGCTGCCAGAAACTAGCTGTCCTAGCTTTGATATTGCCTTTGATGCTCCACCGATTCCAGAATATGCCTCTGGGTCTGATACAGGCACAGCATTTGGTCCAATTTCCACAGTTCCGTCTGCGCGTCTTATCCAATGCGGGTCTAGGAAGGGAAAGCTGGCAAATTTTGCCACAGTGTAAATGTTTGTGCCAACGAGACCGGAATATTGTGGTGCTATTCGCCAGTATTCTCCCCTAAAATGAAGACTAGAGTATTCTTTTGCTAGTCCTAGCTGCTTTGCTATATCTAGAGAATATCCTCCTGCGCAATTTATCAAAAACCCAAATTCAAGTGACTTTGCATCTGCAAAAAATATTGTGTTGTTTTTTATTTTTTGCATTTTATGTGAGAATAAAAATTGAGTTCCGTTTTGTTTTGATTCTAGATATAGTTGTGCGGTAAGCATTCCATAGTCAGTTGATGCATCTTTTTTGCAGTAAATTCCAGAGTGGCATTTTACGTTCGGCTCTCTTTGCTCTATTTGGGCATAATCTAATAATTGCAGATCAGATTCTGCAAGGCCGTTTTGTATACCCCACTTGAGATATTTTTCTAGGGTGTGGTGCTGTGATTCATCTAGTGCGATTTCTATTGTGCCAGTATCACTCCACGGAATGTTGTGCTTTTTTGCAAAAGATTGCCACAGATCATGTGATTGCAAGGCTGCCTTGGCGATTTTTTTCTTTTTTTGTGGGTCTAGGTAAAACGGTGAGTGCACCACACCTGTGTTTCTGCTGCTAGTATGTGCAGCTACTTTTTCTTCTTTTTCAATTACGCAAACTTTGTGATTGGTAAGTGTGGAGAGCCAATACGATATTGCGGTGCCAAGGACTCCCCCACCTATTATTGCAACATCAAACTTCAATGATATGATACTACATCAGAGTCATTAATTGATTATGAAAAAAGGCGCCGGGAGAGAGATTTGAACTCTCGAACCCTTGCGAGTACGCGCTTTATGGTTTGTGTAATTTCCAGGCGCGCGCCCTACCAGGCTAGGCGACCCCGGCACTAGTCTTGCGACAAAATTGCTGACAAATTATTCATTATATATTAGACGATTAGCCTTTTATGAAATCCTCAAGAGTTGCTTTTGCTTGGGGATCACTCATTTGTCTTGGAGGATGCTTCATCAAATATGCGCATGCCGGAATTATTGGTCCGCCCAATTTTCTCTCTAGAGCAATTTTGGCTAGTCTTGCTGCATCAATTACAATACCTGCCGAGTTTGCCTTGTCGTCTACTTCTAGTCTGACTTCCATGTTATATGGAATGTTTGCCCACTGGCGTCCCTCTATTCTCATGAACATTAGTTTTGTATTTCCTAAAAATGGAATAAAATCGGACGGTCCTACATAGATTTGGTCATCTGCTAGTCTTTGCGATAATTGTGATTGGACGCTTTCTGTTTTGGAGATCCTCTTGCTCACTAGGCGCTCTTGCTCTTTCATGTTTAGAAAATCGGTGTTTCCGCCAACGTTGATTTGATAAGTTTTTTCTATTTTGGTTCCCCTATCATCACATAGCTTTGCCAGTGTTCGATGCACAATGGTTGCGCCGACTTGGCCCTTGATGTCATCACCCACTACGGGTAGCTTTTTTGCTGCAAACTTTGCACCCCACTTTTTGTCAGACGCAATAAAGGATGGAATGCAATTTACAAATGCCGTATTGGTGTCAAGGCACATCTGAGCCCAGAATTGGGTTGCCTTGTCTGAGCCTACCGGTAAATAAGAGACAATTATTTCGGCTCCGGTTTTTTCTATTGTTTTTTTGATTTCTTTTCTTAGTTGTTCGGTTGATTTTCTTGATTTTATTGGCTTGACTCTGTTTTCGACCCAGATTCCAACTCCGTCCAGTGCTGGGCTTTCATAGACTTCGGCCTTTGTTTTTGGCATTTTGTTTTTTGGAACCCAGTTGACCATGTTTGGGTATTCGTAGATTGCCTCGTTGATTGTCTTGCCAATTTTGTTATTTCCAACATCAAAGCCTGCTACAAAGTCTAAATCATGAATTGAATATTTGGCGATTTTTTCATGCATTATTCCAATTACCTTTTGCTTTGGATTTTGTCTATAGTATTCGATTCCTTGGATTAGGCCGGAAAAACAGTTGCCTATTCCTACAAGACCTACCTTAATTTTTGCCAAACCTAGTTTGATTCTTCCATAACGCGTTTTAAGTTTTCCTACCTGAGAATGTCGATAGTAACAGAATCGTGGACTTTGGCATTGCTATTGTGTGCAGTAGATTCTATGACATAGCGTCCTTCTAGAACTTTGGAATCATCATTTTTTTGTTGGCTCCAGGTTATGGCAAATTTTTCTTTTGGTGCCAATATTGCCCCATCAGATGATATCGAATAGAATTCGGTTCCATCCAGTGCTCGCACCCTGAGGCTTGGATCTGAATTTGCAAAAAAGACATCGACTGTTCCAGTATTGATTATCTCAATTTTTATTGGCTCGCCTAGTGCATAATCGGATTTCTCAGTTGCTATAGTAATCGACGGTCCGTCTACGAATTTTATTGCTTGGCCATTGTATGTTTTTTCTAGATAGAGTCCCAGTGCAAGGCCAGCTGATAATCCAATCAGAATTGCAATTAAGAGCCCTTTTGGGATCATTGCTCTGCTTTTGGTTTTGTACGCCAGCTTTTAGGATATGTGCTTGGCGCCATTATGATTCGCCTTGTCTGAAATGCATAGCCCTTGATTGCATCCTTGATTTCGTCTGTGCTCATCATGGATTCTGCCAATGCTACTACCTCGCCTTTTTGCGTGTAAATGCCGACAAGGTCACCCTTTTTGATGTCTGGCGAGAGCTGCAAAATTCCAGGAATTGCTAGCTGTGCGCCATGGCATAACGCATCGACTGCAGAATCGCGAATTATTACTGATTTAATTTCAGTTAACGCGTATTCTATTGGCAAAATTATTTTTTTGAGCTTTGAATCATCATTTTTTTCCTCCCATGTTGCAAAGGCGTCTGCTACTTCGTGCAATGTCACCAGCTGGGATTCATGGAACTGATGAACACGAGATCGTCTCAGCTCTATCATGGTTGCACCTGGGCCCAAGATTTCTCCAATGTCATAGTATAGTTTTCTGATGTAGGTTCCTGCCTCACACAAGACCCGCAATAGTAGTAATCGCTCTTTTTGCTCTACTACTTCTAGCTCGTAGATTGTTCTTGTTCTTGTTTGGCGTAATACCGCGGATCGTTGTGGTGGTTTTTGGTAGATTTCTCCGATGAATAATTTTAGGACCGCTGCAAGTTTTTCCTTGTTTGGCTCTGAGTGCAGTCTTCCTAGGCCATAGTATTCTTTGGGGCCCATAAGCAGTACACCTAGTGCTTTTGTTGCCTCGCCTAATCCCAATGGCAAGACTCCGGAGACCTGCGGGTCTAGTGTTCCACTATGGCCAATCTTTGGGAGCTTGAGAATTCGCTTTGCCCAAGCTACTGTTTCGTGGCTTGTTGGCCCTGGTGGCTTGTCCAGAAGAATCAGGCCATAATTTAGGAGGTCCTTGACTGATCTTTTGTCATATGGAATTCCATAGGCATCGTTTGTGATGTCCTGGTCTATTTGGAGTAGGTTTTGCAGTTGCGGCAGACTCAAGAAAGCTCCCTTACCTTTTGTATTGCAGTATCTAGGACTGCATGGGCGTCGAGGCCGTCTGTATTTATTATTATATCAAATACGGACAAGTCTTCGCCAAAATCAAATCCGTAGAGTTTTTTGTATAATGCCTTGTTTTCCTCGTATCGTTTTTTTACAATGTCCAGTGCGTTTGATAGTTCCATGTTATCCCTGGTTTGCATTCTTTTTGCGCTGTTTTGTCTGCTTCCGCCAAGCCAGATTTTGATTCCACCGGAGACAAGCCATGGTAGTGTGTAGCTTGTAATTACTACGCCGCCCTTTTGGAAAATCTCTTTTAGCTTTTCATCTACTTTTTTGTCAAATTCGTAATTGTCCTTTCTTTGTGAGAGAAACTTCATTCCCTCGTCTGTGTCCCACCAGTCATCGCCTTTTGTCTTGAATCCCTGCGTGTGTGCCATTTCCTTGAGGACATCTCCGCCGCTGAGATTCTTCATTTCAAATTCTTGTGCTAGTCCCTTTGCTACTGTAGTCTTGCCGATGGCAGGTGGTCCTGAGATAATAATTGATTTTTGCAAAGCTAGGTAAGATCCATTGATGTCTTGGTGATCTTCATTATTATGCCGCTAAACGCAATTGAACCAAGAAAATACCAAGCCCAGAAATAAACATCATGTTCATTATGACAGATTTTTCCATCTACCTTTTCTGCAGTGCAGGTAAGTGAGAAAAAGTCGCCCGGAATTACATTTAGCGATATTGGCGATAACGCTACAGTATATGCAAACAATGGCGGCAGGACAAAGTAGAAAATCAAGATCAATGGCACAAATGTGATCATCATTGGGCGCATGTTCATCTGCATCATTTCCTGATTCAGGCGAGTCATGTAGGCTGATTTTTTGTTGAGCTCTGCTTGCTTTTCTGCATCCTTTGATCTAAAGGCAGACATTCTCTCTTTTTGCCAGGCTCGAGTCTCTTTCATTATTCGCTGGAGTTTTTCTTGGTCGACTAGCTTGCGTCGAACTACTGCGTTGAATAGGTTCAACAGAATTGAGAACCCCAGGATTCCAAACATTGATGGAATTATGCCCTTGACTAGCGGGTCTGCGCTGCCAAGCGGGCCTTGGGTCATCCCAAAGAGATCACCCTGCAAAAAGATTGATTCCAAGAATTGCAAAATTATGAATTCCATTTTACAGACCTATTGCGTTTATTACCTCAAGAGCTGCTTCTTCAACCTTTCCTTCTGTGTTTAAGACTGATTTCATAGGTGATCCGGTAAGAACTACACAGCTGGACAGCATTGCATCTTGGACTGCAAGTTCCTTTTTGATTAGATCTATAGAGATGATATCACGGCTTCGTGTGCTATCCTTCATTCTTCGGTTGTAGATCTCTTCAGGCCTTGCAGAAACTGCGATGAAATTTGCCGGTTTTAGCAATTCTAATACTGGATACGGCAGACCTGGGTAGAATCCTTCCTTTGTGGAGATGAATGCATGGGTGTCAATTATTACCAGATCGTCTGACATGTCAGCGATTTTTTTTGCGGCCATTGCCTGAAGTTGTTTTTGCTCGTCTACTGCTAGCTTTCGTAGCTCGTCTCGGTTTTCGATTCCAAGTTTTTTTGCTTCTTCGAACATTACTGTGCCAAAGCTGTGGACGCTGACGCTCTTGTTTTTGTTTTTGAGAATTTCGACTATTTTCGATACAAGTGTTGTTTTGCCTGCGCCGGCAATACCTACAATTATTACTTTTTTACTTTCTGCCAAGCAACGCACCCAGACGAGGCATGACGACTTCGACTTGTTCTCGAACTAGTTGTTGATAGTAGTTGATCAGAATATCGACCATTAGTAGGATTCCAATACCTGTTCCAAATACTCCAAGCACGTCTGATGCACCTGCCAGGGCGCCCAATATTGCAGAGCCAATAATTGTAACCGATGGGATGTATTTGGCAAGAAGTGATTCTACAGGTTGATTTGATCTTCTAAATCCTGGAACTTGGAC
>Ga0194120_10001064_pt1 | contig 50940 bp, 41 predicted proteins | sample TA2MahCa65mmetaG_FD_148642 | JGI IMG/M metagenome (GOLD analysis project Ga0194120, IMG submission 148642) | Freshwater microbial communities from Lake Tanganyika, Tanzania - TA2015019 Mahale Deep Cast 65m | ecosystem: Environmental > Aquatic > Freshwater > Lake | place: Tanzania: Lake... | reverse complement strand
GAAGTCGGGCACATGTCGCAAGAACTCCGCCGCGTTGATCATTGCTGCCGCATTCCCGTCGAGCGACGGCTGCGCCCCACGAGTCACCGTCCACGTCACCAAACCGCGATCCATCTCCGTCGCCAACGCCGCCAACTCCCCCTCCCAACGCTCTTCCTCCCACGTCGAGAGAAACATCATCGAGAAGTGCGACAAGATGCGCGACTTGAGTTGCGCGAGTGTGTCTGCGGTAGCCATGCCGCTATCTTATCGGGCCGCTGCCGAATCCGAAGCATCCGAGCCTCGCCAATTCCCAGCTTGGCCCTCCGCGGCGCGCCGGTCGGCCTTTCCGTGCGGCCTAAATATTAGGCCGTACACGGGATATTGGAGAGAGGCCGCATGCCGCCGATCTCCGCGAATTTGCGGACTACCCGAGGAACTTGTCGGATCGTATATGCAGAGATAGGTTGCGGTTGTCTCAATCGCCGCATTGCGTTCCCTGCCGTACGAGGCCGCACGCGGCACACGTAACTGTTATGCCCGCGACGAACATCCGCGTATGCTCACAACGCAAATCAACGACGCAGTAGACTACATCGCGTATGCTTTCGCCGGAGTTACGCTCGGGCACGGCGTTTCACTCCGCGAAGCAGACGTGATTGACGTCTACGGCACAAACGACGAACGAGCCGCCGCGCGCGAGCAGGATGAACTCCATGACTGGCAGCGGATTCCCGATGAAGACATTGAAATTCATTCGTCCGTCCTCTGCTTTATGGACGACGAAGGCTTACGATTTCATCTCCCCGCATACATGCGTTTTTCGCTTCGTCGTTATCGTGAATCAAAGTCCATGAGCACGGATTCAACCATTTACCGACTTAGCGACCCTGACTGCATCAAGCGGTTGCTCGCTTGCCTCACGGATCAACAAGTTGATGCAATCAAGATGTTCCTCAACACATGTCTAACAATTGGTAACGACTGGTTAGATGTGTCTAAGGTACCGTTGGCTCTTCGCCAATGGAACGGCGATGAGGCAGCCGCTGAAGAATTGAGGGCGCTGCAGGCATCACAAGTTGCTGCCGCCAAAAAGCTGGCTGCAAACTTCTCTGCCCGCACTGAGGACGAACAACAGCAAGTGCTTGGCCTCATCGGGTGACTACCGACACCCGCGCTCTGGTTCAGAGCTTTGCTGGTCCTCGCCCGCGTAGTGCCATTCATTGCCTTGGCTTTCTTCTTCTACTTTCGACTGAGACATAATGGTGTGTGGTGGCTCGTTGGAGTTGGCGCAGTTGCTATTGCGTTTGTCGCGTTCTTGTTGGATCTACGCGGTCGGAAACGTGGCACGCAGCAATAGCGGGCATAACAATCCGTTGCACCGGAGCCGCGGGCCGCGCGGTTTCTGAAATCAACGTCGTTTGCCGCAGCCCGATGAACGGTACCGTTCGACTACTTCGTTTTGATCTGCTTCATCACGGCTTCGTCGAGCGGGCGCAGGCCTTCGTCGGGTTTGATGGCGTAGTAGCCGACGTGGTAATGAGCGATCTTGCCATCGGGGTCGATGACGACCCACAGCGGGAGTTTGGCTCCCAGTTTGCGCGGGTCGCCGAACTTGGCGACGAGCGTGCCGTCGTCGGTGGCGATCGGGTAGCCGAGGTTCATGAACTCACGCAGCTTGCGGACTGAACGGAGCGCGCCGGGTGTCTTCGCGGGATCGGCGAAGCTCTCGTTGGTCGCGACGCCGATGACTTCGATGCCGTATCGCTTACGCTTGTTTGACAAGAAGTCGAGATAACCGACTTGTCCGTAGGGTTCGGTGAGCGGCTCGCTGTCGTAGTCCCAGAAGTGCAACACGACGATCTTGCCGGCGAGGTCTTTGGAGCTGATCGTCTTGTTTTCAATCGTCTTCAACTCAAAGGCAGGGGAGGGCTGGCCGACGAATTTTTTGCTGACGTTGGCGACGTCGTCCGCTCGCTGGGTTTGCGACTTCACGTCACGGCTGATGACGGCGGCCAGCGGTGCGAGCGGCGTTCCTTCGGCGGAGGCTTGCAACCCGTCGACGACTTTCTTGGCGGAGGCAATTTGGGCGTCGTTCAGTTCCACCTTCGTCTCGCCGTCCGGACGGTTCATCTGAATTTTCAGGGCCAACAGAGTGTCAAAGGGCTTTTGAAGCCTGGCCAATGCGGCGGCGTCGAGCGGCTTGGCCGATTCCAGTTCGAGCTTCAATTGGAACTCGTCGCCGCGGCCCATGAAGATCTGCTGTTCGGCAGCGACCAGCAGGGTGTTGTCCGCCGTCGAGATCCACAGACGCTGCTTGCGGCCATTGTTCGTCGAGACACGCACGACGTGGCATTCGAGATCTTTGATTCTTTTGGTTCCGTCGGCGACTTCGTAGGACTGCGGTCCGGACACCCACTCGCCCTCGGCGTCTTCGCGGAGTTGCTCAGGAAACTCGAAGAATGGCTGCCGAAGCGCGATTGGATTCAAATGCCCTTCATGCTCGGCGAGCAATCGGATCGTCGCCTCATTGGCCGGCTTGTTCTGGGAGTTGAGTTCCAGCAAGCCGAATCGTTCCGGCCACGCCCAGGTTCCGCCTCCCCGTTCATCGGTCAGGTACGTCATTCTCGTCCCGTCGACCCGCCGAGTGGCTATGGCTAAGAGCGTGAATTTCTTGTACGGCTGCTCGGTCGCCGCGCGAGTGACGCGTGCCAGCGTGCCGGTGTATCGCAGTTCCAGACCCGGTGCGTCGCCGAGCACATCGGCTCCGGAACACAATAACGCGGTCACGAGCATCAATTGGCTGACAGCGATCACGGCGAACTCCTTGTCTTCGCACAGGCGGATTGCCTGTGATTCTTGCAGGTGAAGCAGGCGTGCCACCTGCTCGATTGGGTTGCAGATTGTTGCGGTTGACCGGCCAAGCCACAAGCTGCCAACTTGCGGTTACAGAAGGGGCAACCATACCTTGTGACGAACAGGGCAGGGGAGCACCCTGCAAATTGCCTCCGCCGAACGCACGTCCGGAGAGTTCATCGTGACCGACGAAAAAAAAACACCAACTGCCGAAGACAATAAAATCGATCACTACGTCCGCCTGGGGACGATCGCGATGGGCAAGCACGCTCAGGTCTTGGAAGTTCAGGAGGAGAACACCACCAACCGCTTTGCCATGAAAGTGCTGCTCTCTGAAACGATGAAAGATCCCGAGCAAATTGCGACCTTGAAACATGAAGGCAAAGTCGCCCAATTGCTGGATCACCCCAACCTGATCAAGTGGGTCGCGACAGTTCATCGCAAGACCAACATCTATTTGATTCTGGAACTGTTCAAAGCTCCGAATCTCAAATCCAACATTCTGCTGGACATCGTGGGCGTGCAGTCTCGGTTGCGCAGACTCGTGGAATGTACCTGCCAAGCCCTGCATCACATGCACGAGCGGGGCTGGGTGCATTTGGACGTGAAGCCCGACAACATTCTGATGAGCCGTGCTTCCGAGGTACGAGTCATTGACTTCTCGCTGTCGCAAAAGATCAAAGGCGCGTTAGGAAAGATGTTCCGCGGTAAGAAGGAAATCGGTGGCACGCTGACTTACATCGCGCCGGAGACCATTCGCAAGGAACCGTCGACGCCCGCGACCGATATCTACAGTTTGGGAATTACGCTCTACGAATGTCTGACCGGCACGATGCCGTTCAAGGGTAGCACACCCAAAGATCTGCTGATGAAACACCTGACCGCGATTCCCGCTCCACCCTCCGATCTCAACAAAAATGTCACTCCTGAGATGGACCGCATGGTGTTGCGGATGCTCGCCAAGAAGCCGAAGGACCGGCAGAAAAATATGCAGGAAGTGATGTCGGAATTTCGGAACATCCAACCGTTCAAAGAAGACCCGGAAAAACTGCGAGATCAACGGCTCGCTGAAGAGAAGGCGGCGGAAGGACAACAAAGCCTGGGCAAGCGACTCGATAGCCGCACCGATCACACTCGATCCGAAAAAGCGAAGGTCGATCCGGAATTCGCCAAGCAGGTCGCCGCTGCCGCCGCTGCCGCCGCGAAGTTGTCGACACAACCAAAGGCCGACAAACCGGAGCCTTCGAAAACCAAGCAGACTTCCAGTGTGCCACCCGCCGCAACCATACCTCAGCCAACGATGCCCATGCCGATGGCTCCCGTTTTCGCGCCGCAGATGCCGTTCATCCCCATGCCACAAATGATGCCTGGACAGTTCGTGCCGATGCCCGGTTACGGCTATCCAGGGATGCCACAACAGATGCCGGGCTATCCCCCCGGAACAGGGATGATGCCGGGCATGATGCCCGTCCCAATGCAACCTGCAGCCATGATGCCGCAACAGGGAATGCCGATGCCTGGAATGCCTGGTGCACCACCGCAGGTGCCGCAGATCGCTCCACCGAACCAGCCTCAGCCAGATTCGGAACCACCAACGACTGCGGCACGCCCCATCCCCGGTTCGCCCCGTAATCCCGGTCAAAGGCCAGAGCCGCCACCATCTGCCAAGAACGTGGAAGACCTGCCGATGATGGAAGAGTTGCCAGACGTTCTGTGAGGTATGCACGATTCGCGACTCATCTTGAGTTGCGCCTTGCAAAACGAAAACGAGTTTGCGACCGTCCCGACCTCAATTGCGAGCATCAAAATCAGAGGCCTCCATGTCTGCGGACAACGCGAATCACTCCAGCGACGATGACCAACATTCGGCGGGAGACGAATACTTGCCGTCGGAAAGCAATCGACCGAACCCCTCGAACCGCATCCCGCTGCCATTTGAAAAGCCGATCGTCGAACTCGAACAACAACTCGCCAAGCTTGAAGCGAAGCCCAATCCGCCGCCAAACATCAAAGAGGCGATCCGCAATATGCGGCTGGAGATTGCCCGGCTCACTCGTGAGATTTTCGATCATCTCGATCCCGCTGATGTCGTTAAGCTGGCTCGCGACAGCCATCGGCCGCAGACGCTTGATTACCTCGAATTGATCTTCGACGAGTTCATCGAACTGCACGGCGACCACGCCTATCGCGACGACCGAGCCATTCTCACCGGATTCGCCAAGATCGACGACCAGAAAGTCATGTTCGTCGGACAGCAAAAGGGGCGAAACCTCAAGGAACGGACCGAGCACAATTACGGCATGGCGCATCCGGAGGGCTATCGCAAGGCGTTGCAAAAAATGCAGCTCGCCGCCAAGTACCAGCTTCCGATTATCAGCTTCATCGATACCGGCGGAGCTTACCCCGGCCTGGGTGCCGAAGAACGCGGTCAGTCCTACGCCATTGCCTATAATCTCCGCGAGATGGCTCGCATTAACACACCGATCGTCTGCACGGTGATCGGGGAAGGGGGCTCTGGGGGAGCGCTCGGCATCGCCATCGGCGACTACATCGCGATGTTGCAGTTCGCGTACTACTCGGTCATCAGCCCCGAAGGCTGCGCCGGCATCCTGTGGAAGCATGCCAGGCACGCCGACCTCGCCGCGCGAGCCTTGCGGTTCACGTCCAGGGATCTGCTCGGTTTTGGAGTCATCGACGAGATCATCCCCGAGCCGCTTGGCGGAGCACACCGCGACCACCGCCGCATGGCCATGACGCTGAAGATGTCGCTGCTCCGCGCACTCCGCCAACTGGAAACGATCCCGCGAGACAAAATCGTCCAACGGCGCTACGACAAGTTCCGCAAGATGGGTCAGTTCGAAGAAGCCGCCACGGCGTGAGCACTCCCATGTCCGACCAACGACTCGCTCCCGCAACGCTCGCGGCCCAAGGACTCGGCCTGGTCGAGCCAGTCACGAAGGGGATCGTGCAGCCGATCCACGTCTCGACAACGTTCGAGCGAGACGCCGACAACGAATACAGCGCTGGCCGTTGCTACTCGCGAGCCGACAACCCGACGTTCGACCAAGTGGAAGCAACGCTGGCGGCTTTGGAGCAGGGGACTGACGCCCTCGTCTTCGCCTCCGGCATGGCTGCGGCGACCGCTTGTTTTCAGGCACTCGATCCGGGCGACCACGTGATCGCTCCGACCGTCATGTACTGGGCGCTCCGCAACTGGCTGATGACTTTCGCCAGCCGTTGGGGACTGCAGGTCTCGCTGGTCGACACCACCAACCTCGACGAACTCCGCGCGGCAATCCGGCCCGGGACGACAAAGCTGATCTGGTTGGAGACTCCGGCCAATCCGCTCTGGCATGTCACCGACATCGCTGCGGCCGCCGACATCGCGCATTACGCAGGGGCCAAACTGGCTGTTGATTCGACGGTGGCCGCGACGGTCTTCACCCAGCCACTCACGCTGGGCGCTGACCTCGTCATGCACGCGGCAACCAAATATCTCAACGGCCACTCAGACCTCGTCGCTGGAGTACTCATCGCCGGACCGACACTGTGCGCCGCCGGCCACCTGTTGTCCGTCGACCGGACGCCTACGTCTGGTCAGCCCGCCCGTTGTGCGGACGTAGGTGTCCGGCCTACGGATCTCTTCGCCCGCCTCGCCTCCGAGCCCGATGGCTACTGGAAACGCATCCGCACGATCCGTTCTCAAATTGGCGGAGTGCTTGGTTCGTTCGAGGCGTGGCTGTTGATGCGCGGTCTGCGAACTCTGCACCCGCGAGTCTGCTGGGCCGCTGCGTCTGCTCAATGTTTGGCAGCACAATTGGCCGAGCATCCCGCGATCGCCGAGGTCTTGTATCCCGGCCTCCCATGTTTCGCTGGCCATGAAGTCGCTTGCCGTCAAATGCGTGGCGGCTTTGGAGCGATGCTCTCGATCCGAGTCAAAGGTGGAGAACTCGCCGCAATCGCCACCGCCGCCAAGGTCCAACTTTGGAAGCGTGCGACATCACTCGGCGGCGTCGAAAGTTTGCTCGAACATCGTGCCAGCATCGAAGGCCCTGGCTCACCATGCCCACCTGACCTACTGCGTCTCTCCGTCGGGATCGAAGACGGGAACGACCTCTTTGCCGACCTCGATCAAGCCCTGCGAGCCTCGGCGAAATGATGTGCTTGACGCGGTTCTCCTGTCCTCGCCGGTGAAGCCGACTGAAGATCTCCGGCCCAATTCCAATCGACTTTCTGCGACACCCGCAACGTCCGATAATGTCTGTTATGTTGTTTGTTGACTGCAGAAAACAACGGAAAATCTCGTGTTTTTAAGCCACCGCGAAAACCCATTGGGCGATTACCGCCAGCCGTTTTCTCACCCTCCGCCCCGCTCTCGGTCGTCATCAGGTCAGAACTGTTTGTGGCTGTCAATCAATAGGGTCACCGGGCCGTCGTTGACCAACTCGACATCCATGTGAGTCTGAAATCGGCCGGTCTGAACTTCAGTTCCTTGGCCTCGGACCTCGGCGCAGAAGGCTCGGTACAGTTCGTCCGCCAACTCTGGTCGAGCCGCCCGGATGAAGCTCGGTCGCCGCCCCTTGCGGCAGTCTCCCAGCAATGTGAATTGGCTGACGACCAACATCGCGCCGCCGACTTCTGCCAAACCGAGATTCATTTTTCCGTCAGCATCCTCAAAGATTCGCAAACCCGAAATCTTTTGAGCCAGGTAGACGGCCTCATCCTGGCCGTCCCCCTCTTCCACTCCCAGCAGCACAAGAACGCCTCGTCCGATCTGGCCGACGACTTCGCCAGCCACCGTCACTGACGCGCGGGATACTCGTTGCACGACTGCTCGCATTTCAACCTCTTCGTGTGGGGAAGTCACCACTGTCCGCGCCGGCGTTCTTTCGACGGCAATACCTCCAAGCAGGTCGTCCACCAGCCGGTGAGGATCGTCTGGATGAACTCATCCGGCAAGCGTTCGTCGCGCATCTCGCAAGCGAGTCGTTCGTGATCGTAGATGAGCGGCACGAATTCCACTTCCCAGGGAAGGGGAGCCTCTCCTGCCCCAACGTCCCCCCCGGTACGCAGCAATGTGTACCAGACGTTGATCGTCCCATCGTTTTCTGGCCGGCCGAGTACGCCGACGTTGATGAAACCGCGCGACTTTGTGCTGACCGCACCGCGCTCGTCCCACGTCCGTTGCCAATGCAGCCCCGTGTGAGTTCCCAAGATCACATCACACGCGTTGTTGTCGCACATCTTCGCGAGGAACTGCGTGCTTGTTGTCGAATCCCACAGGAACTCATTCGTCCGTCGCGGGCTGCCGTGACAGAGCAGCAATCGGACACCGTCGAATTCCACTCGCTGCTGAGCTGGAAGTGTTCGCATCCAGGTTCGATGGTCGTCACAATTGTGAGTGAGCGTGTAGTCGTAACTGAGCTGGGCGAAGTGGTTGTCTCGCGGGTCAGTGTAGCCGCACTGGCAGTCGTTCAAACCGTGACCGATGCTGTGATCGTAGTTACCTTGCACAACCGAGACGTTGTTGTTGCGAATCAGCTCGCACGTCCGATCCGGGTGTGGCCCGAATCCGCCGAGATCTCCCAGGCACCACATCGCGTCGACACCCCTGCTCCGCGCATCGGCGATTGCGGCCGCCAAAGCGAGATGGTTGCTGTAGATGCCGCCGAAGAATGCAAGTCGCATAAAGTCCTCGTAGCTGGGACGCCCTCGTCCGAGCCGTTTGGATGAACGTGTCCAAACTACTTGTGTGACGGGTTCGTACAGATGGCTCCGAATTGATAGCAGGTCGCGCATGCTCCGTGAGTCACCGCGAAGCTGCGATTTGCGGCCTGCAACGTGTCCCCCAAGATCGCACCGGGCGAGTCGATCAAGATCGGACAGACCGCGATGCCCCGATCGGTGACGACGCGGCTGTGTTGGCAGACGAGTTGCGACTGGTCGTAGCCAATGAGCATCTCCGCCGTCACACGGTCCGACGACGAGTAACCGCACGTTCGATTGGCTTCAGCTCCCAGCAACAATCGCGGCAGCACTTTCAATCGCGCGCGGCCGTAACCGCGTTGACGCAACACATCGCGAAATCGGCCAAGGATTTCATGATCCTGCCCTTCGTCCCATACGCGAGTCATCGTCACGATCGGCAAGAAGCCAAACTGCACGAGCAGGTCGACCCCCTGCATCGCTCGCTCGAATGTGCGCGGGCCGCGAATCGGATCGTTGAGTTCCGGAGTCGGGCCGTCGATCGAGACGCGGAATTCCAATGAGTAAAGACTCCCCTGCTCCGCCGCTCGCAGACGTTCCAGCCATTCCGGTTTCAAGACGGTTCCGTTCGTCAGCACCGTCGCCGGACCGAAGGCAAGCGTCCGCTCAAGCATCGCAACCAGCTGTGGATTCAAGAACGGTTCGCCGCCGGTGAAGTAGAATTCTTTGACGCCCCATTCGACCGCTTCGAGCAACCGCCGCTCGACCTCTTCGAACGACAGGAATCCGAATGAGTCATTGTGTGGGCTGCATGAGATGAAGCAGTGCGTGCAGCTCAGATTGCACCGCGTGCCAGCGACCTGAAACCACAACTCGTCCAGCGAGCCAAGTTCGACAATCGGAAGTTGTTCGGGATTCGCGACAGAGTTCATCGATCTCGCCTTCATCTGCACCGCGGCCGTTGGGGAGTGGCTAACTCGATCGGCCACTTCAGGACGGTCGTGATACGGCTAATGATTCAATGATGCCAGCACCTCGCGGACTTGCTCGATACCAACACGCAGCAGGAAATTGGAATTCCGACCGTAGCTCTTGGACCCAAGGACGAAGAAGTTCGGCTCCGGATTCTTGAGTACTTCGGCCCCGTGAGTCGTCTGAGAAAGGCAATCGGACGACGTTTCGCCCAGCAACTTCGCTGCCAGCTTGATCGGTCCCTGAGTCCCGTAGCACTCGTGAACGTGCAGCTCTTCGTAAATAGAGCGATCCGGCCGATAGCCGACATTGGCGACGATGCGATCGACGGTGACGCTCGGGGGAAATGAGTTTTGGCCATCCGTCCTGAGCTGATGAGACCGAGACCAATCCAGCTCGACTTCGAAGCCGTCGAATTCCCGAAAAGTCTTTGTACGAGTGATGCTGACGACAGCGACATCCGAGAACCAGACGACGGGGTGCGAACTGGTTTCTGTTAACGACGCCCGTGAGATGTGCCCGACGACGGCCAGGTCGTTGGCTTTCGCGGTGAGTCGATCACGCTCAATCAGCGGATCATTCGGAATGAATGTCAGCGGACCAGCCGCGATCCCCTTCTCTGGCTGCGAGTTCGCGAGCCACAGCACTTTTGTCCGAGGGTGTTGCTTGGCCAACTCGGCCAGCGCCACGACGCTCGTGGCGGCGGAGAAGCCCGAGCCGATCACCAAGACGATGCGCCCGCCGAACTCCGTCTCGCGAATGACGGGCAATCGGTAGTGGTTCTCGGTCAGCGAGTCTCGCTCCCCGATGCACGGCAGTCCTCCGTCTCCCAGCCAATTGTGATGCGGATACGTTCCCGAACAGTCGAGCACCACATCCGCCAACTGCACTCGTTCGTCGACCCGATATTTAAAGACTTCGTGACGTGCCTGGACCTGTCGAACCGAATTCGGAGGTGACGAACGTTCGTCGTCGTCAGAGGCATCGTCCAACGAATCGTCGACGACGGATCGTCTAGTCGAGTTCTGCTCGATCAACAATCGAAACGGCTCCGCGCCTCGAGTTTTCGAGCCGATCCCCTCGGTCTTTCGAAAGTGTTGCCGGCTGATCGACAGCACATGGCAGTTCTCGTTGATTCGATCCGCGAGTTCCGGAAGACGACTGAGCGGAATCAAGTATCGTTCGGCGAACTCACTCCCTGTCAGCACGTCTTCGTGAGGCAACGCATCAGGTCCGAGCACCTTCGTGAGTGCCCCCCTGCCCCACTCGGACGAGTTCATTTCAAACGGACTGAAGAGCCGGACATGGCCCCAGTCAAGAATGTTCTCGGCGACTCGGCCCTTCTCGAAGACTTGCACGTCGTGCCCAAGTTGCGTCGCAAGCAACGCGGCTTCAAGTCCGATCGGGCCGGCTCCAATGATTGCGATGCGAGACATGGGGCTACGATTCGTAGGATGGGCACTGCTGGCCATCCTCTGAAGGAGTGGAGGACAGGATGGGCAGCAGTGCCCATCCTAAGTCAGTGCGAGTCGCGATATTCTTTGGCATACGCTTCGTCATCGCGTAGTGAGCGTTTCATCTCGGCCAAGGTCTGTCGAATGCGATCGACCGTGTCGAACACCGGTTTCGAGACTCGACGCACAATCTGCTGCGGGCTGAACTCTTCCAGTTCCTTAAGCGTGTTGACTCGCAGGAACTCAAAAATCTGCCGGGCGTGATAGTCGTCCTTGAAGAGCATGTAGAGTTTCTCTTCCTGCGTGACCAACGGCCGGCCAAGCGAGATTTCCGGATCATTCAAGACCTTGCGTACCGTGGGTTTCTTGGCAACAGTCGATTTCTTGGCAGCGGCTTTACCCTTGCGTGCCTTCGTCGCAGGCTTCGCCGGTTTCGTTTTTTTGGCGGAGGTTTTCTTCTTGGCCATGTCGGACCCTCTTGACTTCATTGCAAGTCAACTCATTGCGATTCGGCGATCAAATACCGCTTCACGAACTCCTCATTCAGCGTGACACCGAGGCCAGGGCGGTCGGGGACTCGGATGAGGCCGTCTTTGTCGGCTTGGACTCGTTCGACTGTCAGGTCGTTGCGCATCGGGACGTCTTCAACGCAGTCCTCGAAGATGAAGGCGTCGCGACAGGTGCTCAACCAGTGCAGGCTGGCGGCGACGGTCAGCGGACTGGTGTAGCAGTGGTTGCACAGACGTGCTCCGATCTCTTCGACGCGCTGGCGGATGTAGCTGGCGTCAGTGAACCCGTTGCGCGAGAGATCGACTTGATACACATCAAGCGCGTGTTGGTCGATCAGCGGACGGAACGATTCGCGGCCGCACTCCCCTTCCCCGGCAGCGATCGGCACCGGCGAGCGATCACGTAGCCATCTATAGCCTTCGACGTCGGCTTGCCGGAGCGGCTCTTCGAGCCACTCGATGTTGTAGTCGGCAAACTTGTGAGCGCGTCGCAGCGCGGTGCGAGCATCCCACACGCAACCCGCGTCGATCAGCAGCGTCGCGTTGTCGCCAAGTCCCTTGCGGGCGCCGCGTACGAGATCGACATCGACCGCTTCGGAAATTCCCATCGGTTCCCAGCCGAACTTGACCGCTCGATAGCCCGCTTCGATCCAGCGGCGACCGATGTCGGCGGTCGCCTCACCGTCGCGGCCGAACAGGATCGAAGCATAAGCGGGAATCTCTTTGTGAAACGCTCCGCCTAGCAGCCGATGGATCGGCTGACCGAAAGCCTTCCCCTTCAAGTCCCACAGCGCCATATCGACAGCGGCCATCGCCGAAACCGTGACGCTCGTGCGACCGAAGTACATCGTGCGGCGATTCATCTTCTGCCACAGCCGCTCGGTCTCCAGCGGGTTCTCCCCCATCAAAATGTGTCGCAGTCCGCACGCGATGTTATGGCTGAACGGCGCGTCGACGATCGCCTTTACGACTTCCGGCGAGGAGTCCGCTTCGCCGATTCCCTCGAGTCCTTCGTCGGTACGAATTCGCACGAGTACGACGTCTTGGCAACTGGCGGTCTTGGCTACGACCGACTCACAACGCAGCACTTGGCAGACAATTTCGGTAATCTTCATCAACGGTTCCTCGGAGGGTGAATGCGGAGACGTCAAGTTCCCCAAACCGAGGACGATTCGCAAGCGTCTTCGGTATAACCAGCACGACGCACCAGCGAGTGGTCTTTTCGGAACGACCACTCGCTGGTGCGTCGTGTTGGGACAACGGGCTTCGCATTGAGCCCGGTTGGGTGATATCTTGGGATTCGGTGAGTTGTGGACTTTGATTGACTTGAGGTGTCGCTCATGTGTCGTTTGTCGCAATGGCTGGTTCTTGTTGGCCTTCTCATGTCGCCTTTGGGCCTATCTGGCGCAGAGCCACCTTCTGTCGACTTTGAACTCGACTTGCAGCCAATCTTCACGAAGTTCGGGTGCAACGCCGGAGCATGTCACGGGAAGCAGCGTGGACAGAACGGGTTTCAGTTGTCGCTGCTGGCGTTCGATCCAGACTTTGACTTCGACACTTTGACCAAGGAATCGCGCGGTCGGCGGTTGTCGCCGTCGCAGCCGGAGCAAAGTTTATTGTTGCTCAAGCCGATCGGTGCGGTGCCTCACGGTGGCGGCAAACGGCTGGAGTCGAATGGCCCCGATTTTGCGACTTTGCGAAGCTGGGTGTTGGCGGGAACTCCGCGAGCGATTCCGAATGCTCCGAAGTTGGAGCGGATCAGCGTCGATCCGAGCGATGCGGTGCTCGGAGCGAACAATCAGAAGCCGTTGAAAGTGATCGCTCACTACTCGAACGGCACGACGCGCGACGTCACTCGGCTGTCACAGTTTCAATCCAATGAATCAGCGATCGCGGCAGTCAATGACAGCGGGCTGATCTCCACGAACACGATCACCGGCGAGTCAGCCGTGATGGCTCGGTACATGAACATGATCGCGGTCTGTACGGTTTCGGTGCCGCTGACGAACGAAGTGCCGAAGGAGGTTTACGACAAGCTGCCTCGCAAGAATCTGATCGACGAACAGGTCTGGCAAAAGCTCGCGCGACTGCGACTCACTCCGTCGGAACCCGCGCCCGATCACACGTTTCTGCGACGAGTCTTCATCGACATTATCGGCCGAGCACCGACTGCCGACGAGGCGAAACAGTTCCTCGACGATCCGTCGCCAAACAAGCGAGAGACTCTCGTCGATCACCTGCTGGCTCAACCGGACTACGCCGAGCACTGGGCAAACAAGTGGGCTGACTTGCTGCGGCCGAATCCGTATCACGTCGGCATCAAGTCAGTGCTGAACTACGACGCGTGGATTCGGGACGCCTTCCGCAAGAACAAGCCGTATGATCAATTCGTTCGCGAACTGGTCTCGGCGAAGGGGAGCACTTGGCGAAACGGCAGCACGAATATGTTCCGTGACAAGCGGCAACCGGAAGAGTTGACGACGATCGTCAGCCAACTGTTTCTCGGCATCCGCCTGGAATGCGCGAAGTGTCACCACCACCCGTTCGAGAAATGGGCACAGGACGATTTCTATTCTTTCGCTGCGTACTTCGGCCAAATTGGTCGCAAGGGGACGGGCATCTCGGCTCCGATCAGTGGGTCTGAAGAATTCATCTTCACCGGCGGCAAAGCGCGAACTGTCTTGCACCCGCAGACGCAGAAGGCGATGGAACCACGACCGCTGTTCGGCAACTCCCCTGCCCTGCCGCCTGAAGCCGATCCGCGCGATGTGCTCGCCGCATGGATCACGTCCCGAGACAACTCGTTCTTTGCTCAAGTGATGGTCAACCGAGTCTGGACCGACCTGATGGAACGAGGGCTTGTCGAACCGGTCGATGACCTGCGAGCCTCCAACCCGCCGAGCAACGGCCCATTGCTGGAGGCTCTGGGCGCCGACTTCCGCGACAACGGCTACGACATCAAGAAACTGATCCGCCGCATCACGACTTCGCACGTTTACGGGCTCAGCAGCGTCCCGAATGACCGAAACTCATCGGACACGCGAAACTACTCGCGGCATTACCGCCAGCGACTGCGCGGCGAAGTACTGCTCGATTCGATCAGCCAGATCACCGGCACGACTGACACCTTCGCGGCGTCGGCTCCCGGCACGCGAGCGAAAGAACTCTGGACCGTGCGGATCGAGTCTCTGTTCCTCGACGCGTTCGGCCGTCCCGATGAGAACCAAGACCCGCCGTGCGAACGGACGTCTGAACCGACCGTCGTTCAAGTCCTGCACCTGATGAACTCAGAGAACCTGTACTCGAAGGTGACCACCGATAGCGGCGTGGCGGCTCAACTGGCGAAGACCGAACTCGCACCGACTGCGGTCGTCGAGAGTCTGTATCTGTCGATTTACTCGCGCCGCCCGACCGAAGCGGAATCGAAAGCGGCCATCGCACTGTTCGCGGCCGAGGGAGCCGTCCGCCGGCAAGTCATTGAGGACCTGATGTGGGCATTGCTCAACACGCCGGAGTTCGTGTTCAAGGATTGAGTCTTGTCACCAAAGAGTTCTCATGCTCGGCATCGGCCGACTGCGACCTCTTGAATGCCGAGGTTGGACTCGGCGAGAGTTGCTTGGGTCGCGGACGTTATCGGCCGTTGGAGTCTACCTGGCGGACGTACTGCGAATCGAAGCGGGTACTCGGTTCGTGCAGATCAATTAGAGTTCGCACGCCGAACCCGTCGAGGGTTTCGGTGACGGTGGCCGGGACATGCACGATCGCTTCTTCCAGCAGTACCAAGACCGGCACTCGAGGCTGCTCGATCAAGCGTTGTCCGCGCAACTCGATGATCTCGACGAACGCGGCTTGTTGTCCGTGATCGCTGTCGTTGTGATTGGAGAATTTGACTGCACCCCAAAATCAACAACCCAGCCGACCGCGATCACGCGAAGCACTGCTATTCCGGACTCTTTGCCAGCCGAGGCCTGCTTCGGTCACGAGAAAAGCATCAAGTTTGGCTGTTGCATCGTCGATTTTGCGGTTATCCTCCGTCCACCGCCTGACTTCGTCCCGCCTGATAAGGAAAATTCGATGGCTTATCGATTGAACTGCGAAGGGTTCGCGCGACGTGATTGCTTGAAGCTTGGCTTGGGTGGCTGGCTGGGAAGCGGATTCGTTTCCGCCTTGGCCGCGCGAGCGACTGCTGCCGACGATTCGGCTCCGATCGCTCCAAGGGCCAAGGGCTGCATCCTGATTTGGATGGACGGCGGTCCAACTCACTTCGAGACGTTCGATCCAAAGCCAGCCGCTCCGGCAGAGATTCGGGGTGAGTTTGAGCCGATCGCGACAAAGCTGCCCGGCGTTCAGTTTTCTGAACACATGCCTCGACTGGCGAGCATCCTCGATAAGTACACGATGATCCGCTCGATCCGGCACGATCAGAACAATCACGGAGCCGGCAACCACTACATGATGACAGGCGCACCGACCCGCATTCCGGTCGGTTGCGGCGCGTTCGTCAGTTTTCATCCGAGTATGGGGGCCGTCGTCTCGCACGAACTGGGCAAGCCCAATGGGTTGCCGGCATACTTTTCGATTCCGTCGATGACGCGTTCCGGGGGGCCGAACTTTCTTGGAGCCAAGTACGCTCCGTTTGTCGTCGGCGACGACCCGAACGGGGCTGGCTTTCGGGTCCGCGACGTCGCGTTGCCGAAAGGACTGACTGAGGACAAGTTTCATCGTCGCGGTGATCTGCGAAAGCTGGTCGACACGCTGCCTCGTATGAACGAGAAGGCGGCGGGGGATCCGGCCATGGCGCTCGACGACTACTATCGACAAGGCTTTGATTTGGTGACATCGCCGCTGGCCCAGGCCGCGTTCGATATTCACAAGGAATCGGATGCGGTGCGTGATCGTTACGGTCGCAACTCTTTCGGCCAACGACTGCTGTTGGCCCGGCGATTGATCGAGGCGGGGGTCCCCTTCGTCACGATCAATGACGGCGGCTGGGATCATCACGCGGATATCTTTGGAGCTTGCACGAATCGACTCCCCGGCTGGGACAACTCGGTTGCCACGCTGATCGAAGACCTCAGCGAGCGCGGTCTGTTGGACTCGACGATCGTCACCGCTCTGGGTGAGTTCGGTCGTACGCCGAAGATTTCAACGCTGCCCGGTCAAAGCAAAGGGGGCCGCGATCACTGGTCGAGCGCGATGTCCGTGTTGATGGCTGGCGGTGGCACTCCCGGTGGAGTCGTCGTCGGTGCGACCGACAAGCATGGCTATTCGGCGGTCGAACGAGTTTGCTCGCCGGAGAATTTTGTCTCGACGATCTACACGAAGCTGGGGATCAATCCGGACAAGATCGTTTACACGCCACAAGGCCGACCGTCGCACTTGGTCAGCAACCCATCTCCGATTCCGGAGCTGATGTCGTGACGACCGCGCTGCTCTTGGTTGCCGCGGCGCTTGTTGGAGCGCCTCCGAATGTCGCTGCCTTGGTTCCCTCCGGTTGTCAGATTGGCCAGTCGGTGGAAGTTGCGGCGCAGGGTTCTGTCGGCGACAAGCCGCAGGCCTGGGTCAGCCGGGAAGGCTTGAAGATTGAATTCGCTGAGTCTGGCAACAAGTTCAAGGTGACCGTTGCCGAAAATGCCGCACCGGGCCTGTGCTGGATTCGAGTTTTCAATGCAGAGGGGGCATCACCGCTGCGGCCGTTTGTGATCGGCACGCTTGCGGAAGTTGCCGAGAAGGAACCGAACAACGCAGCGAAAGAAGCCCAGAAGTTGGAGTCCAGTCAGGTTGTGGTCAACGGTGTACTGGACAAGGGGGGAGACGTCGACACGTTCGCGGTCTCGCTGAAAGCGGGACAGACGCTCGTCTCGTCGTTGATGGCAAAAGGGACGCTCGGCTCGCCGATGGACGGTGTGCTGCAAGTGCTCGGCCCGCGCGGGTTCGTGATGGAACACAACGACGACGATCATGGGTTCGATCCGCAAATCGTCTTCACGGCTCCGGCGGACGGTGACTACGCCGTGCGAGTATTCGCCTTTCCCGACCAAGCGAATTCGAGCATCGCGTTCGCGGGTGGAGCGAACTACATCTACCGGCTGACGCTGACGACTGGAGCTTTTGTGGATTACACGGAGCCGATGTCGGTCGGGAGGCTGGTGGCAGGCGAGCCGCCCGCACCACAGGCACAGCGGCTGCGGCTGCACGGTTGGAATCTGCTGCCGGAGCTGACCGAATTGTCAACCGATGCCGCTGCCAGCGATCCGTTCGTGGTGCGGCATCCGTTGCTTGGCAACACGCTGACGTTGCCGGTCGAGCTGCATTCGTCGGTTGTTGAATTGACCGAGCGACCAGCCGAGCTACAAGAGATCGCGTTGCCCTCGTCGATGACCGGAGTGATTGGCAAGCCGGACGAGGTGGATGTGTTTCGGCTCAAGCTGGCGGCGAAACAGGCGATCGTACTGCGGACGGATGCACGCTTGGCCGGTTCGCCGCTCGATCCGCTGCTGCGGATCTTGAAAGCCGATGGTTCGCAATTGCAGGAAGTCGACGACGGTTCGAAGGGGGACTTCGACCCCGATGCGAACTTCACTGCACCGGAAGAAGGAGAGTACCGTATCTCGATCACCGATCGGTTCGGCTTGGGAGGGCCGAGATTTTTTTACCGACTGACCGCCCTCACCTCTCAGCCCGATTTCGAATTGAAAGTCGCCGCGGACTCGTTCGTACTGAATCCTGAAAAGCCGCTCGAAATACCGGTGACAGTCGATCGCCAACGCGGGTTGACTTCTGAGATCGAAGTTGTGGCCACCGGTCTGCCGGAAAAAGTGACGGCCGATCCGATCGTCTCTTTGAAAGAGGGGGACTCCGCCAAGTCGGTCAAGCTGATGTTAAAAACCGAAGCGGGAGTCACCTTCTCTGGTCCGATTCACATTGTTGGCCGAGTGAAATCCGAACCGCCGATCGAGAAGCCGGCGTCGGCCACGTTGACGGCATTCAACGCCACGACTCGCGAATTGTGGCTGACAGTGACCACTCCCGCCGCCAAGTGATCGAGTGGGGTTTGCGATGGATTCGTGCGAAATCAGCGGCTTAAAGCCCGCTCCGATGGTGTTCGGCCGATGGTTGATCGGCTTGCTGCTGGTCGTCGTGATGGCTGGCGAATCCTTGGCCGGACTGCCAATGGCCGAGCCAGATGCCGTTGGACTGGACGCTCAGAAATTGCAGCGGATTGACGAGCTTGTCGCCGAGGGACTCGCCGAAAAGAAGATGCCGGGCTGTGTCGTATGCGTTGGGCGGCACGGCAAAATCGCGTTCCTCAAAGCCTTCGGCCAGAAGCAACTTCAGCCGACGGAATTGCCGATGACGACCGACACGTTGTTCGACATGGCCTCAATCACCAAACCGATGGCGACCGCAACCAGCATTATGCTGCTGATCGAGCGGGGCCAGCTGCGGCTGACCGACAAAGTAGCGTCGATCTTTCCTGAGTTCGCGGTGAACGGCAAAGAAGTGATCACGATTCACGATTTGCTGATTCATCACAGTGGGCTGCTCGCCGACAACTCGATCAAGGACTACGAGCATGGGCGCGAAGAGGCGATCAAACGGATCTGCGAACTGAAGCTGCTCAACCCGGTCGGGGCGAAGTTCGTGTACTCGGACGTGAATTTCATTTTGCTCGGCGAGATCGTCGCGAAGGTTGGCGAGAAGAACGTGCATGAGTTTTCGCGCGAGCACATCTTCACGCCACTCAGAATGAAATCGACCGGTTACTTGCCGAGCGAAACTCTGCGAGCGAGAGCCGCTCCGACCGAACAGCGCGAGGGTAAGTGGATGCAGGGGGAGGTCCACGATCCGCGAGCGTTCAAACTCGGCGGCGTTGCGGGGCACGCGGGGCTGTTCTCGACCGCCGAAGATATCGCGGTCTACGCGCAGATGATGCTCGGTCGCGGCGAGTATGGTGGTGCCCGCGTGCTGTTGCCGGAGACGGTCGAGCGGATGACTCGCGGCGATCGCGTATCGACCGGCGTGCGCGGGCTCGGATGGGACAAAAGGACGGGCTACTCGATCAATCGGGGCGAGTTATTGAGTGACTCGGCATTCGGGCACGGTGGATTCACGGGGACGGTGCTGTGGATCGATCCCGGACTCGACTTGTTCTTCATCTTCCTGAGCAACCGCGTACACCCGAACGGGAAAGGCTCGGTCAACCAGTTGGCCGGAAAGGTTGCGACCGCTGTGGCATCGGCGATCCGCGAAGACTAGTGAGCCGCAGGCTGGCCCCACCGGCGGCACTTCATAAACTCCGCCGCGAGCGATCGTTGGCCGTTGTATCGAATCCACCTCTGTCCCGTTCAGGAGTTGTCATGACCAAATCTAAATCGTCGCGCCGTGCGTTTCTGGCTGCGAGTGCTGCATCTGGGTTTAGTTTCACGATCGTGCCTCGACATGTCCTCGGCGGTCAGGGACAGACTCCGCCGAGCGAGCGGCTGAACGTGGCCGGCATCGGCTGCGGCGGAATGGGAGGTGGCGACATCGCGACGATCACGAAGCTGGGAGCGAACTTCGTCGCGTTGTGTGATGTCGATGACGCTCGCGCGGCGGGGACGTTCAATGCGCATCCGAAGGCGACCCGCTATAAAGACTTTCGGGTGATGATCGACAAGGAGGCGAAGAACATCGACGCGGTCACGGTCGGGACACCGGATCACATTCACGCCGTCGCCGCGATGGCCGCGATCAAGGCGGGCAAGCATGTTTACGTGCAGAAGCCGCTGACTCACACTCTGCACGAGTGCCGCGAGCTGACCAAGGCGGCTCGCGCGGCGAAGGTGGTCACGTCGATGGGGAATCAAGGTCACGCCAGCGAAGGCTCACGGCTTACGAACGAGTGGCTGCAAGCAGGAGTGATCGGCGATGTCCACGAGGTTCACGTCTGGTCTGATCGCGCGGGCCGGTTGTGGAAGCAAGGGATCGGACGGCCGACCGATACACCCCCCTGCCCTGCCACGCTCGATTGGGATCTGTGGCTGGGGCCGATCAAGGAGCGACCTTATCACCATGCGTATGCTCCGGTCGGCTGGCGCGGCTGGTGGGACTTCGGCACCGGAGCACTTGGCGACATGGGTTGCCACATCATCGACCATCCGGTCTGGGCGCTGAATCTGGGAGCACCAACGTCGGTTGAAGCTACGACAACTCACGACGGCACGCTGTTGGAGGACAAAAAGCTCAACTTCGAAACATTTCCGATCGCGGCAATCGTGACGTACCAATTCCCTGCGCGAGAGCTTGCCGGTAAGAAACTGCCTCCGGTGACGATGACGTGGTACGACGGCGGCTTGATGCCGCCGACTCCGGCCGAGATGACCGGCGGGCAGCGACTGCCGGGCAACGGAGTGCTCTACGTCGGCAGCAAGGGGAAGATGTATCACGGCTCGCACGGTGGGATGCCTCAGCTTCTGCCGAGCGAGTTACAGGCGCAGGGACAGGCGGTGCCGAAGACGATGGCTCGTTCACCTGGCCACTACGACGAGTGGTATTTGGCGTGCAAAGGGGGCAATCCGCCAGTCGACCACTTCGAGTACTCCGGCCCGATGACCGAGACGGTGTTGCTGGGTGTGCTGTCGATGCGCAGCCCTGGCACGCGGCTGGAATGGGACGCCGAGAACTTGAAGGTCAAGAATGCTCCAAACGTGAACGAGTTCATCCACACCGAATATCGCAAAGGCTGGACGCTATGAAACGCTCAATACTGCTTGCTGTTGTCACCCTGATGTTGGCGAAGGTCACGGTACTCGCTGCCGACAACTCGCTGAGCGATCAGGAGAAGAAGGAGGGTTGGGTGCTGCTCTTCGACGGTAAAACGACTGATGGCTGGATGACCCCCAAGGGGAAGACACTGGCCAACAAGCACGCCCAAGAAGGCAGCCTCAATCCGCATACGTGCGACTACATGCTCACGTCGGAAAGGGCTTGGGAGAATTACAAGCTGTCGCTCGACTTCAAGATCAGTCGCAAATGCAACAGCGGGATTTTCGTGAGGACATTTCCGCTGATGCCTCGGCCGGGCCGCGACGTCGGCTTCAACGGCATCGAAATCGCCATCGACGATTCTCAGACGGCTGGCTTTCACGACACTGGTGCGATTTACGATTTGGTCAAGCCGACGAAGAACGCCATGAAGCCCGTGGGAGAGTGGAACCACATCGTCGTTACCAGTGACCGAAACCTGTTGGTCGTCGAAATCAATGGCGACGAGGTCTCGCGCATGAACTTCGACGAGTGGTCCGAACCGAACAAGCGCCCGGACGGCTCGGCTCACAAGTTTGATGTCGCCTACAGCACTCACCCACGCAAGGGGCACATCGGCCTGCAAGACCACGGGAGCGACTGCTGGTTCAAGAACATCAAGCTGCTGCCGCTGAAATGAAAAAAGCCGCACATGAACGACGTGCGGCTCTAAAAATCGACGGTTAACCAACTACGCAAACGGCAGCGGGAACGGTTCCAGTGAGAACGGGAAGACGCGAACCGGCTTACCGGCAGCGTGACGCTCTTTGTACGCGAGTTGCGCCGCACGGTCGGCGGCGAATTGCAGATGAGTCAGTTCGAGTCCGCAGAAGCGTTCGTCGTCGGTCTCGGCGGCGACATCGGCAAAGACTTCACCAGCCGAGGCAGCATGACGACGCACGCCGTGGATGCTGTGCTCGCGCACCTTCACGCCGGCAGCGGCCATTTTGACGAGCCCCTTGAGGAACCGGCCGACAATGGACTCATTGCCAGAGGCTCGCAGCAAGCGATCCCACTCTTCATGAGACTCCCAGTAGTAGCCGTGATTGAACAAGTCGATCGCCAGCAGGAAGCTGCGGTTCTCTTGCCAGTTCTCGGCCGAGAGGGGCTTTACCGAACGGATCTTGCGACCGTAGCTGTGTCCGCTGGGGTGACGGATCGGATGCGGTGTCGAGGAACCGGGAATGTAGGTGTAGGCGGGCAAATTTCCCGGCAAGAGCTTCACAACTTTGACTTCGATCACTTCAATTTCGGTGGTCGCGGCGGGCATCCGTCGGGTCTCCATTCAGGTGCAGGTGAATTGACGAGGCGAGGTCGATTTCCAGCTATTTAGCGGGGCTATCAAACCCGGCCGTCGGTTTCGGGTCAAACAAAAAACGGGCTTATCGTGGGTTTTCGGATTTTTCAGAAGGCAGGGCCGATGCAGATTTCCCGATCGGCAGTGATGGTAGGATTAACGACCGTTGCAGCGGTTTGACGGGCACGCGGCGCGGCTGCACTCGCGAGGGTGAGAGAATATCGGGCGAAATTCGATTGAGAAGAGCGGTTCTCGGAATCGCCGACAGAATTGAGCAAGTCCCGCCTACAACCGCTTTTGCCAGACTAATTTGCCGCATCGGCCAGCTTTCGAACTTCCCGTTTAATGCGAGTCACCACCCCCCGAAATCCCTGCTGCCGCTGCATTCCGAGGGCTTTTTGCAGGCCGAGATAACCAACCACATCGTCTGGGATTGCAGTCACCTCTTCCGGCGAAGCGCCAGCCAGTCCTTGCACCATCAGAGCGACCAAGCCGCGCACGGTGGGGGATTTCTTGGGGACATCCGCCTCCAATCGAACCCGACCGCCGACGACTTCTACCCACAGGTAGACCGGGGTTTGGCACTCTTGGACTCGGCAACTTTCAGCCTGTGAGCCGGCGGTACGGCCATTCGACGTCGGCGGTAGTTCGTCAGACAGCTCGACCAGCATTTCCAGCTTTTCCTCGTCGTCGAGGCCATCGAACTCCGCGATCCATTCGGGAAGTTTCATCAGCGAACCGATCCTCGTCACGCGGGGGGCTGACCGTTCTCGCCAGGGACGATGAAGCTCATGTGCATTTCGCAATGACGGAGATGAATCTGCATGACTTCTTCGCCAGCCATTCTGCCGAACACGGGATGCGGTGCCGTTGGGGACTCATGCGAGAGACGCTCGATGCCGGCTTTGAGTTGTCTCAAACCCTCTTCCGCAGTTACCGAATCATCCGGCAGAAGAGAAGTCGCATTCTTCGGGAGCTTGAAACCGGGCTTCATTGGCTTAATCAAACTCGAGTTTTTCATCATTGGCGCAATCAACCATCGGACAAACCACGGAGCCTGAAAGCCAAATCCGTCGATCGACGCCGTCATCGCCTTCGCCAGATGCTGGCAGATTTGGCCGAACGACCAGTTTCCGACGGTGTGGTGATTGCCGATCAGATGCTCGGCATCTTGAACGACCTCGGAAAGCGTTGCGTAGTGAACGGTGCGGCGAGCGGACATGCGAAACCTTTGATTGAATCGTGTTGTGGTGGCATTCTGGCGGACGACGCTCCGCTTTTGAAGGCGGGTAACAATTGGGCTATAAGTCGTCCAACGTGGGGCATGTTTCCAGCGTGCCCGTCATCACCGCAAACTCACTGAGTCGTCCCTGGCAGGTTGAAAACCTGTCCCACGAAAGGCACCACATGTCGAAGTATCCTGGCGTTTCAGCCGAAGTTTTGAAGGAATTGGCCAAGTACGATACCCCAACGATCGCAAATGCGGTCGAGTTGTGGAATCGTTATCCACGCAACTTGGGCTACATGAACGGCAGTATTGTGTCCTGCTTTCCCAAGTTGCCACCGATGGTTGGCTTTGCTCTGACGACGACTTTCCGCAGCATGGCTCCGCCGAAAGGTGGCGATGCGTATTCCGGAATCGGACAACAGCTTGATTCATTCGCTGACTTTCCCGGCCCGCCGGTGATCGTGTTTCAAGACCTCGATGTGCCGTGTGCCTCGGCCACTTTCGGCGAGGTGATGTGCTCGACGTACAAGGCTTTCGGAGCCGCCGGCCTGATCACTTCGGGCACCGGACGCGACCTCGATCAAGTCGAAGCACTGAACTTTCCGGCCTTCACGAACGGGACGATCTGCGCTCACGGCTACTGCCACATGATTTCGCTGAATGTCCCGGTGACTGTCGGTGGAATGATGGTCTATCCAGGGGCATTGCTGCACGGCGACCGCAACGGCGTCTGTTCGATTCCGGTCGAGATCGCCTCTGAAGTTGGCGGCGTCTGCCAAGAGGTCGCTGTCGCCGAGGCGATCGTGCTAAACTACCTCAAAGGCTCGAACCTCACCCCGAAAGACTTCAACGCCGCTCGCGCCGAATGCGGTGCGATGATCAAAGCGGTTGAGAAGCGGCTGAGCGGCAAGTAGAAGGGGCGAGTTGCGAGGACTGAGGGACGAGTTGAATCGCAGACAACGAGTAATCTTCGGCTCTGCCCTCGCCCCTCTTCAATGCAAAAACCGCGGTCAGTCTTGCGACAGCCGCGGCCAATTTGCCTGATCTCGTGCGGAATTACGACGGTGGAGTCGCTTTGCGAAACGGGTGGAAACCGAGCGTACTTAAGCACGTCCCTTTGGTGGTTTCGACCCACGCGGTTTGTTTAGGCACCTCCGTCTGAATTGACTGACGAGAATCAGGCATGTCCCATCTTTGAGGCTGGGAACTCGTTGGCCGACGGGCAATTTCACATAGTGTGAGTGACCTTGAGGCAGGTGCGATCTGCTTCAGTCAGGTCGGGTGGCTGTCTCCAACGGAGCACAGCATTCATCGGCAACGGCTGCGCTCTGTCCTCTCCGATTTTGTCAGTGACAACGGTTTTCGGAAGAATTCAATCGCCGTGCGGTTCCGAGTCCCCGCGGCAACTTGGTACGAAGAGACGGTTCCTGGTCAGTTTTTCTCAAGCCAATCGAGTCGATATCCTCTCTTTCATTAAATCGTCCTCAACTCAATCCTCAGGAGCTTTCGCCATGAATTCCGCCTCCCAATCGTTTGGTTCTCGACGCGAATTTCTGCAATGGGCAGCCGCCGCCGCAGGTGTCGCGGCGGTCTCCCCGGTCGTCGGGCTATCTGCCGATCCCGACCCGTACGGCGGATTCAAGATGTGCATCCAGAGTTACTCGCTCCGCGGCTTTGACGGGAAGACCGCGATGCAGCACACGCAAAAGCTGGGGCTGAAGTACTGGGAGTCCTTCCGCAATCACATTCCAATGGACACCGCTCCGGAAAAAGTGGCCGCCGCAAAGGCGCTGCTCAAAGAACATGGCATCACGTTGCTGGCCTTTGGCGTTGAAGGATTCAACGACAATGAAGGAGCCGCTCGCAAGGCATTCGACTTTGCCAAGGCAATGGGAGTGATGTCGATCAGTGCCGACCCGCAGAAGAACAAAGCCACGTTCGACCTGCTCGACAAACTGGTCGCTGAGTACGACATCGCCATCGCGATCCACAACCACGGCCCGAAGGCGAGCTACGACAAAGTCACCGATGTACTCACATGGGTCAAAGACCGCCACCCGAAAATCGGAGCCTGCGTCGATACCGGCCACTACGTCCGCAGCGATGAAGACCCGGTCGAGGTCATTGAGAAGCTCGGCAAGCGAGTCTTCGGCGTGCATCTGAAGGACTTCAAGGGTCCGGCCGGACAAGATAAACGGCCAACGATACTGGGCGAAGGCAATCTAAGGTTGGTGGAGACGCTCAAGGCGCTCAAGAAGCTCGACTACAAGTATTCGCTGTCACTGGAATACGAAGAGAGTCCGAAAGATCCGATCGCCGACATCGAACTCTGCCTCAAAGCGGTTCGGGACGCGATCAAGAAGATCGGCTGAGCGTAGGTCAGGCTTCCTGGCCGGAACCCAATTGTCAAAAGACGTGAATCGCTCTCCAGGTCAGCCTGGAAAGGCCGACCTGCCGGCGCGCCCCGCTCTTCAACAGCAGGAAACTGATCAGCCACACGCCGACCAAGGCGACGTTGTACGTCGTCGGCCACAGCGATCGCCAAAACCAGAGCATCTCTTTTGAGTAAAAGCGGCCGTACTCGCAGCACAGATTCCAGAGGTGTCTCATGATCTGAAAAAGGCGTTGGCGATTGTAAGTTGCTCAGTATTGCCACGACGGTCAAGGAAAAGCGTTACACGCAGTCTACGCGCGGTCGATTGATGTGCGTCGTTCGGTTACCCAGAAATCGGCAGAGACTCAGGCATGGGCGACGCACCTTCGTTGAAACTTGAGTTGCCGGCGGAGCATCCGGCAATCAGCTTGCATCGCTTCCGGCTTGATCGGGGCTTACCTAAGTTTGAATGGTGTGACCACGCTCATCGATCAATCTCAATCGCACGGTTGCTTGGCGGACGATAATTGGCAAGGCTTATGCATCGATTGAAGCAGTTCTTGTTGTGATCTGAACTCTGTTGGGAGACGCTCATCATGCGACCGTGTGGGACCTCGATTTGCTGGGTTGGATTGTTCGCGATTTTGATTGGCACTGCCGGATCACAGACCGACGCGGCGGACAAGCCGAATCTGGTCATCTTCTACGCCGACGATCTCGGCTGGGGCGAAACCGGCGCTTTTGGCGGCAAGGACATTCCGACGCCGCACATTGATTCGCTCGCCAAGAACGGTGTGAAGTTCGCGCAGGGCTACGTCGCCGCGACGTATTGCAGCCCCTCGCGAGCGGGCTTGATGACCGGACGATATCCGACACGCTTCGGCCACGAGTTCAACAGCGTCGCCAACAAGACCGGCCTGCATCTGAAAGAGACAACGCTCGCCAGCCGGCTGAAGAGCCTCGGCTACGCGACAGCCTGCGTTGGCAAGTGGCATCTCGGCGGCGGGTCGGAGTACCTGCCGACAAAACGCGGGTTCGATGAGTTCTTCGGGACACTGGCCAACACTCCGTTTTTCCATCCGACCAACTTCGTCGATTCGCGCATTTCCGACGACGTGCAAAAGGTCGAGGATGCTTCGTTCTACACGACCGACGCCTACGCCGATCGCTCGGTGGATTGGATCGAGAAGAACAAATCGAAGCCGATGTTTCTCTATCTGCCCTTCAACGCGCAACACGCGCCGCTGCAAGCTCCGCAGAAGTATCTCGACCGCTTCCCGAACATCACGGACGAAAAGCGAAAACTGTTTGCCGCGATGATGTCGGCGATGGACGACGCGATCGGCCGCGTGCTGGCAAAGGTCCGTGAGATCGGCCAGGAAGACAACACGATGTACTTCTTCATCGGCGACAACGGAGGGCCGACTCAGAGCACGACTTCGCAGAACGGCGGTCTGCGCGGCTTCAAGATGACCACGTTCGAGGGTGGCCCGCGCGTGCCGTTCATCGCTCAATGGAAGGGCAAGTTCCCCGCCGGTAAGACGTATGAGTTTCCGGTGTTCAATCTCGATGTGCTCCCGACGATCGTCACCGCTGCCGGAGGCAAAGTAGACCCCGCCTGGAAGCTCGATGGAGTCGATCTCATGCCGTTTCTGACCGGCACGAACAAGGCTCGCCCGCACGAGACACTTTACTGGCGCTACGGCCCGCAATGGGCGGTGCGTCACGGCGACCTGAAGCTGGTCGTCTCTAAAGGTGGCAGCGGCGAGCCGGAGCTTTACAACCTCACGACCGACTTCGCGGAGTCCAAGAACCTCGCGAGCGTTCAGCCGGAGAAGGTCAAAGAACTGCAAGCTCTCTGGAACAAGTGGAGCGCCGAACAAGCCGAGCCGAGCGCCCCGGATGCTCCCGCAAAAGCGGCCAAGAAGGCCGCCAAGAAAAACAAATAGAAAGCGTGAAGAGTTTGCGCGACAGCTCACACTCGACAAGCTGATTCGTGAACTCATTTCTTGCAGAAGAGGCGGAACATGAGCGGCAACAAATCATGACAAGAATGTTGGCTCCGAGATGCTGCCCCATTTGTTGCCCTCCATTTTTCGTCTACGGCTTTCTGCTCGTCGGCGTGTTGGTCGCCTCCACCTTTGCTAACGAACCAGCGCCGCACGGTTCGCACTCACCGATGAGACCGCTGCCCACAGCGTCGAAGCGTCCGCTGCAAGCTGGCTCAATTCGATTCGTCGATGCCGGCCAAGGCGCGGATCAAAACGATGGCACCCAAACCGCTCCGTGGAAGACGATCAATCACGCGGTCCGGCAACTCAAGCCCGGCGACACGCTCTGCCTGCGGGGCGGAACGTACTTTGAATCCGTGACGATCGCCGCTGTCGGCACGGCCGAGAAGCCGATCTCGATCCGCGCGTTTCCTGGCGAACTTGCGATTCTCGACGCTGGGCTACCCGAGTTCTTGGAAGACCCGGCCACTGCGTGGGAACCGGTCCCCAACGGAGCGAAAGACGAGTTTCGTTCAACCCAAACGTACCGTTCGGGGGGAGGCTTCGGAAACTTCGCAGACTCAATGATTCCGTTTCATCGCTACATGAATCTCACCGACCTGCGATCGGCGAATGAACTTTATCACATCGGTCTCAGCGACCGGCAGGACGATCCGATCGGCATCTACTGCGGCCCTGGAACGCGCCGCGATCCAGAGACCGGCCGCATTCACATTCGACTTTCGCACACGCTGCTGGCCGGGTTGGGAAAGGACGCCTATCGCGGCGAGACCGATCCGCGCAAGTTGCCCCTGGTCATCAGCGGGCATGAGTACGCTCTGCGAATCGAAGGGTCTCGTCATCTCCGCATCCAAGACATTGTCGTGCGCGGTGCCGAGCGATCGGCGGTTTTGATTGATCGCGATCAGGAAGACATCGACCACGATGCCGAAGACATCGAACTGGACGGCGTCACGCTCTACGGCAGCGGAGCCGCTCTGCGCGTCAGCCACACGAAGCGGCTGCGAATCGTGAACTCGATGCTGCGCGGACATTCGGCTCCGTGGCATTCGCGATTCACGGTGAAGAATCGAGCCGGCTCAGGCTATCTCATCTTTGCCGAGGGACGCGACTTCGAGATCGCTCACAGCGAACTCACCGACCATCACGACTGCATCACATTCCACGGACTCGAAGGTCTGAAGTTTCATCACAACCTCGTGGATAACTTCAACGACGACGGCATCGAACCGGGACCGAAGAAAGCTCGCGGCACAACGCTGGTCTATCAGAACCTCATCACGCGCACGCTGAACCCGTTCACGGCTCACGGCGGCAAGCCCGTTCCCGTCGATGCCGAGCCGGGCAGCGGAGTCTTCGTCTTCCGCAACGTCGTCGATCTGCGACAGGGAACCTACAAAGGTCCGCCAACCGAACCCGATCCATCCGGTAAGTTTTTGAATGAGCCGACGCAGCTTGTGTGTCACGATCACGGCAGTCCGATTCACGCGGTGTACTACGTTTATCACAACACGTTTCTGCTGCACCAAAAGGCGTTCCGCGATTACTACGCCTTCTGTTGGGGCAGCCAATCACGGCTGACGACTCGCCGAGTCTTCAACAACATTTTCGTTCAGGACGAAGGGTTCCCCGGCCTCAACTTCACGGGACTCAAATCCGACGACGATTTCCAAGCCGACGCCAACTTGCTGTGGGGAGTGAAAGACGGCCCGACTCAAACCGCTGACTACTTCGCGAAGTTCCGCAAGTCCCCCTTGTTCGAGGCCAGCAAGAAGCAGTACCCGCCCGGCTGGGGCGCGAGCGATCGCCTCGTCGATCCACAATTCACTTCGCTGGTCGCGAATGACTTTCGCCTGAACATCGGCAGCCCCGCCGTCGATGCGGGAGTTGACATCCCAGCCGAGTGGCCTGACCCGCTGCGCGAAATCGACGCCGGCAAATCTGACCTCGGCGCATTCCCGCTGGGAGCCAAACCTTTGCAAGTTGGCCCAAAGTAGGATGGGCACTCCTGCTCGTCTTCGGTCTTGGATTTAGAGTCGGGCAAAAGTGTCCAACCTACGCGATACTCACCGGCCTGTTGGTTCCGCCGCCGACGTGTTGAGTGCCACGGCCGCGCGAATGAGCGACTTGAACGCCTTCACATTGATCTTGTCTCTCTCATGCAGGTCGATCGCGCGCCGCGTGTTCACTTCAAGGCTGGAGTTGAAGAGACCAGCCGAGTCCGGCAACGACGCTCCTTTGGCGAAGGTCAGCTTCACGACGCTCTTGTACGTCTCACCGGTGCAGAGGATGCCGTCGTGCGACCACACCGGTACCCCCGCCGGATTGGAAGGCTTTCGCCATTTCACTTCCTCGACCACGTCGGGATCGGCCTGTTGGATCAACCTTCGGACCCCCGCGAGCGTTACTACCCGCCAATCATTCCTCTCCTCGGTCTTCTGAGAATGCGAGGACTGGAGACCCGCGCCAGACACGGTTGCTGCCTTCGAGGGAGTCTTTGTCTTCAGCGTAATGGCTTCCGCAGTCTTCACTCGTTCGAGTTTGCCCTTGCGTTTCACAATGTTCTTGTAGTCCCACTGGATCTCTATGGACTTCTTCAGCGACCGCTTCAGTTCCTTGGCTGCGATCTGATCGTCCGAGGTGTATCGCGCGGCAGCGGTTTTGAACCCGCCCACGGGTTTAAGACAAGGCTCTTCGAAGGATCGACCGCTCCAAAACATGAGACGGACGCAATCCTTGAGCTTGTGGTAGCCGACGATCGGATTGCCCTCCAAGAACCACACCGGATGCGCATGCCAGATTTTGCACTCGGTGCCCGGCAGGTGCTGGTCGAGAGCTTTGGCGAGCGCATCGCAAATCCGCTTGTCGCCAGCCGCCTGCGATTTGTCGCAAGCGAGGATGTCCTTGGGAATCGGCATGGGATCATTCCGTAGCCGCGCTCGCCAAGAACGCGGGGAGAGAGGGCGACCATAGAACATTTCAGCCTCCGCGTTCTTGGCGAACGCGGCTACGGGTCACATCTTTACGCCGGGTAGTTGGCTGGCTTGCTTCACCCAAGCAACAAATTGGACTTCGTCGAGCGACTCGTGCTCGAAGATGTTGAGGTAGCGGACTTCCTCTTGTTTGGACTCGCCGGGGGGGATGGGGCGCAGCGACGCGCCGCGGAAGAACGCCACTTTGATGTACTTCGTCATGCAATGCAGGCCGAGGAACCAAACTCCTTCCTCAACACCATAGAACGGCGAGTTCCATTTGACCGCCTTGCACACGCTGGGAACGGCGCGGCCGATCAACTCGTCGAGGCGATGTCCGACGTCCCGTTTCCAACCCGGCATGGCCTCGATGTAAGCCTGCACCGGAGCGTCGCCGTACCCCTTCGCGATCTGAGGATTGCCGCCCGAAAGAAGCTTGACCCGCTTCACGCCATTTCCCGGCGGCGGCTTTGACGCTGTCTTCGCAGCGACCGGCTTGGCGACGGACTTCTTTGGAACCTTCACCGATTTCTTGGATGTTCTGGCGACCATTGTGTTCACTCCAAGAAGTAGTGCGCGTTCCCGGCAACGAATTGAATGATTCGTGATCCATTGGTCGGCAAGAGCCGACGCCAATTGGCTCGCGTGACTGTGACGGTTGTTGTCGCGCGAGTCTACGCTGGGCCGGAAGTACGACCACAGTCGCGGTCGTGCGAACCGACGCCGACAAGAATAATTGAGCGGGAGAGGCTATCGTTCCGGTGTCCGTTTTTCCGTCAAACACTGGGAGCACTCGTCATGGTTCAGCGATGGTGGGTTCTGGGGTGTGCGTTGACGATTTTCTGCGTGGAGACATCTACCTCGCATGCTCAAAAGGGGACGACGAAGAAACCGGCGGCGAAGAAGGAAGCTCCCCCGCCGCTCAAGTTCCCGCCGACGTTGCACAACGGCGAGCGAGTAGTCACTGACAAGAGCGAAGCGTTTCTCAAGCCGACGGAGACGATCGGCAAGGACATCGCGATTGCCAAGACGCCGCCGACGGTCGATTTCCTCTACTTCCCTCGGCAGGACTACGAGGGGAAGCCGTGGTCGAATTGGGGGGACAGCTTGGCGATCAACGGCAAGTACTACGCGTCGATCGGCGATCATTACTCGCTGCTGTCGTCGAAGGGGGATCCGCATCTCGTCGGCAATGCGTTCGTGTTTGAGTATGACCCGGCGACGAAAACATTTCGCGAGCTGGTTGAGGTTCGCAAGCTGCTCAACATGCCGGAGGGGCATTACGTCCCGGCGAAGATTCACGGGCGGCTCGACATGGATGACGAGGGCTGGCTGTATTTCTCGACGCATCGCGGTTCGACCACCGTCACCGTGGACAAGTACCACTACGAAGGGGACTGGATCATCCGCGTGCGGCCGAGCGACGGCAAAGCGGAGGTGGTCGCTCACGGCCCGGTGCCGAAGCACTGCATCCCGAACAGCGTGCTCGACCCGAAGCGAAAGATTTTTTACGGCGGAACCGCGGCCGGCGAGAAATCGGACGGCAGTGCCGTGCGGTTCTTCGCGTATGACGTCCATAAAAAGAAGACGATCTTCGACGGGCCGGATGGGCCGGCCCGGTACATGATCTTCGCGAAGTCCACCGGCAAGATTTATTACACGCCCGGCAAGGAAGACATGATCGGCCGATTGGTCCGCTTCGATCCCGACCAGCCCGGCCCGCCGACGCCGATCAACGCGGAACTCGGCCTGCGATCAGCAACGCAGGAGACGCCGCAAGGGATCGTGTACACGGTCTCCAAGGGTGGCAAATCTGGTGAGTCGCTGCTGTTCGCGTTCGATACGAAGACCGAGAAAGCTACGGAACTCGGCCCCGCTCAGGTCGGATCGCAGAACTACATCACGACGATCGATGCCGATCCGACCGGCCGATACCTGTACTACATCCCTGGTGCTCATGGTGGCAGCGAGAAGGACGGCAGCGCGGTCGTGCAGTACGACGTGCAGACCAAGACGCGCAAGGTGATCGCGTTCCTGCATCCGCTCTATCAAGAGAAATACGGAGTCACGCTCGCCGGCACGTTCAGTTCGGCGGTCGATCCCGATGGCAGCAAGCTCTACATCAACTGGAACGCCAACCGCGGCGGCAAGGTTTGGGATTGTTGTGCTCTGACCGTGATTCACATTCCGGAGTCGGAGCGGCAGCCATGACGACGTTTCTTCAGCGGCAAGTCGAAAGCCGTCGGCCGTGATCCTTTCCTGAGTTTTGAGAAACTGAAATCGGTCATCGGCTTGCGGTTCACGGCCATCGGCCGGACAAGAGGCAATCTAATGGAGGCGATGATGCGAGCGATTTGGACGACGTTGATCGTTTGCGTGTCCGTGACAGCGTTTGCTGCTGATCCGTTTGTATTTCGCGATGTCGGCGAGCAGGCCGGCATCTTTCCCCATGCCGCGGGGCTTCGCGGACATGGCGCGGCGTGGGGGGATGTTGATGGAGACGGCTGGCCGGATTTGTTTGTCGCGACGTTTCACAATGCCGGTTCGAAGCCGGCAGTGTTCCTGAGAAATGAAAAAGGAAAGTTCCGGCTCGATTCGCAGGAGCATCTGCGGACGACGGGCATGGGAAGCGGCGCGTTATTCGCCGACTTTACGAACAGCGGACGGTTGGATTTGTACGTCTCGGTTTGTTCTCACGGATCGAAGAAGGGCGACCCGCTGTTCGAGGTTCCGAATTACTTTTTCCGGAACGATGGAGGTGGCAAGTTCACCGATGTCTCGAAGGAGAGCGGGGCGTGTCCGTCGCTTTACGAAGGTCGTGGCGTGGCGGCACTCGATTACGACGGCGATGGATTGCTCGATCTGCTGACGTGCGAGCAATACTACTCGCCGAAGGTGAAGGTCGGGCCGGTGCTGTATCGCAATCTCGGCGGTCATCGGTTCGAGAATGTTTCGGCGAAGGTCGGCCTGCCGCTCGGTTACGGTGGCTTGTGTTGCCTGGCAGCCGACATGAACAGTGACACATGGCCCGACATCTTTCTGACCAGCGGAGCCGGCGAGCATCGGCTGTACCTGAACGATCAGAAGGGCAAGTTCCGTGAAGCGACCGGCGTGAATGAAGTCCTGCGTTGGTCGAACGCGAAGGGTGAGGACACTCCGGCCGGAGCGTGCGTTGCGGACGTGAATCGAGACGGATTGCCGGACATCGTTATCGGGCATCACTTCAAGACACCGTGGATTACTCCGATCCCAATTCGGCTGTACCTGAATCGCGGCGTCAAAAACAACGAGCCAATCTTCGAGGACATCACCGAAGCGGCCGGCCTCGAACCGCTGTTGCTGAAGGCTCCGCATGTTGAGATTCAAGACTTTGACAACGACGGCTGGCCGGACATCCTGGTGAGCATCGTGAAGTTCAAAGATGGCCAACCACATCCTTTGATCTACAAGAATCTCGGCGTTCGCGAGGGACTTCCACGTTTCAAAGAAGAGGTCTGGACGCTCAATGACTTCCCGGACGAGGAAGATCGCAAGCAACGCAGTTCCGGAAAACTGTTCACGAAGATTCTGGAAGAGAAAAAGATCATCTACATGGCCCCGTGTGCGACCAGCGACTTCGACCAAGACGGCAAGCTCGACATGTTCCTGCCCAGCTGGTGGATCGAGTCGCCCTCGCTACTGCTTCGCAACGAGACTCCCGGCGGCAATTGGCTGCAAGTCAGCATCGAAGGAACATCCGGAGTCAATCGCATGGGCATTGGCACCAAGATTCATGTCAGCCCGGCAGGCCAGTCGAATGTCACGTCGCGTATTGCCTCGCGCGAGATCAGCATCGGCTACGGCTATTGCTCCGGCCAGGAAGCGATCGCCCACATTGGACTCGGCAAGGCGGAACGTGTCGATCTGGCGATCGAACTTCCGCACGGCCAAGGAAAGTTGACAAAGAAAAACGTCGCCGTGAATCAGCGGATCCTCGTACAGCCGTGATGGCTGGCTCTCTGAGACCATGAATCCGCGAAAATGCCGTCTTGTCCCGTTTCGGGGATCGAACTAGAGTGCAAAGCGTGGCTTTTGAAGCCTTTTCCTTGCTTTCAACGACGGTTACTGAATCGTGGCACTCACGGAAATTGACCGCACTCTGCTGAAACGCTGCCTCTCCGAAGAACCGGGAGCGTGGAAGGATTTCGTCGACCGATTCATTGGCCTGTTCGTGCATGTCATCAACCACACGGCTCATTCACGCAGCGTGCCGCTGTCGGCCGATGACGTTGAGGACTTGTGTGCCGAGGTCTTTGTCACGTTGCTGTCGAACAACTACGGAGCGCTGCGACAGTTTCGAGGCAAAAGCTCGCTGGCGACGTACCTCACCGTGATTGCCCGGCGAATTGTCGTGAAAGAGATCACGCAGCGACGGATGTCCGAGGCACTCGGGCATGTGCCAGCTCATGGTTCTTCGCTGGATGCGGCCGGAGTTGGAACGACGGAATCGCAACGCATTGAAGATCGCGAAGAGGTCACTCGGTTACTGCGAGGCCTGCCCCCGCGCGAGGCGGATGTGATCCGACAGTTTCACCTCGAAGGCAAATCGTATCGTGAGATCAGCGCGTCGCTGGGCATCCCCGAAAACTCAATCGGTCCGACCTTGAGCCGCGCACTCGACCGGATGCGGCAACGGACGTAATTCCATCGCTGAATCCTTGAAGCAAGCCTCCGCCTGATGAGCTCGACCTACGCTGCCTGTGCCGAACACGTCCGACGATTGCATTCGGCCATTCGGCAGTTGGAAGCTCAGAGCCGACTGTTGCAATTGCCGCTGCTGGCTGGACGCGAGTGGTTTGAACTGCTCGAACGCAAGTTGCTGCCACAGATGACTGACGATGCGTTTCTTGTTGTCGCGGTTGTAGGCGGGACGAACATCGGCAAGAGCGTGATCTTCAATCACCTCGCTGGCTGCCGAGCCAGTGCGACGTCGCCGTTCGCTTCCGGCACGAAGCATCCCGTCTGTCTCGTGCCGCCAGACTTTGCCGCGCGACATGATCTGAAGTCTGTCTTTCGTGGCTTCGAATTGCACGAGTGGTCGCAGGCCGACGCGGCTCTCGAAGATCACGCGGAACATCGCCTGTTCTGGCGGACCAGCGACGCCACGCCGTCGAATCTGCTGATCCTCGACACTCCCGACATCGATGGCGACGTGCGCGTGAATTGGGAACGAGCTGACAACATTCGCCGTTGCGCCGATGTGCTGGTCGCGGTGCTCACGCAACAGAAATACAACGACGCGGCCGTCAAACAATTCTTCCGCAAGGCGGCTGAAGAAGACAAAGCGGTGCTGATCATCTTCAACCAGGTGCTGATTCCAGACGACGAGTCGTTCTGGCCGATCTGGCTGCGAACATTTTGCCAAGAGACTGGGGTGCAGCCGGAGTTCGTGTATGTCGCACCTGCCGATCGGCGTGCGGCAGAGGAAAATCGGTTACCGTTCTATGTCGACAACCGGGCGAGCGGAGGGTGGCAACCCTCCGAGGCTGGCGGATCAAGTGGCGTTGGACTCGGAGGAATGACATCCTCCGCTCGCCAAACAACAGAGCCATGCAGTCTCAAAGACGACATCTCCGCCCTGCACTTCCGTGAGATCAAATTGCGGACGCTGCGGGGATCGCTGCAAAGCGTGCTCAATCCTGAGTCGGGCCTGCCGGCCTATCTCGCGGAAATTGAGCGGCGCAGTGCGGAGTTCCAATCTGCGTCTCAACTACTTTCTGCCCATCAACTGTCCGAGAGCAAAGATTGGCCCCTGATGCCGAATTCGGTGGTCGTTCAGGAGGTCAGGCTTTGGTGGCAGCAGCAGCGGGAGGGTTGGACGAAAAAAGTTCACGATTTTTACAACGCCATCGGCAGCGGGATGCTTAAGCCATTTTCGATGCTGCGCAATCGTTTGCAGGGAAAGCGCACGCTCCCACTCGAACAGTACCGGCAGCGTGAGTGGCAAACGGTTCTCGATACCGTCGAATCGGTCTACGAACGATTGCGTTGGTTCGCTGAGCTGGGTAATCCGCTGCTGCAACCACGCCTCGAAAAGCTGCTGGGAGGCAAGTCGCGTGTCGAATTGCTCGAACTGCTGAAGACGAGACACGACCTCACCGATTTAGAACATGAGATTCGCGATCTTGTTGGCCTCGAGATGGACGGGTTTCGAAAGGACAGCCCGCAAACGTTTCAATTCATGAAATGGATCGACCACGGCGCGGCGGCAGTACGCCCGGTGACGAGCGTCTGTTTGTTCGTCACGGGATTCGGTCCGGCCGGGCACGCGGTCCATCAAGTTGCTGCGAGCACCGCATTGCAATTTGCGGTCGACATTGCGGGCGGGACGGTTTCAGCCGTCGCCGGAGAATCGGCAATCAGCGGAGCGGCGGCGACCAGCGCGGGGGTTTTCGAAGCTCGGTTCCGCCGACTGCACGCGCGGTTCGCGGCCAAACGAGCCAGTTGGTTAGCGCGGATGCTCAAGGAACACCTCTTCGGCGATTTACCGGACGAACTGCAGGCGGCGACCTTGGTTCCGCAGTCAGAAACGTTTCAAACGGTGCGTGAGACGATGGGCTTGCTGGAATCTAGCCTTTAGGCTCTTGCCGCGAAGCGAGCCAACGACTGTGATTCGAACGACTCGCCTTCGCAGGAACTTCAACGACTGAACTCGAATATGGCTGATTCTGAACTGGCACAAATCGGACTATTTGCGGAGATCGACGAACTGGTCCGTCGGCTTCGAGTCTTCGTCGCCGCGGAATCGGCCTGGGAGCCGCTGGGCTACTGCCAGGCGATCGTGCGTCGACTGCTCGGCCGCGTGGAGACCTTGCGGATTCGGCTGGAAGCTCCACTGGTCGTGGTGACATTTGGCGGCACTGGTGTCGGTAAGAGTTCGCTCGTTAACGCGCTGGTCGGTCGCGAATGCACTCGCACAGGCCGGGAGCGACCGACCACAACACTTCCGGTCTTGATCGCGCATCCGGATACGAATCTCGACTCACTCGGACTACCGTTGTCGGAATTCGAACTGGTCCGCATCGACTCGCCAATCTTGCGAGACATCGTCGTCGTCGACTGTCCTGATCCGGACACTTCGGAAGCGGAGACCGCAGATTCCAATTTGGCTCGATTGCGAAAAGTTCTGCCACATTGCGACGTGCTGCTGCTTGTGTCGACGCAGCAAAAGTATCGCTCTGCCCGAGTCAGAGATGAATTGCGACAGGCCGCAGAAGGCTGCCGGCTATTGTTTGTGCAAACGCACGCCGACCACGACAGCGACATCCGCGAGGACTGGCGTCGACAACTCGCGGAGACGTACGCCGTGCCGGAGGTCTTTTTCGTGGATTCCGTGCGAGCGTTGCAGGATCAACAAGCGGGACGACGTCCGTCCGGTGACTTCGCTCGGTTGCAAGACCTGTTGACCAGCCGCGTCGCGTCATCGCAACGGCTTCAAGTTCGGCGAGCGAACCTGCTGGATTTGATTCATGTCGCGATTGCTCACTGTCGCGAGCACGTCGCCGCGAACCTGCCCGCGATCGAGAAACTGGAAGCCGAATTGGAGATACAGCGGCAGCGACTGCACGAGGCGATGACCGCACGGCTGCGTGATGAGTTGGTCGCCAGTCAAGGACTGTGGGAGCGGCGACTGTTGACTGCAGTCACCGAGCGTTGGGGCGTCAGCCTCTTTTCATCCATGTTGCGAGTGTATTCCGGTCTTGGAAATCTGATCGCGTCGGCAACGCTGTGGCGAGCACGCTCGTCCGTGCAAATGGCGTTGATTGGTGTCGTACAAGGCAGTCGCTGGCTTTCGAGTAAGCAACAAGAACGCGAAGCCGAAACCAGCCTGCAACGTGCGGCCAGCTCGCTCGGACTGGAAGACGACTTGCTGCGCGAGTCGCAATTAGTCCTGAGCGGTTTTCTGCGCGATGCCAGGCTGACCACGTTGTCGAGCAACTCAAAGACGGTCCAAGAACTCCGCCAAGAAGCAGCGCGTGTCGAAGGCCAATTTCTCGGCGATGCCGGCCAACGGATCGACGGAATGGTGGAAGAAGTTGCGAAGCGACGTTCGGGCAAGCTGATCCGTATGTGGTATGAAACCCTGTTACTGTCGTTTGTCGGCTTCGTGCTGTACCGCGTGTTGAAGAGCTTTTTCTACGATTCGATGTTCGCTGATGACTTGCGGCACGACCCGTATTTATCGGGAGCGTTTTACATCAACGCGGGAGTGATCTTCCTGCTGTGGACAACGCTGCTGGTGATGATGTTCACTCGTCGCCTGCGAGGGGGATTGCAGCGGAAAGTCGATCAACTTGCGGCGGAGTTGGCTCGACAACGGACCAGCGAAGGCTTGTTCCCGGCCTGTGAGGAAGTCTGCCGGGGCATACATGCGGACTGCGAAACGCTCGTCATGCTCGCCGAGAAAGCCAGATCCGTCCGCGAACGGATCGCAACACCACCTCAATTCGGTGCCCCCCGTTGAGACTCGACCAGCGGCGGGGGCTACTTGCCGTATAAGGGACTGGTTTGTCCGGATGACGTGGCTGGCTTGATTCGCTTGTTGCCACTGATCGCTCCCGAGACTTGGCCGGAGACCTTGTCGACTGGTGCCTCCCGTTCGCCAGCCTTGAGCTTGTATCCCGTGCCGGGCACAAACAAACGGCGTTGCGGCTGATATCCAATCCACGACAAAAAGTCGTTGAGGTTCACGACTCGTACGCCCTGCTGTTTAGCTTCGTCACCGAGATTTTTTCGGTGCTTCAAGATCAGGCTGATGCGGGCCTTGTCTTCATCTTTGACCGCGAGAGCGATGTCAGGAATCTCGCCGACGACCAGGAATTTCGTGTTGACATCGATACCTGGAACGCCTTCGCCGTAATCAATGGACTCATTCGGAAACTTCGTGTACCGGATCCGTTTGCCATCATCATCGACTTCATTGTCGATCGTTGCTCCTGCTCCTGAAACCAGCTCATGCAGCCTCTGTCGGTCACTCTTGCCGTCGCCATCAAGGTCGATGATGCCCACAAACGAAAAGTTCTCTTTGCGACCGGGGCTCCAAATTGGCGTGAAGATTGGGTCCCCCTTGACAATCGGTTGATAAAGATCGTCCTTGATGATGCGTGCCTCAGCGGTGTGTGCGTCAATAATACGGGTGACTTCGATCGAACCCTTGATGTCATTGCTGCCCCGAGCCACGCCATTGTGATTCTTGGTGTAAATGCTGAAGGTCGTTCGTTTGGGCAAATTGTCCGCCTCGCCGAGATTGATCCAAACGCGACCATTTTGATGATCGACCCAGCGAATCTCGCCATCGGCGATCTCGAAGCTCGTCTTCTTGATTTCGTCGATCTCGTCTGAAAGCTTGCCATTAATGGCGGCGAGCTTGGAAATCTGGGCTTCAAGAGCTTTGACTTCGGCCACGCGAGCGGCCTTTTCGTTTTCGAGTTCCGTTGCCGCCTCGTTGGCCGCTTGGGTGAGTTCGTCAATCCGCTTTTGTTTGGTGCGAACCTCTTCATCTTTGTTCTTGATGGCGACGCTCAGATCACCCTCGGCCTTCACGCGGCCGGCATCTTGGGCGTCGACTCGCACTTGATACTGCCTCTGGAGGTCGACGATCAGTTTCTGAGCTTCGTCCAGCTTGGCGCGGGCTTCATCTCGTTCTTGTTCTCGAGCGGCCGCACGTTGCACCAAAGTATTGATCGCCGCTTTGTGAGTCGGTTCAGCCACAGCGGCTTTAGCGATGTCCGCCAGGTTGCTGCCACGGACTTTGCTGACGTTTTGGTCGTCGCCGAGCCCATAATCATCACCGGGATTGCCGGTTAACTTTTTGAGGTCTTCAAACTCTTCTCGCACTTTTCTTTCGAGGGCCTCGATCTTTTGACGCTCCGCGGTGGATTTGAGATTCTCCGCCGTCACCTGTCGGATGTTTTTCTGGTCCATGTAGACCAGCGTGCCCAGAATCACGATCCCCAGCGATAACACGATGACAGCGACCTGATACCCGATCGGCTTGTTTTGCGGCACAGCCATGACACACCTCGATTGGAGAATGGAGTCTTCGGAATATCGGAAAAGCCGTGATTTGACGTGACGGCGGAACTCTAACCGGCCTTTGAGCCGGGTCAAGACGCGGTCAGAAGAGCGGTCGTAGCAGTCGATTCAGCCGAAAGGCTGGACGGACGTGCCGAGCATGGCGGTTGTAGTGAGAGTGAAGTCAGATTGGTTATTGGTTAATAGGTGAGCGGTCATTGGTGATTTGGGAAGCGCACTGGCTAAATTCCGGCTTAAAATCGCCACTGACCAGTCACCAACAACCAATGACCAATCCCACGCTTTTCCTGATCGACACCTTTTCGCTGCTGTTTCAGGTGTTCCACGCGATCCCTTCGATGACCAGTCCCAAGGGACTGCCGTCGAACGCGGTCTTTGGGTTCACACGAGACCTTTTCCACATTTTAGAGTCTCAGCGGCCAACGCACTGGCTGTGCGCGATGGACTCGCCAGGGCCGGGGACTCGCGAGGTTCTGTACCCCAAGTACAAAGCCAATCGTACCGAGATGCCCGAAGACCTGCGGCCGCAGATCGAAATGGTGCAGCAGGTGATGGAGGGCTTTGGCATCCCGAAGTTGCGTTGCGACGGTTGGGAAGCAGATGACGTGATCGCCACGCTGACGCGGCAGGCGGTCGAGCGGGGCTTCGACGTCCGTATCGTCACTAACGACAAAGACGCTCGCCAACTGCTCGGCCCGCACGTGCAGATTTTCAACGTCCGCAAAAACACCTGGCTCAATGAGGCGGATCTGAAGGCGGACTGGGGCGTGCGTCCCGATCAAGTGATCGACTTCCAATCGCTCGTCGGCGACAGTGCCGACAACGTGCCGGGAGTTCCGCTGATCGGTCCCAAAAAGGCGACCGCGCTGCTCGAGCAGTTTGGCTCGCTCGACGAAGTGCTGTTGAATGCCGATAAAGTCGCGGGCGACAAACTCAAATCCAATCTGAAAGAGTTTGCTGAACTCGCGCGCCTCAGCCGCACGTTGGTTACGCTCAATCAGCATCTTGATTTGAACATTGATTGGGACACGCTTCAGGTTGGCCGAGTCGATGTCGCAAAGTTGGTCACTCTGTTTCAGGAGTACGGATTCCGCCACTTCATCGACGAAGCCAGGTCGCTGCCCAGCGAGTTCAAGCTCGCCATCACGGACGATTCTGCGACGACGTCCCAGCAGGCCCGCTTGTTCTTCGAGCCGGCTCATTGCTGCGAGATCGTCGAGACCGAAACACAACTCGCTGTGTTCATCGAGCAGTTGCGAGCACAGCGCGAGTTTTGTCTCGATGTGATCGCGTCATCGCCCAACCCCACTCAAGCCAACATCTTCGCTCTCACGTTCGCGTGGGAATCCCACAAGTCATGGTTCATCCCGGTCGCTGACCCTACTCCTCTCCCTTTGGAAGAGGCTGGCCAAAGGCCGGGTGAGGGCTCGTCGCAGCAACGCGCGCCGCGACGCCAGCAATCGCTTTTCGAAGACGAGGCAACGGCATCCATCGAATCCACGCCATCCCCTGCTCCGCCAATTTCCACTCCACGTGTACTGCTCACGCTGAAACCAATCCTCGAATCGGCCGACGTACGAATCTCCAACCACGAACTCAAAGTCGACCTGTTGCTGCTGAATCGTGCCGGAATCCACGTGACCGGACTCGGCGTCGATCCGATGGTTGCGAGCTATTTGCTCGAAGCCGGAGCACGCGGCCATGAACTCGGGGCGCTGGCCGAGAAATATCTGCAGAAGGAGTTGCCGCCATTCGATCTCGTGCTGTTTGCGGATCAACCACGGCTCGCTGAATGGGCGGCGGAACGAGCTGATGCGGCCTGGCAGTTGTCACGTCAACTTGCAGACAAATTGCATCGCGAAGGATTGTGGGACTTATATTGGAACCTCGAACGTCCGTTGATCGGCGTACTGGCCGAAATGGAAACGGCTGGCATCCGCGTCGATGTTGCGGAGTTGCGGCGGCAATCGACAGAGATCGCTCTGCGACTGACCGAACTCGTCGCCGAGATCCATCTGATCGCCGGCCACGAGTTCAATATCGACTCGCCCAAGCAACTCGCGAAGGTGCTGTTTGAAGAACTCAGGCTGCCGGTCATGAAGAAGACCAAGACCGGTCCCAGCACCGATCAAGATGTGCTGGAGAAGCTCGCGTTAGAGCATCCGTTGCCAGCAAAGATCATCGAACATCGGCAACTGAGCAAGCTGAAAGGAACGTACCTTGATTCACTGCCAGAGTTGGTGAATCCACAGACCGGTAAGATTCATGCTCGCTTCAACCAGGTCGTCGCCGCCACCGGACGACTCAGCAGCAGCGATCCAAACATCCAGAACATTCCGATCCGCACGATCGAGGGACATCGCGTCCGTCGAGCCTTCATCCCTTCCGAGCCGAGTTGGCGCTTCGTCTGCGCAGACTACTCGCAGATCGAGCTGCGCATTCTCGCGCACTTCTGCGGCGATCCAGTGCTCTGTGAAGCGTTCGCGAAGGGGACCGACATCCACACGGCGGTCGCCTGCGAAATCTTCAACGTCAGGCCCGAAGTCGTCAGCTCCGAGCAACGCCGCATCGCCAAAGCGGTGAACTTCGGAGTGCTCTACGGCCAGAGCGCCTTCGGACTGTCCGAGGCACTGCATATCGACCAGAACGACGCGACTCTGTTCATCGATCAGTACTTTGCCAAGTACGCTGCCGTCGACCAATATATCACGCAAACGCTCGCCGAGGTCGCTCGTACAGGCTTCGCAACGACGATTCTCGGCCGACGCCGAGCGATCAGCGGCATCCGTCCGGAACGCAAACAGCAACTCAATCTCTCTGAGCGGACGGCTATCAACACTGTGATTCAGGGCTCGGCTGCCGATCTCATCAAGCAAGCGATGCTCCGAGTCCACGATCAGCTCGGAAAGACTCGGCATCCCGGTCGTCTGCTGCTGCAAATCCACGACGAGTTGGTCTTCGAAACTCCAACGGACGAAGTCGAATCGCTCGCCGCGCTGGTTCGCGAAGAAATGACCACGGCTATGTCGCTACGTGTGCCGCTCGCGGTGGATGTCTCTGTCGGTGACAATTGGCAAGCGATAGAGAGTCTCTGACTTCGCAAGCTTGAACAGAACAGGTGCGTCATAAAGGAATATCTCATCACCGTTATCTTGTCGGTCACCATCGCATTGGGAGTGATGCAAGTCGGCCCCGACCGCCCGAAAGTACTCGAAGTCGATCGGCTGATCGTCCGCTGAAATCGATCGTTTCCGACACCGGCCAGCCGTGGGGGGCGGGCCTTGAAGCTCATCAGATTCGGCGAGGCATCTAGGCCCGCATTCCTCGCAACGAATTTTGGCTGGGATGGATTCGGCTAAATGAAGAAATTTGTCATTGGTTTTGCCAAGGGCTTTGGGACACGATCGGCGGGAAGCGTGGGGGTGGTTTTTAGTGGCCGAGCTGTTTTTTCAGGACGTTGGATGTTGTCTCCGCGCATGCGGTGAGCGACGGAGGTCGCGACGAACTCGCAGTGCACGCCACTCTGTTCGTGAGGAACCCCGGCGACACAGGTCGTCAGGTGATCTACATCTCCCAGGCCAGGGATTGCGGAGTTCGAAGAGCGGCAGAAATGGCCAAGCATCCCTGCGCAAAGATGGCTTTATCGTGTCGAAGTCCGCTAGGTTTCGGAGACAATTCACTCAACACCTTGCAAACTCAAACATCCGCTTTGACGCAATCGACCCCAATCCATCAGTAGTTCGAATGGCCGTTTCAGGGACGCCTACGTCGTTTTCCGACGATGAAATAACGCAATTTCAAAGTGTCACGCAGGCGTATCGACGCTTGGATCGAAGCGGTGAAAGGCGTAAGTCAGCAGAGGCACGAGGCCAGCGCATTCGGCGAGCAGCACTAAGGCAGCCGGAATCACAGCCAGCAGCGGAGATTGCAGCATCACTCCGGGAATGACTGCGACGCCCACGAGCGCCAGGCCACTTCCGAGCAGCAACATCTTCAACAACACAAACAGCATTTGCCGGCCGGCGTTCTGAAAGTCTCCGGGAGTTCCCTTCGCCATGCGTGTCGGATACCAGTAGAAAATCAATTTGTCGATTCCGAATAGCAGAAAGTTCAGTGGCAGCGATAGCACCGCCGCGCAGACCAGCCAGCCGGCGACCGATGGCAACAGGCCACACAGCGCCAGAAAGAACAAGCCTTGAACGACCGACAACAGCACGACGAAGCCCAGTAGCTCCCCCAGTACGATGGCGACCGAACTGATCGGCAGTGATTTCAAGTAGCCGACTCGTTCGATTTCGTTTTGCAGCGACATGCAGATCAGGAAGCTGACGTAGACCATCACTCCGATGCCTGCCGCCGCGGCTGCGAAGGGTTGTTCCGGAGTCTTGTGGTGCACGCCGAACGCGAGACCTCCCGCCAGCAGTGCCGCACCGCCGAGCAATGCGAACAGCTTGGCCGAAGTGCGAATGTTGGTGGTCACTCGTTGCCAGACGATGGGGCCAATGCCGTTCCAGAAGGGCAATCGAGGCACCCGACGTTTCGCCATTTGAGACGTTGGCGACCCCAAAACGTGCCACGCCCCCTTGGTTTGAGCCAATTTAATTCGTGCGGTCAATTTCTCGCTGATCGCCAAGGCGGCCTCCAACGAGAGACCATCCAGTCGATACGCCGCCGCCAGCAGCATCGTGTCGAGCAGCAACACGCATCCAGTCGAGACACTGAAGCTGGTCAAATCGTTGGCGAAGATCATTCGTGCAAACACGTCAAACGGCGCGAGTAACCAACGTCCTGCCGTCGAGTTGCGAAACGAGATAGCCAGCGCGGCGAAGTCGCCGCTCGGTGCATTCAGAACCATCTGCGTGACTGCAATCAAAACCCAGACGCTGACGCTGTAACCGAGTACTCGGCGCAGCAGCACGTTCGATTTAGCTTCCAGCATCTGCCGCACGAACGCGGCATTCATCGTCAGGAGTTGCACGAAAGAAAGCGTCAGGACAGTGCCGGTAAATCCTCCCAGCCACAACCACGCACCGCGGGCGAAAAACAGAGACAACAGCAAACTGGCGAAGATTAATCCACCAAGACTCTGCAGCAATTTGTACGTCAACAATTGCCGCCGCAGAAATGGGGCGGGAAACAAAAACGCGACTTCGCTGGAAGTAAAAAAAACGGTCGCGTCGCCGGTGGAAAACAGTATTGCCCAAGTCGTAAATGCGAAGAGTCCGAACGCAGCGACATCGCGCAGTCGGCCGGTCATCATCGCGGCAGCCTCCGGAGCTGCGGACGACATCCTCCCGACGAAAAATATCGAACCGATGCCGTAGGCCACCATCAAAAACATGAAAATGGCCTGCACGCATCCGCGGGGCGTCTTTAAGCTCCGCCAGAGTTGACGAAACCCGCCACGCCATTTCAGGCGAATCAATTTCCACAGTGCGGAGTGAAACATAGTTGGCCTTTGCGAAGGACGGGCGCTTGGGCCCATCTTTGGTCCGACAAGAGTGACCAACCTACTTTGACTGTTCTGTGAGTTGAAAAAAGAAATGCTCCAGTGAGACATCCGCACCAAGTTCCGCCAACCGATTTTTGGCTTCGGTGATCGTCCCTTGAAACAGACATTGGCCACGGTGCATCAGCAACAGATGGCTGCACAAGTCTTCGATCAAATCGAGCAGGTGTGAGCTGATCATGACGGCTGCGCCTGCCGCCGCCCGTTCGCGGATCGACTCTTTCAAGGTCCGAATGCCGCGCGGGTCGAGCCCCGTGAGCGGCTCATCAAACAAGATCGCCTCCGGCTGATGCAGATACGCGCAACAGATCGCCACCTTCTGTCGCATTCCGCGCGACAGTTCTTGAGCGATCGTATTGCGTTTTTCGGTCAGCTCAAACTGCGTGAGCAATCGTTCGGCCTCGGCTTCAAAGGCCGGCACGCGATAAACCGACGCCGTGAATTCCAGGTGCTCCCAAACTGTCAGGACGTCGAAGAGTTGCGGCTCATCCGGAATGAACGCCAGCCGACTTTTGGCGGCGATCGGGTCGAGTACGATGTCGTGTCCGGCAACCGTTAATTTTCCACGAGTTGGCGGAATCATTCCCGCAAGTGCTCGCAGAGTCGTCGTTTTTCCGGCTCCATTCGGCCCGACCAGACCGACGATCGAACCGCCCGGAACTTCAAAGCTCAGTCCCCGTACCGCGACCGTCTCGCGATAAGTTTTTTCGTAGCTTTCAACTCGAATCATCCGTGGCTCCCGGAACTCAATTCCCACTTGTTCGGCCATTCAATTCAAATTGAGAGTTTCATGCAAAGCAGCTCTCTGGAGTTCGTTGACTCCACGTTGCCGACGGCTAGCCTACGCATCGACGTTTGCCGATTCTCTAGTTTCCCTGAATTCACACCGAGGAACAACGATGTCGAAGGCCCCCAGTAATGAACGAATGGACGACGCCGACCTGCGCGCCGCCGAGGAATTGACTGCGGCGTATCACAAAATGTCTCGGGAATTGGAGCGGGTCATTATTGGCCAAGGAGATGTACTCAAGCAGATTCTGATCGCGTTGTTTTCGCGCGGGCATTGCTTACTGGAAGGAGTGCCGGGGCTCGCAAAGACGCTGATGGTATCGACTGTCGCCGACTTGCTGTCGCTGAAGTTCAGCCGTATCCAGTTCACGCCAGACCTGATGCCCTCGGACATTACTGGCACTGAAATCCTGGAAACCGAAGAAGGGACCGGCCATCGCCGCATGAAGTTCGTGAAGGGGCCGATCTTCGGCAACATCCTGCTCGGCGACGAAATCAACCGCACGCCGCCGAAGACTCAGGCCGCATTGCTGCAAGCGATGCAGGAATACAAGGTCACGATCGCCGGCCAAGACTTTCCGCTTGAACGTCCGTTCCTGGTGCTAGGGACGCAGAATCCGATTGAGCAGGAAGGCACGTATCCGCTGCCCGAAGCGCAACTCGACCGCTTCATGTTCCGCATTCTGGTCGACTACCCGTCCTACGAAGACGAACTGAAGGTCGCCGAAACCACGACCTCCGGCGAACTCCCCAAGCTGCAACCGCTCCTCGACCGAGCGGAAATCGTGCGATTACAGCAAGTCGTTTTGAAGGTACTCGTCGGCAAGTCGGTCTCTGCCTACGCCGTGCAGTTGGTGCGAGCGACCCGACCGAAAACCGACGAAGCTCCCGACTTCGTGAAAAAATATCTCACCTGGGGAGCCGGCACCCGTGCCTGCATGGCGCTGTTGCTGGCTGCAAAGTCTCACGCGCTGCTTGACGGCCGCGTCCACGTTTCCGGCGACGACATCCGCGCGATCGCGAAACCAGTCCTTCGACACCGTCTCGTCACCAGCTTTGCCGCCGAAAGCGACGGCATTACGACCGACCACATCGTCGAAAAGCTGTTCGAGGTTATTCGCGAACCGGAGTAATTTCCAATGTCGTACCTCGATCCCGCTGGCCTCGCTCGCATTGGCAATCTGGAACTGATTGCCAAGCAGGTCGTCGAAGGGTTTCTGACTGGCAAGCATCGCAGTCCGTATCACGGATTCTCGGTTGAGTACCTCGATCACCGGTCCTACACGCCCGGAGACGACCTGCGGATGCTCGACTGGAAGGTCGTCGCACGCTCCGACAAGTACTCGGTGAAGTTGTTCGAGGACGAAACGAATCTGCGTGCGACGATCCTGCTGGATTGCTCGAAGTCGATGGACTTCGGCAAGGGAGGCGAGTCCAGCGATCAAGCTCTGAGCAAGCTGCAATGGGGCAGCTATCTGGCGGCCGCACTGACGTACTTGCTGATCCGTCAGAACGACGCGGTTGGTCTGATGCTGTTCGACACGAAGGTCCGCACCTACATCCCGCCCAAGGCACACCCGACGCAGTACCGCCGCATCCTTGATGCGCTCGACAACGTCGAATGCGGCGGCGAGACCGATTGCGGCTCCGTCCTGCACGAAGCGGCCGAACGTCTAAAACGGCGCGGGCTGGTAATCGTCATCAGCGACTTGATTGACAACGAAGACAGTGTCGTCAGCGGCCTGCAACACTTCCGGCACAACAACCACGAAGTAATCGCCTTCCACACGCTCGACGACGCAGAGTTGAACTTCCCGTTCGAGCGGATTACGCGTTTCCAGGACATGGAAGGTTCCGGCCGAGTCGTCGTCAATCCCAACACTTTGCGGAAGAAATATCTCGAACGGATCAACGCCTTCACGCAGCGACTGGAAGACGACTGCCACGAGCGGAAGATCAGCTACAACTTGGCCAACACGAAAGAAGGCTATTCGAAGTACCTCGCGGCGTACCTCGACAAGCGACATCGGCTGGGATGAGTTTGGGACGGCCGCGAGTCACGACTGCCAGCGAACGTACTTCAGTAAGTCCAGGCTGGCGAGTTCTTCTTCCAATTCTTCCGGTGTCGCTGCTCGCAGCGTGCGGGCGACTTCGTCGATCAGCAGTTCGCCGAATTTCCATCGGGCACGACTGAGCTGTTTACGAAATGCCTCGGCCGAAAGTTCATGTCCCGCCATGCTGGAAACTCGCACGGCGAGCATCGTCGAGTCCTCGTCGCTGTGTTTGATCGACGTGCGCAGAACGGTGTGAAACAAGTTGCCGGCGTTGCGTTGCTCGTGATTCCGCAATGCGAGCCAGGCATTCTTCATCACACACTCGCGCCACGATCGATCCCAAGCGCGGTCGGCGATCTGCCCGGCTGGGATCGACGACAGGTCCGCAACTGTCACCGGCCGGCGGCTTCGCTTGCGGAAGTACGCCAGCGCCGCGTTGCGAACGACAGTCATCAGGTAGTACCGAAACTTGCCACGTCGACCCATGCCGTCGGGAAAGCCACGTTCGACCACTTGCAGCAGCAGGTCCTGCTCGACCTCGTCCGCGTCATGCTCGTCGGAAATCAGAGCCTGCAGGTAGGCTCGAATCGCCGCACCGTAACGTTTCACGAACCGCGACGGATCGGCCAGGATCGACGTGTTGGTCGTAATCGCGTGGAAATTCCGCTGTAAACCGGTGCTGCAGACCGCCGTCATGTTCCGCTCTCAACTGGCCGGACGAAAGTGCTCCGACTGAGAAAGTCGACGGCCTCCGATTTGTGACTCACGGCAGTGGTTTGAAGGCGGATTAGGCCGCTTCCGAGGCCGTTGATGCGCAGGTTGCGGAGTACGCGAGTTCGATTTCGGCTGGTCCATCGGTCGCTTCCCGCTTCAAATCGACTCGCATTCCGTAGGCGTAAACGACCGACAGCTTCCAGCGAGCCGGTTCCTCGCCGACTGTTTCGCATTCCACCTGCGGCACGGCCACGAACGGCGGACTGAACGGGACGTGGACCGCAGCCGTCCGCTGTCCCGCCGCAAACGAGACACGAATCGAACCCTCGATTTGCTCGACTCCATCAGGAAGCGATTGCCGAGTCATCCATTGTGTGGTCGATTCGTCGGAGCGTTCATCAGGAACCGGTTCGAATACAGACAAGTCCGAAGGTGCCACCGGCGTCGCCGGGATGCCTACTTCGGGAAGATCGGAAGGGTGACGAACCTCACTAGCCCGAAACCCGATCGAGTGGTCACCCGCCACGCCCCCTCGCAGGCGCGTCGAGCTGGTCGAAACACTCAATGCCAAGCCCGTGGCTGACAATGCGGCGATCCCAAACAGCCAGCCGCGTGCGAGCGGAGAATCCGACGGCAACAGTGCGACGCCGCTCAA
>Ga0194120_10001063_pt1 | contig 50957 bp, 39 predicted proteins | sample TA2MahCa65mmetaG_FD_148642 | JGI IMG/M metagenome (GOLD analysis project Ga0194120, IMG submission 148642) | Freshwater microbial communities from Lake Tanganyika, Tanzania - TA2015019 Mahale Deep Cast 65m | ecosystem: Environmental > Aquatic > Freshwater > Lake | place: Tanzania: Lake... | reverse complement strand
GGCCAGGTGGTGGCCATCGACGCCAAGGTCATTCCGCCAGCGGCGCCCAAAGTGGTGCGGCGCAGCAACCCGACCAGCGCCCACGTCAACGACCCGGGCCTCGGCACCATCCAGATCGGCGTCGGCCTGCCGGCGTTGGCGGAGATGCGCATTTCGGCGGGCGTGTTCGACGGCCTGCAAGGGGGGCTGGAGATTCGCAACGTTGCGCACATCCTGACCGAATTCGAGTTGCAGGGCACCTATCGGTTGGCCGGTACCAATGCGTTTGCGGTCGCCGCCATGGGCGGCCTGGGCGGCGGCATGGGCGCGGACGAACGCAACTCGTTCACGGTGACGGCCAAGGCGATTGCGTCGCTGCTGCTCGGCGACGCCTCGGCGTTCTCGATCTATGGGCAATACCGCTTCAGCAGCGACAAGGTCTCGAAACTGGCCACCGCGCGGGCGACCAGCAGCCAACTGCCCATCGGCTTGCAGGGCGAGATCATGTACAGCAAGGCCCTCAATATCTGGGGCAAGGTCGAGATGGACTTCGCTTTTCCGGCTGGCCGGCCCATGTACAACCAGTTGGCCGACATCTTGAACAACCAGATCCGCGGCGGCGTCGGCTTGACCTGGCTTTTCAACTGAGCAACCCGGTCCCTCCGCATCCGCCCTGGAGGCCCCATGGCCGACCCCAACCCAGACCCCGCTGCGACCGAAGCCGAACCGCCCGACAGCATGGATCGCGTCACGCCGCTGCGCCGCGTCGACAGCGTGGGCACGGTGATGGTGCCGATCCACCGCGAACTTGATCCGCCCAAGCCGGCCAAACCCGAGCGCGCGGGCATGTCGCTGGTGCTCAAGCCCTATACCCCGCGCTCAAACCCGCACACCATGAGCACGATGAGCGACCTGACCTCGCAGAGCAACCCGCGCGAAGTCAAGGACATCGCCCGCGTGCGCCACCGGCATTTCTCGGCGCAGACGACAGCGGTGCGCGAGACCGGCGACGCCAAGGCAGGCGGTGGCGACAAGGCTGAAAACAAGTAGCGCTGGTCAGGCGTTGGGCGGATCGAGCGCGCGCAGGCGTTCAGCCCTTCTGCGGTTGGCCTCTTGCTCGGCCAGCAACAGCTTGCGGCCGACCGCGATGCCGATGGCGATGCCTGCCACCAGCAGGGCCGGAATGTAGAACACGTGGGCACTGGTCACGGCTTGGCGTCCCCGGCCGGTCCATCCAGCGCGTCCAGTTGGGCCTGCAACGCCTCGACTTTCTTGGCGGTCCATGCGGCGTACCCGCCCACCAGGCCCAGCAGCAGCAGGTAGGCGATACCGGCCAAGGCGCCGCCCGGCAGCGTCTCCTCCTTGTAGGCGCTGAGATCCCGCGCCGGCGCCACAGACGGGGCCGCAGGCGCGTCGGCCCACACGGCGCCCGCGGTGCCCAGCGAGATCGCCGCGGCGAAACCAAGAACCCGACTACGAAACCGCCCACTGCCCATCGGTTGCCCCTGCCATCGCCGCGCGCTGCTGGCGCAATGTCGCCGCCTGTCGATCCAACTGCAACGCCGCCAAGCAGTCGGCCAGCCGCAGGGTGCGCGCCCGCAGCGCCACCAGCGCGAACGCCACGCCCAACAGCCCCGCCACGCAGGCCCAGAACGCGACGCGCATCGCTGGTGACTGGATCCCGCCGCCCTGGATGACCTGCGGGTGGGTCCCGCCCCACTTCTGCACGGCGATGTGAATCAGATAGCTCGTGGGGCCGGCCAGTACCGCCAGCGCGTTGCCGATGCGCCGGCCGCCGGCCGATCCCGCCATCGCCCGCACGGCCAGGACCGCCGCGGCGAGCAGCGTCGCCAGCAGGGTCAAGGTCAGCCGCGGTTCCCAGGTCCACCACGCGCCCCACGACTTGCGCGCCCACAGCGGCCCTGAGGTCAGCACCACCAGCGCAAACAAGAGGCCTACTTCGGTGCACGCGCGGCCAAAGGCGTCCACGGGTGGCGACGGCGACAGCAGGTCCACGGCGGCCGCGCCCGAGGCGGCGACCAGGCACAGGAGCATCGCGAACGCCGAACCCACGTGGATGTAAAAGATCTTCTGGACGATGCCCAGTGCCTCGTCGGCGGGGGTCGCCCACAACACCCAAGCAATGGCGGCACACAGCCACAGGAAGCTGACGCCAAGCGCCGTAGGCAGGGCGCGGGCAGGGCGCGAAGAAGCCATGGAGATCAAGAACCTATGCGGAGGCTCGGCCAAAGAGCCACGGGCACAGTACCACGGCGAGCAGGTCGAACCCAACCATCAACATCAGCCACCCTTGCATCTCAGCCAGTTGCGCGCCATCCATCGCCAGCGCGGCCACCTGCACACCGCCGAGCAAGAGCGGCGCCGTCAGCGGATAGAGCACCAACGGCAGCAACACCTCGCGCAACCGCACCTGGGTCAGCAGGCCCGCGCACAGCGCCCCGCACAGCGCCTGGCCGACCAGACCGAGCGCCAACGCTAGCGCGACCCACTGCGGCTGCGCCACCCGGGCATCGAGGAACAACGCCACCACCGGCGCCAGAAACGCGCAGATCAGGGCCGAAAAGCACAGCTGTAGCGCAGCCTTGGACCAGAACAGCGGCGCGGGGCCGGCGATCGAGCGCACGACCTGCGGCAGCGCTCCCGCTTCCTCGTCCGGGGCGAAAAGGCGCAACAGGCCAAGGGTGTTGGTGAAGAGCAGCGTCACCCACAGCACGCCCGGCAGCTGCTCGTGGGCGGCGCGGCCCTGGCGCAGAAAGCCGAACGCGAACACCACGGCGCACAGCAGCGCAAACAGCATCAGCAACCCGGCGACCTCGCGGGTGCGCACGGCGATCGCCAGATCCTTGCGCAAGAGCGCCCATCCCAGCCGCAGGGTGGTCATGCCGGCACTCCGGCGACCAGATGCCCGTCGCGCACCTGCCACCACGCGTCGGCTCCGCGCAGGAACCCGAATTGATGGCTCGCCACCACCACGGCGCGGCCTTCGCTGCGGGCGCCGTGCAGCAGCTCCGCCAACATGCGCTGGCCCTCGGCATCCAGACCGGTCGCCGGCTCGTCGAGCAGCCACACGCGCTGTTCGCCACACAGCAGGCGCGCCAGCGCGACCCGCTGTTGCATGCCGCGCGACAACCCGCGCACGCGGCGGCGCGTCTCGGCCGGGTGGAGGCCGACGCGGGCCAAGTGGTCCGCGAGAGCGCGGTGGCTGGCCGGCCTGCCTTGCAAGGCTGCAAAAAGGGAAATGTTTTCGATAGCGGTCAGGTCGAGGTACAGGCCGGGTTCGTGGCCGAGCCAGGCCAGGTGCCGGCACAGGTCGCGCGGTTCGACGTCGGCCAGCGGCACGCCAAACAGCGCAACCTGACCGCGATCGGGTGGCACCAGGCCCGCCAGCAGCCGCAGCAGCGACGACTTGCCGGCGCCGTTGCCGCCCCACAGCGCGCACACCGACCCGGCGGCCACGGCCAAGGCGGCGTCGAGCAACACCCAGCGGCCTTCGACCGACCAAGCGAGGTCGCGGGCGCATAGGGCTGGTTCAGGCGCCGTCATCGCCCCGTCGCCCAAGGCCTGCCACCAGCCAGCATGCGGCCAACACGGCCAGCAGTCCCGCCGCCCACGTCAGGGCCCGGCGCGGCGCCTCGGCGGGCACCGGCAGATCGCCGAGGTGGAACCGCGCCGAATCGCCGTTGCCGATGGGCGCGACCAATACCGCTCCGGCCAGGCGCTCGCGGCCCTGATCGTAGCGCGAGTGGCGAGCCGCGGTCAGGCTCTGCAAGGTCGGTCGCGCCGGGGCCTGGGCCACCAGCACCACGCTCGCCCACGCCTGGACCCCCGCGCCGCGCAGGGCCAACTCGAGGTCGGGCCCAGCCAGGTCGATCTGCAGGCGCGAGCGCACGCTCGCAGTCTGGTTGGGATCGAGGCGGCCGACCAGCTGCACACCGCCGCGGGTGCGCAAGATCTTGAGCGGGCCGTCACTCTCCACTTGCAGCGCCTGGGTCTGTGCGGGCAACGCTGCTCGGTCCAACACCACCTCGCCCACCACCGGCGCCAGCAGCGGCAGCCACAGCGGGTCGGTCGGATCGAGCGCCAGGGCTGCGGGTTGGTCGGCGGCGATCCGCGCCTCTTGCTGCACGAAAAGGCGGCCCTCGTCGACTTGGATCTGGGCCTGCACCTCCATGCGCGCATGGCGCGGGCCGTGGACCACCGCGGGCAGCGCCACTGCGGCGGCCGGCAGGCAGCACATTGCCGCTGCGGCGACCGGGACCCGGCACTGCGCCGCGGCCACCACTGCGCCTCGAACCCATCCACCCATGCGCAGGACCTCTCAAGGCGCCAATGGATCGCCGCCCGCGTCCAGGGTCCGCAAGCGGTCGTCGAGGAGCAGCGCCTCGCGCTCGTAGCGCTGCCGCAGGTGCTGCAGGTCGTGGTTGGACAGTTTGCCGGTCTGGGCGTCGAAGTCGAGCTCGCGCAGGTGGTTGATGATGCGGCGTTTCTCAGCCAGCAAGGCGGACCGCTCGCTGGGCGGTCCCGCGGCCTGGTCGCGACCACCGTCCAGCGCCGCCAGTGCTCCGCGCACCAATTGCAGTAGCGCCAGGGCTGCCGCCACGGCGGCGGCCACGGCCATCCACCCCGCCAAGACGCCCTTCATCGGCCGGTCAACCGGCCCAGCAACCGCCCGAACAGCGAGGGATCGGTGAACACTGATCGGGTGCCCGGCAGGTGATTTGCGAGTTCATTGACGAATCCGCGCGTGTCGGCATAGCGGTGCGCGGGGTCGCGGTGCAGCGCCCGCGCAAAGACGTCGTCGACGGCCCGCGGCATTTCGCTGCGGAAGGTCCGCAGCGGTTGGTGCGGAATCGGCCCGTCGCCGCGCAGGTAGTCGAGCACCACGCTGGCCCGCGACGCGTCGGCCGGAATCGCCCGCGCGCCCGCCAGCCACTCAAAGGCGATGAGCGCCAGCGCGAACTGGTCGGCGCGCGCATCGACCACCTGACCGAGCGCCTGCTCGGGGCTCATGTAGGCCGGGGTGCCGGGCGGGCGTTCCTTTTCCCAGCCCACCGCAAAGCGGTCAGGCCGGCCGGCCAGCGCGCTGGCGGTGCCGAGGTCATAGGTCTGCACCCGCATGCCGTGGTTGATCGACTCGCCGACCACGCAGTTGGCTGGTGTGACATCGCGGTGGACCCAGCCGCGGGCATGCAGTTCGGCCAGGCCCTCCGCCCACTGGCGCAGCACCGCGACCATCTGCGCCGGCTCCCACGACGGCTTGCTGGCCATGACCTGTTGCAGCGTCGGTCCCTCGGCCAGTTCCATGGCGATGTACGGCCGGCGGTCGGGCAGGCTGCCGGTGCGGTACACCTTGACGAAACACGGCGACTGCAGGTGGCCGAGCAGCTCGGCCTCGCGCAGCATCGCCGCCGCCGCGCGCCGGCCGTCGGCCTCGGGCAGCGACAGGTACAGGTACGACAACATCTTGATCGCCAGGCGCCGTCCGCCCACCGACCGCTGCCGCGCCAGGAACACGTCGGCGTGGCTGCCGGCGCCCAGGGTGTCGAGGATTTCAAACTCGCCGTCGACGACCTGGCCGAAGAGGGCCTCGACAGCAGGTCGCGATGCGCGGCGGATGGACATGTAGCCGAGGAAATGCGAAGGGTTGCGCTGAGGGCGGGCGGGCGCGCGGCGCCCTGGGGTGCGCAGTGTGCCAGAAATGCGGCGGCGCGCACACGGGCCTCGGCCTTTTCGCCGCCCGCCAATCCGGCTACGCTTGCCGGCATGAGCGACCTGCACACCATCTCCAACGCCTCTGAACTGCGCAGTGCCCTGCAAGGCGGCACGCTGGAACGCTGCGAAATCGGCCCGGTCGACCTGCCGCCGGTCGATGCGCCCGCGGTGCGCCTGAACCATGTACGCATGACCGGCACCAAGCTGGTCGGCGTCCACGCCGCCGGCTGGCACGCCAACCGCTGGCAAGCGCGCGGAGTGCTGTTGCGGGGCACGCGCTTCGATCGCGCCGAACTGCACAACTGCGAGATTGCCAACGGCCAAGGCCAGGAGTTGCACTGGCCGGCGGCGCGCTTGTTCGACTCGCGCTTTGTCGAGACGCCGCTCACCAACGCCAACCTCGGTCGCGCCCTGGTTGTCGGCTGCGATTTCGCGCAGTCGGATCTGAACCACGCCACGCTCGGCGAGGCGATGTTGCTCAACACCGGGTTCGCCGACGCGCGGCAGGGCGGGGCGGTCCTGGACAACGTCAACCTCTCGGGCGCGGTGCTGTGCAACGTCAACTTGCGCGGCGCCAACCTTTTCCGCGCCAACTTTGCCAATGCCGTACTCATCCACGTCGACCTGCGCGAGTCAAACCTGACCGGTGTCAGCTTTCGCAACGCCGTCATCATCGACTGCAAGACCGACCGGGCCGAGATGGCCGGTTCCACCCACCAGGAATACCAAGCGGCCGGTTCGTCGCTCGCCGACATCTGGGACCGCCTGCGGCACTTGCCCGCCGACGTGCTGGCGCTGATGACCGCCGCCCTGTTGGCGCGGGCGCAATCGGGCGGGCCAGCGTCCGTCGCCAGCTCGGCCCCGACCGGTGGCGTCGATCCGCTGGCGGCGCTGTTGCGCTTGAACTTTGCGGCGCTCATCCGCGAGTTGCAGGGCCGCGGCGGACCGGCTGAACTGGGCCAACTGCGCGTCGATGGTGAGCACGTCTACGCCCGATCGCAGACTGGAGAAGAGGTGCGCATGACCGGAGCCGCCGCCAACGCTCCGCGGCAGCCGGCGCCGATGCGCACCCCCGATCCGCCGCCGCCGCAGAACGCAGGGGTTGCCCGCGCCGCGCCCGCCGCGCCGGCCCCTTCGGGCAGCGGCAGTGGCCGGTTCTCTGGCCTGGAAATCGACTGATCGCCCCCATGGCCGACCGCCAGCGCGGCCTGTCCGACCTGCACCGGCACCTCGACGGGTCGCTGCGGCCGGCCACGCTGCGCGATCTTGCAGACGGCGCCGGCGTGGCAGTTCCCGAGCCTTTCGGTTTCTTCCGCGGCATGGGTCTGCAGGCCGCGCTCGACTGCTTTCGCACCACGCTGGCGGTGCTGCAGTCGCCCGAGGCGGTGCGCAGGGTGGCCGCCGAGCTGTGCGAGGACGCCGCAGGCGAGGGCGTGACCACCCTGGAGGTCCGGTTCGCCCCGCAACTGCATGGCGGCGCCAGCCTGGGCGCCATCGTCGACGCGGCTTTGGACGGCATCGCGGGCCGCGCCGGCCTGGTGCTGTGCGGCCTGTATGGCGAACCGCCGGACCTGCTGGGCCAGTTGGTGCGCGTTGCCGAATCGCGGCCGGGCGTGGTCGGCCTCGACCTGGCCGGGGCGCCCGCTCCGGGGCATCGCTACCGGCTGGCAGACTACGCCGACGTCTTCAAAATGGCCGGGCGGGTCGGGTTGGGCCGGACGGTCCACGCTGGCGAGGGCCGGCCGCCGGCCGAGATCGCCGTTGCGGTCGAGCGCCTGGGGGCAGAGCGCATCGGCCACGGCTGTACTGTGCTGCACGACCCCGAGGTGACAGCGCTCGTCGTCGCCCGCAGGGTCACGATCGAGGTCAATTTGACCTCCAATGTCCACGTCGGTGCCATCGCCGGTCCGCAGGATCACCCGCTGCCCGCCTGGATCGACGCCGGGTTGCGGGCGTGCGTCTGCACCGACAACACGTTGATGTCGCACACCACGGCCGCGAACGAGTGGGCGCTGGTCCGCGCGTTGCCGGGCATGGACGAACCCAAGCTGGCGTTCGTCCAGCAATGCGGCCACGCGGCGGCATTCCGGCGCGCCGTAGGTCCTGCCGCCCCCTGATCAGCGCCGCGACAGCCGGCGCGGCTCCACCACCTCGAATCGAACGCTGGCGGTGGCCGCGACTCGGCCTGCGCCGTCCAGCGCCTGCAATTGCGCCTCGTGCAGTCCGGCAACGATCGGCCACAACACAGGCGCGTTGGCGGGCGCGGCCTCGGCGATGACACGCTGGTCGACCTGCCAGCGCAGTCGCCAGCGTCCGTCGGCGGCGCGGGCGCGCAGGCCCAGTTGCTGGGCTGCACGGTCCACGGCCGGATCCACCACCAGGCGAGCCCCCTCCATCGGGGAATCGATGGCCAGGGCGGCGCCCGGCCCGCGCGCGGGTTCATCCTGGGGACGGTCCGCCACCGACGCCTCGGTTGCCCATACGCGATACTGGGCGGGCAGCACCGTCACTGCGCGACCGTCGCGGTGCTGGTGCCAGTCGCACTGCGGCGGGTGCTGGTCGGGCCGCAGCCACTGCACGACGCCGGGGCCGCACGCCGCGGTCGCGCCCAGGCCCGAGAGCGCACACACCCGCGCCGCTTGCAGACCGGCCGGCCGGTCCGGTGGCGCCGAGCGTCGGTCGGGATGCAGGTTCAAAAGCACATCGCGCAGGATCGGTGCGGCGCCGGTCGCCCCGGACACCTGCCGCATCGGCGCGCCGTCGAAGTTGCCGACCCATACGCCGACGGTCCAGCGCAGCGTCGCGCCAAAGGCCCAGTTGTCGCGAAACCCCTTGGAGGTCCCGGTTTTGGCCAGCGCCCAAAACGGCAGCTCGAGCGGCCCACCGCGCCCGAAGGCCGGCGCCCGCGCTTCCGAATCGCTCAACACATCGGCGATCTGCCACGCGGTGGGCGCGCTGTAGACCCTGCGGGCGGCACCCCGATCGATCGCGGTCACGGCGCCGTCGCGGTGCAGTACGCTCGTCCAAACAACCGGGGGGCGCCAGAGCCCGCCCCGCACAAACACCGCGTACGCCGCGGTCAGGTCCAGCAACCGCACTTCGCCGTCGCCGAGCGCCAGACCCAGGCCATAGTGCGTGGGGTTTGCGCGCAGCGAGTCCAGGCCCGCCGCCTGCAGGTCGCGCAAGACGGACGGCACCCCCACTTGATCGGTCAGCGCCACCGCCGGCAGGTTCAGGCTCGACGCCAATGCGACGCGGGCGCGCACCGGTCCGCGAAAGCGCCCGCCGTAGTTCCCCGGGGTCCACACGCCCTGCGCCGTGCGGTAGTGTGCCGGCAGATCGGGCAGGACCGAGGCTGGCGACAGAGCCGACTCGAACGCGCGGGCGTACACGAACGGCTTGAGCGCAGACCCGGGCTGGCGCAGCGCGACCGCCCCGTTGTTGGCACCGCCGTGCGCCGCATCGCCGTACTGCACCGAGCCCACCAGGGCGCGGACCTCGGCTGTGTCGTTGTCCAGCACCACCACCGCGGCATTGCCCACGCCGCGGTCGCGCAGGGCCTCGACGTGGCGGCGCGCGATCGACTCGACCTCGCGCTGCAACACCCCGTCGATGGGGGTACGGATGGCGACCGGTCGGCCGCTCACGGCTGGGCCGAGCGTCGACGCCATTGATTCCACCAGGTGCGGCGCCCGCAGCCGGGTCGCGTCCGGGGCGATGCGGATCGGCTGCGCCAAGGCCGTGCGCCGTTGCTCGGCGTCGATCCAGCCCAGTGCCCACATGCGCTCGACCAAGCGGCGCTGGGCCGGCAGCGCGGCCGCCGGGTCGCGACCGGGATCGAGGCGGGCGGGCGACCGCGGCAACACCGCCAGCCATGCCGCTTCGGCCAGGCTCAGATCGGCCGCGGGCTTGCCGAGCCAGGCGCGCGCCGCCTGCTCCGCGCCGCGGTGCAGCCCGCCATAGGGTGCGAATTCCAGGTAGAGTTCGAGGATTTCTGGTTTGGTGAGCGCGCCCTCCACGCCCACCGCCGCGCCGGCCTCGCGCAGCTTGGCGGCGATCGAGCGGTCGCGCGGTGCGATCCATTTGCACACCTGCTGGGTGATCGTCGACGCCCCCGACACCACGCGGCCTTGACGCAGGTTTTGCCCCAGGGCCCGCAACACGGCGCGCCCGTCCACGCCCGGGTGCTGCCAGAAGCGCTGGTCTTCGGCGGCGATAGTCGCCCACAGCAGGTGCGGGGATACGTCGGGGAGCCGCAGCGGTCGGTGCCGCGCGTGACCCTCGGCGGTCAGCGCCTGCAACACCCGCCCCTGCCGATCGAGCACCCGGGTGACGGCGAACCGTTCGAGCAGCGCCGCTCGCGGGTCAGGTGGCGCCAGCGCGCCCCAGCGCACGACGAGCCATGCGGTCGCGCCCGCCAGCGCGATCCCCGCACAGGCCCGTCCCGCTCGGCGCAAGGCGGCCCGCAGACGCGTCATCAGCGGATCGTCAGCCGATTGGGCCCGCTCGTTCCGAACACCTCGGGCGCGTACATCGCCTCGGCCCGGGCCCCGCGCCCGAGGAACGACCCGCGCACGGCGGCCCGCGCCACGTAGGTCATGACGTGCACACCCGCGGGCAGCGTGTCGACGAACCACCGCACCTGCCGTCCGACCAGCTCGCGGCGGTCGGCGGGGTCGCCTTCCCACGGCAGGTCGAGGCCGCCGCGCGTGGTCCCTGCCTGTGGCAGGTCGGCGCCGATCAGCCGTTGCCGCAGTTCGGACATTTGCCGCAGGGCCGCGCGCGAGGTGGTGTGCAGCGCGTCGTCGAGCGGCTCCAGGCCGGCCGGCAGTTGGTCGACGATGGCGACGTCAGTCCTGTCGCGGTCGGCCAGCACGACCACGGCCACCGCGATGTGCGCGCCGCGCTGCAACTCCACCGGGCCTTTCTTTCCGGCGTCGTCGTACGCGATGCGCTGCACGAACAAGCCGGCGTTGCGCGCGACCTCGGCGTCCGCGGCCGGGCCGTAGGTGTAGCGCAGGCTGTAGTGCACGCGGTTGCCGGTCGCCGGCTGGATGTCGATGGACGACAGCCCGCCGGGCAGCGCCGGATCGGCCACGTCAAACTGCAAAGACTCCAACGATTTCGGCTTGATCGTTCCCGATCCGATGGCCTTGCCGCCCAGCAGCACCGCCACCTGGCCGCCGCTGCCGCCGTGGTCCTGGCCCTGCATCCACGCGCCGAGCCCGCGCAGCGCCCAGGCGTTGTCTTGGGTGGTGCCCCAACGGTCGTCGCGGCGTTTCTCCAAGAGCCAGCGCGCCAGGCGCGGCAACAGCGCATGGTCTGGCACCGCCTTGATCAGGACGTGCAACAACAGGGCGTTGCTGCGCACGACCGACCCCCAACCGCGGGCTTCGCTGGCCTCGATGTGCGCGGTTGCCGCGTCCAAGTGTGCGCTTCTGGTCACTGCCTCGACGATCGCCCGCGCCTTGTCCACGGCGGCGCCGCCCTGCATGGCCGCAGCCTCTGCGACGAAAAGCTGGGCGTCGATCGACAGCTTTTCGCGTCGCGCAAACAAAGCGTCGAGTTCACCGGGGGCCGGTTGGCCAAGCGCCGCGAGCGTCGCCACCACCACAGCGCGGTCGTCGTCGCCGATCGCCGCCGTCGAACGGTCGCGGTCAGACGCCAGCGGCATTTCGGCCTCGTCGGTTGCGTCTGAGGCCTTGCCGTCGTCGCTCAAACGCTGGCGCAGCCAGGCCGCGCTGTCCTTGACGAACATCGCGTCGACGCGCAGCCCGGCCGCCTGGGCCTCGTACAGCAGCCGCAGCGCCCATGCCGTGGCGCCGACGTGCGGCTGGTCACTGTCAGGCCACAGCGCAAGAGCCGGCGCACTGCCGGCGCGGTTGGCCAGGATCTTGTCGATGGCCTGCTGTGCGCGCTCGCGGCCCGACTGACGTGCGGCCGGCGCCACCTGGTAGTGGTCGGCCAGCCGCTCGGTCCACAAGAACGCCTGCAACTGCGACGCCAACTGCTCGGTGCAGCCATAGGGGTAGCGCATCAGCCAGTCCATCGACCCCTGCAGCCCGGCCAGCGCGCTGCTGGCCAGCCGCACCTGCAGGCCACCGACGCCCGGCCGCGCCGTGGCGCTCTTGTGCAGGGCCTCGCGCACCGGACCCTGGACCACGCCGTAGGTCGCAACCGACTCGGTCGGGATCGGATCGACGATCTCGATGGTGTGCGCGACCGCGTCCCTGTCCGACCCGGACTGCGTGTGCACGGTGACCTTGACGGTGCCGGCCGCCGCCGCGCGCGCTCGAAAGGCGATTTCCTGGCCGGCGTCCGCTGCGAGTTTCCACGTTGTCTGCGCGGGTCCGACCAGGGTCGCCTGTCCGCCTGCCGCTTCCATGGTTGCGCTTGCAGTGCCGGCCGCATCCGCGCCCGATCGATTGCGCAGCACCAGCGCCACCTCGAACTCGTCGCCCACGTGCACCTGCGCTGGCGCCGTGGCCAAGAGCATCACTGGCTTGTCCACCGCGATGGTGGTCTCGCCGCTGCCCGCACGCTCGGGGCCCGACAGCGCCACGGCCATCAGGCGGTAGGCGGTCAGGTTGTCGGGCAGCGCAAAGCGGGCCGTCGCCTTGCCATCAGCACCGACCGCGACCTTGGGCAGCCAAACCGGCACGTCGCGGAAATCGCCGCGCACACCGTCGCCGCCGCCGCCGTCCTTGCCCTTGTCCTCGCCCACCCGTCCGCGGATGAGGTCGAGGACGGCCGCGAAATTGGCGACCCCAAGCTCGGCCCTGGCATAGATGGCATGCAGCGGGTCGGGTCGCGTCTGGCCCGACAGCGCCATCACGCCCTCGTCCACGGCCCATAGCGCCACCTCGCCCGCGGCCGGCTTGCCCGCGGCATCGGACACGGTCAGCGTCACCTGCACTTCGTCGCGCGGGCGATACTTCGGCCGGTCGGTCGCCACCTGGACCTGCAGGCTGCGGTCGGCGACGTCCACGGCGATGGGCGCGTACAGCACCTCGATCTCGGGGGCGCCCAGGTCGGGGATGCCCACCTCGGCGCGCGCCGACCGGCCGCGAAATACCGCCAGCCCGACCCAGAAGTTGGGGGCATGGCGCGCGGCGATGGGCACCTCGACGGTCGGCGCCTCGCCCTGCAAGGTCAGCAGTTGCGTGCGCAAGACACCGTCGCGCTCTTCGGTCAGCAGCGCCTGGGCGCCCGGCTGCAGGTTCTTGACCAGGATCTTTGCGGTCTCACCGACCTTGTACCTTTCCTGGTCCGGCACGAGCCGTGGCCCGTCGCGCTCGGTTGCATCCCAACGGGCGTCGCCCTTGCCGTGGACGTAGAGCGAGACCTCGGTGTAGGCCTTGCGCCCCTTGGTATCGGTCGCGGTTGCCCGCACCAGGTGCAGCCCCGGCTGTGTCGCCGTGACCGCACACGCCACCGGCGAAGCGGCGCCAGAGACTTCGCACGATCCGACGGGCGTGTCCTTGACCTCGCTGCGCCAGTGCACGATGCCGCCCATGCCCTCCTCGCGCACCTGCAGGTAGCTGCGCTGCACCACCTGTACCGAGAGGCGCGCCCCGGCAACGGCCCTGCCGAGGGCGTCGGGGGCGACCAGGTGCATCGCGATCGGCTGGCCGACCTCGACCAAGGCCTTGGCGAGCCGCACGCCGGCATGGACCGCGGCAGGATGGACCCAGGTCTGCGCGGTCTTGGACACCGGCTGACCGTTGGGGTCCTCGGCCGTGCATTCGACTTCCAGCGGCAGCGATCCCACGGCGCGCAGCCCCTGGGTCGGCAGCGAAAGCGTCGCCTTGCCGGTCGCGTCGAGTTCACCCGCCAGTTGTTGCCGGAACGAATGGGCGATGCTCGGGTCGGACGACAGCCAGTTGCCGGTGCCAAAGGAGAATTCGGGCCAACCGGGCGGCGAGAACACGCTGACGTACCCCGACGCGGCGACCTTGAGCGGCGCACGGCCCAGGGGCCCCCCGCTGTAGTAGCCCGCAAACACTTGTACGGTCACGGGCTCGCCCACCACATGGTGTGCCGCCGCCACGGTCGCCTCCATGCGGAACTTGGGGGTACGGAACACCCGCACCTCGAACTCGGCGCGCAGCGTCCGATCGCCCACCTTGGCCACCACCTGGTGCGTGCCGGTCGACCCTGACCCCGGCAGGGGCAACGACCCGTCAAAACTGGCGTTTTCTCCCAATGTGGTGTCGAGCTTGCCGATCGCGCGGTCGGTCGGGTCGCGCAGTTCGACGGCGACGGTCTGGCCTGGCCTGGCGATTCCCAGGCCCGCCGGTCCCAAGGCGCGCACGATGCCCTTGAACTGCACCGCCTCGCCGCGCTTGTACAAGGTCTTGTCGGTGAAAAGCAGCCCGCGCAGCGCGGGCTCTCCTTCGCGGTCCAGGTATTCGCCTGCCTGTTCGCCCTCGAGCAGCAGGTAGGTCCAGTCGTCGCCGATCGCGGCGGTGGCGACGTACGCGGGGGGCGGCGTGGCGTCGTCGTCGCCGCGGTCGCGCCAGTCGCGGCGGTCGCGCTGCCACAGGTCGCCCGGCGCCGTGGCGAGGCCCTGGGCATTGGTGGCGCCTTGCCAGATTTCGCTGCCGTCGCGCTTCTGCACCCGCAGCTTGCAGCCCGCGACCGGTAGACCCGTGCTGTACCGCGTGACCCAAAAGACGCTCGTGCCGTCGGCGGCCTTGGCGAGCACGTGCAGGTCGGTCCAACGCAGCAGCCGGTCGATGCGCTGCGGCGCTCCTGGTTGTTCCACGGCTTCGACGCGCACCCACGCCACCCCCGCCTTGCCGTCGCCGCCCACCGCAGGATCGACGTCGAGCACGGCACGTTCATCGGTATCGACGCCGCGACTGCCCGAGACCTGCAATACGCTTTCGAACGTCGGCCCATTGGCCTCGGGCGGCGGTGGCCGCGCGCCCTTGGGCACCGGCGGCGGATCGATGGCGTCCAGGACCTTGGGCAGTGTTTCGGGCGTCACCCGGTGGGCGCGCGCCTGCAGTTTTGGGACATTGCGCACGGCGAGCGCCAGCCGGTGCGGCCCCTGGGTGGATTCGAGCACACTGCCGTCGGTCAGCAGGTCCAACTGAGGCTTGCGGTGACCAAAGCGCACCGTGGCCTTGTGCATGGCGCGCAGCCTTTGTCCGTGCACATCGGGCAAGCCGGCCAACACCTCGATGGTGTAGGTGGTCTCGGGCTTCCAAGCGGCGACGGCAGGTGCTGTCGAGGGCGAGACCACCGGCACGCGGCCGCTCAAACGGCAGTGGCTGCCATAACACGACGCCGCAAACCCGGGCACGGGCGGCGTGACCCGCACGAACCGACCCAGGCCACGCGCGCCAGCAGCGGGGTCGTCGCTTCTGTCGTAGCCGCTCGTCCACGGCAGCCCATTGTTCAGGCTCACGGTCACCGGAGCCCATGCGTCGGGGTCGCACGGGTCCTGGTCGCACGCAACCGACACCACCCGCAGCTCGCCAAGCGTCGCGAAACTGAGCCTGAACGGTTCGCGCGAGCGTTCCGGGCCTTCCATGCTGCCGATGCCGGGCGAGAGCACGAGCGCCACCTGGGCATCGGCGGGCAAGGCGCTGCGTGGCAGGACCAACACGACCCGGCCGGCGAGGCTCTCACCGTCCGCGTGCGCCGGGTGCCCGGGCGGGTTGCGCCACGCCCCGATTTCGGCGGCAGTCGCCAGCCGCACATCAAACGCTGGTCCGGTTTGGTCGCCCACGGTCAGCCGAGCCGCGTTGGCCACGGTCTGTACGTCGACCGGTTGGTCGAAAAGCAGGGTGATGCGCGCCGAGGTCGCCACCTCGCCCTGGCCATCGCGCGGCGTGGTCTCGACGACGCGGGGCACAGCGGTACGGAACGTCCACTGGTGCGGCGCTGATGGCTTGCCGGTCAGCGAGGTCAGGCTGTCCAGCTTGACGGTGTAGGTGGTCGATCCGCGCAGCGCCGTCGTCGGGAAAAAGCCGAGCGTGCTCGTGCCCATCCAGCGCACCGACAACCCGACCGGAGGGTCGAGGCGCACCTGGGTGGCGGCCAGCGGTTCATCGACCGCCGCCACCGGCACCATGGGCTGGTTGAACGCCACGGCCCCCATCGCCGGATGGTCCACGTCGCCGCGCGGCATCGCAAAGGTCACGGTGACCTCGGCGGCCGGCGGCGCGGACAGGCCATGCGCCGATCCGCTCGGTGCGGACGTGGCTGCGCCGGCCGGTGGTGGTGCGGCCTGGGGCGTGGGCTTGGAACATGCCGCAAGCGCAACGAGCGCGGCGACCGACAGCGGGAGCCTGCGAACCATGGGGACCTCGAAAGGGCAGTGCCGGCCCCGACAACGCCGACGGCGGCCGGCGATTCACGGCGCGCAGCGGCTGGCGCGGTACGTCGAAAAGCGCTGCAGCCATGCCGCCCGCCGCGCCGGGTCCGGCCTCGCCCGGCGCGCGACCCGCCGGCGAGGTGGGATCTACGCCGGCACGCCAAACTCGCGCAGGGCCTGGTTCAGGCTGGTCTTCTTGTCGGTGGACGCCTTGCGCTGGCCGATAATCAGCGCGCACGGCACCCCGAACTCGCCAGCCGGGAACGCCTTGGGCCGCGTACCGGGAATGACCACGGAGCGCGCGGGCACCCGGCCCCGGTATTCGACCACGGTGGGCCCGCTGACGTCCAAGATCGCGGTGGACGAGGTCAGGACCACTCCCGCGCCGATGACCGCCTCTTCTTCGACGTGCATGCCCTCGACCAGGATCGCCCGCGACCCGACGAAGCAACCGTCTTCGACGATGACCGGAAGCGCCGACGGAGGCTCGAGGACACCGCCGATGCCGACGCCGCCGGCCAGGTGCACGTTGCGGCCGATCTGCGCGCACGACCCCACAGTGGCCCAGGTGTCGACCATGCTGCCCGACCCGACCCAGGCGCCGATGTTGACGTAGCCGGGCATCAAGATCGCGCCCTGCTCCAAGAAACTGCCGTACCGCGCGACGCCCGGCGGGACCACCCGCACGCCTTGGGCCTGCAGGTTGCGTTTGGGCGGGATGCGGTCGAAGAACTCCAGGGCCCCGGCCTCCAGGGCTTGCAACGGCGAGATTGCGAAGTAGAGCAGGATCGCTTGCTTGACCCACTCGTGCACGACCCAGCCGTCGGCCTGTGGGGTCGCCACGCGCAGTTGGCCGCGATCGAGCAGCGCGATGGTGTCCAACACCGCCGAAGCGTGGCGGCGGTCGCGCAACAATTCGCGATCCGCGTAGGCGGCGCGCACCAGTTCAGGCCATTGCGGATCGACCATGCTGCCTCGGCGGCGCGCGGCGGCGAACTCGGCGGCTACTTGGCCGCTGGCGTGGCGGAGTCGGCCGCAGGCTTGGCCGCCTTGTCGTCGGGCTTGGCGTCGGCCGGCTTGGTCTCCGCCTTCTTCTGCGCCAGCACGTCGCCCACAGCGCCCTCGGCCGCCGACTGGTCGGACCCGGCGCGCGCCAGGATGATCGACAGCACCATGAACGCGCCCGCCGCGATCGTCGTCGCCCGCGACAGCACCGTCGAGGCGCCGCGGCCGCCAAACACCGAACCGGTGGACGACCCCGCACCGAACACGCCGCCACCGCCGCGGCGGGCCACCTGGCCGGGCTGCAAGAGCACGACCACGATGAGAAAGAGGCAGCAGATGACGTAGAGGGCAATCGCCAGATAATACAGCACGTTCGGCTCCGATGCGGCGCGACCCATCCTGCGCTGGTCCGGGCCAGGGCGGTGCGGCGGGGGCGGTATGGTAGGCCCGAGCCGCCCGGCGCGCAAGGTCGCCGCTGGCGGAAAACGTCGACGCGGCCCGCAACTTGACACCCTGGGCCTCGCGCGCGACAGTAGGCGGCCTGCGATCCGCGCGTCGCGGGCCAGTTCGACACGGCGGCGCTGACCGCACGCACGCTCGCGAGGTGATTTGGCCATGACGACCAGCAAGCGCACCCATGGGTCCGTCGCACGGCGCCTGGCGATCGTTGCCGTGATGGTGGCCGCGGCCGCCGGTTGCGGATCGGTGGGGGCTTCCACCGCGATCACCGACGCGACCCGCGACCTGCGCGAGGCCAAGCAGCAAAAGGCCGACGAGTTTGCGGTCTACTATTACACGCGCGCCGACATCTACCTTCAAAAGGCAAAGAAGCTCAACGGCATGGGGCACTACCAGGTCGCGCAGGAGTACGCGCGCGTTTCCAGCGAGGCCGCCGCCAAGTCGCTCGACGTCGCCCGCATCAACAAGGACCAGGCCGCCCGGCGCGACAAGTTCGCGCCCAAGAAGGACGGCAAGGACGCGGCCCCCGCGGCCCCTGGCTTTACGCCATCGGATCCCAGGTAGGCGGTCGCCGCTCCCCCCATCGAACTCCCCGCGAGGCCTAGATGCCCCCAACACCCCAATCGTCGCGCATCCCGCACGTGGCCGCGGCCTTGTGGGCGGCGACTGCCCTGCTTGCCACCGCGTGCACCACGGGTGCCGAAGTCGACAAAGAGACCGGCGAGCTAGCCGAGCAAGTGCGCAGCGCCCGCGAACCCGCGTACTACTGCGCTCCGCGCGACCTCGCCCTGGCCGAGGCGGCGATCGACCACGCTCGCTACGATGCCGAGAAGGGCGACGCCATCAGCGCCTACTACCACTTGCAGGCGGCCAAGGAACACACTGCCAAGGTCGTGGCCGTCAAGGGCAAGAAGGGCTGCTGTGCCGACAACGACGGCGACCTGCTGTGCAATGCCGACGACAAGTGCCCCGACGACCCCGAAGATTTCGACAAGGATCAGGACGACGACGGTTGCCCCGAATACGACCGAGACGGCGACGGAATCCACGACCAGAAGGACACCTGCCCCGACCAGGCCGAGGACAAGGACGGCTTCCTGGACGAAGACGGCTGCCCCGAGGACGACAACGACAAGGACGGCGTCGAAGACAAGAAGGACAAGTGCCCCAACGTAGCGGAAGACAAGGACAACTTTGACGACATCGACGGTTGTCCCGACCTGGACAACGACGGCGACGGCATCAACGACTACCCGGTCAAGGCCGACCAGTGCCCCAACGAGCCGGAAATCTACAATGGCCTCGACGACACCGACGGTTGCCCCGACAAGCTGCCCGAGGCCCCGCCGCCGCCGCCCAAGTTCGAAAACATCGAGGTCGAGGCCGACCGCATCGTATTCAAGAAGCAGATCCAGTTCGCGACCAACTCGGCCAAGATCGTCGGTCAGTTGTCCGAGACCATCCTCAACGAGTGTGCCCAGGCCCTCAAAGAGCGCACGGACGTCAAGGTGCAAGTCGAGGGACACACCGACGAGCGCGGCCCCGACGCCAAGAACAAGAAGCTGAGCCAGGCGCGCGCCGAATCGGTCGTGGCGGCGCTGGTCAAGCGCGGCATTGCGCGCAGTCGGTTGATCCCGGTGGGCTTTGGCGAAGAGCGGCCGCTCGACACCGCGCACAACGAGACGGCGTGGGAGAAGAACCGCCGCGTCGAGTTCAACTTCTTGCCGCCCGAGAAGTAGGGGCCCCGAAACGATTCAATCCATCATTTCTTGGGCCCGCTTGCTGGATCGGTGGGTCGCCAGCGCGCGGACCCAAGGTCCGACTCGCGGCTCCGTCCTGACGTGAGGGCGAGCGACATGTTGTTTTCTATTCCGTAGGAGCCTGTCGGCGCAACGCCAGAATCGGCAGATTCTGGCCGACAGGCTCCCAGGCGCGGCGGCCGCAGCCGGCTTTTGGCCTAGGCACCCAACCGCGCCTCCAGCACCGCCCGGACGGCGGCCATGTCGCGGACCAGGTCCAGGGCGAACGCGGCGTGGCCGGTGGCGTAGCCGTTGCCGATGATCAATTCGACGTCGGCGCCGACGCCCTCGGCGCCGAGCGCAACGCGCGGAAACGACGTCGCCATGCCGAAGAACAGGCACAGCCCGCGCGGCCGGCACGCAAGCACGGTGGCCATCTCGGTGCCGGGCAGGCTGGCCATGTTCACGACCGCGTCCGCCCCCTGGCCGGCGGTCCACTGCAGCGCCTGATCGCGCACGGCCACGGCGTCGGCGGCATCGACCGCGGCCCAGCCGTCGCACAGCCCGGTGTCGAAAACCTGTGCACACGGCGCTGCGAACTTGTCGATCACCCACAGCCGCAAGTCGGGCCGCGCGCGCCGGGCCGCAGCCAGCGACAACAGGCCCGCCTTTCCGGCGCCGATGACCACCAGGTGACCGCCCTGTGGCAGGCCGCGGGCATGGCGATCGACCAACGCCGGCGCGCCGCAGACATCCAGGACCGCCAACACCAGCCGTTCGGGCAGGTCGGCCGGCACCACGGCGATGGGCGCCGACGACGGCAACAGCGCGTGACCGCGCACCTGCACCTGATGGGCATGCGGCAGGACGGCGAGGATGGCGTCCAGGTGCAGCGGCGTCAGCGTCAGCGACACCAGCGTCGCCACCTGGGCGCCCGGGGCCACGCCGCGCAGCGACCCCGCGTAGTCCGGTCCCACCGCGCGCAGGCGGCCGAGCAGCATACCGCCCGACCCCGTGACCGGGTTCTGCATCTTGCCGCGCTGCTGGACGATGGCCGCGATCTGGTCGGCGACGGCCGGCCCGCCTGCCGCCGCGACCGATTCCAACTGCACGAAACTGGCGGCGTCGACGTTGAGCGTCTCCACCTCGATCCACGCCTCGCTGCCATACGGTGGCAGCGAATTGTCCAGTGCGTCTGCGGCCTGCGGCAGAAGGCCGCGCGGCGACACCACGCGGTGCAGTCCAAGCGGGTCGCCGCCCGGCAGGAAATGGACGGAATCGGTGGACGTGGCGATCAGCCTTTGGTCTTGCTGAACTCGAACGCGTTGGCGGCGGGCGCCGGCTTGACCAGCACTTCGCGCTCGAAGGCCTTGGTGTCCGGCGTCTTGCCACAGCGCACCACATGCGGCCCAACCAGCAGGCGGATGCGCACCACCTCGACCCCCATCATCTGGCCGTCGACGAACACATCCGCCCCCTTGGGGCAGAACACCGACACCTGCGCGTCGGGGTCGTCGCGCTCCAGGCGCACCCGGATGTCCTTGGGCGGGTCGCTGCGGCTGCCCTGGACGACCTTGGTCACCGGCTTGAACCCCTGGGCCGACACCGTGACGTCGGCCGCGCCAAACGGCACCAGCACCTTCATCGGGGTCTCGAACGGCAGCGGCTTGTTGTTGACCGCGACCTGGGCTCCCGGCGGACTGGATTCTACGGTGATGACGCCGTGGGTGACCTTGAGCTGGGCGATGACGTTGTCGCGGTATTGCAAGACGATTTCGCGCTGGCGCGGGTCGAGCGGTGCCCGCAGCGTGTAGTCGAGGTAGGCGTAGGCCTCTTCGTACTGCTTGAGCGTGTAGAGCATGGACCCGATGTTGAAGATGGCATTGGACAGCGGGAAAAGCTTGAGCGATGCGCGGAATTTCTCCAGCGCCTCCTCGTACTTGGCCGCCGCCACCAATTTCTTGCCTTCCTCGTTGAGGCGCTCCGCGGCGCGATCTGCCGGTTCGTCTTGTTTGGCGCCTTCAGATCCGCCCTCTTGGGCGAGGCCTGCCGGCGCGGCGGCTGCGAGCGCCAGGGCTGCGGCGCACGCCCCTGCGCGGGCCCACCGGCCGCGGGGGTGCAGGGCTCGGGCGAGGAGGTGCAGGCTGCGGGCGAAGGGGAGCAGGGCTCGGGCGAGGGCAGTCATGGCGTAGGACTCCTGGGCCAGTCGGGTCGACCGCGCCCCTTGCGGACGCGACGGTTGCGCGCAGGCCCACGGGTGCTAGGGTAGTCTGGCGCGCGGCCGGCTGCAACCGCGCCCGACCCCGCACGACGCGGCGGCCGCGCCGGCGATTCAGGTGATCGTGGCGGCTCCCACTGGTCTGGGTTGGATCTCCCCAGGGCTTCGGCCCCTGGTGCGCACACTGCGCGACCAACCGGGGCTGTGGGCGATCCCGGCCGCGGTCGCGTTGTCGTTCGGCCTCGACCTGCACGCGGTCGAGCACGGGCCCGTTCTGTGCGTGTCGCGCCTGATCTTGGGCGTGCCCTGCGGAGGCTGTGGGTTGACGCGCGGCTATGTGGCATTTGCGCACGGCCAGTGGTGGACTGCGCTGCGATACAACCCGCTGACACCCCTGCTCTATCTGTGGATGGCCGGGTGGTGGGCAGCGTCGGTGGCTCGCCTCGTTCGCGGGCTGCCGGTGGCCCGGTCGCCGCGGTGGCTTGGCCTGGTCGCCCTGGCCGGCTTTGGGCTGCTTTGGCTGGTGCGGACCGTGGGCTTCTTCAGTGAGCCCGGCTGGGCGGAAGTCGTCGCTCGCGAGGCCCTGCCGGTGCGGCTATGGGTGTGGATCACGCACTGATTGCTCGCCAATTGGAGAACTACTCAATGACTCTGAATGGTTGTGTTCTCCGGGGTCGCCGGATCGCGAATTGCGGTGCCGACGCTCGGCCCCGGCGAGAGCGGGCCGCGATCAACGGGTGATGGGTCCAAGACCGACCGCTGCGCCGAACCATGCGCGCACCCCAGCCTCGATGCGGTCGACGGCGTCGGCGGCAGCCGGGTCGATGCGCAGCGCGGCCGCTTCCGATCGGAACCACGTGCGCTGCCGCTTGGCATAGTGCAGGTGGTCGCGTGCCAGGCGGTCGGCGAATCCCGCCGGATCGCCGTTGCCCAAGACGATCTGGGCGGCGTCCCGGTAGCCCAGGGCCTGCATGGCCGGCGCGGTCGCAGGCATGCCCCCGCGCAGCAGCGCCGCGACCTCGGCCAGCAGCGGACCCGCCATTGCCCGGGCGCGGCGCTCGACGGCGGCGGCGTGGCGCCCAGGTTCGGGTTCCAGCACGGCCAACCACACCTCGAAGCGCGGCGCGGGCGTCTGCAGGTGCCAGTGCGACAAAGGTTGGCCCGTGGCAGCGTGGACCTCGAGCGCACGCAGCACGCGCTGGCGGTTGGCGACGGGCGTGGTCGCGGCGTAGGCCGGATCGACGCGCGCCAATTCCGCGTGCAGCGCCGGCGCGCCCAGCGCCGCCCAGCGATCGGCCAACTGGCCGCGCAGCGCCTGATCGACGGCCGGAATCTGCGCCAGGCCGCGCACCAGCGCCCGGTAGTAGAGGCCGGTGCCTCCGACCACGAGCGGCCATCGGCCGCGGCCGGCGACGTCGGCCATTGCGGCGCGTGCCGAATCGGCCCATCGGCCCGCAGTCATCGCTTCGCTCGGGTGGACGACATCGACCAGGTGGGTGGGCACCGCCGCGCGCTCTTCGGCGGTCGGCTTGGCCGTGCCGGCGTCCAACTGCCGGTACACCTGCAAGGCGTCGCACGACACCACCTCGATCGGCAGGCCACGGCCGCGCAAGGCAACCGCTATCGCCGTCTTGCCGCATCCGGTCGGGCCGCACAGCGCCGCGATGCGCGGGAGCCCCGGGCGGCTCACGGGCGGCCGAACCAGCGGGCGATATCGCCAAACGGCACCCGGGTCCACACCGGCCGGCCGTGCGGGCAGTAGGCCGACAAGTCGACGCCGTCCATCTCGGCCAGCAGCGCGTGCACGTCGGCCGGGTGCAACACGTCGCCTGAGCGAAACGCCGCGTGGCACGCAAGCGTCGCGGCATGGCGCTCCACGCGCTCGACCAGGGCGCCATCGCGGCCACCGGCCACCAGCGACGCGGCCAACTGCCGCACATGCGGCGCCACGTCTTTGTCGCGCAGCAGCACCGGTTGGGCCAACACCCGCACCAGGCGCGGGCCGGCCGCCGCGACTTCGAACCCCAAGCGCGCCAAGAGGTCCACCTCATCGCCCAACGCCGCCACCTCGGCCGGGGCCAGCGGCACAGCCTGGGGAATCAAAAGCACCTGCGACGGCAGCGGACCGGCGCGCAGGCCGACCACGAAGCGCTCGAAAAGCACGCGTTCGTGCGCCGCGTGCTGGTCGATGACCACCATCGCTTGGTCGTCCTGGCACACCAGGTAGCACAGACCGACCTGGCCCACGTAGCGCAGGGCCGACCATCGGCCAGCGACCGGGTCGCCGATCGGCAGCGATTGCGGTTGCGGTGCTGTTGGCGGCTGCGGGACCGGTTGCGGGCTGGGCGCGGAAGGCGCTGGAGCGGACGGACGCCAATCCGTTTTGATCAAGAGGGCTTGTGGGTCCGGGCCTGGGTGTCGGTGGGGCACCGGGTCCGCGCGAGCCGCGTCGATCGCTGCGGGCGCCGTCGCCGGCAAAACCGTGCGAATCCACGGCGTCTCTGCGAGCATCGCGCCAATCGCCCGCACCACGGCGCCAAAGACGTTGCCGCTCGCCGCAAAGCGCACCTCACTTTTGGCCGGGTGCACGTTGACGTCGACCGTTCCGGCCGGGCAGGTCAGCCAAAGCACACCCACCGGGTAGCGTCCGCGCTCCAACAACGTGCCGTACGCCTGGGCCACCGCCTGTTGCAGGGTGCGGTCGCTGACCGGCCGACCGTCGACCAAGATGCGCAACTGGCCCGGTCCGACGTGGTGCAGCGCCGGTTCGGACAAGAGCGCCGTGACGCCGTATTCGCCCTGGGCGTGCACCTTGTGCAGCCGCCGCGCCACCTGGGGTCCGAGCACCGCGCTGGCGCGCGCCGCTGGGTCGCCATCGGGTGGGAAGTCGAGCACTTTCTTGGCGCCCACCCACAGCGTCAGGTGCAGGTCGGGCCGCGCCAGCGCCAGGGTCTCCAGCAGGTCGAGGATGCGCCCGGTCTCGGTGCTGGCCGTGCGCAGGAACTTGAGGCGGGCCGGCACGTTGAAGAACAGATCCTCGACCTGCACGTCGGTCCCTGGCGCACAGCCGACCGCCTCGGCCTGCAAATCCACGCCGCCTGCGCCGTGCAGGCGAAGCCCGACCTCGTCGCCGGCGCGCCGGGTGGTCAGCGTGACCTTGGCGACCGCCAGAATCGACGCCAGCGCCTCGCCGCGAAAGCCGAAGGTGCCGATGCCCAGCAGATCGTCGGCGCCTCGCAATTTGCTGGTGGCGTGTCGCGCAAAGGCGAGCCGGGCGTCTTCTGGGCCCATGCCGCAGCCGTTGTCCGTCACTCGAACCAAGCGCTTGCCGCCGTCGTCCAGGCGCACCGTCAGCCGCGTGGCGCCGGCATCGATGGCGTTTTCCAGCAGTTCCTTGACGATCGAGGCCGGCCGCTCGACCACTTCGCCCGCCGCAATCTGATTGGCGACGGCGGGGTCCAGCAGCGCGATGCGCGGCGCATCGACGGATTGCGCTGTCTGCGTCACGGCATCGCCCTCAACGCGACAGCGGCCAGCACGCCTGCGCCGAAAGCGGAGGAGCGCTTGGCCTTTGCATGAACGGGCCGAATCCCGCAGGCAGACGCGCGGCCCGACCGAGCCCGTCGCGGCGCAGTTCGGCCCACTCTGGGTGCAGCCAGGCGTAGGTCTGGGCGCTTGCCACCACCTGCATCACGTAGGCGCGCGTCGCCGGGTAGGGGATGGACTCGACGAACACATCGGTCGGCACGTCGGGCTTCTTCTGTATCCAGTCGCGGCCGGCATAAGGCCCGGCGTTGTAGCCGGCGGCCACCAGCATGGTGTTGCCCTTGTACAGGCTGAGCAACTGGCCGAGGTAGAGCGCGCCCAACTGCAGGTTGGTGCCCGGCCTGAGCAGCGATCCGGCGCCGCCATAGGGCACGCCGTGCAGGTCGGCGACGTTCTTGGCCACTGACGGCAGCAGTTGCACCAGGCCATAGGCGCCCGCCTTGCTCTGGGTGGTCGCCACATAGGCGCTCTCGTGGCGCATGATGGCGTACAGCAGCGATCGAGGAATTCCGGCCGCCTGCGCCGCCGCATCGGCCTCGTCGAAGTAGGCGCGCGGAAACGACTGTCGCCAGATGTGCGCCGTGCTGTCGTCGGGCCGTGCCGCGCGGCGGGTGTGGCGGTCCATCACACCGTGGGCCATCGAGCGGTTGCCGTCCACTTCGAAAAGCACAGCCAGCAGGTGCACGCCGTCGCGCGGCAGCCCGCGGTTCAGTTGCTCGCGCAGCAGCGCCCTGGCCTCGGCGTGAAGGCCCATGCGTACCAGCAGCGCCGCTTCGTCCAGCGCCGGTGCGCGCTCCACCCGCAAGCGGTCCAGGGAAGGCGCGGGCAACTCACCTGCCGCGCTCGGCGGCGGCCCCAAAAGCCGTTCGGCGCGGTCGGCGTCGATCTCGCCGATGCGGTCCAGGGCCAGGATGCCGTAGTAGGTCTGCGGCCAGGTGTTGGCGACCGTGGCCCAGGCGTCGAGCGCCGGCTCGGTCTGGCCCAACTGCTGCAGGCAACGCGCTTGCCAGTAGATGGCCTTGGCGCGCCACGGCTGGCGGGCGCCGGTCCAAAGATTGCCGTGGTCGCGCTCCAGTTGCACGAACGACTCCAGCGCCTTGGCGTAGTCGCCGCCGAGGAACCGTTGCCAGCCCAGGCCCCACACCGCCAATTCCCGGTCCTGGGCGTCGGGGTGGTGGTCGAGCAACCGCAAGAGCGCTTTGGTCGCTTCTTCGGGCTGGCCGACGTTGTTGTACAGCCGGTGCAGGCGGGCCAGGGTCCGCGCGTGCAGCTCGGTCGCCGCCGGACTCGCAAGCGCGGCCAAGCCCGCCACCAGCGCATTCAACTCGGCGATGGCCTGCGCATCGTGACCGGTCTTGCCGAGCGCGTCGCCCAGAGCAAACTGCGCCCGCGCCTTGAGCAGCGGATCGTCCAACTGGCCAAAGGCTTTGCGCAAAAGCGGCACGGCGTCGGCCCGGGTTTTCTTGTCGCGCACCGCCAGCGCGCCGCGCACGTACAAGCGCAGCCCGCTGCCGTCCTCGGTCGCTGCGTCCGCCTCGCGCAACCACGCGTGGATCTGGCCCGGGCGGACCTCGGTGCGGCGCAGGATGCGTTCGATGCGGTCGGCGGCCGTCGGCGTGGCGTCGGCGGTGGCCAGCCGCGCGGCGGCCAGATCCGAGTCCGCGCCGCGGTCCAGGCTCCAACCGTCCCGCCACGCCCGCACCGCGTCGGCGGACCTGCCGTTGCGCGCCGCCAGGTCGCCCGACAGCAGCAGCCATCGCGCCCGCAGATCCTGGCCCAGTCGCGCCGGATCGACGCGTTCGAGGGCCTCGCGCGCTGGCCCGACGTTGCCGTGCTGCAATTCCAGCGCCGCCATATGCAGCGACGCCTCGTCGCGCGCCACGTGCCACGGTGCGATGGCCGCCCATTGAGCCAGCGCTTCGGCGTGGTCCTTGCGTCGCAGCGCCAGCTCGGCCAGCGCCCGCCGCGCCCGCTGGGCCAGGGGGCCGCTTTGCGCCAGCGGCTGCCAGGCGCGGTCGGCCTCGGCATCCCTGCGCTGGGCTTGCAGGGCCAGGGCCGCGAGCATCGCTGCAGCCTGACGTACTGCGAGGCGGCGGCTGCCATCCAAGAGCGGACCCGACAGTCGCGCCACGGTCGCCCACTGGCGTTTGCGGTAGGCGGCGTGCAGGGCCGCATAGTCTGGATCGGTCGCCGCGAGCGGCGCCAGGTCGTACAGATCGTCGGTGGTGGCCGGCGCGGCGGCGGCTGCCGCGGGCTCGCAGGCGTCGCTCTCGACCACAGCGCCATCGGCGGGTTCGACCGCGCTGGCCGGGGCGCTGGCCAGTGTGCCAAGGGCCGCGAGACACACTGCCGCTGCGCGCGCCCAAGGGGGCCGGGAGACGACGATGGGCGCTGGGAGAGCGGTAGTCCGCATCCGGGCGATCGTGGACTGCGGCGCCGCCGATGACAAGAAAAATCTGCACGCGACCGCAGGGGCGCGGCGGAACCAGGGCAAGGCTCTGTCTTGCAAGAGCAAAGTGGCTGTGGAGGCCGCAGCGTGGGACGCCCTCCGCGTCCCGGCCGTTGACAACCCGGCCGCGCATCGCGCATCGTTGCCGCGCTCGGGTCGCGGCTGTACGCCGCTGCCCTCGCCGCCGGAGTGGTGGAATGGTAGACGCGGCGGACTCAAAATCCGTTGAGCTTGCGCTCATGTGGGTTCAAGTCCCACCTCCGGCACCCACCAGAAGTTTCCTGCGCTTGCAGCGCTCGCAATGAGGGCGGCGCACGCTGCGGCGTTCGGCCCGGTCGCCGTGGCGATCGCCTTGATCGCCGCTGCCCCACCCGTCGCGGCGCAGTCTGGCGCAGCAGAACTGGCAAGTGCGGCAGCGCCGCTTCCCGAGGGCGACACCGCCTCGCGTCCAGCAGCGGAACCGTACCGCCTGGACGCTCAATTGCGGCTGCGCGGCTCGGCTGGCCGCCGGTTGGCGACGCTCGGCCCTGGCTTCGCCGCAAAGACCCAGGGCTGGTTCCAGCGCTCGCGGCTCGGGGTGTCGTTCGATCGAGGCGATCTGGCGGCGCGCGTCCAGTTGCAGTCCTCCAGCGCGTTCGGCGTTGCGCAGCCGGGGTCCGACCCGGTCGCGCTCGGCCTGCAGCAGGGCTGGCTGCGGGCGCGGGTGCCAGCACTCGGCGAGGCGTGGGTCGACGCCGGACGCTTGGCCTTGCAATATGGCCTGGGCCGGCAGATCGGCGACTACGACTTTGACCTAGTGGGCCATGCGTTCGACGGCGTGCGCGCCCATTACGGCTTGGGCGGCCAGTTGGCGGTCGACGGCCTGGCCGTCAAGCTGCGGCGCGCGGCGGGGCAGCCCGATCTCGAACGGAATCTGGCCGGCGCCTACCTGACCGGCCGGCCGAGCGACGCCTTCAGCGCCGACCTGTATTTTCTGTACTTGCAAGACGGCGCCAGCATTGAGGACGCCGAACTGTTGACGATGGGCGCACGCCTCGACCTGACGCCCGCGCGCTGGCTCGCGGCCGACCTGGAGGCTGCGGTGCAGATCGGCGAGGTCACCGTGGCCAACGTGCGCGAACCCCAGGACCACCTGGCGTGGATGGCGGCCGGCCAGGTGTCGCTGACCGGGCAGTTCGGCGTCGACATGGGCGTTTCGGCCGTAGGACAGATGTTCTCTGGCGACGACCAGCCGGCCGACCGCACACGCCGGGCGTGGCGACCGCTGTACCCGTCGCGCGATCGGTTGGTCGGCCTGTTGCAACTGCTGGACCCGAGCAATCTCTTGCAGGTAGGCGGCGCATGGCACGTCGCGGTGCCGGCGTGGGGCGGCCACATGCGCGCGGAGTGTGACGTGCGGATCAACCGGGCCGCGGCGGCAGGCCCGCTGCCGGCATTTGGTGGCGGTGCCCTTGGCCAGGGCGGCCAGGGTTGGGTCGCGCTCGGCACGCAGGCCGACCTGAAGCTGCGTTGGGGTGTGGACACGGGCCGGGAATTGCTCGGCGCCGTCGCCGTGTTCGCGCCCGACGCAGCACTGGCGCGGGAGCGCAACGCCCAGACGGCGCTCTTGATCCTGCTGCAATGGACAGCCGCGTTTTGAGCGGCTACCCTGCGCGCCGCATTCGGCCCGGTTCGCCCCGCGCGGCAACGTCCGTTCGTGCCGGCCGCTGGTATGCGAGGCAGGGTGGGCCCGTCCACGCGGCCCCCAAGGAAGAAACACATGATCGTGCGGCATGGCGGAAGAAGCGACGTGGGCGCGGTGCGCCAGCACAACGAGGACAGCTTCCTGGCCGACCCTCAGACCCAGCTTTTCGTGGTCTGCGACGGCGTGGGCGGGCGCGCGGGCGGCGCTGAGGCGTCGAGCCTGGCCGTCGAGCACATCGGCCAGATGGTCGCCAAGAACCGCCGGGCGATCGAGGAATTCAGCGGCGGCACCGGTCAGACTGCGCGCCGCGACGTCGCGGCCATCCTCGAACGCGCGATCAGCGACGCCAGCCGCCGCGTACGCCACCACGCGTTGGCCAATCCGCAGTTGTCGGGCATGACCACGACGGTCGCGGCGCTGCTGGTGACCGGCGATCAGGCCTTCGTGGGCCACGTCGGCGATTCGCGGGTATACCTCTTGCGCGCAGGCGTGCTGCATTGCCTGACCGAGGATCACAGCGTCGCCAATGACCTCAAGCGCCGCGGCCGGTTGCCCGACTTGAGCATCGCTGCCGCCCAGCACGACGCGCTGACCCGCGCGCTCGGCGTGCTCGACACCGCCCGCGTCGACCTGCTCGACCTGGAAGTCCTGCCGCGCGACCGCTTCATCCTGTGCAGCGACGGCGTGCACGGCGTGGTCGGCGATGAACTGATGCAGGCGCTCGGCATCCGCGGCGAGGTGCAGCGGGCAGCCGATGAACTCATCGAAGCCGCGCTGCAGAAAGGCGCGCCGGACAACGCCACCGCCGTCGTGGTCGACGTGCTCGACGACGCCGCCGAGGACCGCGCCATGCGGGTGCGCCGCCGCCTCGAAGCGATCCAGTCGGTCACCATGTTCCGCTACCTCGCCTTTGCGGACCTGATGCGGGTGGCCGGCATCGCCCGCGAACTGCGCTGGCCCGCCGGCACCGCGTTCTTCAAAGAGGCCGACCCCGGCGACAGCATGTACATCCTGCTCGACGGCGTGGTCGGCGTCAGCAAGAGCGGCTTGGAGCTGACCACGCTCAAGCCGGGTGCCCATTTCGGCGAGATGGCGCTCATCGAGCGGGCGCCGCGGTCGGCCACGGTGGTCGCCAAGACCGACTGCGACGTGCTGGTCATTGAGCGCGAGGGCTTCTACGGGTTGCTCAGCGAGGAGACCACTGCGGTCAAGCTGCTGTGGGGCTTGGTGCGTATGCTCAACCACCGCCTGCGCTTGACCAGTGACGAACTGACCCACCTCAAGATGGGGTTGCAGTGAACTACCGCCTCGCCATCGCGCTGGGTGCATTGTGCGCTTGCACGCCGCCCGAGCCTCCGCCACCTCGGCCGGCTGCGGCGCGGGCTGCGCCAACAGAACTCCGCACCGAACCCGAAGCCGACCCGCAAGCCGCACAGGCCGTGCGCACCGATGGCCTGCAAGGCGGGACCCTGGTCTTCGAGGACCACTTCGACCGCGCCGACCTCGGCCCCGATTGGCTCGGCAAGCACGCGGGCGAGTGGATCCTGGAGGGCGGCGAGGTCAAGGCCAACCGCGTGCAGGCCGAGGAGGTCCGCAACCAGGGCCTTTGGCTGCAAAAACCTTTGCCCGACAAGGTGCGGGTCACGTTTCGGGCCCGGTCGCTGTCGCGCGTCGGCGACACCAAATGCGAGATCTTCGCCACCGAACCGCGCCACGAGGCCGGCTATTCGGTCATCTTTGGCGGTTGGAACAACACCATCAACACGATCACCCGCCTGGGCGAACACGAACCGCGCCGGGTCGTCCAGTCGGACCACCAGCGGGTCGAATCCGGCCGGACCTATGCCTGGACCCTGGTGCGCACCGACCACGTGGTGCGGTGGTACATCGACGGCAAGTTCATGATCGCCTACCCCGACGATCGGCCGGTGCGCGGCTCCTTTTTTGGCTTCAACAACTGGGCGACCGACGTCCGCTACGACGACCTGCAGGTGTTCGCGCTGTGACGCCAGCGCGCGCGATCTTGTAGCCCCATGAGAACATGTTGTAATTCTGTGAGGACCGGACGCGCTGTTGACGCTTTGGGCATTGCGCATTTATCTTGCGCCGCGGCTTGCCGTCCGCGCGCACCGGCTCGCCGGCACCCGTACCCGCGGGTGGCTGCAATTGGCCGATTCGCGCGCTTGTGGTGGGCGGCGCTGTCACCGGCCGATGCCCACGGGACGGCGACCGCCGCGCGCCGGCCGGCCGGCTCACGGCGAATTCGCCCGTCGAACCCCAATTGTCCCTCGAACTCCAGGTGAGCCGTGGCGATCCGCACCACATGCGCAGGCGAGACCAACGTCGGCCGCAAGCGCGCGCACAACGAGGACAACTATCTGGTGTTCCCGGAGCGCAACTTGTTCATCGTCGCGGACGGCATGGGTGGCCACGCCTGCGGCGAGGTGGCGAGCCAGATGGTGGTCGAGACCATGCGCGACTACTTCGGGCGCGCCTTTGACGACCCGGACGCCACCTGGCCCGGCCGCGAAGAGCGCGGGCGAACCCGCAGCGAGAACATGCTCAACAGCGGCATCCGCTACTGCAATTACGCGATCTGGGAACGCGGGCAGAGCGACGCCAAATTCAAGAACATGGGCACCACGGTCGTCGGATTCCACCTCGACGACAGCGATGGTCACCTCACCGTCGCCCACGTCGGCGATTCGCGCTGCTACCGACTGCGCGGCGACGAGTTGACGCAGATCACCGAAGACCACTCGCTGCTCAACGACTACAAGCGCATGGCCGTGCTGACGCCCGAGGAAGAAGCGAACTTCCCGCACAAGAACATCATCGTGCGCGCTTGCGGCCTCAAGCAGGACGTGGTCGTGGACCTGCAGCGCGACAAGCCGCAGTTGGGCGACATCTACATCCTGTGTTCCGACGGCCTGTCGGGCGAAGTGGCCGATCCGCAGATCCGCGAGATCATGGCGCGCGAGCGCGGCGACGTGGTCGCGATGGTCCACAAGCTCATCATGCAGGCGTGCGACAACGGCGGCAAGGACAACGTGACCTGCATCGCGCTGCGCTTCGACGAAGTCTGAACACCGACGGGCCGGTGCCTGCCGGCTGGTATCTCGCCATGACCGATGCCGCCGCCCTGTCGCTCCAACCTGTCGGCCTTTGGGTCGCAGAGTTGCACGGATTCCTGGTCGAACTGCAGGAGCGCCGCCAGGCTGCCGCCGCCGATGCGCTGCCGATGGCCGAAAAAGCCCGCAGGCTGGCCGACAAGGCCCGCGTCCTGGCGCAGCAGTGGGCGCAGGCGCGGCCGCAGGTCGCACAACGTCTGCAGCACATCAGTCAGCGGCTGGCCGCCCTGGACCTCAGTCGCGAGCGCGGAACCCTGGTCCGCACCGGCATGGCATGGAAGATTGCCAAACATTACGAAGGCATCGCTCGTATGCTGCGCGCCGAGCCGACCGTCGCGGTGCCGTTGCCCGAGTTGCGGCCCAAGAACTACGCCCGCAATGCCTTCCACATCGGCAACGGCTTCTTTTCGGCCGGCCTGTACACGGCGATCGACGACCGTGCCACGATGCTGTGGATTGCGCTCGGGTACTGTGCGTGGATGCTGGGGCTCGAGGTCGCCCGCCGGCTGAACCCGCGCCTGAACCGGTACCTGGTCGACAAGGTTTTTGGGGCGATCGCCCGGCCGAGCGAAGCTTGGCGGATGAACTCAGCGTCGTGGTACGGCATCGCCATCGTGGTCATGCTCGCGTCTGGCGCTCCGCGTCTGGCGTGCATTGCCGCGGTGCTGACGCTGGGACTCGGCGACCCTGCGGCGGCGCTTATCGGTCGCAGATGGGGCCAACGCAAGCTGTACGGGCGCAAAAGCCTTGCCGGCTCGCTGGGTTTCTTCGGCGTGGCCTGCGCGGCTGTGATCACGTGGTTCGCGGTGTTCGCGCCGACGCTGCTGCCCGACCTCGGGTTTGCGGCGTGGGCCGCCCAAGCCGTGCCGATCGCGGTGGTGGCGGGCTTTGCCGGCGCGATCGCCGAACTTTTCAGCGATCGGCTCGAAGACAACCTGACCATCACCCTGGCGGTCGCCGGCTGCTGCGCGTTCGTGGCCTGACGCAATGGCCCGGTTGGCCGCTTCTCCGTCCCTTCCCAGGGCGCGCGATGGGCGCCAGGTGCGCGCGGCCGAACGCCGCCAGGCCACCCGCGACCTGCTGGTCGCAACGGCCCGTCAGGTGGTCCGCGACCAGGGGCTCGGCGCCGCGACGCTCGAACACATTGCCGAGGCGGCAGGCGTGTCGCGGGCGACCATCTACCTGCATTTCGCGACCAAGGCCGACGTGTTGGGCGCGGTCCTGGACGACTTGGTGGCGCGGCTCGAAGTGTCCGTGCTCGGCGTCGACCTGCAAGACGGCGCCGCGCCGCCCGAGGACCAACTGGCTGCGAACCTGGTGCGGGTGCTGCACGTGCTTTTCGAGAACCAGCGCCTGAGCCAGCTACTTTTCGCCCCGCCGGTCCAGAACGAGCCGGCGCTCACGGCGCGCGCCGCGCAGTTCCTGGCCACGGTCCGGCGCATGCTGCGCGAGGCGCTGACCGACGGGCGCTCCGCCGGCCTGGTGCGCGATGCGTTCGACGTCGACGTGGCGACCAGCGCGCTTTTCGGCGCGGTGCGCGAGGTGGTGTGCGCCGCGGAACTGGGCGATCACGACGACCTGGATCGGCGAATTGCCATCGCCTGGACCGTGGTCAGCGTCTGCCTGTGCGGTGTGGCCTCGGACGACCTGCGCGCCGCCGTGCGCGAGACCGAGGCGTTTTTTGTCCACCAGGAACAAATCGCCGCCGCGTTGGATCGCTCCGCTCCCTGAACAATCCAAACACGGATGCCGGGTTGCAGTGGCCCGGAGGACGGACTGTTGCGCGCCCAACTAAACTGGACTATACGCACAGTCCAGTTTTGTGGACGCGGTCATGCCGCCTGCCCTCGCCACCCAATGCCTTGACGCGCCGTCGAGCGGTCCAGTGGCCATTGGCCTCGACGTCGGGTCGACCACCGTCAAGGCGGTCGTGGTCGACGTGCGGGACCGCAGCCTGGTGTGGCGCGACTACGCCCGCCACCACACCCGCCAGCCCGAGACCGTCATCGCCTTCTTGGAGCGCATCGAGGCCGATCTCGGCCCCGCGGCGCTCGCCGGTGCGCGCATCTTCGCCACCGGGTCGGGGGCCGGCCCGCTGTGTGGCCCGCTCGGCGCTCGCTTCGTGCAAGAGGTCAACGCCGTCGCCATGGCGGTCGAAGCGCTCCACCCCGACGTGCGGTCGGTCATCGAGCTCGGCGGTCAGGACGCCAAGATTTTGATGTTCAAAGAGAACGTCAAGACCGGCGACAAGCAGGCCTGGGCGTCGATGAACGACAAGTGCGCATCCGGCACCGGCGCCACCATCGACAAGTGTTTCGTCAAGGCCGGCGTGCCGATCGAGGTCGCCCAGGGGATCACGTTCAATCCGGACAAGTTGCACCACGTCGCCGCCAAATGCGGGGTGTTCGCCGAGACCGACATCGTCAACCTGGTCAAGACTGGCATCCCGGGCGACGAGATCCTCAACTCGCTCGCCGACGCCATCGTGATGCAAAACCTGAGCGTGCTCACCCGCGGCAATACGCTGCAGCCTAAGGTGCTCCTGCTCGGCGGGCCCAACACGTTCCTGCCCTTCTTGGTGCAGGCGTGGCGCTTGCGCATCCCCGAGATCTGGCGCGAGCGCGGCGCCGTCATCCCCGAAGTTCCGGTGCAAGAGCTCATCTTCGTGCCCGAACGCAGCGAACTCTACGCGGCGCTCGGCGCCGTGTACTACGGGCTTGACGAGCCGGCCGACGTCGGCATTTACCAAGGCCTTGACGATCTGCGCGCCTACGCGGGCGAAGGGCGCAAGGCCCGACTGGCCGGCACCGCGGGGCCTCCGCTCGCCGTCGGCGGCATCGAAGTCAAGCAGTTCGTAGAAGCGTACGCAGTTCCCAAGTTTTTTCCGCCGCACCTGCCCGCTGGCACGGTGCTGCGCGCGGCGCTCGGCCTGGACGGCGGGTCCACATCCAGCAAGTGTGTCCTGGTCGCCGAAGACGGCACGGTGCTGTGGAAAGAGTACCAACTGTCCAAGGGCAACCCGATCGTGGACATGCGGCAGATGCTCGGCCGGCTGCGCGACGGCACCCGAGCGCGCGGATGGCTGCTCGACATCGTCGGCTTTGGCGTCACCGGCTACGCGGGGCCGGTGCTTGAGAAGGTCCTGCGCGCCGACGCCCACGTGGTCGAGACCATCGCCCACATGCGCAGCGCCGTCGGCTACTTCGGCGACGTCGACGTCGTGTGCGACATCGGCGGCCAAGACATCAAGGTCCTTTTCCTCAAGCACGGCGACGTCGACAACTTCAAGCTGTCGAACCAGTGCTCGGCCGGCAACGGCATGTTGCTGCAGGCGATGGCCGACCAGTTTGGCGTGCCTGTCACCGAATACGCCGACACCGCGTTCTCGGCCGAACTGAGCCCGTCGTTCTCCTACGGTTGCGCGGTGTTCCTGGACGCCGACCGCGTCAACTTCCAAAAAGAGGGCTACAGCAAAGAAGAGATGCTGGCCGGCCTCGCGCTCGTCTTGCCCAAGAACGTGTGGCAATACGTGGTGTCGATCCCGCGCATGGCCGAGCTCGGCCGCACCTTCGTCTTGCAGGGCGGCACCCAGTACAACCTCGCGGCCGTCAAGGCCCAGGTCGACTACATCCGCCAGCGGGTGCCCGGCGCGGTGGTGCGCGTGCATCCCCATCCCGGCGAGGCGGGCGCGATCGGCGCGGCCCTTGAGGTGTGGCGCAAGCACCTGCGCACCGGCCAGACGGCGTGGATTGGGTTGGACGCGGCGATTGGCGTCGAGTTCACGGCGACGACCGACGCGTCGACGCGCTGTCACTTCTGCCCCAACTTGTGCAGCCGGACGTTCATCGACACGGTCGCCCCGACCGGCGACACCGCGCGCTACATCGCCGGCTTCAGCTGCGAAAAGGGCACGGTCGAGGACGAGGCGGCGCTCAAGATCCTGACCCGCCAGCGGGCGCAGTTGCGCAAGGCCTACCCCAACCTGGTCGAGTGGGAGGCCAAGGCGCTGTTTTCGTCCCGGTTTGCCGTTCCGCCGCTGCCGGACGCCGGGTCGCCCATCGAGGTCGCCGAGGTCAAGGTCGACCGCGCGCTGAGGGAGCACACCGAGCAGGTGCGCCGCGGTTTCCAACGGTCGAGCGAGGCGGCCCAAGAGCGCCGCAAGACCTTTCGCGTCGGCATCCCCAAGGTGCTCAACATCTGGTCGATCGCGCCGTTCCTGCGCACCTACCTCGAGGCCCTGGGTATCGAGCGCCACAACGTGGTGTTCTCTGACGACACCAGCGAAGAACTGTGGGCGCGCGGCGGCAAGTACGGCTCCATCGACCCGTGTTTTCCGAGCAAGGTGGGACAGGCCCACATCCACCACCTGCTGTTCGAGACCCACACCCACAAGGCCCTGGACGCCATCTGGCTGCCCGCCATCACCCATGTGCCATCGCCGCTGACCGGGACCATGGACCACGCCAGTTGCCCGATCGTGCAGGGCGCTCCAGACGTGCTCAAGGCCGCATTCACCAAAGAAAAAGACTGGTTCGCAGAGCGCAACGTGCGCTTCGTCGACGGGGCCATGACCTACAACGAACGCTTCTTGCTGCGCGACCAACTGTGGCGGTCGTGGGGCAAGCTGCTCGACATCACCCCGGACGAGAACCGCTTTGCCGTAGAGCAAGCGTTCACGTCGCAAGACGATTTTCAGACAGAGCGCGAGCGGCGCGGCCGGATCTTGCTCGACGCCGCCGAGGCCGAAGACCGCGTGGTGCTGCTGGTGTTGGGGCGCCCCTACCACAGCGACCCCGGCCTGAACCACGGCATCGCCGAGGAATTCCAAGCGCTTGGCTACCCGGTGCTGTCGATGGGCGCGATCCCGCGCGACCGGGCGTGGCTGGCGCGCTTTTTCGGCGGGGATCTCACCGCTGGCCTGCCCGACGTGTTCGACATCAACGACGTCTGGCCAGAGAACTACAGCGCCAACAGCGCGCTCAAGGTCTGGTGCGCCAAGTTCGCTGCCCGCCATCCCAACGTCGCGGTGCTCGACCTGTCGAGCTTCAAGTGCGGCCACGACGCGCCCGTGTACGCCACCATCGACAAGATCCTGGCGGCCAGCAAGACGCCAGCGTCGGCCCTGCACGACATCGACGCCAACAAGCCCGGCGGGTCGATGGGCATCCGCGTCCGCACCTACGCCTATACCCTGGAGCGGCAGCGCGAGCGGTTGGCCGACCTGCGGGTCCGCAAAGATGAGCTCGCGGCCAAGGTCGAGGCCCGCCGCCAAGAGCTGATCGCCCAATTCGCCCGCGAGCACGCGGAGCGGTTGGCCAAGACCGCCGCGGTGCCAGCGCCCAGCTGGCCCGCCGCACCGCCGATCACCCAAGCGCAGCCGCACCGCGCGGCGCCTGCAGCCACGCCGGGGCGGGTGTCGCTCGGACGCCTTTTCGACAAGGCCAAAGGTTTCATTCAGTCGCGCACCACACCCTGACCCCAGGAGTTCGCCATGGCCGACAGCGGCATCGCCACCATCCACGTCCCCGCAGAGCGCCTGGCCGAACGCGCCAAGGTCGCCCGCACCCCTGAGCCACCCAGGCCCGCGCCCGCGCCGCAGCCGTCGTCGGCCCCCGCCGATCCTGGGCTCGACCCGGTGTGGCAGGCCCGGCTGCAGGCCGAGCTTGAAACCTACGCCCAACAAGAGCGCGAGCGCATGGGCCTGGGCGGGGCCGCGCATTTCAAGGACGTGGTCCACGACCGCTTCACGGCGCAAGAGCGGGGAACCACGACGATCCTGGTGTCCGGCCTGACCATCGCCCACGACAGCCTGGTGGTCGCAGGGCTGCGCGGGCTGGGCTACCGCGTGCAGGCCCTGGACTGCCCAGACTACGAGTCGCTGCGCTATGGCAAAGAATTCGGCAACCGCGGCCAGTGCAACCCGACCTACTTCACGGTCGGCAACCTGGTCAAGTTCTTGAGCCAACTGCGCGACGGCGGCATGGACACCCGCGAGATCGTGCAGAACTACGTGTTCCTGACCGCCGGGGCGTGCGGACCGTGCCGGTTCGGGTCGTACATCACCGAATACCGCAAGGCCCTGCGGGACGCCGGGTTCGACGGCTTTCGGGTGGCGCTTTTCCAGCAGAAGGGCGGTCTGGACCAAGAGGGCGAGGGCGATGTCGGCCTGGTGATGAACGGCCCGTTCTTCGTGCGGATCCTGCTCAGCCTGATGATCGGCGACGCCCTCAATGCGCTGATGTACCGCATCCGGCCCTACGAGGTGGTGCCCGGCTCGACCGACGCGGCGATCGCCGACTGCAAGGCGATGCTGGTCCACGTGCTGCAGACGCCCGGCGAACTGCCCAAGATGCCGTGGACGTTGCTGCGGGTGCGCCACCGGCTCGCGCAGGTCGCCGTCGACCGCCGCCGCGTCAAGCCCAAGGTCGGCATCATCGGCGAGTTCTGGGCGATGACCACCGAAGGCGACGGCAACTACAAGATGCCCACGTTCCTGGAGGCCGAGGGCGCCGAGGTCGACGTGCAACTGGTCACCGCGTGGCTGCTGTACAACCTGTGGGAGGTCCGCTGGGACACGCGGCGGCGCATGGGCCTGGAGGGCAAGGACCAGGGGCTGTGGGGCCTCGCCGACAAGGGCGATCCGGGGCGCAAGATCTGGGCGATGCACGTCGCCGACCGGGCGCTGCGCGGCATCTTCCAGTCGATCGCGCACACCATGGGCCTGCACGGCTACACGCTGCCCGACATGGAGAAGCTCGCCGAGGTCACCCAGGGCCTCTACCACGAAGAGGTGCGCGGTGGCGAAGGGCACATGGAGGTGGCCAAGCTCTTGCTCAACACCCGCCACCGCAAGGTCAACCTGACGCTGTCGGTCAAACCCTTCGGGTGCATGCCCAGTTCCGGCGTGTCCGACGGCGTGCAGACGGTGGTGCAGGCCATCCACCCAGAGGCGCTGTATCTGCCCGTCGAGACCACCGGCGACGGCGCGGTCAACGTCTATAGCCGCGTACAGATGATGCTTTTCAAGGCACGGCAGCAGGCGCACAGCGAGGTCGCCGACGCCGCCCAGGCCCACGGGGTCACCGTGGACGAGGTCCAGCAGTTTGCGGCCAAGGTGGGGGTGTGGGGTCGCGCCCTGTACCGGGCGCCGCACACCGCGGCGTGCACCGCGGCGGACGTGACGGCGGACGCTGCGCGGTGGTTGGGACGGGTGCGGCGTCTGCGGGCCGCAGCCGGGTTGGCGTGACCGGCGCCGGCCGCGGACCTCGCCATCACTGCGTCGCGCCGGAACCTATTGCCCCCACAGCGCACGCAGCCGCGTATTGCGCCACACCGGGGCGTCATTGGCCGCAGCCCGCCGGATCGCGCGATCCTGGCCGACCAGCACGCAGAACCGCCGCGCCCGGGTGATCGCCGTATAGATCAGGTTGCGCTGCAACATCGCCCACTGGCTGCTGTGGACCGGCAGCACCACCGCCGGGTACTCGCTGCCCTGGCTCTTGTGGACGGTGATCGCGTAGGCCAGCGTCAGGTTCTCCAGCAGTGGCGCGGGGTAGTCGACCAAGCGGTCGCCGAAGCGCACCACCAGGGCCGGCAGTGTGGCTGGCGCGGCGGGCGCGCTGTCGTCGTCCTGTTCGTCGTCGGCGTCGCCGGCTGCGTCATCGTCGTCCACCTCGACGGCGGTCGTTCCGACCACCACGCCAATGTCGCCGTTCGACAGGTCCAGGCGGTAGTCGTTGCGCAACTGCAGCACCTTGTCGCCGACGCGCATTGCGCCGATGGCCGTTTCGCCGTCAGGGTTGAGCAGCTCGCGCAGCCGCAGGTTCAGCTCCGCGACGCCGAGCGCCCCTTTGTGCATCGGCGCCAGCACCTGCACGTCGGTCTTGGGGTCGAAGCCGAGCCTGGGCAGGCGCTCCAAGACAACCTTGAGCACGGTGTCGGCGATCGCCGCGGGTTCGTCGCGCGCCACCACGAAGAAGTCGCCGCCCGCCGGGGCCGAATCCGGCACCTGTCCCGCCAGGATCGCGTGCGCCGCCCGCACGATGCGCGACGCCTCGGCCTGGCGGAACACCTGATCGAGCCGCACCCGCGGCACTTCGGCACACGCCAACAGGTCGGCCAGCACCGCGCCCGGGCCCACCGACGGCAGTTGATCCGCGTCGCCCACCAGGACCAACCGCGCGTGTTCCGGCAGCGCACCCAGCAGTTGCGCCATCAGCGCGGCGTCGACCATCGACGCTTCGTCGACGATGACCAGGTCAGCCTCGATCGCCACCTTGCCCCGGCCGGCATCGGGACGGCCAGGGTCGATGGCCAGCAGGCGGTGCAGCGTCTTGGCTTGCAGGCCTGCGGCTTCGGCCAACCGCCGCGCAGCCCGGCCGGTCGGGGCCGCCAGCACCACTTTGGCGTCGCCGTCGTCCAAGGCCGCCAGCACGCCGCGCAAGATGGTGGTCTTTCCGGTGCCGGGCCCACCGGTCACCACCAGCAAGCGCGCCGTCAGCGCCAACAACACGGCCTGGCGCTGCTGCCCCGCCAGTTCGAAGCCCAGGGTCTCTGCGGCCCGCCGCAGCCGCGGGTCGTCGTCGCGGGCCGCCGCGGGCACCTGTGCACAGGCCTGGCAGACGTGGTCGAAGATCACTTGTTCGGCGTGCGCGAGGTCGGGTAGCGCCAGGGCCGGCACCAGCGCACCCGTCGGGTCGCAGGTCTGCACCTCGGCGATCCGGCCCTCGGCGGCCATCTCGGCCACCAGCGCCTGCAGGGCGTCGGCCGGAACCTCGGCGGCGACGGCAGCGGCCTGCAGGGTCCGGTCGCGCGGCGGCGCGGTGTGACCCTGGGCGGCGAGTTCTCCCAGCGCGAAGCGCACGGCGGCCCGCAGCCGCTCCGGCGCATCGAAGGCCAACCCCTGGGCCCTCGCGATCTTGTCGGCGGTGCGAAAACCGATGCCGACCACGTCGTCGATGAGCGAGAACGGCCGCTCGCGCACCACCCGGCCGCTGTCGCCGGCATGGCGGGCCTGGATGCGCCGCACCAGGGTCGGGCCGATGCCGAGCCCGAACAGGAAAAGCGCGGTCTGCTCGGCCGCGTCGAGCTCGCGCAGCTTGTCGGCCAGGACCTTGCGGCGCTTCTTGCCGACGATGCCGTGCAGCACGTCGACATTGGCCTTGATCTGGTCGACCGCCGTGTCGCCGAGCCGTTCGACGATCCGCTGGGCCGTTCGCTTGCCAACGCCGCGGATGACCCCCGACGCCAGCCACGCGGCGAGGCCCTGCGCCGATTGCGGCAGCGCCGGTTGCGCCGACTCGACCGCGAACTGCCGGCCGTGGACCGGGTGCTCGGCGACCTTGCCCCACAGGCGCACGCTGTGGCCCTGTTGCACGCCCCACAGCGGGCCGACCACCTTCCAGCGGCCCCAGCGCGGGTCGTCCAGGACGGCCACGGCCCGCGCACCGTCCGGGGCCTGCCACACGAAGCGCACCAGCTCGCCGCACAACGTGTCCGGGTCGGCGCCCGCTCGGTCGGGCGCAGCGTCGGCGGCCGCCATGGACAGCGGGGCCTGCTACGGCACGGCGATCGACGGCAGCGCCGGCCAGCGCAGCATCACCGTGACCGTCTCGTTGTTGCGCATCACCTCGGCCTTGCAGCCGTTGGGGGTCGGGCTGCACGCCCGCACGATGCGGTCGACCTGGTAGGCGGCCTTGACCTTCTTGCCGTCGATGGCCACGACCACATCGCCGGCCTCGAACGGCGGGGTCTTGGCCCGCACCAGCACGCCCTTGGCCTTGTTGGCGGCAAAGATGGCCTTGGTCTCCAGGTTGGGCGCAAAGCGGTCCCACAGCGCATACACGCGGGCCTGCTGCACTTCATCGGGCTGGGCCTTGATGGCGTCGGCCAGGCTCGGCAACTCCGGGGCACGCCAGTGCAGCATCGCCGGCAGGGCATCGACCAGGTTGTCGCCGCGCGAGCGCCGGCCCGGTTGGCCGATCAACTGGGTGCCGGCCATCGCAAAAAGCCGGGTCACGCACTTGTCGATGGCCGCGGTGATTCCCGGCCGCGGATCGCCGCCGGGCGTGAACTGCGTCGGGTCGTCCGAATGCTGCACCACCGTCCAGGCGATGCGGTTGCCGCGGCGCACGTCGTACAGCGCGGCCTCGACGCGGATCTCGGACTCGATGCCGTGCTGGCGAAACGTGCTCGGCTTGCCGGCGGCCTTGGCCTTGACGTCGACGATGTCGCGCACGTTGGTGGCGCGGTTCTCGGTCACCAGCACGTGCAGCGCCATCCAACTTTGCCAGTCGGTGCCGACATCGGTGTCGCGGGTCGCCAGATCGGTGTCGTACGACACGTTGCGCGCCTCGTCCAGCGTCTTGTTCAGGTCGAAGTCGAAGAGCCCAAGGACCGGCAGGTCGGACTTCTGCAGCACCAGCCGCGTGACATCGAGCGAGCGGGCGGCGACCTCGAGCGCGCTCGAGTCCGGCACGGACAGCGTCACCGGCAACACCACCAAGCCATTGGGCCGCACATCGGCCGGCAGCGGCCCCTCGTCGACGACCTGCTGACCGCCGCAAGCCGTGGCGATCGCGACCCACCCCGTCGCCGTCGCCGTCCACAAGCACCTGCGCATGCATACCTCCGCGACCGCGCAGCGTACGACCAAATACGGCGGGCGGCAACGGTGGCCCGCGGACTCGCCCCGTCTCAACCCTGCGACCCCGCCGCCCGCAGTTGCCGCGCGCGGTGCGTCGCCACCGGCGGTCGCTCGGTCCCTGCGCGCGCGATGGGTCCGAGGCGCAGCGCCCCTTTGTGCGGCACCCGCGCATAGTCGCGTTCCAGGGCTTGCCGGGCCGCGGCCGGGTCGACGTCCAGGGCCTCGGTCAGTCCGGTGTACACCACCGAGAACAGCCGCTCCTGGGCGATGGCGTAGGTGTGGCCGACGCGCAGGGCCGACCAATCGGCAAGCGCCAGCAACCGCGAGAACGGCGCGTCGCCGAGCAGCAGCCGCCGGGCCTGCACAAAGCGCCCCGAGTTGCCGACGAGGTCCCACAGCCGCGCCGCACGCCCGACGCGTTGCAGGTCCGTGAACGAAAGGTCGTTGCTGGCCAAGAGGTTGTAGGGTGGGTCGGGGTTGAACCGCATGGCGTAGGGCGCGGTGTGGCGGGCGATCGGCGCCCCGCGCAGGCGCTTGAGGACCCCAATCTGGATTTCCTGTGGGTCCAGCGCCACCAACCGGTCAAAGCCGCGGCCGAACCCCGCGAGATCCTCGCCCGGCAACCCGGCGATGAGATCCACGTGCAAGTGCGCTTGGGTGTGCTGGCGCAGCCACCGCAGGTTTTCGACGGTCCTGGCGCCGTCCTGGCGGCGGTCGATGCGCGCCTGCACCGCGGGGTCGAACGTCTGCACGCCAATCTCCAGTTGCACGGTCGCGGGTGGAAACTGTGCCAGCAAATCGCCGACTTCGGCCGGCAGGCGGTCGGGCACCAACTCGAAGTGCAGGTGCAGATCGGGCCGCAGGCGGTCCAAGAAAAACCGCAGGATGCGCGCCGCCGCCGCGGGCGCCAGGTTGAAGGTGCGGTCCACGAACTTGAACTGGCGGGCGCCGCGGTCCAAAAGGCCCTGCATCTGCGCCAGGAAGGCGTCCAGGTCCACCGGCCGCGCGGTGGTGTCGAGCGCCGACAGGCAGAACTGGCACTTGAACGGGCAGCCGCGCGACGCCTCGACGTACGTCAGGCGGTGGGCGAGGTCGTCCGCGTCGAACAGCTCGTAGGGCAGCGCCAACGTGCGCGGGTCGACTTCGCCGCCGTGGACGACTTTGGGCGGCGCCTGGCCCTCGAGCAGCGCCCTGCACAGGTCGGCAAAGGCGTGGTCGGCCTGGCCGGTCACCACGTGGTCGGCCAGCGCACACACCGCCGGCCAATCGTGCACAAAGCTGACCTCGGGGCCGCCCAACACCACCACAACCTCGGGCGCGACCGCCTTGAGCGTCGCGACGACGGCGGTGGTCTCGACGACGTTCCACACGTAGACGCCCAGGCCAACGATGCGCGGACCGCCGGCCAACAGGCGCTCGACGAGGTCCGCTGGGCGCTGTTGGATGGTGAATTCGCACAGCTCTGCGCGATCGCGCAGGTCGCCCAGGTTGGCCAGCAGGTAGCGCAGGCCGAGCGACGCGTGGAAATATCTGGCGTTGAGCGTCGCGATGCGGATCGCGGGCGCGCTCACGCGGGGTCGGCCGGCCGCGGGGCTGCGAGCATCGCCTGCAGCTCGCCCGAGGCCAACAGCCGCTTGACGTCGCTCGCGCCCCCGACCAGCACGCCCTTGACGAACACCATCGGGAAGGTCGGGTAGCCGGTCCACAGCTTGAGGGCCAGCCGCGGTTTCCACATCGACAGATAGCTGCCGTAGTCCAGGCGCTTGTAGGCGATGCCCGCGGCATCCAGGGCCCGCCGCGCTTGGCCGGGGTGCGGATTGATGGCCATGCCGACCACCACCACGTCGTTGTCGGCGACGGCCTTGCGCACCTCGTCGACGATGCCTTGTTGTTTGTCGGTGAAGCGTTCGGCGACTTCGGGCCGGATGTGGCTGGGCGGCAAAAGCGGGCGGGTCATGGCGGGTGCTCGGGCCCACAAGCGGGCGCGCCAAGCAAACACGCCAGCCGGCGCGGTCAACCTACGCCGCGTTCAAGCTGGCCGCGTAGATCACGGTCTGGGTGTCTGGCCCCGAGGTCAGCGCCGCCAGCTTGACCAACGCCCGCCGGCCGGCCCAGCGGGCCACGTGTTCGTCCACCCGCACCTGGGTCAGCGGGCTGAGATCCATCAGCGCCAGCGGGTCGAGCGCCGGAACGAAGGTCAGGCCATTGCCCGGCAGATCGCCGACGACCGCCGCGCGCATCTCCAGCCGCGGCTCGGGGATGCGGCCCAGGTGGGCCGAAATGGCGCCCAGCGTATCGAGCAGGTGGCTGATGGCGCCGCGCTCGTCGCCGTTGCACGCCAGACGGATGTCGACGTGCGGGCCGACCGGGCCCCCCACATCCGCGCCGATGTCGCGCAGCTCGGCCAGCGGCCCTTGCAGCACGTGGCGCAGGATCTGCTCGATGGCCTCTGGGCCGTAGAGCATCCCCGATCCGGTGACCGTTTGCCGCACCTCGATGAGCGCGCGCACGGCCTCGATCTCCTTGTCCAGGCGCGGCTGCGGCGGCGTGGGCGCGGCCTGGGTGGTCACCGCGGGGGCGGGCAGGTCGCGGCGCAACAGGCTGGCGCTCGGCGGCCGCACCGGCGCTCGGCGCTCGTCTTCGATCTGGCGGCGCACTTCGTGGCGGATGACCCGCAACTGCTCGCGCACCGTGCGCGCCGACGACGGACGCTGGGCGGGGTCCTTGGCCAAGAGCGGCATCAGCCACGCCTCGAAACCCGCCGGAATCTGGTCGGCCGGCATGCGCGACGACAGCAGGGGCGCGGCCGTGAAAAGCTGGTCCTGGCACAGCTCGTAGGCGCTCTGGCTGGTGAAGGGCGGCTCACCCGTCATCAGCTCGTAGGTCACGCAGCCGACCAGATAGAGGTCCGTGCGCGCATCGACCGGGCCGCCGCGGACCTGCTCCGGACTCATGTAGGCCGGCGTGCCGATGACGCCGACGTCGCTGGACTGCACCACCGGTCCCGGGGCCTGCGCCACGCCGAAATCGACCAGCTTGCCGGGCACGATGGCGCCCTTGGGCAGCATGAAGTTCTCGGGTTTGACGTCGCAGTGCACCACGCCCGCGTCGTGGCAAGCGGCCAGCGCGGCCAAGAGGTGATCGAGGATGATCATCGCCGACAGCGGGTCGAAGCCGCGGCCCATGGCCAGGATGCGGTCGCGGACCGACTCGCCCTGCACCAACTCCATGTCGATGAGCAGCATGCCGCTTTCGGTGCGGCTGAAGCGGTGCAGGCCGACCACCGCCGCGTGGTGGATCTGCCGCAGCAGCTTGGCTTCCTGGAAAAACCGCTGGGCGCTCGACGCGTTGCTGGCGTATTCGGCGCGCAGGAGCTTGAGCGCCACGTCCCGGTCGGCGATCTTGTCGTGCGCGAGGAACACCGTGCCCATGCCGCCCACGCCGATTTGCTCGATGAGCACGTAGCGGTCGTCGAGCTCGTCGCCGGCCTGTCCGAGGAAGGCCGTGACCAGTTCAAGCTCGGTGCCGTCGGTCGGGCACTCGCGGCGCTTGCCGCGAAAATGGCGCCGGCACTGTTTGCAGAAAAGCAGGTCGGGCTGAAGATGAGAGTTCTTCATGGCCAGCGTCGCTTGCGCGTGGACTGCGTGCGGGGTGCACGACCAGGGTCCAGGGCGCGACGGTACGGCGGCTTTGGATTTGCGCAAAAAATTTGGTCGTTCGGGGGCGGCTTGGCCGCTCCGAAGGACGGCAATTGGAGATGTTCTGTTGTGATGTCAGATTGTTATTGCAGGCCGGTCGGCGCGATGGACGCGGCGTCCTACCGGCCGATCGGTGGACGCGCCGGGTGAGAAATTCCTCATCCGCCGCTCAAGCGCACCCACCGCCCGCGCCGCACACTGGGCCCGATGGCCTGCCGCGCCACCATCGCTGCTTTTGCCCTTGTCGTCGCCGCCGGGTCCGCCCGTGCCGGGGCCGGTGGGTGACCCAGGTCAGTGGCTGACGACGCGGAGCGCGATCGCTGGTGAACCAGGGGTGGTCCAAAGCAGCCTCGATCGCGGATCAAGGTGACCCTGGGTCGGTCGACGGCGGCGAGCAAGGTGACTATGGGTGACCTGGGGTCACTCTGCGGTAGCGGCGCTGGCGGGCGGCACACAAATCGGGTTGCCCAACACCCACAATTCGAGGTTGTCGGGGTGCTCGGCGTAGCGCTTGGCGTCGACGGTGACGCGCACTGTGTCCAAGCTGCCCGGCACCGTCAGCGACCAGTCGCCATCGTGCAACGAAGCGGCGGCATAGCCGTTTGGTATGAGTTTGGGGTCGTCCAGCACCGTCGCAAAGTCGGCCAGCGCAATCGGCGACTTGGGGCGCGGTGCCAGTTCTAGGTCGGCGTCTGTCACGGCGTCAATGTCGAAGCCGCCCTTGGCGGCCGCCGTGATTTGGCTACCGAGTTCCTCGACCAGCGCCTGCCGCCCGGCTGCCGCGCCCTTCTTGGCCTTCAGCGTGAACTCGGCGAGCGTTGCCGGCAACTTGGCCAAGATCGGCTGCAGCTTGCCGACCACGCCTTGGAACAAGTCGATGCGTTGACGTAAGGCCAGATAGACATCGTGCTCGACGGTATCCTTGTAGTGCAGATTGACGATGCGCAGCTTCGCTGACGTCTGCCCCAGGCGGTCGATGCGGCCGATGCGCTGTTCGACCCGCATTGGGTTCCACGGCAGGTCGTAGTTGATGAGCGCCCCGCAGAACTGGAAGTTGAGGCCTTCGGCCGCGGCGTCGGTGCAGAGCAATATTTGCGCGGCAGGTCCGCCAGCCTTGAACCGGCGCTTGGCATTTTCGCGGCCGATGATCTGCCAGCGGCCGTCCGTACCGCGCGCCTCGCCGCCGCGGCCCGAAAAGCACAGCACGCCAAAACCCGCTTGCACCAGGTGGTCGCGCAGGAAATCGAGTGTGTCGGTGTACTGGGTAAAGACGAGGCATTGCTGGCAGCCGTCCGCGGCCAACAGGCGCAAGACCCGCACGCAGTGCTCGGCCTTGGTGTCTGGCGGCAGTGGTTGCAGTTTCGCCAACAGCGCCGCAAGCGCATCCGCCTCAGCTTGGGTAGCGGCTTCCGCCAAGGCTTTGGCCGCACTGGCCTCCTCGCCAGCGTCGCCAGTTTCTGCTACGTCAGCGGTGTCCTCATCCGCATTGCCCGTAGCCACCTTCGCAACCCGCCCTTCCAGCGTCCGTCGCAGCGCGGCGAAGCTCGAAGCCACGCGCCGGCAATAGACGGTCAGCACGAAACCGACCGCGTTGCGCTTGTTGGGATCCGCCGCCTCCCACGCTGCTTCGATGTAGGTCTGCACGTCGTCGTACACCGATCGCTCAGCCGCCGTCATCTCCACTTCAATGTCTTCGACATGCCGCGACGCCATCGGCGTTGAGATCTTGCCCGCGTTGAAATAGGCGCGCAGCAACTCGCGCGTGTGCCGCGACACCAACCGAGCCACAGGCGAACCGATTTTGAGCAGTTGGCAGGCGATCGCCCGCTCAGGCGCCGTGAGGTTTGCGCGGGGGATACCCGACTTGGCGTCCCGCAGCGCCCGCAGGACCTTTTCTACTGGCGCAAGCCTGCCCGTGGTCAGTCCCACGGCGACCCGCAGGACTGCGGCCTGCGGCAGTGGCCCGTACGCCGCCTCGCTGGCCCGAAACAACCCCGAGAACCAGTGCAGATCGGCGTCGGTCGGGTTCGGCAGCGCCAGCTTCTCAAAGTAGCGCACGAACTCGTCGCCGTTCCATGTCGCCGGCATCTTGAGCAGGGCCAAGAGGTCGAAAATCTCGACGGGGTGCACCTGCATTGGCGTTGCGGTCAGCAGCAGCAAGCTAGGCGTTTTGGGGGCCAGCGCGCGCATCAGCCGCAGCATCTGGTTTGGCCCTTCGTCGCGGGTGCTGCCTGCCCCTTTGCGCCGCGCGTGGTGGGCTTCGTCGAGGACGACGATGTCCCACGGCTCGGCCTGGTCCAGGACCTCGGGCTGCCGGTCGGCCATGCGCAGCAAGTGGCTCGACACGATGACAAATGGCTCTTTGTGCCACGCCGCACGCGCGACCGGCTTGCCGGTGCGGCCCGCGGCCTTGTTGGCAAACGTGTCGCGCCACAGGAGTTGCTGGCCGTCGTAGATCGGCCAATCGAGCGCGAACTTGTCGCGCAGTTCCGCCTGCCACTGCCCCACGACCGCTTTGGGCGCCATGATCAGCACGCGTTTGGCTCGCCCGGCAAGCCACGCTTGGCGCAGGACCAAGCCCGCCTGCACGGTCTTGCCGAGGCCCACTTCGTCGGCGATCAACACCCGGCACGGCCATTGGTCGTAGACGCGCCGGAACGCCCGCAGTTGGTGTGGCCACAAATCCACCGCACAGGTCGCTTCGGCCACCCGGTCGCTGCCCGGCCCCGCCTTCGCCGCGTCCAGCAAGCGCCTCCAGGCTTTGGCGCGCAAATCGACCAGCACTGGCGCGGGGGCGACTGGCTTGGGCGTTACGGCAGGCAGCGGCAGATCGGTCAGCCGAATGGGCATTTGGCCGGACGGCGGCACGTAGGCAAGCAGCTTTTCTGCAATGGCGGCTGGGACCGTGTAGACGCTGGCGGCGGGGTCCTGGTCCGCCCACAACCGCTGGAACGACTCGTCCTCGGCGTTGACGTGTTCTTTGCCGTCAGCGCCGGCCCAGTCGCGGAATACGTGGAAACTCTCCCAGTTGTTGGCCCACCCAGCCGCGGTCTCGTTGACGCTGCCGTTGAAGGCGAGCCGGTTGCCGACCTTGTCTTCGAAAATGCCGGATTTTACGTGGAATATGGCATGCCCGGCGTTCGCGGCCTTGGGGACCGCCACCTTCACCTCCAAATGGTGGTGGGCGACCATCCACGCCAGCAATTCCAGCGCAGCATCCGCGTCGGCGTCCTCGCCCTGTGTCGGCCACGGGTCCGCCGCCATCTTACGGGCAATCGCTTCGCGTTCCGACAACCCGGCCGCGATGGCCGCGATCTCGGGCGGGTCGAGGGTCATGCCGACAAGCAGGCGCATGTGGCCGCCGAGGCGGACCAAGCCTTCGACGCCGCGGGCAGCCAATGTCAGTGCAGTTGCCTTGAAGTACCCGGTCGTGCGGTCGTAGCGTTTGGCGCAGGCCAGCGCCGGCACGAAGAACCGAGACGCCAGGTTGCCGTCGGACTTCTTGAACATGGCGGGCCAGGTGTGGTCGGTCAGCAGGGGCATGGGTCACCAACCGCCAAGGTCGATTTGCTCCGGCCGGTCGGATCGCCGATCCCAGACCAATTCCACGCGTGTCCTCACCGCATGCCTGGCCAGTTTTTCGGCGCGGTCCACGGTGCGGCCGACGCACAGTGCGTGAATGCGACCCGCAAAGCCAGCCTCCCGCAGCCGCAGGGCGCAGGCCATGAGCGTGGCCCCGCTGGTCAACGTGTCGTCCACCAGCACAACGTGCCGCCAGTCTGGGGCAACCGGCGTGGCAACCAGGCCCACCTTGTTCCCGGCAATCGAGTGCTTTGCCGTGCGGGGACTGGTCCGCGTGAGCACTTCTGCCCATCCGTGACCGCTGAATTCGGCAATGCGTTGGGCGATCGTGCGGCACGGGTACGGATCCGAGTCGGCTTCCAGCGACGCCTGAGATTCACCGGAGCGCGGCACTGGCACCAAAAGTGTCGGGTCCTGTGTGGCGATTGCAGCAATGCCGCTGACCCGCCCAACGTACGAGTCGACGACTTGCAGGAACGGAATTCGCGAGCGGCCCACTGGCGCAAAAGAACGACCATTTTTCAACGCAAACACGTACGCGCGATTGGCGGCTACGCTCTCGCCCGGTGGGCAAACATCCTTGGTCGCAGCCGAACGGTACGGCACCGCGCACCAAACCTGGACACGTTCAAGCCCCGTTAGGGCCAGGAAATGATTTACTCAATCATTTCTCGGGCCCGTTTGCTTGCTCCGTGGGTCGCCAGCTCGCGGACCAAAGGTCCGACTCGCGGCTCCGTCCTGATGTGAGAGTGATCGACTTAT
>Ga0194120_10001062_pt1 | contig 50974 bp, 41 predicted proteins | sample TA2MahCa65mmetaG_FD_148642 | JGI IMG/M metagenome (GOLD analysis project Ga0194120, IMG submission 148642) | Freshwater microbial communities from Lake Tanganyika, Tanzania - TA2015019 Mahale Deep Cast 65m | ecosystem: Environmental > Aquatic > Freshwater > Lake | place: Tanzania: Lake... | reverse complement strand
AGAAGTTGACGGCGATGTCCAAAGATCCCGAGCTGCTTCGAGGCATCTTCTTTCGTTGTTGCATGTCGAATATCTTACAATAGTCCAATCCCCTCGATGTGTTGCAGAACTTTTGGTCCGGGCCATACTTTGTCTCCTACAACATGCTGCTTTTCCTTCGGGGCATTCAGCGGCAGGTGATTTCGATTCCGTACACGGTATTCCTGCATCGCATCCCGGACGATCGGCGCGCCGAGTGTTCCGGGGACTCGTTCGGTCAGCAGATCCTCTTTTCGATCGCATCGTGCGTGCTCGCATGGTCCGCTTCGTACGCGGTCGCGGCGGCGGGGTTCGCGAAATGGGTCAGCCCGCTTCGCATTCTCGCGGTCGTCTCCCCGCTGTTCCTGATGCGCGAGTTCCTTCGGCAGTTCGCTTTCGCCCATCTGCGGTTCGTCGAGGTCGCGGTCATCGACGCGATCGCCGCCGCGGCGCAGGTTGGGGGCCTGTGGTTGCTTGCCTCGTTCGGCCTGCTCACCGCCCCGGCCGCGCTCGGTGTCCTCGCGGCGGTGTCCGCCGCCGTCTCGGTCCCATGGTGGATCCGGTCGATGCCCGAGCTCCGGTTCCGCGGACGCGCGGTCGGCCGTTCGTGGCGGCGTCATTGGGCGTTCGCGCGGTGGTCGCTCGCGGGCGACACGATCGGCATGCTCGGCCCCTATTTCCTCCCGTTCGCGCTGGCGGCGATCCGCGGCGATTCGGCTACCGGAGCACTCGCGGCGGCGGCGACGTTGGTCGGTGTCGGCCAGTTATTCGTCACGGCCATCAGCAACGCGATGGCTCCACTCGCAGCCGAAACCCTCGCGCGGGAGGGCGTCGACGGATTGTATCGGTTCCTTCACCGCCGGTTCGCCCTGTTCGGCGCGGTGATCGGTCTTTTCGGGATCGTCGTCGCGGCCTTCGGGCCATCGATTGCCTCGGCCCTTTTCGGCGGGGCATTCGCCGAACTCGGCCCGATTCAAATCGCCCTGGCCTTCTCGTTGTTCGCCTCGGGGCTCGGTACGGTCGCTGTGATCGGACTATGGGTCCTGCATCGTCCCGCATACAACCTCCCGGCGGACCTCGGCGTTTTGGCCGTCGCGCTCGCCGCCGCGCCCTGGCTGGTTCCTCGATGGAGCGCATTCGGCGCGGCCTTGACGCTCGCCGCGTCGGCCCTCGCGGGCCTGATGGTGAGGCTCGTCATGCTGCGTTGCGCGCGACGCGGCTGGACTCCCGGAAATGACGTCGAATCGCCGGATAGAGTCGCGGCTGTCACGATGGCTCAGGGAGAAGCAGGATGAACTCCGCGTCCGCCGCGCCTCGACCGAGTCCGAATCCGAATGACGCCGCGCCGATCGTCTACTCCGCCGTCGTGTGCACGTACAATCGATCCCGCTCACTCGGCTCGGCCCTGAGGAGTCTTTTGGTTCAGGAATTGCCCGCGCCGAACATCTACGAGATCGTCGTCATCGACAATGGGTCGACCGACGACACGCGCGCCGTGGTGGACCGAATCGCGAGTGACGCGCCCGACCGCATTCGGTATTTCCGGGAAGGTTCGCCGGGGATCGCCGCCGCCCGCAATCGGGCCGTTCGTGAATCTCGGGGGGTTTGGATCGCCTTCATGGACGACGACGAGACGGCCGATCCGCGTTGGCTGCTTGAGCTGGCATCGGCGGCCGACCGCAGCGGCACTCGAGTTGTTGGAGGAAGTGTTCACCTTCGCCGGGAACCCGTTCCGCATGACGCGCCCGATGAGGTCCGCGCGTACCTGTCGGGCGCCGAGATTCCCGCGTCGATCCGGCGGATATTCGGTGAAACCGAGGAAGGCCTTCCCGGGACGTGGCGTCGCGGCGCGGCAGGACCACGCATGGGCAATCTGCTCGTTCACCGATCCGTTTTCGAGGAGCTCGGCGACTTCGACGAATCGTTGATTGAGGCGGGCGAGGATATCGACTTCTTCCGTCGTGTTCGCGAAGCGGGCCTTCAGATCTGGTTCGCGCCGTCGGCCCGCATCGAGCACGAAGTGCCCTATCGGCGGCTGAAGCCCGACGTATTGAAGGCGGCGTGCCGGCGCATTGGTTGGGGCTTCTGCCGGCGCGACCGGCGTTCTCGAGGAATCGTCGGCCTCGCGCCGCTCGCCGCCGTCCGGGCGTTCAAACTGCTTCTCGTCACGGGCCCGCGCGCATGGATCGCCTGGCGTCGCGGACGGCTCGCCGACGCCATGGGGCACCGGGTCGATGTTTGGCGGAACGCGGGCTATCTTGAATGCGTTGGGCATCAGTTCGCGCCGGGACTCGTTGCGCGGATCGCTCCGCCTCCTCCGACCTTTCGAAGCGAGGCGGACATGTCGCGCATTCGCGCGGTGGACGCCGATCCATGTGACGGCAATCGGTCATCCAAGGAAGGACCTTCCGCGCCATGAATGTCGTCTTCCTGTCGGCCCTTGAAGGACGAGCCCGCCCGCTCGCCGTCGAAGTCCTCCGGGAAATCGCGATGGACCACGCTTCGGTCGGGTTGTGGCGCGTGACGGCCGGACCTCGCAAACCCGCATGGCGCCGGTTGAGATCGGCGAACGTCGGCAAGTGGATTCGATTCGTCGAGCAGTGTCTCTATTACAATCCGGTTCTCCGGCGCCGGGACCGGAAACTCGAACGTCGGTTTCCGCCGCCCCCGGAACGCGAATGACCGTAGCGCCGAGCCGACGCGATGACACGAACCGACATCCACGAATTTGAAGGCGACGCGGCGCGGCGGCGCGGACAGTCCTTGCCGGGCGCGTCCGCCGGATTCATGTTGTTACTGCTCATCCCATGGAACGCCGCGCTCGTGTATTTGGACATCGCGGTGGGAGGTCGTTCGCTGCCCGGCATGCTGTGGGTCGGCTTCATTCCCGCGCTTGCCGTGGCGTTCCCGATGGAGGCCCGCCTCGCGCCCCATGCTCGGATTGCGTTACCCTACGCGAATTGGCTGGTCTGGAGCGCCTGGGTTTGGGCATCACTTGTCTGGTGCGACGTCCCCGGCTTGCGCGCCGTTCAGGACGCGATGCAACTGACGTTGCCGATCGCGATCGGCATGTTCAGTTCCCTTGCCGTGCGCCGCTCGGACCACCTCGAAACCCTGCTGCGATCGGTGTGCGCTTCGGGTGCCTTCGTCGTGGCGATCGCCGTCCTCTCGCGAACGGGAATTCTCGCGCGACTCGGCATCGCGACCGACGACCGGTCTTCAGCCCTCTACGCGGTGCTCGTCGGCGCTGTGTTGCTCGCGCATTATCCGCCCCGCGCCGGGTGGGCCGCGATGGGGTGGGCCGCGATGCTCCTGCCGGCGCTCGTCACCGGAAGCCGCATGGCGACGGCCGTTTATTTGAGTCTGCCGATGTTCCATCCGAGGCTGTCGATTCGCGCGAGGCTGCTTAGCCTTGTCGTGTTGGCTTTGATCGGATGGACGGTCTTCCAATCGGCCGGATTCCAACATCGGTTCTTCGGCGAGGCGGGGACGGGCACATTGGCGCAGGTGATGCGCGGCGAGTTCCTGAGTTTCGGGCGGTTCGAGAATTGGCCGGCCATCTGGCGCGAGGCGCGAGCGCGTCCCTGGCTTGGCCACGGCGCGGGTTACAGCGCGGCGTTTGTTCCGAAGGTCTGGGAGAACATGACCCATCCCCACAACGATTATCTGCGCGTATTCCTCGAGTTCGGATCGCTTGGCTTCGTGATCTTCGGCTTCGCGGCCGCGACGCAGTACGTCGCGCTCCACCGCCTCGCCCTTACGACGCGGGGCGCCGTCCGCCGCGCCTACACCGCCGCCATGTTGGGCTGGTGGGGGTTCCTGCTCACCTCGCTGACCGACAATACGCTTGTCTACAACGCGGCCTATATGAGCCCCCTTTTCATGCTCGTCGGCGCCGCGTACGGTACGGCCTTTCACAAACCACGCGAGGCGGCGAACGGGCTCGGCGCGTGACGGGACCGCTGGACGAATCGATGCGCATCTTGCTTTGTCACAATCGGTACCAACGCGCCGGAGGCGAAGACCAGGTCTTTGATGACGAGTCGGCTCTCCTCGAGGCGCATGGCTGCGAGGCGATCCGGTACGAACGCCACAACGACGAGATTCGCGGCATGAGCCGTTGGCGGGTCGCCGCGCGAACGATCGACAATCCGCGAACATACGGCGACATCGCGGAAATCCTGCGCGATCGCCGTCCGGACATCGTCCACTGCACGAACACGTTCCCGCTCATTTCGCCGGCGGTCCACCGCGCGGCCCGCGACTTCGGGGTACCCGTCGTCCAATCGCTGCACAATTTCCGCCTGATGTGCGCGAACGCGTTCCTCATGCGGGAGGGCCGCGTCTGCGAATCGTGCGTGGGTCGGTCGTTCGCCTGGCCCGCCGTGGTGCACGGCTGCTACCGAGGCAGCCGGAGCGGAAGCCTGGTCGTTGCCGCGCTCATCCGCTCGCTCGCCGCGCGCCGAAAACGCGGCGATCCGATCGCCGCGTATGTCGCGCTCAGCGAGTTTTCGCGGCGCAAGTTCATCGAAGCGGGTTTGCCCGCGGCGCGGATGTTCGTCAAACCGAATTTCGTCGCGCCCGATCCGGGCATGGGCCGCGGGGACGGCGACTACGCCCTCTTTGTCGGGAGGCTCGATACCGAGAAAGGGCTCGACGTATTGCTCGACGCCTGGCATCGCATCGAGGCACCCATCGCACTGCGGGTCGCGGGAGACGGTCCGTTCCGCGATCGGGTCGAGCGGGCCGCGAAGTACGACGCGCGGATCACGTTTCTGGGCTGGCGGCGATCCAGCGAAATCGCCGAACTGCTGGGATCGGCCCGCCTGCTCGTCTTTCCCTCGCTTTGGTACGAGAACTGTCCCAAGACGCTTCTCGAGAGTCTCGCGCGGGGAACGCCCGTCATCGCGTCGCGGCTCGGCGCGATGCCCGAATTCGTGCTCGACGGAACCACCGGCCTCCATTTCAGACCGGGCGATTCGGACGATCTGGCGCGTGCCGTCACGTCGATCTGGAATGAACGGCAACAACTCGCATCGATGCGGCGCGCGGCGCGGAGCGAGTTCGAACGGCGTTACACCAGCGCGACGAACCACGCCATGCTGATGGCGATCTATGAAGCGGCTCGCCGGATCGCGGAGGACGCCGGACTCACCGCTTCCCGCGGCTGACCACGCGCCCGTCGATGACGACTCCGACGCAGTGCGACGTGTACTCGAACGGATCGCCGTCGAAGAGCGCGACGTCACCATCCATGCCGACCGCCAACGAACCGACTCGATGGTCGATTCCGAGCAATCGGGCCGCATCGACGGTGACCGCGCGCAGCGCGGTGTCGATTGGAAGCCCGTGCGCGGCCGCGACTCCCGCCTCGAACAGGACCACGCGCGTCTTCGGCACATACGCCTCGTAACCGCTTTGCAGGGCGATCGGAATGCCCGCGGCGCTCAGCCGGCCGGCCGTTTCAAAACTCAAATTCTCGCGATCGTCGATCGCCCGCGCCATCGCCGGATGGACGATAACGGGCACCTTCGCTTCCAGGATCGCATCGGTCAGGAGGTAGGATTCGGCCGCGCTGTCGAGCCAAACGCGCAGGGAGAACTCCCGCGCGAGGCGAAGCGCCGACGCGATATCCGGGGCCCGGTCGGCCGTCACGAGGAGGGGAAGGTCACCATCGAGCGCGCGGGCGAGTGTTTCGAGCCGCAGGTCGCGCGCGGGCGATTCGCCGTCCGGTTGCGCGGCCCCGTCGCGAGGCTCGGCGCCCGCGCGTTTCATCTTCGATCGATATTCGTCCGCGCGAATGAGCTCGGCGCGGAGCATGGCGATCATCTTGCCTCGCGTGCCCGGCGATGCCGCGCCTTCCTTGCGAGCCGCGGAACCGAGCGTGACGGCGATCGCCGCCGAATCGCGGATCATCGCGTCCTCGACCGTGCGTCCAAACGTCTTGACGATCATGGTCTGACCCGAAATCAATTCGCCCGGCGCGTGGCCCGTATGAATGGTCGTGACGCCGAAACCGCGTACCCATTCGACGAGCGGGTCGTGCGCGTTGTAGGCGTCGACGGCGCGGAGTTCGGGCTGCATCGATGCGGTCCGTTCGAGCTGATCCTGATCGTGGGGAACGTTCAAGATGCCCGATACGCCGACCGTGGTCCTCGCGTCGATCAATCCCGGCATCGCGATCTCGGCGGAGAACGTCTCGACGTCCGGCGGAATCGAAACCTCGCCCTCGCGCCCCACCGCCGCGATCTTGCCGTCGCGGATGAGCACGACGCCGTTTTCGATGGCCGGTCCACGCATCGTATGAAGACGTTTCGCGCGGACGGCGACTTGCGCCGACGCGTGCGGCGCGGCGGTGAGTATGGCCGCGAACCAGGCGGCGATCGCGACGGCGACCCGCGCGGAGCGCGTCGCGTTCCGTTCCGTCCGGACCGAATCAACGCGGGTTTGGAATCGCGTCGCCGTGTTTTCCATGGTGTCGTTCACTCTCGTTCCGCGCGCGGCGCGCGAAGCCCGCTATTGATTCTGATCCTCGGCGCAGCAAAGGTACGGCCGCCGCGCGCGCCCCGCGCCGAACCCGCCCTCGGCGTAAAGACGGTCCTCGGGGCGCGACCGGTCGAAGACCGGCTTGCCCTCGACCCATGTCTCGAGGACTTTTGTGTAGACGCTGAGCGGATCGCCGTCGAGGATCACGAAATCGGCGTCCTTACCCGGTTCGAGCGAACCGACGCGGTCGGCGAGGTCGAGCATTTCGGCGGGGGCGAGCGTGACGCCTTCGAGCGCCTTGCCGCGCGACATGCCGGCTCGAACGGCCAACGCGGGCATCCGCAAGAAGACCCGGGAATCGGTGATGTAATCGTCCGTGTGGAACGCCGTCCGAACACCGGCCTCCTCCAACGCGCGGCCGTTGTCGAGCATCAAGTATCGCGCCTCGACTTTGCCACCCGGCGAATCCACCAGGATGATCGAGCACGGGGCCTTGGCGCGCGCGATTTCCTCGGCGACCCGCCAACCCTCGCTGACATGATGGAGAACGACCCGGAAACCAAACTCCTCGGCTAGCCGCAAGACGGTCATGATGTCGTCGTGGCGATGCGTGTGATGGTGGACTCGGCGCTTGCCTTGCATGGCCTCGACAAGCGGTTCGAGATTCAGGTCGCGTGGCGGGAGCTTGGCGGCATCCCCACCCGCTCGTTCGATCTTGAGCTGATACTCCTTCGCGCGAATGAACGCCTCACGCACGAGGAACGCCGACTTGCCCCGGGTGCCGGGAAACGGCGACGACCGCATCGAATTGGTGCCGTTCGCCATCTTGAGTCCGCCGAGCGGCCGGTCGTCGGAGCCGACGATCATGAGGTCGTCGATCGTGCGGGGGCCTTCGGCCGCGAATCGCAACTTGACATAGATCGTCTGCCCGCTGATGAGGTGTCCGGAACCGGGCATGATGTTCAGCGTGGTGAGGCCACCGGCCACCGCGCGCCGGAAGCCGGGATCCCGGATGTCGATCGAATCGTGGATCCGAACTCCGGGTTGGATCGGATGGCTTCCGTCCGCTCCACCGATGTCGCCGACATGGCTGTGCGTGCAGACGAGCCCGGGCATGATCCACTTGCCCGCCGCGTCGATCCGCCGCGCGCCCGCCGGTACGGAAACGGTGCTCTCGGGCCCCACCGCCGCGATCCGGCCATCCTGGACGACGAGCACGCCCCGCTCGCATTCGGCGCCGGCGATCGGGACCAGATGCGCGCCGACGAACGCGATCGGCTCGTCCCCGCGCGCGACGAACGATGCCGAGAGAACCGTCAAGAAAGCGAATCCATGACCGAGTCCGTTTCGGCGACGGAGGTCCGAACGACGGAAGAGCCCGACGCATCGGGATCGGCATCGATTCATCACGCTTCGGCCCTTCAAAGGACTCCGCTTCCATCGGAGCGGCAACGAGCGATCCGCACGCGGACGGAACGCAGTATAAGGGTTCGATCGTCCCGGTGCGATGCGTCCGACGCGGCGATCCTCGAATCACGCGGTTCTCGGAATGGCCCAATGTCCGGATCGATACGTTCGGCCGACCATTTTCGCGGCCTCGGCGTGGTCGGTGATCCGTTCGGTCTCGGGATCGAACGTGAGCCGGCCGCCGACGCGGGCCGAGATATTGGCGAGATGCACGAGGGTCGCCGCGAGGTGGCCCGCTGTCGCGGGCGCGTTGGTATCGGGAGCGTCGCCCCGCACGCAATCGAGGAAGTTCTGGTGGTGGGCGACGAGATCGGCCGGCCCCGCGTTCTCCGCGATCAGCCGATTCCGTTCGCCGTACAGCTTCCATCCGACGGAGTGTCCGAGCACCAATAGGCCGCTCGTGCCGTAAAACGCGGCGCCGTTTTCGTACCCTTCCTGCACATACGGCGACCAGATCCGTTGCTCGAAAATCAATTGGCGTTTCCGTCCCTGGCCCGCGGGTTCGGCGTATTCAAAGACCGCGTACTGCGTATCGGGAAACTGCTGATCGTCATCGAAGAAATATTTGTTACCGATGCATGCGACCGACGACGGATGGGAGGTGACGCCGAGCCCCCAGCACGCGACATCGATATCGTGGACTCCGTCGTTGCCGATGTCTCCGCATCCGAAGTCATACCACCAGCGCCATACTCCGTGCAGCAGGTTCGACCGATAGGTGGTTTCCGGGGCGGGGCCGAGCCACATAGGAAAATCCAGATGGTCGGGCGGATCGGTAGGTCCGGTCTTGCCGATCGAGCCCCTTCGCTGGCTGTTCCATGCCTTCGCGACGAGGATCTCGCCGATTTCCCCGCCTCGAATTCTATCGATGGCCTCGCGGATGACGGCCGTGCTCCGGCTCTGCGTGCCGACCTGCAACCGCTTGCCCGAACGGCGCGCCGCATCGACCAGGCACCGGCCTTCATGGATGTTGTGGGAGCACGGCTTTTCGACGTAGACGTGTTTTCCGGCGTCGAGGGCGAGCACGGCGGCCGGCACATGCCAATGGTCGGGGGTCGCGATGAAGACGGCCTCGATCGACGCGTCATCGAGTACCTTGCGGAGGTCGCCGGTCGCTTGGGGCGCCGAGCCCGATTGCGAGTCGACGAGCTTCACGGAGTCGGCGAGCCGATTCCGATCGACGTCGCATACCCAGGCGACGCGCGCGTCTTTCCGCGAGGACAGTTGGCGGAGGTGACCGGACCCCATTCCGCCGCACCCGATGAGCCCGAGGCGGATCGGTTCGGGCTGCGCGGCGCGGGATCGACCGGTTCCGGCCGCCAGCGCGGCGATTCCTCCCCCCGCGCCCATCAAGAACGTCCGCCGCGATGTCGATGCCATGAGATCACCTCGCCGTTGAAAAGGGTCGGGACCGCCCGGTCAACGGGCCATTTTCACCCATGCGACGGGCGCCGAGCAAGCGGACGAAGGACCCCAAGCGGCGACAATGTCGCTCGACTCTCCGAGTCGAGTACCGCTTCCGCAAAGTCCCGCGCGCTGCATCTCGGCCCGGAGGGCCGAGCGACAATGTCGCTCGACTCTCCGAGTCGAGTACTCGTCTTGTGCCGCACGGTGGCGGGCGATTGGGTATTCGAATGTTATTACCTGTGCCGACCCAAGCTCGTGATCGACGTGCTCCGCATCGTGGGGAGAAACGACGCGGTCGTCAAACGCACGTCGGCCGATCTTCAGGCGGACAAGGCCCGCCTCGCCGCGGCACTCGCCAAGAAGGCCTCGCGGGAAAAGACAAGCCGCAAATCGATGGACGCCAAACCAAGGCCGCGTCGCAGGGCCGCTCGAGCCAAATGAAACGAGTCTATTTGGACTACAACGCGACCACACCGCTCGCCGGCCATTGGATCGACGATCGGGCGATTCTTGAACTGCGCGATCGCCTTTGGCGCGAGCTGACTTCGCGGTTCGGTCCGTCGGTGACGCTCAACGGGCATCCCGAGCGGCGCCTGCCCAATACGCTCAACATCGGATTCCCCGGGGCATCACGGCCACGCATTCACGCGTTCCGCGCGCCCGTGGTCACGCGCCGCGCGATCCGGCGCGCGCGATGCCTTCCCGACGCGCGACTTTGATGAAGGTGCGGGCGAGGATGATCGCGTCGAACGCGAGCGACCGGTGCGCGAGATAGTGCGCGTCGTACGCGACCTTTTCGGGAATCGACAGTTCATCCCGGCCGTTGATTTGAGCCCAGCCCGTCAGACCGGGAGTGAGCCGGTGGACACCCCGCTCGGTCCGAAGGGCGATCAAATCGTCCTGATTGAAGAGAGCCGGGCGCGGCCCGACGAGGCTCATGTCTCCGACAAGAACGCTCCACAATTGGGGCAATTCGTCGAGGCTCGCCGCCCGAATCCACGCTCCGATCGGCGTAAGGTAGCGGACCGGATTGGCGAGCAGGTGCGTGGCGACCTGAGGCGTGTCGACGCGCATGGTGCGGAACTTCGGCATCCGAAAGACGTGGTTTTCACGGCCGATTCGATCCGACCAATAGAACACGGGGCCGCGGGATGTCATCTTCACCGCGATGGCCACGAGCAGCATGATCGGACTGAACAGAACGATCGCTCCGGCCGCGCCCGCGATATCGATCCATCGTTTCATTTCAGCCGTCCTCTTGGATCCACGCGACACGCGCACCGTCCTTACCCGTCGCGGGTTTCGTTAGGCCGCGCGGCGATCGCTCGGCGCGTTCAACCCGGCGCGGCCGACCGTCGCATACCAGTTGGCCGTCGCTTCGAGCCCTTGGTGGGCGGAGAACGGCGGCCGCCAATCGAGCCGATCCCGGATTTTCTGGTTGCTGACTCGCAGGCTCCCGAGAATCCGGCTCACGGCCGCCGACCGTCCCGTGCATCGCCCGACCCACACAAGGAGAGCCGGCGGGCAGGAAATGAGCCGCGGCTGGATGCCCATTCCGGAGGCCATGTGCCGAATCAACTCGGGAGTCGACAGGTGCTCATCATCACTCACCAGGAATGTCTCGCCAACCGCTCGAGGGTGGCCCAGACTCGCGCGGATCGCATCGACGAGGTTCTCGATGTGGACGAGACTTCGCGCGTTGGAGACGCCGCCGAGCGGCAACGGCCATCCGGACCGAACGAGTCGCAGCAGTTCGAGGAAATTCGCGCGGACTCCGGGCCCATAGACGAGCGTTGGTCGGAGGACGACCGTTTGCAAGGCGGTCGACGCCGCGACGCGTTCGAGTTCCTGTTCGGCTTCCCACTTGCTGATCCCATACGGATCGCGGGGCTCGGGCAGGTCCGATTCGACGTAGGTCCTTGGCGATTCGCCCCATGCGGTACCCTCACCGTGGACTTTGACGGAGCTGACGAAGACGAACCGCCGCGCGCCGCGGTGCGCGGCCCACCGTGCGAGCCGCCGCGTCGCAAGCGTGTTGGTTTCGCGGTAGCTCGCGAGGGGGTCGGATGCCGTCTCTCGCATTTGATGGACGCGCGCGGCAAGGTGGACGACCGCGTCGAACGAACGAAACCCCGCTCGCATCAGAGCCCCATCCAGGGCGGCGGAATCACGGAAATCGCCGACGAGAATCGGTTCGACGCCGCGCGGCAGTTCACGGGCCGCTTCGGATCGACGCACGACGCCGGCGACCCGGACGCCTTCGTGAACCAACCGACGCCCCAGCGCGGCGCCGATGAACCCATTGGCGCCGGTGACAAGCACGCGTTCGAGCCCAACCGAATGGGACATGGTGTTTCCTTTGACCGATCGGCTCCCGCGTCACGCGGCCTTGCGGCGGGACTCCATCGCCGGGTCGGATTGGGTTTGGGGTCCGCCTGGCGCGGAAACGCCGCCCATGTCGCGGCGCGCGGCGGTGCGCAGGATGGCGTCGAGCATTTGGAGGGCGAGCGAATCGCGGTTGTATTCGCGCAGCACGAATGCGCGGCCGTTGCGGTAGGCGCCGGGGTTCGCGGCGATGCGGTCGAGGCATTGGAGCAGCGACTCGCCGTCGTCCGGCGTCATGGCGACACCGGCGCCCTGTTCGACGACGATCCGGCACGCATCTCCGCGCACGCCCATCACGATCGGCGTTTCGGCGGCCATCGTCTCGAAGATCTTGGATGGGATCACCGTTTCGAACAGTGCAGCGCCGCGCAGGTGCACGAGGCACGCGTCGGCGGCGGCGACGTACGAGGCGACCCGGTCCCTCGGGACGAGGCCGAGGAACCGCACGTTGTCGAGACGTCGGCGATCGGCCTCGCGTTCGAGCGATCGCCGCTCGGCGCCGTCGCCGACCAGCCAGAACTCGACGTCGCGCCTTCCCGCCAGACGGGCGCGCTCGGCCGCGTCCAGCACGACGCCCAGTCCATGCGCCATGCCGATCGTTCCGACATAGGCACAGACGAATTTTCGTTCGGCGCCGAGCCCGCGGCGCACGTCGCGCGGATCAAACCGGGGTCGAGCCGATTCGGCATCGATGCCGTTGGGAACCACATCGATCTTGGTAGGCGGGACTCCGCGCGCGACGAGTTGGCGCCGGTATCCGTCGCCGACCGTCACGATATGGTCGGCGGCGGCGTACATCCGTTGTTCGAGCCATTCGAGGAACCGGATGAAGGCCGTCCGTTCCATCGCTCCGACGGCGAGGATCGATTCGGGCCAAAGGTCGCGGACTTCCAGCACGAACGGCCTGCGCCGAATGCGTTTGCACAGCGCCCCCGCCCAGCCGCCGAAGAACTGCGGGGAACTGGAGACGATGACGTCGACATCGCGCAGCGCGGCTCCGGCGAACGCCGCGCGGAGCATGTAACTCAGGTAATAGACCGTCCGGCGAAGAAGACCCTCATTCGCGGCGATCAGCGTGCCGACGCGCACGACTCGGATGCCCGACATCGTCTCCTCGGTCCGCCACGCGTTGCGGTACCCGGGGAACACGACGCCTCGCGGGTAATTCGGCGCGCACGTGATGACCGTCACGCGATGGCCCTGGGCGACCCATCGGCGGCAATGTTCGAACGTCCGTGTCGCCAGAGCATTGACTTCCGGCGGGAAGTTGTGGCTCAAGAAGAGAATGTGCATGGATTCCGTTCCACTCCGCCGGCTTGCGGCTCGTTCCAAACCATGTCCGCCCGCTCCGCGTTCGCGCCGGGGCGGATCGCCATCGGTTCAAACCGGGTTGTCACGCGCAGCGGCAACGGACCGCGATAGGCCCATTGCAGTCGGCAGGTCGTTCGTTCGACGCCGTAGTCCGGGTGCACGGACCGCCGCTCGACCGACGGCGCAATGTCCTGGTCGGAGGCCAATCGCACATGAATCGCCTGCCCGTCATTCATGACATCCCAGCCTCCCGGCACGGCCGACGCGCGCCATCCGGGCGCGAGGAGCCATCCGCCGTCAATCCGATGCGACCCCGCGCCGGTGATTCGATCGTCGATCTCGAGGCTTCCGTGGTTGCGGACCCGCACCGATCGGCCATGCCGTGGTGCTCCGTTCAGGAAATCGTAGCCGTCGTGCGAGCCTTCGGCGCGCATTCCCGCGACGTCCGCATCGCACCCGACGTTGATCGGTCGCGCTCGGCGACCCACGCGAAAGATGCCCCACATTTCGCTCGAATCGACCCCGTCGATGCGCACCGTGTTGTGCGCTCCGGTCGAGCGGTCGAACGCGCGACGGGCGTCGTTGTCGTAACCATGGCAACCCGCGTCGATCAGGAGCCGATCGGTTCCGTACGACGCGTCGACCGTCAACGTGTCGGCATGACCGTGGCCGGGCTGGCAATCCGGACCTATCGGACCGACATCGAAGAAGACCGTCCAAGGCGTGCCGTGCCACACGACGATGCCCGCCCGCGGGAAATGCCGAGCTCCCTCGGGCCGCCGCGCGTCTGGTGAGCTTTCGAACGCCCATGGCATGTCGTGATGCATCCCATCCGGGCGGCACGTTCCGCCGTCGTTGAATTGGGGACACGACCCGTCGGGATGGCGAAGCCACGCGATGTACCCGGCCATCGCGCGCCAGACCCGCTTCCATTCCGTCGCGAGACCGTGATCCTCGGTCAGGCACGCAAGATCGAGACAATCCCGCATGACCTCGACGTGATAGTGCGGGCTGCGTTCAAAATGCGATCCGTCGGCCAGGATCTGTTCGCGGAACTGGTCGGCGGCGAGCTCATCGGAGCGGGCTTGCCACCGGCGCGGCTCGTTGCCTTCAAAGAACCGACCGGCCCATGCGAGGCCGACCGCATCGCGGATCAGGTGGTTCGCGCGCAGGTCCCATTCGATGTTGTGGAAGAGGAACCGAGCCTGCCGCCAAAGGCACGGAAGGAAGGAAGGAAGCGCGAGGCGCGGATCGGCCCCCGCGCCGTGGTAGGCGCGGATCCACGACACGATTCGGGACGCGACCGTGTAGGCGTTCCATGCGGGCGAACGCGGATCGATCCTTCGCGGCGCGCATCGTTCCATCCAATCGCCAAGGTACGCATGAAGAAGCAAGGCCGCCTGATCGGCATGCTTGCCCTTTGAGCCCACGATGCGGGCCATTTCATGGGCCCAGCCGTGGTAATGCAGCGTGAACGTCCACAGGCGGTCGTGCTTGGGATCGTCAAGCCGCCAGTCCGGACGATGCCGTCCAATCGACTCGGCGCGCCCGAGATGCTCGAAGACGCCGTCACTCCACTGAGCGAGCGAACGCTCCAACGCTTCGGTTGAACGGGAACTCGGACGAACCATCCGGGGAAAATCGTCTCGGACCGAACGCGCGTCGACCGATCCGATCGCGGGGCATGGCCAGTCGGTGAGTCGCAACGTGCGGAGCGCCGTTCTTCGCAGCCTCGCGACGACCTGGCTCCATCGCAAATGGCGGAGCGTCCGGAACAGGCATGGAAGTGTTGGGTGCGCCATGGGCGTCGGCTCGAACTCACGCTCCAACCCAAGAAAACGTCCGTGGCTCCACACGCCGTTGGGCGGGAGAACCTTGTAACAACCTCCGGGGATTCGGGCAAGTTCAGCCTTCTTCCCAAACAACCGATTCTCGCATTCCGTGCACGGCGCGGCCTTCATGGGTCGCCGCTGTCGCGGGACGGGTTGGCGGCCGCGCGGTGGGCCGTTTGCGGTCGGCGCGGCGCATGGTAAACTGCGCGACCGAGTCCCAAGTCGTCGATTCGGGCATCGGCGACCTGGGATCGGGCGGAAGGCCCGTGCAAGAAAAATGGGGGGGTAGTCTGAGGCGTACCCGGAGAAGGCGGGCTCGGACAAATCGCCCTAAAGCGTTACTGCAAAACACCTTGAGGGTGTAGCTCAGTCGGTAGAGCAACGGACTTTTAATCCGTAGGTCTCGGGTTCGAGCCCCGACACCCTCACTGGAGCCCTTTCAAACGCGGGTCGTCCACGTCGAGCCGGTACATGATCTGGTTGTAGTCGTACCGGGAGGTCTGCTCGGTGCCGCCCGAAAACGTATGCGTGTAGGTCCCTTCGAAGTACACGTGACGACCGGCGCTGAAATACGGGTGCTGCTTCGGATTGTAGAAACTGTATTTGTCATGGGTGAGGATCTTCACCGCTTTCGGCAACGGGCCTTCCGGCGCGTCGGACTCGGCGTACCAGATCTCGCCGAGCATCGAGGAACCGAAGCTCTGCGTGAAAATGCTGATCCACCGTCCCCGATGTTCATTCCAGGTGATGGAACCGTTGTGGACGAGCACGGGCTTACCGCTATCCGCATCCACGGTGCGCAGGCGCGCCTCGTCCGCCTTGAGCTGACCGCTTTGGGTCAGTTTTTCTTCGAGGCCGCGATCGATCGGCGGGGTGTCCTGTTTCCATCCCCACACGACGCGCCCCGCATCATCGCGTTCGACGCGCGGCGCATCGGCTCGCGACCCGGCCACCAGGCACGTAAAACCCTCGTATCGGCTCAAGTCGAGGAATGACTCGACGGTCGCCCGCACGCGAGCCGTCGCCGTCGCTTCGCCGAAATAGACGTAATCGACTCCGTCGACCGAATGCCGCACCGGGTGCCCCCCCGGGAATAGGGGGACGTCCTTGGCAAACGATTTCACCTGACGGAACGCGTTCTTTGCGTCATCGAATTCGGCGATGCCCCGTTCGTGGATTTCGAGCATTCCGCGCACCTTGACGTACCCGCAAAACAGCCGCTCGCGTCCGTCGGCGTCGCGCAGCACGGTCAAGCCGTTGATCCACGTGGGCCCTTCACCGGGCATCTTGCACATGGCTTTCGCGAATCCGTCGTCATTGACGAAGTATTCGAGGTCAACGCCCTTGTCGGGATCCAGCCCGCCATCGCTCGGCGGACGCGACGTCGCGCCGGGGACGTGGAAGAGGCCGAGCGGGTACTTGGGTCGGTTCGTGTCGCCCCAGAACCAATAGATGCGTCCATGGTAGAGCGCGGTCACGACGCTGTCGGAACCGGTGACCTGCGCGTTGAGCAGCGGATGGGCGATGGGCGCCCGACCACCGGCGAGCACCGTGTCGGCGTAGATGCCGGCGCCGGTCACACGATAGAGGCGTTCGGCCATGTTGATCCGTTTGATCATGAATTGCGCGGAGCCTCCGGGCACGACGGAAACCGACTTTCCCTGGAAACCAAAACCGTCTTTCGCGAATTCGTAGCCATGGCTGCCCACGTAAAAGAAGGCCGTCTGTCCGAACAGTTCCGGATCGCGGATCGCCGCCGCGCCGGCGGAATCGGTCACGTACCGATGTTGGGCCATGGTGCGCAGTTCCACGAGCGGAACACCTCGGCCGGTTTGTTCATCCACGACCACGATCTTGAACACGCCGGTCGGTTCGTCCGATGCGGCGCGCGGCGCAAGCGACAACAGTCCGATCATCAGGATTGCACGCGTCAAGCGTTTACCGGCGCGCATCGCTGGTTCCTCCTTTTTTCCAGGGGAAGTTCCGAATCGGTCGGGAAGGAGGACACGGTAAGCCGACGGTCGACGGGCACGTTATCGGGCGACGCTTCGAGCGCGTCGCGCAGCGCTCGAACCGATTCCCCGCCGCTTCCCATCACGCATCCCCGCTTCGTCCGACGGCTCGTTCCGGCGTCGCCATCGTACGAACCGCCGTCGGCCCATGTCAAGAAACCGATGCGGCACCCGCGCGCGATTCACCACCGCGTGGCGTGGCAAAGCCGGCGGAATCGGTTATCCTGATCGGCGGGACGATACCCGCGCGAATCGGAAACTGGGAGAGTGTGATGACGGTCCGACTGGACTGGCTCTATCAGCGGCCCGGCTGAACGTCGCGCGGCAAGTCAAACGAGGATTCGCACCGAAATGTGCTCGGAGTCCGGACGACCGCGCGAAAAGGAGTGACGTGCATGAGATCCGCCTTCGTCGGGTTGCTCGCGTTTGTCACGCCGTTCGCGCCGGCGGCGGGCGGCGAACCGGCATCCGTCATCGGGCACTGGCCGCTCGCCCACGACGCGCGCGACGTTTCTGGGCATGGGCGGCACGCCGTCCATCGCGGAGTACGATTCGAGCCGGCGGATCCCGACGCACGGTCCCGTTCCGCCGCGCGATTCGACGGCCGAAGCGCGAGCGTGGACGTTCCGCCCGACCTCGCGCCGGAACTCGGCGCCCGCCCCTTCACGATCGCCGCGTGGATTCGGCTCGATGATTCGGGAACCGACGTGCCGGGATGCGTGGTGAGTCAATGGGATGCCGGACGACGGACCGGTTTTCAATTCGGAATCAATCATCACGCGGGCGTCACCACGAACCAATCCAACTCAAGGCATGTTCACTTCGGTATCGATCAAGCGAGTCCGCCGCCGGAGTGGACCAATCATGGAAGACTCGGCGACGCGAACCTGGTCTTCGCGCTGGCCGTACATGACGGCCAATTGTACGCGGGAACGTGCGAGCCGCGAGCGGATGGGGCGGGACATGTCTATCGATTCGAGGGCGGCGCGCGATGGACCGATTGCGGGAGCCCGGATCGCTGCAATTCCGTTTCCGCGCTGGCCGTCCATGACGGACAGCTCTACGCGGGTGTCGCCCGATACCGGCTCGCCGGGTCCGCGCTCCCCGAATCGGAGAATCCACATCCGGGCGGCGCGGTCTACCGCTACGACGGCCCATCACGGTGGACGCCCTGTGGCCGACCGCCCGGCGTCGACGCGATTGGCGGTCTGGCCGTTTTCGGGAACCGGCTCTACGCGTCCTCGCTCTATCGGCCCGCCGGATTCCATCGGTATGTCGGCGGAACCGAGTGGGAATCGCTTCAAACACCGGGCGGCAAGCGCGTTGAGGCGATGGCCGTTCACAACGGTGAACTCTTCGCAAGCAGCTACGATTTGGGGCACGTGTTCCGGTTCGACGGCGACCGTTGGTTCGATTGCGGCCAGGTCGGACCGGAAGAGAACACGCAGACCTACTCGTTCGCCGTGCATGAAGGCAAACTGCACGTCGGGACATGGCGCTCAGGGCGGGTCTATCGGTACGAAGCGGATGACAACTGGGTCGATACCGGACGGCTCGGCAATGAACTCGAAGTCATGGGCATGCTCGTTCACAACGGCGTGCTTTACGCGGGGAGCCTTCCGCTCGCGGAGGTCTATCGATATGAACGGGGCGCGGGATGGATCCACTCGGGACGGCTCGACACAACGCCCGATGTCGTCTATCGACGAGCATGGACGATGGCCGAGTACCAGGGCCGTTTGTTCTGCGGGACGTTGCCGAGCGGCCACGTCCATTCGATGCAATCGGGGCGCTGCGTCACGAGCGACCGCCCGTTGGACGGCGGTTGGCATCAGATCGTCGGCGCGCGGACCGTCGATCGACTCCGGTTGTTCATCGACGGCCGTTTGGCGGCCGAATCGGAGTCGTTCGACGGGGCCTCGTTCGATTTGAACTCGGGCGCACCCTGGACGATCGGTTCGGGCGCAACCGACTCTTTCTTCGGGTCGATATGCGATGTGCGTCTCTATGACGGCGAGCTGGACGCGGATGCCGTCGCGGCGCTATACCGGGAGACCGCTTTGGACATTCGATGACGGACGTCGCGACGTCCCCCGCGCAACCCAACCGCCGTTGCATCAAGGTGAACGACGATGCGAACCCGTATTTCCCATACCCGGACGACCTCATCGAATCGGCGCGCGATCGGCGGCGCGCTGTTGCTCACGCTGCTCATTGGCGTTCCAGCATTTGGCGAGCTGCGGGTTGGCGCCGCTGTGACGGACGTTTCTCCGACCTCCTTCCCCGTGTTGATCAACGGCGGCATGTTGAGCCGGACGGCCGAGAAGATCAAGACGCCCGTCGAGGCCCGCGCGCTGGTGCTCGACGACGGCGCCGAACGACTCGCCATCGTGGTCGTCGATAGTTGCATGATGCCGCGCCCGCTGCTCGATGAAGCCAAGCAACTGGCCGCCGAGCGGACCGGCATACCCGCCGATCGCATGCTGATGTCGGCCACGCACACGCACTCGGCCCCATCCTGCATGGGATGCCTTGGAACCGACGCGGACGCCGCGTACGTGCCGTACCTTCGCGAGAAACTGGCGCAGGCCGTCGCGGCCGCCGCCGCGAACCTCGAACCCGCAAAGGCCGGTTGGGCTGTCGAGAACGCGGCGGAGTTCACGGCCCTACGGAGGTGGATCCGAAGGCCCGATCGGATGGACGTCGATCCGTTCGGCAATCGCACCGTCCGGGCGAACATGCACGCGGGCCGGGTCTGGGACGACGTGACGGGCGAATCGGGGCCCGAGGACCCCGCGCTGACCATTCTCTCGTTCGTCGCGCTCGACGGACGACCGATCGCCGCGCTCGCGAATTTCTCGATGCACTATTTCGGCGACGAGGCGGTGAGCGCCGACTATTTCGGCAAGTTCCGCGACGGCCTTCAGGAACACGCCGCTCCGCGATCCATTCCGGACAAGCCGCCGTTCGTCGCCGTCCTTTCGCATGGGTGCAGCGGCGATATCTGGCGGCGCGACTACACCAAACCCGTGCCTCCTCCCGCCGAGGATCACACGATCGACTCGTTCACCCAAGGACTCCTCGCCATCGCGATCAAGGGTTACGACGCGATCCGGCACGAAGCCGTGTCCGACATCCGGATGACCGAATCCCGCATGACATTGAACTACCGTGTCCCCGATGCACAGCGGCTCGAATGGGCTCGGCGCGTCGTATCCGAAATGGGTGACCGGTTGCCGAAGGACACGGCGGAGGTTTATGCGCGGGAGCAGGTCTTGCTGCACGAACGGCAATCGACGGAGGTCGTCGTCCAGGCGGTTCGCATCGGGGACATGGCGATCGCGACGACGCCGAACGAAACGTACGCGCTGAGCGGCCTGAAGATCAAACACCAAAGCCCGCTCAACAAGACGATGGTGATCGAGCTCGCCAACGGAGGCGACGGCTACATTCCGCCTCCGGAGCAGCATCTGCTCGGCGGCTACAACACGTGGCCCGCGCGCTCGGCGGGACTCGAGGTCCAGGCGGAGCCGAGGATCGTCGAAGCCGCCCTTCAGGCGCTCGAGACGGTCAGCGGACGGACCCGCGGCGTACTCGTATCGAGTCGCGGGCCGGCCTCGGACGCGATCCTCGCGAAGAACCCGGCCGCCTATTGGCGTCTCGACGATATGGCGGGCCCGCGGATGATCGACGCGGGGCCGCACGCTCGGGACGCGATCTACGAGCCGGGCGTCGTCTTTTTCCTCGACGGTCCGCGTTCAAATCGTTTTTGCCTCAACGGCGAGACGAACCGCGCCGCGCATTTCGCGGGTGGCCGCGCGCTCGCGCGGATTCCCGATCTGCCCGAGAGCTACTCGGTATCGCTCTGGTTCTGGAACGGAATGCCCGTCGACGGGCGCGGCGTGGCGGGCTGGTTGGTTTCGCGAGGCCGCGACCACGGCTTGGATGCGGAAAGCGATCAATTGGGATTGGGCGGCTCGAACGCGCCCGGACGCATCATCTTCCAGCACGGCAAGGACGGCGACCATGCGCCGAGCGCCGGCACGACCGAGATCCCGCGGTGGACGTGGAACCATGTCGTCCTGGTCCGCGATGGTTCGCACGTGCGCGTCTATCTGAACGGTACGGTCGAAATCGACGCGGCCGCGCCGGCCGACTTCCCGCCCCGGTTTGATCAGATCTTTCTCGGAGGCCGGTGCGATCGCATGGACGGATGGGAAGGACGGATCGACGAGGTCGCCGTCTTCGATCGCCCGCTCTCGGCGGAGGAGATCGCATCCCTGGCGCGTGCCGCCGCGTTGGATTAGGCGTATCGGTACGTCTCAGCGGTTTGCCGGCCTCCCCGCGCGCGATCGGTCTTGCCGTCGGGTCCGAACGGCCCGTAGAATCGCGGCCGAACGATACCGCGCAACGAGTCGAACGCCATCCGAGGGAACGGATCGATGATCGACGTCCAACAAGTCCTCGGACTGCATCAGGAAATGGTGGTGCGCTGGCACGCCCAGCCGATCGACAACCCCTTCGAGGGACTGTACTCGGTCATATGCGCCCAGCACGCGTGGAATTTCGAGCTCTGGCATGAAGAGGATATCGCGCGCAGCCCGGATGTGGGGGACGCTCGCATCGCGGCCGCGAAGCGACGCATCGATCGGCTGAACCAGAGCCGCAACGACGCAATCGAGAAAATCGATGACGGCGTGACGGAGTGGCTCGAGCGGCACGCGGTTCATTCCGACGAATCGGCTCGGCGGAATTCCGAAACGCCGGGCGGAATCGTCGATCGGCTGTCGGTTCTGGCGCTGCGTATCTTCCACATGGACGAGCAGGCGAGGCGGTCGGACGCCACCGACGCGCATCGCGCGGGAACGGCCCGCAAGCTCGCCGTATGCCTCGAACAACGAAACGATCTGAGCCGATCCCTCGGCGAATTGGTCGACGACCTCGTGACCGGAGTCCGCCGCCACAAGACATACCGGCAGTTCAAGATGTATAATGACCCGACGTTGAACCCCTACCTTTACGGAGCGCGCAGCGCGTCCCCCCCCACCCTCGACACCCTCCGACCACGGGAAGCGTAGGCGTATGTCGCCATTACCACGACCGGGTCGCTCGACACCCTGCCCGCGCGGATATGAACGCCGTGCCGCGGCGTGCCGGTTCCCTCCAACCGCTTGCGGCGCGTGGATGCTCGTCGTCGCGCTGTGCGGGACGGCATCCGGTCAGTCGCCTCCCACGGCCGATCAAGGCCCTCCCTCCCAATCGACGGTCTCCGGACGCGACCCAAAGCCGATCGCGCGATGGATCGCGCGTCTCAACGCCGATCAGTTCCTCGATCGCGAGGAGGCGACCGAACAGCTCGTCCTCGCGGGGATCGCGGCGATCGAGCCGTTGGTGGAACACGTCCGGACGTCGGATTCGGTCGAGTCGCGCGTCCGTACGGTTTTTGTGCTCAAACAGATCGCGCTGAGCGACGACGAACCCGCGCGGGATTCGGCGGCCGAGGCGCTCGAACGGATCGTCGCCATGCGGCTTGGAACGCCCTCCCAAAACGCCGCTCAGACACTTAATGCGCTCAGCCTGCTCCGCCAACGCCGCGCACTCGATGAACTCCTGGCGCTCGGCGCGAAGACCGTGCCGGAACGGATTGCGCAGGTGGAGTACGTCGAGGGTCTCGAATTCGGCGAGGCGTGGCGCGGAACGGACCAGGATCTTCGCCGTCTCCGCTGGATGCGCAACGTGAGGCAACTCGTGTTTTCGGGCGATCGCGTCCGCGACGGATGGCTCGAGCACGCCGGTCAGCTCACCGAACTCAATACGCTGACCATCAGCCGCGCCCCGATCACGCCGGCCGCCGCCAAGCGGATCGCGCGCATCCAGTCGCTCAAGTTGCTCGAACTCAAGTACGTCCCGATCGGCGACGACGCGGTCGCAGACCTCGTTCAGCTCGCGGCGATCGACACGATGAAGCTCTACGGCACGGCGGTGACGGTCGAGGGCGGCCAGCGGCTTCGCGCGGCGCTTCCGCTGGCTCGTATCGATATCCGGGCGGGCGCCTTTCTTGGAATCAGCGGCGACCACCACACGATCGGCTGCCTTGTTGGAACCGTTCGGCCCAACACGGCGGCCTCCCGAGCCGGTCTGCAGCCGGGCGACGTCGTCGTGACGTACGAAGGCGAGCGCGTCGGCGATTTCGACGCGCTGACCGCCCTCATATCGAAGAATCGGCCCGGCAATGAGGTGACCTTGCAATACGTGCGGGACGCCGATTCGCAGGCCGCCTCGCGCGTCGTGCGAGCCGGCGATTCGCTTGGAATCACCGGACAGGCCGATCCGCTCGGCTGCCGCATCACGGCGCTCGCCGACAACTCGCTCGCCTCGCAACTCGACCTTGCCCCGGGCGATGTCGTCCATCGGATCGGGACCGAGCTTGTCACGTCGCCCGAGCAACTCCAGCGGGCCTTCGAACAGATCCAGGAAGGCAACGCGCTGAGCCTCGAATTCTCGCGAGGCCTCGTCCTTCGGACCGCCAAGGCGACGCTCGGCGAATGGGAATAGGGCGACAGCATCACGAAGTTGGTGGAGCAGGACGAGATTCCGCTACGGCACATCAGAATACTTGGATAGCGACGTGGCCACCGTGTTCTCGCGCCACCGGCGGTTGCCGCGCCGTCGTAGCCGTACGTGAGCACTCGGCCCTCCGGATACGATATGGTCGTGGGCCGGATCGTGTTCGCGCTGCCGCTCGCGCGACCACGCTGCACCTTGGGTGTCGTACCGACGTTCACCGCGCCCGGGTGTAACCGGAGTTCCGCGCGCCTAGATGGCCAGGGCGAGTGGCTGATAGTCGGCCAGCAGGCCCCGGTGGGGATGGTACCGTTTCGATTCGTCCTCGCGTCGTTGCTTTTGGAAGGTTTTGCGGCAGTCCGATTCGTAGATGGCGCGAACGTTGAGCATCGCTTTGGCGCCGGCCAGGTTGCAACGCATGCCGCCACGCTCCATCCGGTCCTTCACCAAATGGCGACATGCGCCCCCGAATGGAGGATCGCGAGAATCGACGTTTCCTCGCCGCGGCGATTGGACTATACTCCCCGAGCCGTCAAGGCGGCCTGGAATTCGGATGGATCGTCGGAGCGTGGTGGGATGGCGCCGCCGGGATGCTCAAACGGCGCAAGATCCCGTACGCGCGTCGTGTCACGGAACCGAGAGTCGGTAGGGAAGCGCGATGAGGTTCGGCAGGGAAGCCGATCGCCGGCAGTGGCCGCGCGCGGTGCGAATGACCGCGCTGTGCCTCATCCTGTCGACGGGTTGCGGCACCACCCAGTCGAACTTGGCGACGCAGCAGCTCTTGATGTCCGATGCCGTCGATCGAGCGGTCGGTCGGATCGATTTCGGAATCCTCGCCGGCCAAAAGGTCTTTCTCGACGATCAGTATATCCAGAACGTCAAGGGTCTGGGGTTCGTCAATTCCGAGTACTATGTCAGCGCGCTGCGGCAGCAGATGTTCGCGGCGGGGTGCCGGCTCCAGGACAAGGTTGAGGAAGCGGATATCGTGGTCGAGGCGCGGGTCGGGTCGTTGGCGACCGATGCGCACGACGTCACGTACGGAATGCCGGCGAGCAAGGCGCTGAGTTCGGGTCTATCGACGATTCCGAATGTGCCCGACCTGCCGACGATGCCCGAGGTATCGGTCGGCCGCCGGAGCGATCAGGTCGGCGCCGCGAAGATCCTGGTCTACGCGTACGATCGCCCCGCCCGTGTGCCGATCTGGCAATCCGGCGCGTCGGTCGCGTTCAGCGACGCGCGCAACACATGGGTGCTCGGTATCGGCCCGTTCCAGACGGGATCGATCTACCACGGCCCGCGTTTCGCGGGCACCAAGCTGCGCGCGCCATGGAGGCGTTCGCCGGAATCCGCCCCGCCGAAGGACGTCGTGCCCATCGACGAATCGTATACATTCCGTGATTCGAACGAGCTGCCATCGGATTCCGGGAGCGGCGAGGTGCGCGCGGCGAACCACGAGTCGATGGCCTCGCCGAGCCCACCAGCCGCGACCGACGCATCCAATACCGCGTCGCCCGGCCCTCCCGCGCCGGCGGCTCCCATGGATGCGAATGGAACCACACCGTCGCCCGCGGCGCCCGACCAAGACCAGGAACCGGGAAGCGCGCCGGCGAGCGCCAGGAGGACGCCGCAATGAGACTCGAACAAACCGAATCGCGCCGCGCAGCCTGCGATCTTTGCGGGTCGCGGGCCCGTTCGCTCGTCGCCGCCCGGGACCGGCGCGGCAAACCGCTGCGCACCGTCCTTTGCACGCGTTGCGGATTGGTTCGCCACTGGCACATTCCCACCTCGGCCGAACTCGACACCTTCTATGCCCACGAATACCGGCAGGCCTACCATGGCGAAACGACGCCTTCGGACCGCCGAGTCCTGCGGGCATGGCGGAACGGCGAACGGATTTGCGGTCTGCTTGGTCCGCACATGCCGACCGGGGCGCGCGTGCTCGAGGTCGGAGCGGGGATCGGCTGTACGGTCAAGAACTTCGAACTGCGGGGTTGGCATGCGTCCGGGATCGAGCCGCACGTCGGATTCCAGCGTTACGCGAGCGACGTGATTCGCGCGGACGTGCGGAACGAGGACTTGTTCGCCCATTGTCCGGCGAGGCCGTACGACGCGATCCTGCTCGTGCACGTCATCGAACATTTCCGGTCGCCTCGGTCAGCCCTCGAACGAATCCGCGAACTCCTGGTTCCCAACGGCCTGTTCTACATCGAGTGTCCGAACCTCGCGGCTCCGTTCGCCGCGCCCGGCAAGTACTTCCACGCGGCGCACATCCACAACTTCACCCCCGCGACGCTCGGCGCGATGGCGCGCGCCGCCGGTTTCGAGCCGGCGGCGTGGCTGAGCGGAGCGCGGGATCCGGATCTAGCGCTGCTGGTCCGCCGGACCGACGCCGCGGACGCCGCTCCGATCGGCGCGCAGGGCGTCTGCGAGGCGGTCGACGGCATGTCGCGATTCAACCTCTGGACATACCACGCGCGCGTCGCCTATGTGAGGAACCGAGCGAGGAAGATCGCGGCGTATTTGGGCGAGCATGTCGCCGCGAGGACAATCGTTCGGAAGCTGCGGGAACGATTCGGGGAGGAAACCGGTTCCGGAAAACGTCGGGCCGCCTGAAATCCGAGGGAGTCACAACATGCCGCGCGACGGATCGCCGAGGGTTCTGATTTGCCGCCTGAGCGCGATCGGGGACTGCATGCTCACCGTCCCCGTGCTGTGCGCTTTGCGGCGGCATTTTCCGGGCGCGATGCTCGGATGGATCGTCCAGCCTCAAGGCGCGGCCCTCTTGCGCGATCACGAATGCCTCGACGCGTTGATCGAGGTCCCTCGGCGGTGGCTCCAGTCGGCCACATCGATTGCCCGCGTTCGGCGGACGCTGCGTTCGATGGAATTCGATGTCGCGATCGACGCGCAGTCGCTCGCCAAGAGCGCGGTCGCGGCGTGGATCAGCGGCTCGCCGCGCCGGATCGGCTTCGCGCGGCCGCTCGGCCGCGAAGGCAGTCACTGGCTGCATCACGTCAACATCGATTCGAAACACGCGCACATCGTTCGAAAGCAACTCGATCTGCTCGAACCACTCGGCATTGTCGATCCGATCGTCGAGTTCCGGATGCCGGCGTTCGCCGAGGAGCGCGAGCGCATGCGGAATTGGCTCGACAGCGCCGTCGGTCCCACATTCCTCACCGTGAATCCGGGCGCGACATGGCATTCCAAACAGTGGCCGCCCGCCCGGTTCGCGGACGTGGCGCGGCACATGGGCCGCCGGCACGGCCTGCCGACCGTAATCGTCTGGGGCGGACCCTCCGAACGGATTCTGGCCGAGTTTGTGCAGAGCAAGGCACACGGCCATGCGATCGTCGCGCCGTCGACCGACCTGCGGGAACTCGCGTCGCTGCTGCGGATGAGCCGCCTGGTCATCGCGTCCGACACGGGTCCGCTTCACATCGCGGCGGCGGTCGGCGCGACCTGCGTCGGACTGCACGGGACGACGCGCGCCGAGGTGAGCCGCGCGTATGGACCCGATCACGCGGCGATCCAAGCGTATTACCAGGCGACCTCCCGCCGTGCCCACCGTACGGCTCCCAATGACGCGATGCGGGCCATTTCCGCCGAACGCGTCATGGAAACATGTGACATACTTTTGTCATCCCGTTCCGCGCGGGCGGCATGACGATCCGCGCCGCGCGCGCCCGAGCCGGCGACCGCGATTCCCCGCCTGGGCCGGAGGCCGCCATGTTCGCGCGCGAACAGTACGAATTGATCGATTTCGGCGACGGGCGCAAACTCGAGCGGTTCGGACTCCATACGATCGACCGTCCAGCTCCCGCCGCCCGGGCGCCGAGGGCTCTGGCCGCGCGGTGGGCCGAAGCCTCCGCCCGGTTCGACGAGCCGCGACTTGGAACGTCGGGACGCTGGTCCGGTCCGCTCGCCGATTGCGCCGCCGCCGATGCCCGGTGGACCGTGGCCCATCCTCCGATGCGGTTCGAATTGCGGTTGGCGTCGAGTGGGCAAGTCGGCGTCTTCCCCGAACAGGCCGCGAACTGGGATTGGCTCGCCGACCGCGTGCGCGGCGCATCCGAGCCGATCCGCGTGCTCAACCTCTTCGCCTATACGGGAGGCAGCACGATGGCGTGCGCGCTGGGCGGCGCCGCGGTGACGCACGTCGACGCGTCCAGGTCGGCCGTCGCGTGGGCTCGCGCGAATGCCGACGCGTCGGATATGCCGCACGACCGCGTCCGTTGGCTTGTCGAGGACGCTCGGCGGTTCGTCGAACGTGAAATACGACGGCGACGCCGTTACGACGCCGTCGTCCTTGACCCGCCCACGTTCGGTCGAGGGCCGCGCGGCGAGACGTGGTCCTTCGAGAGCGATATGCCCGGTCTGCTCACCCACTGCCGCGCGTTGCTTGTTCCGATGCCTCGGTTCATCCTGCTGACCGGGCACACCACCAACCTGCCGGCGACGCGGATACGCGACCTGCTCGCCCTTGCACTTCCCAACGGCGCGACGCACTCCATCGATGTCGAACGCCTCGCGCTCCAACGTCCGGACGGCGCGGAGTTGTGGAGCGGATGGAGTGGAAAAATGAAGGGATGAAAGCGTCTCGTGAAACCCGAGGCCGAGCGTCACGAGCCGTCAGGCTCGTGATGCGGAGACGAAGGGGGGCTGGGGACGGGGATGGGTTGGTTCGCGAGGTGTCCGTGTCCGAGCCTATCTTGGATGGGTGATGCCGGGCCCGACACTTGATTGAACGGCGTCCTTGGCGGCACGCCGCAGTTCGGGTACGCGCAGCGCGACAAGCGTCTCGAATTCGCCCGACTGGACCGTCGCGCCTTCTTGATTGACCAGGCTGCGATGCCAGACGACGGAGCCCGCGCGACGGCTTCGCGGCCGCTTCTCCGCGATTCGCGTCACGGCGCGCACCGTGTCGCCCACGTACATCGGACGATGGAACTCCCAGTTGCGAATGCCGACGAACGCGACCGTCGCCATGCGCGGGCATTGGCTCGCGAGCCCGGCCACCCAGGCGAGCCCAAGCAAGCCGTGCGCGATCGGCCGGCGATAGAGCGACTGACTCGCGTGCTCACGATCCACGTGCAATGGATCGAAGTCGCCCGTCATGCCCGCGAAATTCACGATATCGGCTTCGGTGATCGTTCTCGCCAAGCTTGTCCAGGAATCGGCCGCATGGACATCCTCGAAATACAGCAATTGGCTCATGGGATTCCAGCGATCCGTTTCGGAAGGTCCAAAGAACCGATCCGCCTCGCGTCCACCCTTCCCTTGTACGATCCCCAAGGCGAGAGGGCAAGCGCCGATTCGACAATTCCGGTTGCACGGCGCATGGGGGATTTCGCGGGTGTCGGCATTGGGAGGGCGGGAGGGGGACTACCGCGAAATCGACCGCTGGCGGACGGATTCGTAGGCGAGGACCGCGGCCGTCACCGAGACGTTGAGACTATCGACCACTCCGAGCATCGGCACACGAACCTCGGAAATCGACGGGATCCGCCATATTTCCGATAGGCCTCGCGACTCGCTTCCGAGAAGAATGGCGATACGGCCGGTGAGGTCGCACGTCCAATAGGCGCACGTCGCGTCGACGCGCGCGGCGACGATCCGGAAACGGCGTTCGCGAAGCCATTCGAGCAGCACGTCGCCTCGCGTTTCGCATGCCGGAACGTGAAAGACCGCTCCAAGGCTCGCGCGGACGGCATTGGGGTTGTAAAGGTCGGTGTGAGGGTCCGCGAGCGCCACCGCCGCGCCGACCGCGTCCGCCGTCCGCAGGACGGCCCCGATGTTGCCCGGCTTCTCGACCGACTCGAGCACCAAGACGATCTCGCGCGGCGGTTCGCGCCAACCGTCCAGTTCGACTCGAGGCACCGAGAACACGGCCACCAATCCCTCGTTCCGATCGCCATACGCGATCCGTTCGAAGACATGCGGCGCGACGTCGAATCGAGCGATCCCCGAGTCGCGCGCCTGTTCGAGAACGGTCCGGTGGTCGGGCGTTTCGCACAGCTCCGGAACGCAGTAGACCTCGCGGATATTCCGCGCATGCTCGGGCCGATCGAGCGCGCGTCGCAATTCGCGGAGCCCGTCGATGAGCGTCAATCCCTGCTCCCTCCGCCGATGGCCGTCGCGCAAGCGCGAGATCGCCTTGATCCGGGGATTTGTGGTGCTCGTGATCCGCACGTTCAGTCCTCCATCCCTGCTTGCCCCCTTCGCCCGTCGCCTCCGCACGGCGAGCCTGGCGGCTCGAGACGCTCGGTTTCGGATTTCACGAGACGCCTTTCATTCTCCACGTTGGCGCTTTGCTTCGAGCGTGTTCTTAAGGAGCATGGCGATCGTGAGGGGGCCGACGCCGCCGGGGACCGGTGTGATGCGGCCCGCAACGGCGACCGCCGATCCGAAATCGACGTCGCCCACGAGCCCCGACTCGGTCCGATTGATGCCGACATCGATTACCACGGCGCCGGGCCGAATCATGTCGCCCGTCACCGCGCGCGCGACGCCGACGGCCGCGATCAGGATATCGGCTCGCCGAGCGTGCGAGGCGAGGTCGCGGGTCCGGGTATGGCAAAGCGTGACGGTCGCGTTCGCATAGTCGGGCCCGTAAATCGAAGTGCGCTGGGTGAGCATCATGGCGAGCGGCCTTCCGACGATGGAACTGCGGCCGATGATGACCACGTCGCGACCGGCCGCGGCGAGCCCCTCATGCGCGAGGATCCGCAGCACGCCGTGCGGCGTGCACGGCAGGAACCTCGGCCGACCTTGATCGAGCAGGCCGACATTGTCCGCGTGGAACGCATCGACGTCTTTCCTGGGATCGATCGCGTCCAGGACGCGGACCGCGTCGATCGATGCCGGCAACGGAAGTTGAACGAGAATCCCGTCCACGGAACGATCGTGGTTGAGTTGGTCGAGATGCGCGACGAGCGCGTCGGTCGTCGTGGAGTCGGGCATCCTGTCCAGGCGACTTTCGATGCCGACCCGTTCACAGGCTCGGCGCTTGTTCCGCACATACACCTGGCTTGCCGGATCCTCGCCGACGAGCACGGCGGCGAGGCACGGCGGGTCCGCTCCGCGCGCACGCCGTTCCGCCACGGCTCGAGCCACTTCCCCTTCGACCTCCGCGGCGATCGCCTTGCCATCGATAATCCGAGCCGTCATGATCCCGCTCTCCTCCGGAAGACGAACCCCGAAGCACACAATCCGAGGACGGCGACGGTCATGCACACGACGTCGCTCACGAAATGAAATCGCTCGATTTGGGCCGCCTGTTGGCTCAGCTCGGGATTCGGCGCCTCGATGACACCGAGCCCGTAGAGCGCGGCGATGCATGCGCCGAGCCCCCATCGAAGCCATGCGGGCGGACCGGACGGCGGGCCCCGTCCAATGAGACGCAGGGCGACGGCGATCGAGGCGCCGATCACGGCCGCGACCATCGCCTTGGCGAACGACATGCCGACCATCACGAGCAAGAGCATGCGGCGGTTTCCGGCCTTCGGGTTCGTGGAACGGGAGCGGATCGGGTCTTCCGGAGGATCGCGGCGCGTCGAGCGGGAGTCAGGGGTGCGCGGACGGCGGCGCGAGGCGTTTGTATTCGCCGGCGAGCCAGCGCGGGATGTCGCTACGATACCATTTCGAGAACCGATTCTCGCTGGGGCCTCCGGGAAGATTGGTCCACGCCTCGTCGACCGACATGTCCGTGACGAAATGGTACGAGGGAGCGAACGTCGTTTCACGCGTCGCCGTCCGCAGGACATGGCCGTGGAACAGGGTCGCATGGCATCCCGGCATCGGCAACCGGCGGCTGTCAAAGCCCAGGAATCGGCCCGCTCGGCGACCTCCGAAAAACCGGTCGGTGAAACGGAAGTGGTTGACGTCCGACCAGCGTTGGAGCGGACGAGCGACCGCGCGCTCGGCGGCGCGCCGGACCAGCGCCTGTTTGGATTCGCCGCGCCACCATCGCGACGCGGCGCGGCGCAACAGCCGATCCGCCGCCGTCAGTACCATGAGCGAATAGCCGGACCGGGAACAGAGGAAGAGCATCCGGCGCCAACCGATCGCCCGCTCGTGCCCGAGGAGCTCCATCATGACCGCGAGATAGAACCGAAAGAACAACGTCGGTTCGTCGAGTTCCGGTCGGAAGGACCGGTCCCAGAGTTCCAGCTTCCGCTTGACCGGACCATCCGGAAGCTCGGGCAAGAGAATTCCCAGGATTTCGTCCGCATGCGGGCTCACGACGTCGTATTGCATGGCCTGCATGTCGCGCACGTCGGCGTCAGCGAATGACTCGAGCCGTTCGCGGATCCGACGCAGCCGGTAGTCGGCGGCCGGTTGCGTCACCAGGACCGTTCCGTCGGCGGCCGTCTGCTCCTCGTTCGCGGTCGCCACGAAACCCTTGGCGGGGTCAATGACGCTGGGCAGCGCGCTCGGATCAAGCCATCCGCGCCAGTGATTCGCGCGATCCCACGCGGGGATCGGCGTGAGCCCCGAATAGCCCTGGGATCGCACCGGGAATCGTCCGCTTCCCTGCATGCCGATCCGCCCATCGGCGTCCGCAAAGACCCAGCACAACGCCGGATGGCAACTGCGCAGGACCACGCGCATCGCGTCTTGCGTGGCCGGAGCATGGATCACGTCCAGCCAGGCGGCCATCGCCGGTCCGCAGTCGCGCCGGTTGCCGGTCCAGGCGAGCGAAAGATGATATCCAGGACCCGCGCCCGACGGGTCTTCCAAGAGCGAGCCGACGTCGTTTTCCAGGATCCGCTCGACGCGCGCCGGCGAACCCTTGCGGCCCAGAGTCTCCTCGCGAACGCGAAAATCGAGCCAACGTCGTCCGCGCCGATATTGCCATCGCCCGTCGTGCTCGCGGCAATCCTCGATGAATGAATCGAGCAAGTCGCCTTTCATGTGCGTGACGCCCCACGCGAGGCGGCGCGCCCGGGCGACCGGAAACAGGGGGCATCCCGGAAGGCTCGCTCCCATGACGTATTCAGCGTCGCCCCACCGTAGGACGCATTCGTACCAGATCGCGGGAAGCCGATTGACTTCAAGATGCGGATCGGCGGCGAGCAGTGCGGAACCCGACGCCGTCCTGCCTCCGCTCAACGCCCACGCGTTGCTCCCGGCGAGCCTGGGGAGGTCCGCCAGCATCTCCATCGCCGCATCGGAAAGCCGGTTGCTGATCCGCACCTTCCGAAGCAACTCGAAGTCGACGTCGTCCAAGCGCGGCGCGAAGAGTTCCCGCAAGGCCGCCTCGTCCGCGCCCGCATGGATCAACTCAAGGACGATCCGTTCATTCTCCCACTGGCCGATCGCGAGTCCGCCGAAACTGAGCAAGCGGCCCACAATGACGACCGATCGGGCGTCCCACGGTTCGCCTTGGAACCCAACGGCCCACATCGGCCAGGTACGGCCAAGATCGGCGAGGCCCGCATTGACGCCATCGCTGTAGACGTCGAGTTGGTCGCGGGACTCGGCGGTCAGGTCGGCCAATTCCTCGTCGAGACCCAAATGCAATCCGATACGGCGAAAGAGCAGGTCGGTCTCGGCGAACCCGGCGACGTCCGCGATCTGCTCGGCGGCCCGTCCCAACGCCACACTCCGCGCGAACAGGAGCTGGGTGCCTCGGTCGCGCGCGTGCATGTAACCGAGCCCGTAGAGCGCATCGAGCCAGGTCGTGCCGCTCAGATGGGGAACGCCGGCGCCGTCGCGCGCGGCGTCGATGGCGCGGGTCGCGCCGCGGATTTCGATGGGGTGCATGCGCGTCATGGACGCACTTGGAATGCCAGGGAGCCGCCGTCCCGCCCCGCGCGATTACTTGCGATGCCGAATTCGAGCCCGCATCCGGCGCTTCTTCCGACCGATCTTCCGGCGACCTTTTCCCGTCTTCTTCACACCCACGTCGAAACCCTCTCCCGAAAACCGGTCGTTTCCCGCGCGCCGATCGCCAAGGTCCGACCCACGCCGAAACTCCGCGCGGCCCGATCGCCCACGCAACCACGCCAAGAGCCTATCAGATCGGCGTTCCCGGGTGAAGGCCTTCGCCCCGCTCGCGCCAATCGATATCGGACAAGGCGGCGAGCGCCAATTGGAGGGCATGGGTACCGAGCCTGCCGTGGCCTTGGGCCTTGACCGCCTCGTACAACTGCTTGGCGAGCGCGAGACCGGGCAGCGCCACTCCCATCCGGCTCGCCTCGGCGAGCGCGATCCCCATATCCTTCAGGAAATGCTCGACGAAGAAGCCCGGGTCGAACCGGTTCTGAATGATGCGAGGTCCGAGATTCGTCAACGCCCAGCTCCCCGCCGCACCCGACGAAACGGATTGCATGACCGAATCGAGGTCGAGGCCGCTTCGATACGCGTACAGGAGGGCCTCGCAGATCCCGATCATGTTGGTCGCGATCAGGATCTGATTCACCATCTTCGCGTGTTGTCCGGCCCCGGGGCCGCCCTGATGGACGATCGTCTTGCCCATCGCCTCGAAACAGGGCCGAAGCGCGTCGATCACCGGCCGCTCGCCGCCGATCATGATCGAAAGCCTCGCTTCACGGGCTCCGATATCGCCTCCCGAAACGGGCGCGTCGACCGCGTGGACGTGCCGAGTTCGAGCGGCCGCGGCGATCTCGACGGCCAACGACGGCTCGCTGGTCGTCATGTCCACAAGGATGTTTCCTTCCTTGCAGCCTGCCAATGCGCCGTCGGAGCCGAGCGTCACTTCGCGGACGTCCTTGGGAAAGCCGACGATACTGAACACGACGTCGGACCGCTCGGCGACCTCGCGCGGCGTATCGGCCCATGCGGCGCCGGACGACAACGTCGCGGACGCTTTCTCCCGGCTCCGAGTAAAGACGGTCGCCGAAAATCCCTTGGCCATCAAATGGCCGCACATGCTCGACCCCATGACGCCCAGGCCGATCCAGCCGACTCGAGTCGTTCCGGGTACGATGCGTATGACCTTCATCGCGAGTCCGCCTCCTGTTGCGTCGCCCGGATCGGATCGGATCGGTCGGACCCGATTCGATGAATCGGACTAATCGCGCCAGAACCGATCGAAGTCAGGCCGACCGAGGATTTCATTGAGGATGACGGCGCGGCGCACATCGTCCGGCGAATCAAGCCACGCTCGGGTGTGGGTGCCGCCGGCGGGACGGTTCGGGGCCGATTCCGCGCCCTTGGGTGTCGAGAGTTGTCCGACGCGGTGCTCGAAGACATGGCGGAGATGCGCGTCCATGTCGTCGTCGGCCAATCCGACGTGCTCGCCCAAGTGCGAGGTCCGCTCGCGGATTTCACCGGGATCCAAGTGCGCGGTGACGTACGAGTCGATGTCCTTCGCTTCCGATGCGCGGATCTCGCGCTGCGTCGTCGAATCGGTCGGCGGGACGGATGCCTTCCGGACCGGTTTTTCTTTCGGCGGGCGAGGAGCCTGCGCGCGGGGCGCGGGTGGCGGAGCCGGTCGCGGAGCGGCCGCCGTGTCGCCGTCGAGCACGACGATCGAGGGTTTTTTCTTCTTGCGGTTCTGCGCGGCCTTTTGGAGGAAGGCGTCCAAGTCGTCCGCCATGCTATTGCCCTCCACCCTTCGGCGACGCGGGAACGCCGGTGCCCGCGATCGCGCGACGCATCTCGGTATCGGCCTTGACGTTGAGCATCCGGTAATAGTCGAGGATTCCGAGTTTGCCGGAACGGAACGCGTCGGCCATGGCGCGTGGCACCTCGGCTTCGGCATCCACGGCCTTCGCTCGGGCCTCCTCGATCGCCGCGATCATCTCCTGCTCGGCCGCGATCGCCATCGCGCGGCGGCCTTCCGCGCGGGCCCGCGCGACGCGCATGTCGGCTTCCGCCTGGTCCGCCTGTAGCCGAGCTCCGATGTTGTCGCCCACGTCGATGTCGGCGATGTCGATCGATACGATTTCAAACGCCGTCTGCGAATCGAGCCGGCGGGCGAGCACGGCCTTCGAGATCAAGTCGGGGCTCGCGAGAACCTGGCGATGATCGTCGGCCGAACCGATCGCGCTCACAATCCCCTCGCCCACCCGCGCGACAATCGTCTCCTCGGTCGCCCCGCCGATGATCTGCTGCAGGTTCGCCCGCACGGTCACACGGGCGCGCACCTTGAGCTGGATGCCGTTCTTGGCGACGGCGTCGAGCGACTCGCGGCCGGAACCCTTCGCCGGGCAATCGATCACCTTGGGATAGACGCTCGTTTGAACGGCTTCGAGCACGTTTCGTCCGGCGAGGTCGATCGAGGTCGCCTCGCGGAACGTCAGTTTGATCGTCTTCGCCTTGCGGGCGGCGACGAGCGACCGGATGACGAGCGGCACGTTGCCGCCCGCGAGGTAATGCCGGTCCAGGGCCATGCACGTGAGATCGAGGTCGTCTCCGAGGCCCGCTTGGACGGCCATGATCTTGGCCTTCACGATGACGCGAGGGTTCACTTTGCGGAACGTCATCCCGAGCAGGTTGAGCAGCGTGATTCCCGCGCCGGTCAGGACGCTCTGAATCCAGAGATTGAAGTAGGTGAAAAACACGAGCAAGACGGCCATCACCACGATGAGGACGACCGCCGCTCCGATGAGCGCAAGGGTCGAAGGATCGATCGCCGCCAACATCGAACCAGCCGTATTCAGAAACAAGTGGAACATCGTGAGCCCTTCCTCGCCATGCGCTTGCGGGACCGCGAATTCGGTCCCAGTTTAGCAGGCCCCATCGGCGGCGGCAAAGGCCCGTTCCGCCGCCCGTCTCAACCGGCCGTTTCGTCGAACGGATCGATGCCGAGCGATTCGAACGGTTGGGACAACGCGTCATCGGCGCCCGAATCGCGGAACGCCGTCGAGGCGTCGGCGGGCGCCACGACGATCCGATTCCCGGAAATCGAGACCACCCGAATCGTCGCGCCCGCTTCGATCGGATTCCCGCGACTCACCGCTCCGTATGTCTTCCCTCCGATCACGACCGCCCCGGCCGGCAACATCTTGCTGCGCGCCACGCCGACCTGCCCGATGAGACCTTTCCGCTCCCGATAGTCCTCGTCGTTCGGCAACGCGTCCTCGTCGCCGCGGCCCGGAGGGAGCATCATGCGGCGGCCAAGGGGTGTCATCGGCCAGAAGTGGATCGCAAGCCCGATGACGACGGGCGTCAACAAGAGGGCCGCCGAAAGGACCGACAGACCGTACAGCGTGCCTCGTGAAAAGGCGACATACACCGCCGCGATCGCCGACGACACGGCAAGCAGGCTCAATATGCCCGTCGAGGGAATAAAGAGCTCCATCACGACGAAGGAAAGACCCAGAAGCAGGAGCAGGATAGGCCAGATCATCGGTTCCATAGATCGCTTCCTCAACCGCCCATGGCTTCCTCAACCGCCCATGGCTTCCTCAACCGCCCAGGTACCCGGAACCCTTCGACTCGGCGACGTCCGGTCACGGAGGGCCGTTCATGGCCCGAACCAGCACCCGGTTGCCCCGCACGTCGACGACACGCACGCGCCCCGCCGCCGCCACGACCTCGCCTTCCGTGATCACGTCGATGATCTCGTCGCCGAAACGGGCCTTGCCCGACGGGGCGATCAACGTCGTCGCGACGCCGACCTTGTCCGCCAAATAGGCGAAGTCGACGAGCGATTCGCGGCGTTCCAAGTCCGGATCGTTGAGATCGGGAGGCGGCAACGCCATGTTGCGGAACCAGGGTGTCCGGTGGATATAGCGCTGAAGCAGGAAAATCGCCGCAAGGCCTCCCATGCCCGCCATTCCGACGGCGAGCATCGACTTCGGCATTTCACGCAGTTGGTACGCGTTCCTCGGGAGGATGAACGTCTGGCTCGCGAGCACGATCGACGCGATCATCATCACCGCGCCCCCGACGCCGAACACGCCGAAACCGGGAAGCACGAAGAGCTCGATCATCAGGAATGCGAATCCGCCGAGAAACAGGAGCACTTCGAGCCACCCGCACGTCCCGTTAAGGAACTGGGCCCAGAAGTAGAGCAGGAAACTGATGGCGGAAATGAAACCGGCCACACCGATCCCGGGACTCGATGCCTCCGAAATGATCGCGAAGAACGCGACAAACAGCAGAGTGCGGCTGAACCACGCCTGGGCCGCGAGTTGCTCGATCCGCGTGATCATCCAACCCGCCTGCAGGACTTCGGTTTGTTCTTGAAGACCATACAAGGCGGGTATCTCCTCGACGCGTTCCGCCGAAAACCGGACCAAACCGAGCTTCCTCGCGTCGGACGCCGAGAGCCCGTTCTCCGTCGCGACGGCGGCTCCGAGCGTCCACTGCTCGGGGTCGATCTGCGCGTCACGCTCGGCGCGGCTGAAATACCGCGTCTCGCCGGTCCCCGCCTTGCGGCATTCGAAAACCTGGAACTTGGGATCGAGCATGGCTCGATACAGCGACCAATCCCGCTGAGCGGACTTGGCGAGTTCCTTCAGCGGCTCGCCCAATTGTTCGAGTTCGACGGCCGACAGATGCCGCTCGCCCGGCCCGCCCACCAGCGCCTGTTCCCCGAGGATCAGGTCATCGCACGCGAACGCCGGCAACGCCGCGTCGCCACGGGCAAACCCCGAGACAAACGCGCAGGTTCGGGCAACACGGCGGTCGAGACCGGCGAGGTATTGGGCAAGTCGTAAACTGTCGGCCGGCGAACCTCCGGGACTTTCAATCCGCAATACGAGCAAACACCCCGGACCTCGCCGCAAACGGTCCTGACTCAGGTGGATGACGCGATTGACCTGCTCCGCCGTGATGCGCCCCTTGAGATCGACCTGCGCGACGGTCCAATCGGCGTCCATGTCCGACGCGTCGCGCAGCAGGTCCGGCGACACGCCGATCGCTCCGGCCAGTTCCTTGCGATCGGCGACGAGATGCGCCGCGAATCCATGCTTGACTCGCAGCGCGCGGCCTTGGAATTGAACCAAGTCCCCCTTGGCGGCGAGCGTTTCGATCTTGCTGACCGCGCCTCCCGCCTGCAATTCGGCGAGCTCGGCGCCGGCCGCGTAGCGGATCGTGCCGTCGAGCAATTCGATTCGAGCCGTTTCGAGGTCGCGATCGAGCATCCCCAGCGCCACAGCCGACGGGATCGTTCGGCGCCGTTCGGCGATGTGCCGATAGGCGTCGCGCATGAACGCGTCGACCGGTTCGCCCGTACCCGCCGGCCCAAACCGCGATTCCTCGGTGACCGCGATCTCCTCGCACGCGAGCACGGCGAGCACGGCATGGCCTTGCACGGTCTTCGGGACATACGCCACCGTTCGCAATCGACTCATCCGATCGCTCGCCAGGAATCGCGCGAGACCGAGCGATCGTTCAAACGAACTGCCCGCTCCGCCCCGGTCGTCCTTCGCGACGAATTCAAGCACGCAGATCGGGCGCGACGTACCCGACGGAATATCATTGAGCCGCTTCTCGATCCGCGCTCGGAGGATCTGATCGGTGTTTTCCTCGATGGGGAGAGGCACCTCCATGAAGATCACGGAGGCCGCTTCGGACGAGCCGCCTGTGGGCTGTGTCGCGGCTTCGAGCGGAGGCCCCTCGTCGGACGGCCGTTTCTCCGGGCCCTCCGCGTCCGAACGGGCGTCCTTCGACGGCGAGTCGTTAGGGCCGTCTTGCCGCGCGTTCAGGACCGGTGCGGATCCGAAAACGCATGCCATGATCGCGATGAACGGGATTGAGCGGTCGAACGAAGTCATGAAAGGCCCCCTGCCGATCGCCCTCGCACGGACCCAGCCTTGGATATGGACCCAGGCTTGGGTTCGGCGGGTCCCTCGGGCCCGGATCGGCGTTCGGTGGATGGACGCTGCGATTATAGGCCGCGCCGCGAGTCGCGGAAAGCCGCGGGACGGACCGAGACCCGCAAAGCGATTGCCATTCGCGAACTTACGCTCGGATCACGAACAGCGTGGCGATCGGCAGGAACCCGGCTCCGATCGCGAACAACATCACGGACCGAGGCGGTTTTTCGCGCCGCACCTTCCAGACGGCGGGAGTCAGCGCGAGGCAAAGGAGGCCCGTGGCCAATGCGCAAAACAGGAACCAGCCCGGCAGGACGCGCGCCAACGGCGGGAGTTTCTGGGCGTCGTGCGGATCGATGAGCATGCGGTTGAGGACCATCGCCGCGACGGCGACCAGCTCCGACGCGAGCGACGCAATGGCGGTCAGCATCCACGCGACGGTGAGCGCCACGGCGCGCGGCTCCTCATTCGACGTTCCCTCCGGGCCGCATTCCCGATCGACCGGCGGTCGATCTTCGCCCGGCCCGCGCGACGCATAGGATCGAGACATGCCGCATGCCGCCTTCGTCTATTCGACCAGGAACCGATGATGGAGCCCAAGGTAGTAGGGCAAAAGAAACGCGGCGCCGTCGGTAAGCGTCCGGCCGTCGCTCGCTTCGTCCAGGACCCACGGATCCTGGTTCCAATGTTCGAGATCCCGTTCGTCCACCGGAATCACCTTGCCGTCCCGCAATCGACCCACGGCCCGCCGGTCGTCCTCGTACCCTTCCATCCGCACGATATCGAGCCGATGGCTGTTTCGATAGCCCCAACGCACGCGATCGATCGGGATCCGGCGCAGCGCATCGATCGAGTCCTCGATCGCTTGCCGTTGGCGGACAAGCCGGTCGGCGCTCGACGGATCGGCCGCATCGCGCGCGCAGTAGATGAAATGGAACAGCGGATTCCGCTCGTCCCTCTCCAATGTCCAATACCATCGCAGCGACGCCAGGTAGGTCTCGCGGAGCTTGGGATCGCGTTCGTAATTCAACAGGTTGTAGTAGCACATAAAGGCCATTTCGTCGTCCGATTGGTTCCCCGTTCCAGGACCCATGCACATCTTGGGGTGGAGCGTGTTGACGGCGTAGGAATGGGTCGTGACGAGTTCGCGATAGGCATCGGCATAGCGCGCGTCGCCCGTCATGTGTTCGGCCACCTTCAGGTACGAGAGGATGCTGAGCGAATTGAGTCCGCGTTCCTCGAACAGGATGCCGCCGTTGAGCACGTCGGGTCCGAACCGGGCCCAGCGCGTCGGTTTCCCGTCGTGGTCGACGAGCGCGTAGTTGTTCCGCATGAGATGGTCGACGATGGCGGTCGTCACATCGCGGGCGCGTTGTTTTTCCTCGTCGGTCTCCGCGACGAGATCGTAGTACGCGGCGTACAGGAAGAAATGTCCGTCCAGTTCGTCCGAACTCGTGTCGCACTTCCAGTACCATTTTCCGTCGGCGCTGGTCGGCCAGCGCGGCGCGATGATTTTCCAGAGTGGATCGCGTTCCTGGTGCCGGCGGTCGCGTTCCGCCGAGTCGTTCTGATTGGGATCGGGGCCGCTCGTGGGGAGGATCGAGCGAGCCGGGAATCCCTGGAGCGGGTGCGAGCCGCCCCGCGTGACTTCGCTCAGGAACCGAACGGCCTCGAAGGCGGCCGTCGCTCGGCGTTTCGCGTCGGGATCCTTGGTCGCGGCGTACGCGAAACACTCGCCCGCGCCGTACATGCTCGTCCAGAGTCCATCGTTGTCGCTGTCGCGCCCGGTCCACGCGCTCCGATCTCCCGGAGCGGGCAGATGCGCCGAATCGACATAGCCGTACGGCGTGCGGCGGTGACGGCGATCGATGTCCGCCTCGAAGCGACGAGCCTTTTCGCGGAGCGTCATCGGAATCCTCGCGATTTTCCCGACGCCCCGACGCGTCGCGAACCAGGCCGTTCCGTCGGCCGCGATCGCCATGTCGCGCACCCCGTCGTCCGGCAGCCATCGCGGCGCCATGCGGTATTCCCAGCGCCCGTCGGCGTATCGGATCGCGCCGATTCGCGTTCCGAACCAGACGGCGCCGGGTTCTCCCCGGCCGATCGCCGTGAACCCGTCGTACGGCAGGCCCTCGTCGCCGGTGAACAGCTTCCAGGCCGTGCCGTCCCAAACTCCGACTCCCTGCAAACCGGCGAACCAGAGCCGGCCGTCGGTGTCGAAGGCGACGCCGGCGACGTCGATCGGCGCCCAGGCTTGACGATCGGTTTTCGGGACAAGGGGCGTCCAGTTCCCGTCGACGTCGGCGACGAACAGTCCGTCCCGGGCGGCGACGGCGAGCCGTCCGTCGGGCGCGGTATCGATTCCGGCGATGTCGCGCGTCTTGTCCAGGATGGGGATCGCTCGCCAATGCCCTTCGTGACGTTCGAAGAGCCCCGCCGAGCCCGCGGCGAGGATGCGCGGTGTGCCCGCGAGGTCCCGCAGCGCATCCGCGCCGCGGAGCCCTTCGGGGAATTCGGCGATCGCGACCGGCCCTTCTCCGCTCGACGCGACCTCGAACAACCGGGTTCCGGCGGCGGCGAGCACGGATGCCGGTCCGCGCGCCGCGACGCGGGTCACGGGCCCCGGTACGCCGTCGACGACCCGCCATCGCGCGCCGTCGAAAAGGGCCAGGCCTTCCGGCGTTCCCGCGGCGATCGTTCCGTCGGCCGCGACGGCGAGTGACAAAATGTCGTCACTCGGAAGTCCCTGCGCCGCCGTGAACGTCTCGCGGACCTCGGCCGAGTCAAGTCCCGCCGGGACGGAAAGCGCGGTGCGTTCGTCGCCCCGCGCGGCGGCGGCGAGAACGGCGAAGGCGAGCGAAGCGATGGTCCGTAGGCTAGATTTCATAGAGCTCCTCGTACTTGCGGCGCAGCCGTTCCATCATGGTCGCCGGATCGGCCGGCGAACCCGTCGCGCGGCGGACCAACTCGTCCGCCGAATACCGCTGACCGTGTCGGTAGATCCGCTCGCGCAGCCATTCCCGCAGACCGCGGAACTCGCCCTCGGCGAACCGATCGTCGAGGTCGGGAAGATCCCGGCGAGCGCCGGCCATCAACTGGGCGGCGAACAGATTACCCAGGGTATACGTCGGAAAATAGCCGAACTGGCCCGCCGCCCAATGGCCGTCCTGCAGGCACCCCTCGCGGTCGTCGCGCGGCGTGACGCCGAGCACCCGCGCATACCGCTCGTTCCACGCGCCCGGAACATCGCTCGGGTCGAGTTCGCCCGCGATCATCGATTGTTCGAGCTCGAATCGGACCAGGATATGCAGGTCGTACGAGACCTCGTCCGCGCGCACCCGGTTCCACGACGGTCGGACTTCGTTGCACACGCGATGGAAGTCCTCCTCATCGATGTCGTGCAATGCCGTGTGGAACAGGTCGCGGACCCGGGGAAAGCAATGCCGCCAGAATGAACGGCTTCGGCCGACCAGGTTCTCCCAGATGCGGGACTGCGACTCGTGGACACCCAGCGACGACGATTCACCCATCGGCGTGCCGTACGCGTCCGGCGCCAAGCCCTGCTCATAGAGCCCATGCCCGATCTCGTGCAGGATCGCGAAAAACGACTCGCCAAAATCGTGCGCGTCGTACCGCGTCGTGATGCGGCAATCGCCCGGCCCGACACAACTGAAGAACGGATGAGTCGTCGCGTCGAGCCGCCCGCATTCGAAATCGAACCCGATATCGGCCGCGATCGATTCGCCGAGGATGCGCTGCCGGTCGATCGGGTAGTCGCGCCGAAGGACGACCGAATGGACCATGGGGCCCTTCTCGGCGATGCGTCCCAAGAGGTCCTGGAGGGGCTCCTGGATCGCTCGGAACAACCGCGCGAGCCGCGCCCGCGTACAACCCGGCTCGAAATCGTCAAGGAGCGCGTCGTACGCGTCCATCGTTCCGGCGAAGCAGGCCGCTTCATCCCGTTTGAGCCGCACGACGCGCGCGAGGTGGGGCAGGAACGACCGGAAATCGCCGTCCTGTCTCGATTCGGCCCACTGTTGCTGGGCGATCGTCGTGACGCGGGCGAGTTCCTCGAGCAGGCCCCGCGGAACACGCACCGCTCGATCGTGCTGCCGCCGCCATACCCGCGCATTGACCGCGCTCGCCGACTCAGGATCCTCCATCAAGTCGGATCCTTCGACGAGCTCGAGCAGATCGCCGAACCGCGGGTCACTCGACGCGTCGTGCAAGAGGCCGACGAGGTACGCCGTCTGGCGCCCCCGGTTCCCGACCCCGCCGCGCGGCATGCAGGTGAGTTCGTCCCAAGCGAGCAACTCGAGGCAGGAGACCAGCATCGCGCGCCCACGCGACCTGTCGACCAATTCCTCGTACGCGGTAACCGGATGATCGTGGAGCATGCCGACCGTGGTCCTTGGCCTTCCGAGCGATTCGGGCCGTTCGCTTGAATTCCGCGATGCTTGCCATCATCATGATGAACCCGCGACACGCGAACCGATATGGTAAACCGATCCCCGTTGGGGAAAAGCCCCCGAGAGTCCCGGGAATCGGTCGGGAATCGACGGGTATGGAACCGACGAAAAGGTTCCTCGGCGTCGTGGCCCTCGGCGTCGTGGCGCCGGGGGTTGGGCTGGACGCTTGTTTTTGTGCGCGAGGAGAGCGGCATGCTGACACCGGCGGAGGAAATGGGGCTGAGCGGCATGCAATTGGCCGGGCGCGTGCGGCGCGCGTTCTACCGCCTCCCCGCCCAGGAGGTCCGCGAACTCACGCGGTCGATTCGCGACGAATGCTCGCGACGACGGGTCGTATACCTCCGCGACGGCGCCGTCGAGACGATCCGCCTTCTGGCCTGCCCGATCGCCGTCATGCCCGACCAGGTCGCCTACCTGCACTACGTCTCCTTGACCATCCAAAACGCGCTCAAGCGGTTCCCCGAAATGTACATGCGGGACTTCGCCGTGCGGGAGATCCTCCGGCTCCCGCCCGCCGAGGAACAATGGCTGTGGGGATGCTGGGGTCCGTCCCACCAGGAAAGCAATCCGATCTTCGGCCGCCTCGACGCCGTCGTCGACTTCAGCAGCCCCATGTGGAAAGAGTCGCTTCGGTTCGTCGAGCCGAACATGAGCGGGATCGGAGGTTTGCATCTTGTGCCGACCAGCGAACGGATCCTCGCGGAACTCGTGTTTCCCCTGCTGCGACAGGCCGATCCCGAATTGCGGCTCGAGGTCGGCCAGGATATCCGCGAACTGCTCATGCAGGAGGTGCTCGACCACCTCGAATCGATCCGACGCTCGGTCCGCACGATCTGCTTTCTCGAACCGAAGTACGCGGCGAGCGGCATCGACGAGCAGGATGCGGTCGCCCGGTACTTCCACGACAGGCACGGCCTCCGCGTCGTCCACGCCGATCCCAGGGAATTGGAGCTCCGCGCCGACGGCGAGGTGTACGGAGGGGGCGAGCGGATCGACGTCGCCTACCGCGACTATACGGTGACCGACCTGCTCGAACTCGAAGCGAGCGGCAGCAACGTCGAACCGATGCGGCGTCTCTTCCAGACGAACCGCATGGTCTCGTCGATCGCCGCCGAGCTCGACCAGAAAAGCTGCTGGCACGTGCTGACCGATCCCGAGATCACGCAGCGCTATTTTGGACCCGAGGAACGGCACGTCTTTCGCCGCCATATCCTCTGGACCCGCATCCTCGAGGATCGGGAGGCGTCGCTGCCGGACGGCCATCGCGGGAATCTGCTCGAATTCGCGAGGCTCGAACGGGAACGGCTCGTGTTGAAACCCAATCGATCCTACGGAGGCGACCGCGTCCTGATCGGACTGGCGTGCGAGGCGGCCCAGTGGGACGCCGCGCTCGACGCGGCCGTCGCCCCTTCCGCCGATCGCTGGGTCGTCCAGCAGCTCGCGGGCATTCCCGTCAACGAGTTCCCCATCATCGACGAGACCGATCATTTCCAGCTAGAGCCGTTCTACACGGTGATGGGGTTCGCGCCGTCCAAGTACGGGATCGCCATCCTCGGCCGGGCGTCGCAGAAACAGGTCGTCAACGTCGCGCAGCGCGGCGGCATTTGCGTCATCGCGGTCGGCCATCCGCCGATGCGCCTACAGGGCCCCGAACGCGCGTGATCGGTGGGCGGGCGGGATCGTCGCGACGGCGGCACCGCGTGCCGTCCATCGTGATCGGCGCGCGGAATCACGCGAAGTACCGGACGGCGTTCCGGAAGACGGCCATGCCGTCCCCCTCGTCGCCGCGCGGCTCGCGCGTCCAGCGCGGATGATGGGTCGGGTCGAGGTGCCGTTCGGGATGCGGCATGAGCCCGAAGACGCGTCCCGTCGCGTCGCAGATTCCCGCGACGTTCGCGATCGAACCGTTCGGATTGTCGGGAAACGGCAACACGTCCTCGTTCACGTGGGAACGGCTTGATTCCGAATCGTACCGCAGGGCCAACCGGCCTTCCGCGCGCAGTCCTTCGAGGACCGCGGCGTCGCGCGGAACGAATCGACCCTCCGCGTGCGCGATGGGGAGTTCCATCCGATCGATTCCCGCCAGGAACACGCACGTTGTCGATTCGACGCGGACCCGCACCCAACGGTCGAGATACCGTCCCGACGCGTTCCACGTCAACGTCGCGAGGGGCCCGCGCGCATCGGGCGCGAGAAGCAGGTCGGCTTTGATCAAGACCTGGAACCCGTTGCAAATTCCGAGAATCAGCTTGCCCGCCTCGCGGAATTCGGCCAGGAACTCCCTGAGACGCCGCCGGAACTTCACCGCCAACACGCGCCCGGCCGCCAGATCGTCGCCGTAACTGAATCCACCCGGAATGCACAGGATCTGAAACGTACGGAGCCATTCGGGCCGCTCGACGAGCGCGCGGACATGCATCGACTCGGGTTGCCCGCCCGCGACGGCGAACGCGTGCGCGGTCTCCCGATCGCAGTTGGTGCCCGGAGCTCTCAGAATCAAGACGCGGGGTGCCGCCATGTCTCCAGGTTCCAGGTATTAGGTATTGCGTAATGGGTATTGGGTATTAGGTATTAGGTATTAGGTTCTAGGTCTTGGGATGGGGCGTTACCAGCGCAGGGGCGCTTGCCAACATTCCTTGAGCCCCTCGATCGGCTCATCGATCAGCCGTTCGCCTCCCTTGGCGCGCACGGTGAACCTCCGTTCGGACCGAACCGAGCCGAGCTCGCGGCATGGAATCGAGCCGACCAGGGAACGGAACGCCTCGACCCGATCGGGTTCGACCTCGCATAGGAAACGGCTGTTCGATTCGGCGAAGAGCCATGCCGCGTGGATCGCTCGGCGATCCGGCATGTCGGAAGGACCGTCGAGCGCGTCGGGGATTTCGAGATCGATGCCGAGGTCGCCGGCGAACGCCATTTCGGCGGCCGCGACGGCGAGACCGCCTTCGCTGAGATCATGGCACGCGCGGATCGTTCCGGCGCGCTGGGCGGCGTGCACGGTCGCGAAGACGCGCCGGGCGAGCGGGCCGTCGACCGTCGGCACGCGCCCGTCGCGGAGGTCCCGGACGAGCGCGAAATGCGATCCGCCCAGCGCTTCATGCGTCGCGCCGACCAGGAAGATCCGGTTCCCCGCCTTCTTCGCGTCCATCGTCACGCATCGGCGCACGTCGGGAACGATGCCCAGCGCGCTGATGAGGAGCGTCGGCGGGATCGCGATCGTGACCTTCCGTCCGTCGGACTCGTACGTGAATTCGTTGTTGAGGCTGTCCTTGCCGCTGATGAACGGCGTGCCCAACGCGATCGCCAGATCACGGCACGCGATCGCGGCCCGCACGAGTGAGCCGAGCGTTTCGGGACGATCGGTGTGGCCCCAGCAGAAATTGTCGAGGATCGCGATCCGCTCGGGATCCGCGCCCACGGCGACGCAATTCCGCACCGCTTCGTCAATCGCGCTCGCCGCCATCGCGTACGGATCGAGATCGCCGAACCGAGGGTTGATTCCGCAACTCAAGGCGATCCCGCGCGGCGAATCGTGCCGAGGCCGAACGACGGCCGCGTCGCTCGGGCCGTCGTCCTGGGCTCCGACGAGCGGTTTGACGACACTTCCCCCCTGGACTTCGTGATCGTATTGGCGGATCACCCACTCCTTGCTCGCCACATTCAGCGAGCCAAGGATCCTCCGTAGGGTCTCGCCGTGATCGGCGAGCGAGTCGGGCGTGAACTCCATCGGACGAACGGGAGGCGGGTCGTACCGCGCGTCCCGCACGACGGGAGGCCGGCCGCCGTGCAGGAACGCCATCTCGAGATCGCCGACGTCGTGACCGGCATACGTCAGTTTCAAACGGCCGGTCGGCACGAATCGACCGAGGATCGTCGCTTCGACTCCCTCCGAGGCGCACAACGCGTGGAACGCGTCCCAGCGATCGGGAGGCACCGACACGATCATCCGCTCCTGCGCTTCGGAGATCCAGATTTCCGTATACGACAGACCTTCGTACTTGAGCGGCGCGCGTTCGAGCCAGACTTCGGCGCCGATCGTCTCCCCCATCTCACCCACGGCGCTCGAGAATCCGCCGGCGCCGCAGTCGGTCACGGCGTGAAAGAGGTCGGCGTCGCGCGCGGCGAGCAGGACATCGAGGACCATTTTCTCCGTGATGGCATTGCCGATCTGCACCGCGCCGCCCGACACCGTTTCGCTCTCGCTCGTCAATTCGGCCGAACTGAACGTGGCACCGTGGATGCCGTCGCGGCCGGTCCTGCCGCCGATCGCGACGATCCAGTCGCCGGCGCGGGGTTCCTTGAACGACTTGTCGCGGGGAAGGATGCCGACATTGCCGCAATACACGATCGGATTGCCGAGGTAACGGCGATCGAAGCAGACGGCGCCGTTGACCGTCGGAATGCCCATGCGGTTGCCGTAGTCGCGGACCCCGGCGACCACGCCGTTCATCACGCGGCGCGGATGGAGCACGCCGGGCGGAAGCGCGTCGTGCGGCGTATCGGGCGGCGCGAAACAAAACACATCCGTGCCGCAGATGGGGCGCGCGCCGAGCCCCGTTCCGAGCGGATCGCGGATCACGCCTCCAAGGCCCGTATTCGCCCCTCCGTACGGCTCGATCGCCGACGGGTGGTTGTGCGTCTCCACCTTGAAGACGACGTTGTACGCGTCGTCGAAACGCACAACGCCCGCATTGTCCTTGAAAACACTCACGCACCAGTCGCGGTCGGCGAGCGTTCGGCGGATCTCGGCCGTGGCCTCGAAGATCGTCTCCCGCAACATGTTCTCGAACCGCCGTTCCCCCAGCTCGTCGCGGTACGCGATCCGCCCCGCCAGCGTCTTGTGGCTGCAATGCTCGCTCCACGTCTGCGCGATCGTTTCGAGTTCGATGTCGGTCGGATCGCGGTCAAGCCCGCGATAATGGGCTTGGATCGCGGTCATTTCGGCGAGCGAGAGGTAGAGCTGTCCCTCGCGGCTCAGCCGGAGAAGGCCCTCGTCGTCGAGCGAGCGCAGGGGAACCCGGACCAATGCGAATGAATAGGGCGCGCCGAGTTCGAGCCGGTCGAAGGCGAGCGGCCCGTGCACGACCTGTTCGATCGAGTCGTTCGCGAGGACCTTGGCGACGAGCCGTTCGAGGTCGCCCGGCGGAAGGTCGCTCAGCCAATACTTGCGGAACGTGCGAACGGCATCGACGGCGAGCCCGATTTCCGCGAGCGCCTCGCGCGCGGTGAGCGCGACCGGATCCATGACGCCCGGTTTGGGCAGCACATGGACCATCCGCGCGAACGGACGATCGCTATCCGGCGTTCCCCTCTCGTCCGTACCATGGCGCGCCGCGCCGCCGCGCATCCGGGCGCCTGTCCCGACCGGCGCGCGCAGCACCGGGTCACCCACGCGGCCGACGACGACCCGTTCGACGATCGCATCGGCGAGGAGCGTCCCGGCGGCCTCTTCGACTTCGCTCCGCTCGCCGTCGACCTGAAGCAGGTATCCGTGCGCGGCCGCGACGCGCGGAAGGGACGCGATGCCCAGTTCGGCCGCTTCCGAGACGACCCGATCCCCGGCGCGGTCCCATTCCCCGGGCGCCGGATGGATGTCAACTTCCCAAAGCGTCACGGTGTGTCTTTCCAGCTTCGAGGAGACGCGTCAGTCGAGGGGCGTCGTTCTGTTCGAGGGCCGATCGGAAGTTCGCGAGCACTTTCGCAAACTTGTCGAGCGCCTTCAAGGCGTGCTCGCCGTTTCGCGTCAGGATTTCGGTCCACAGCTCGGCGTCGCCCGCGGCGATCCGGGTCGTATCGGCCCATCCGCTTCCCGTGAACGGCAAATCGTCCGCGCGGGTCGCCGCGGCGAGAGCCGCCGCGACGACGTGCGGCATGTGGCTCGTCGCGGCCAGGATCTTGTCGTGCGCGGCGGCGGACATCCGCGTCGTCGCGGCGCCGACGCTCCGCCACAACGACTCGACCCGCTCGATCGCCCGCGCCTCGGTCGTCGCGCCGGGCGTCAACACGACCAGCCGGTCGGTGAAGAGATCCGGCCGAGCCGCGCCCGGTCCGTTGCGCTCGCCGCCCGCGATCGGGTGTCCGCCCACAAACCGCCGCGCGAGGGGCCCCGCGGCGCGACGCACGTCGGCCACAATCGTCCGCTTGACGCTCCCCGCGTCGGTCACGACGGCGTCCGGCGGCGCCGCGCGCAACGACTCGACCGCGTGCTCGGCGACCAGGCCGACCGGCGAACTCACGATCACCAGATCGGCTTCCGGCACGCCCGCCGCGAGGTCGGTGGTCCAGCGGGTCACCGCGCCGATCGCTTCGGCTTCGCGGAGCCGCGACGCGCGGCGCCCCACGCCGACGACTTCAAGCTGGGCGTCGCGCCGGCGAAGCGCCAGCCCGAGCGAGGCGCCGATCAACCCGACACCGACGATCGTGACCGATTTCCGCTGCATGATCGCGTGTGGCTCGCAGTTCCGCCGAGCAAATCCGTCAACCGGGCTGGGAATGCGGAACGGAAATCCCCATTTGGGCCATCAACAACTGAAGATCGTCCCACGCCGCCCGCTTCTGATTCGGAGATCGAAGGAGGTAGGCCGGATGGTACGTCACGATCACCTTGGCCTCTTTCCACGCGTGGACGACCCCGCGCAGTTTTCCCACGGGCGTCGTCGTCCGCAGCAGACTCTGCGCGGCGACCGCGCCCAGGCAACAAATGAACTCGGGCCGGAGAATGTCCAACTGGCGTTCCAAATACGGCCTGCAGTTCTCCACCTCGTTGGGTTCGGGAGTCCGATTGTCGGGTGGACGGCACTTCAGCACATTGAGAATGTAAAGATCCTCTCGCCGCAGCGTGCATGCGGCGATCATCTTGTTGAGCAGTTCGCCGGCCCGGCCGACGAACGGCTCGCCGATCCGGTCCTCGTCCGCGCCCGGCGCTTCTCCGAGCAGACAGAGCCGCGTGCGCGGCGTTCCGACGCCGAACACGGTCCTCGTGCGGTTCCGCACAAGCTCCGGACACCGCGCGCACGATTCCACTTCACGCCGCAGCCGATCGAGCGATTGTCCGAGTCCCATTCCATCCGCCGTTTCTCCGCGGTGCACGTTGCCGGCCCCGGCGTCGGGCAGCGCCGCCACCACGGCCGTTCCGACGTCATCGGCCGCGCCGCGTTCCCGGCCGCGTTCCGAACAGGGCTCGTTCGCGCGGGGCTCGTTCGCGCGGGGCTCGTTCGCGCGGGGCTCGTTCGCGCGGGGCTCGTTCGCGCGGGGCTCGTTCGCGCGGGGCTCGGTCGCGCGCGGCG